>Ga0102590_1000053_pt1 | contig 330105 bp, 294 predicted proteins | sample AraplaMF_Col_mMF_FD_76859 | JGI IMG/M metagenome (GOLD analysis project Ga0102590, IMG submission 76859) | Arabidopsis root microbial communities from the University of North Carolina, USA - plate scrape MF_Col_mMF | ecosystem: Host-associated > Plants > Roots > Endosphere | place: USA... | reverse complement strand
GCGTGAACAGCTCGATCTGCGCGATCGTCTGGTTGGCGAAGCTGGAGCTCATCACGAAGCTCGGGTGGCCGGTGCCGCAGCCCAGGTTCACCAGGCGGCCCTTGGCGAGCAGGATGATGCGCTTGCCGTCCGGGAAGATCACGTGGTCGACCTGCGGCTTGATCTCTTCCCACTCGTACTTCTCGAGCGACGCAACGTCGATCTCGTTGTCGAAGTGGCCGATGTTGCAGACGATGGCCTGGTCCTTCATGGCGGCCATGTGCTCGTGGCGGATCACGCTCTTGTTGCCGGTGGTCGTCACGAAGATGTCGGCCTTGTCGGCGGCATACTCCATCGTCACGACCTTGTAGCCTTCCATCGCGGCCTGCAGTGCGTTGATCGGGTCGATCTCGGTCACCCACACCTGGGCGCTGAGCGCGCGCAGGGCCTGGGCCGAGCCCTTGCCCACGTCGCCGTAGCCGGCCACCAGGGCCACCTTGCCGGCGATCATCACGTCGGTTGCGCGCTTGATGCCGTCGACCAGCGACTCGCGGCAGCCGTACAGGTTGTCGAACTTGCTCTTCGTGACCGAGTCGTTCACGTTGATGGCGCGGAACAGCAGCGTGCCCTTGGCGCTCATCTCCTTCAGGCGGTGCACGCCGGTGGTGGTCTCTTCGGTCACGCCCTGGATCTGCGCGCTCTTGCGGGTGTACCAGGTCGGGTCCTGCGCCAGCTTGGCCTTGATGCTGGCGAACAGGCAGGTTTCTTCCTCGCTGCCGGGGTTGGCCAGCACGCCGATGTCCTTCTCGGCCCGCTGGCCCAGGTGCATCAGCAGCGTCGCGTCGCCGCCATCGTCGAGGATCATGTTCGGGCCTTCGCCCTCGCTGCCCTTGGCGCCGAACTCGAAGATGCGGTGGGTGTAGTCCCAGTAATCGGTCAGGTTCTCGCCCTTGTAGGCGAACACCGGCGTGCCCTTCTCGACCAGCGCCGCGGCGGCGTGGTCCTGCGTCGAGAAGATGTTGCACGAGGCCCAGCGCACCTGGGCGCCCAGCGCCTGCAGCGTCTCGACCAGCACGGCGGTCTGGATCGTCATGTGCAGCGAGCCGGTGACGCGCGCGCCCTTCAGCGGCTGCGTCTTCGCGAATTCTTCGCGGATGGCCATCAGGCCGGGCATCTCGGTCTCGGCGATCCTGATCTCCTTGCGGCCCCAGGCGGCAAGGGAGATGTCGGCGATGGCGTGGTCTTGGGAAGGCTTGAGAACAGCGTTCATGTCGGGCTCCAGTCGGTCAGGGAACCCGCACGCAGTCGGCAAAGGGGAGGATGTCATGACTCACCCACGAGGGACCATCGTGCGGGTGAGCGCAGTTGCATTTGAATTCCCGAGCCTGGGGCGACTGTCGTGGCGACCGCCGGCCTTGCAACGCTCCTCGGGAAGTGCAGGGATTGTAGTCGCGGGAACGGGCGGATTCCAGCCCGTTCCCGTGCGTTCTGCTCAGGCGAAGCGTGTCTGCGGCGTGAACGCGAAATCCAGCGCCGGCCGGCGTCCGCACACGATGTCGGCGAGGGCGCGGCCCGAGCCGCAGCCGTGCGTCCAGCCCAGCGTGCCGTGGCCGGTGTTCAGGAACAGGTTGCGCAGCGCACTGCGGCCGATGTAGGGCACGTTGCTGGGCGTGGCCGGGCGCAGGCCGGTCCAGAACTTCGCGCCGCTGCCGTCGGTCATCGCCGGGAACAGCTCGCGCACGCGGCGCACGATGGCCTGGCAGCGCACCAGGTTCAGGCTGGTGTCGAAGCCCGTCAGCTCGGCGGTACCGGCGATGCGCAGGCGGTCGCCCAGGCGCGAGAACACCAGCTTGTGCTCGTCGTCGGTCAGCGAGACGCTGTAGGACGCGTCGGGCGCGGTGACCGGCAAGGTCACCGAATAGCCCTTGGCCGGGTAGATGCGCAGCTTGATGCCGAGCTGGCGCGCCAGGCCCGCGCTGAAGCTGCCCAGGCACAGCACGAAGGCATCGGCGCGCAACGTCGAGATCTCGCCGGCGGCATTCGCCACCTGCACGCCGGCCACGTCGTCGTGCCCGCGTTCGACGCCGACGATGCGGGTGTCGTACAGGAAGCGCACGCCGGCCTCGGCACAGCGGCGGGCCAGTTGCTGCGTGAAGCGGTGCGCGTCGCCAGACTCGTCGCTGGGCGTCATGCTGCCGCCGACGATGCGTTCGCGGCACTGCGCCAGCGCCGGCTCGATCGCGACGCACTCGTCCGGCGTCTTCATGTCGAGTTCGCAGCCGTGCTCGCGCATCAGCCGCGCCGGCGCTTGCGCGGCGTCGAACTCGGCCTGCGAGGTGTAGAAGTGCAGGATGCCGCGGCCGAGCTGGTCGTAGTCAAGGCCCAGGTCGCGACGCAGTTGCTGCAGCGTTGCGCGGCTGTACAGCCCCAGGCTCACCATCTGCCGGATGTTGTGCCGCGTGCGCGCCGGCGTGCATTCGCGCAGGAAGGACAGGCCCCACAGCCACTGCTGCAGGTCGGGCCGCAGGCGGAACAGCAGCGGCGCGTCTTCGCGCGCCAGCCACTTCAGCACTTTCCACGGGGCGCCGGGGTTGGCCCAGGGCTCGGCGTGCGAGACGCTGACCTGGCCGCCGTTGGCAAAACTGGTTTCCAGCCCGGCGGCGGGCTGGCGGTCGACGACGGTGACGTCGAGGCCGGACTGGCGCAGGAACCAGGCGGTGGTGATGCCGGTGATGCCGGCACCAAGAACGGTGATGTGTTGCATGTCGGAGCGCTTTCTCGGTTCGAAGGACTGCGAACGAGATGGCGCGGCACCCCAGGGTCACTGGAAGAGAACCCGGTCCGGGCGAGCGCGCGCATCCCGCGCCGCTCCCCCTGTCCTCGGTACCTGAGAGATTCGGCGAACCGCCCGCGGCGGCCGCCTTGCTCCTTCGGTGGAGACGGCTTGCGCTGTCTCGCTCTCCAGATTCGGCTGTGACGGATTCCAGTACCGGGCCTGAGCGTTCATGGGAGGTTGCGCCTTCGGCGGCGGCCCGTGCGACGGGACCGCGCTCTCCTGGAATCCGGTGGCGATTGTAGGCCGGGCGCCGGTCGTGCAAGACTGCGGGGCATGTCCCGCAGTCCACACCGCCCCCGCCCGCTTTCCGAACTCAGCCCCGAACTCGCACGCAGCGTGCACGGCGTGCTGACCGACATCGACGACACGCTGACGCGCGACGGCGCGATCGAACCGGAAGCGCTGGCTGCGCTGCAGGCGCTGCGCGAGGCGCGCATTCCGGTGATCGCGATCACCGGCCGGCCGATGGGCTGGAGCCGGCCGTTTGCGCGCGACTGGCCGATCGACGCGATCGTCGCCGAGAACGGCGCCGTGGCGTTGTTCCGCGATGCGCAAGGTGAATTGCAGACCGAGTATGCGCAGGACGAAGCCACGCGCACCCACAATGCCGCACGCCTGCGCCACACCGCCGAGCGCGTGCTGCGCGAGGTGCCGGGCACCAGCCTCGCGCGCGACAGCGCCGGCCGCGTCACCGACATCGCGATCGACCATGCCGAGTTCGCGCAATTGACTCAGCCGCAGATCGACGCGGTGCTCGCGGTGATGCACAGCGAAGGCATGACGGCCACCGTCAGCTCGATCCACATCAACGGCTGGTATGGCGAGCACGACAAGCTCAGCGGCGCGCGCTGGATCGTGCGGCGCCTGCTGGGCCGCTCGCTCGACGACGAGACGGCGTCATGGGCCTATGTCGGCGACTCGACCAATGACCAGCGGATGTTCGGGCACTTTCCGGTGAGCATCGGGGTGGCGAACCTGATGCAGTTTGCGGACCGCTTGCACACGTGGCCGGCGTACCTGACGAGAGCTGAGCGCGGCAACGGGTTTGACGAACTCGCGCAAGCGTTGCTCGTTCGCGGAGCAGTCGGTACGCGAAGGCAGCCTTGAACGGCTCCGTGACCAATCCATGCCACCCCACTGAAAGGCCGTCCACCACGGTGTCCAATTCTTCACAGAGCGTCGCAGCCAGCTTCCTGTCGTTGTTTGACTCGCCGAAGCGCCCATCCGTGAACAGTTCGACACAATGCGCCGCCAGACGACGAAGGTAGCCCGAATCCTCCGGGAGGAGACGGTTGCCGTCCGCCTTCCACGCCTTGAGCATTCGGACCGCGTTGTCAAGAAAGTGCAGATTGGTTTCTGCGTCCAGGTCCTGACCTCGTTTCATCAGGACTCGCGCACACACCATGGCATGACTTCTGTCGTTCCAAAATGTGTGGTGGTCTATCCCGCTTGCTGCATCGTCTAGCATGTCCTTGAGCTGGTCAGCGCTCGCGCTCTTCAAAGCGGTGATGTGGTAATTGAGCGTCACAGGGTCGAAGCGCAGCCCAGGGCGGTCGTCCGTGAGAAGGGTTTCTTTGTCGTTGAGCCCATCCAGACGGGAGTGATGCGCGTGCGCCCCATTCCGCACATGCACCACCCGCTCTTGGATGCGCCTGCATCCATCTTGACCTTGCGGCCGAGCCAGCTGTTCCCGATTCGACCCTCTCGCAGTTTTTCAAGCATGGCACTCTCCGCCGACACAACAGGTTCGCTTGGTAACCGCTCCATTGCTCGCGTTCCAGCGCCGGGCCCCCTGACGAATCACCTCACCCGCGCCGCCCGCTGCCCCGCCTGCCGCGCCAGCATCCACCCCGGGTACTCCGCCGGCAACGCGCTGACCTTGTCCAGCGCCCCCAGTTCATCGGCGCTCAACTTCAACGCCGTCGCCGCGATGTTGTCGTCCAGCTGCTCGACCCGCTTGGCCCCGATGATCACGCTGCTGACCGCCGGCTGGTGCAGCACCCAGGCCAGCGCCACGCGCGCCACCGACACGCCGTGCACCTCGGCGATGCCGCGCATCGCGTCGATGCAGTCGTCCGCGCGCGCCCGGTTCACCGGCGGGAAGTCGAAGGTCGTGCGCCGGCTGCCCTGCTCGGCCCCCTGCCCGTCGCGCCCGTACTTGCCGCTCAGCAACCCGCCGGCCAGCGGGCTCCAGACCATCAGCCCGACCTGCTCGCTGCGCAGCATCGGCACGACCTCGCGCTCCAGGTCGCGGCCTGCCACGGTGTAGTAGGCCTGCAGCGATTCGAAGCGCGCCTTGCCGTCGCGCTCGGCGATGCCCAGGGCCTTGGCGATCTGCCACGCCGCCCAGTTCGACACGCCGACGTAGCGCACATGCCCCTGCTGCACCAGCGTGTCCATCGCATGCACCGCCTCCTCGATCGGCGTCGCCGGGTCGAAGCCGTGGATCTGGTACAGGTCGATGTGCTCCAGCTGCAGACGCGAGAGGCTCGCCTTCACGCCGTCCATGATGTGGTAGCGCGACATGCCCGAGGAATTGACACCCTTGCTGCCGGTCTCGCCGAACACCTTGGTCGCGACGACCACCCGGTCGCGCGGCACCTTCAGGTTGCGCAGCGCCTGGCCCGTGATCTGCTCCGACTGGCCTTCGGAATAGACGTCGGCGGTGTCGATGAAGTTGATGCCGGCATCGAGCGCCCGGCCCACCATCGCATCGGCCTCGTCCTGCTGCAGCTTGCCGATCTGGCTCCACAGCGCGCCGGTGCCGCCGAAGGTCATGGTGCCCAGGCAGAGTTCAGACACGAACAGGCCGGTGCGGCCCAGTTTGCGGTGTTGCATGTTCAGCTCCTTGTGCAATTTGTGCGAATCGACGCCGGGCAGTGTGCTGCGGCAGGCCGCTGCGGCGTTAGCGCGTTCCTGCAGAGTTCTTGCCCATTTCTCCAGACCCAGAGGCCGATCGCTGCACGCCGGCGGGGGCAGCAGTAAGCTGCGGCCACCCGATCCTCCACAGGACGCCCGCGATGTCTCCCGACCTGCTCGAACTCGACGACGCCCGCCGCTCGCTGGTGGGCATGCTGAACCGCGCCACCGACGGCACCGAAGGCGTGTTGCGCACGCCGATCACCGGGCTGTCGGTGTACCGCATCGCCCATCCCGGCGGGCCGAAGCACCATGTCTACGAGCCCGCGCTGGCGCTGATCGCGCAAGGCTCGAAGCAGGTGATGGTGGGCGACGACATCCACCACTACGACCCGATGCACTACCTGGTGTCGTCGGTGGACCTGCCGGTGATCGGGCAGGTGCGGTTGGGAAGCGGTGGGCTGCCCTACCTGGGCGTGCGGTTCACGCTCGACGTCAACGAGATCGGCGAGCTGATCCGCGACGAGCGGCTGCCGCCGGTGAGCGACGCCGGGCCGGGGCGCGGCATGTGCGTGCACCGCATCGCCGCGCCGGTGCTGGAGCCGGTGCTGCGCTTGCTGAAGCTGCTGGACACGCCGGCCGACATCCCGATCGTCGCGCCGCTGGTCAAGCGCGAGATCCTGTACCGGCTGCTGATGAACGGCGAAGGCGCACGGCTGCGCCAGATCGCGCTGCAGGACAGCCACACGCAGCGCGTCGCGAAGGCGATCGGCTTCCTGCGCGCCCACTTCGCGCAGGCGCTGCGCATCGAGGAGATGGCGCGCGACGTGCACATGAGCGTGTCCTCGTTCCACCACCACTTCAAGGCCGTCACGGCGATGAGCCCGCTGCAGTTCCAGAAGCAGCTGCGGCTGCAGGAGGCCAGGCGGTTGATGCTGACCGGTGGCATCGATGCGTCGAGCGCGGCGCACACGGTGGGGTACGAGAGCCCCTCGCAGTTCGCGCGGGAGTACGGCCGGATGTTCGGGGCGCCGCCGGTGCGGGACCGGCGGCGGTGGCTGGCGGAGAACGAGGTGGGCGAGGCGGCTTGACGATCACGACGCAACCGGCGCCACATCCGGCCGCATGCTCGTCATCGTCGCCGGCCCGAAGATCGTCGCGAACGCCACGTCCTTCGCGTCGCGCCCCATCGCGATGCGCACCAGGTCGTCCACCGGCGACAGGCGCGTCGCGTCGAACATCACCCAGCGCCCGCCGAGGTAGGCCTCGAACACCGCGTGGAAATCCGGCGGCGGCTCCTCGAAGAGCGCATAGCCGACCACCAGCCGCGCCGGGATGTTGAGCGCGCGGCAGAAGGTGACGGCCAGGTGCGCATAGTCGCGGCACACGCCGGCGCGGTTGCGGAACACGTCGCAGGCGGTCGTGGTCGCGATGCTCGAGCCGATCTGGTAGTCGACGTTGTCGTGGATCCAGTCGCAGATCGCCTGCACGCGCGCATGGCCCCGCGGCAACTCGCCGAACAGCTTGATCGACGCATGCGACAGCAGGTCGGATTCGCAGTAGCGCGTGGGCATCAGGTTGTGCATCACCTCGTCGGGCAGCTCGGTGATCGCCATCTCGGCGGCAGCTGGATCGCGCGGCACCGGCCGGCGCTCCACGCGCGCGCGGTAGCGCAGTCGCAGCGGTCCCTCGCGGGCCGACAGCCGCGTGAAGCGGTGACCGACCGCAGGGTCTTCGTAGGTGTGCACGCGGATCGCCGGCTCCACCTCCAGCGATTCGCTCAGCACGCGCTGGTCCGTGCCGTCCAGTGCATGCAGCTGGAACAGAAAATCCGCAGGGCCGGCCAGTTCATAGGCCAGTTCGCAGTCGACGTCGAAGCGCTTGGACATGCCCCATTGCACCGCGCCGCACGCCGATCGCCCAGTGGCCGGTCGCTGAAGCGGCTGTAGGACAAGAGCGCCAGGCGATCCGCCTGGGCACAATGCGCGTCGCGATGACGGCCCACACCCCTGCCCCTTCCTCGACGCTGCGCACGGCCGCGGCGCTCGCGCTCGCCGCCGCGGTGTCGCTCGGGCTGGCCCGCTTCTCGTACGCGCTGCTGCTGCCGGCGATGCGGGCCGACCTGGGCTGGAGCTACCTCACCGCCGGTGCGATGAACACCGTCAACGCCGCCGGCTACCTGGCCGGCGCGCTGTTGACGCCGATGACGCTGGCGCGGTTCAGCGTGCGGCGCGTGCTGCTGGCCGGCAGCATGGCCTCGGCCGCGATGCTGGCGGCCCACGGCCTGGTGAGCTCCGATACGGCGCTGTACGCGCTGCGCCTGCTGACCGGCATCGCGAGCGCCGCCACCTTCATCTCCGGCGGGCTGATGGCCGCCCGCCTCGTCGGCCATGCCGGCGCGGCGCGTGCCGGGCTGGTCCTCGGCATCTACTACGGCGGCACCGGCGCCGGCATCGTCGCATCGGCGCTGCTCGTGCCGCCGCTCACCGCGCTGCCGCAGGTCCACGCCTGGCAATGGGCCTGGATCGCGCTCGGCGCCACCGCGCTGGTCGCCACGGCCATCACCGCGCGCGAAACCCGCGGCCACGATGGCGCACCCGCGGCGGCATCGCAGCGCACCGGCTTCCGTGCCCGCGATTTCGCGTTCGGCCTCGCGTCGTACACGCTGTTCGGCCTGGGCTACATCGGCTACATGACCTTCGTCGTCACGCTGCTGCGCGAGCAACAACTGAGCAGCGGGCTGATCACCGCGTTCTATGCGCTGCTGGGCCTCGGCGTGATCGCGTCGTCGTGGCTGTGGGCCGGGCTGCTGCAGCGCCACGGCAGCGGGCGGCCGATGGCGCTGCTGAACACCCTGCTGGCGGTGGCAACGCTGCTGCCGGTGCTGACGGCGCATCCCCTGGCCGGCTTCGTGTCGGGCGCGCTGTTCGGCAGCGTGTTCCTGTCGGTGGTCGCCTCCACCACCGCACTGGTGCGCCACAACCTGCCGGCCAGCGCCTGGCCGGCCGGCATCGCCGCCTTCACGACGGTGTTCGCAGCCGGGCAGATCGTCGGGCCCAGCCTGGTGGGCTGGCTGGCCGACGGGCCCGGCGGCCTGCGCGCCGGGCTGGCCGCATCGGCCGGCGTGCTGGCGCTGGGTGCGCTGCTGGCATCGCGCCAACGCGCGTTGCCGCAGGCTTAGTCCTGCAGGCCGAGGAAGGTACGCATGCGCTGCAGTTCGTCGGCCAGCGCCGATTTGAAAGCAGGATCGCGCGGCGCCTTGCCGTCGACGTAGCCGAGCTGCTGCTTCAGCCGCCCGTTCTCGACCGACAGGTTGCCCCAGCCGATCACGCGGTCGTGCCACAGCAACGGCAGCGCGTAGTAGCCGAGCTTGCGCTTGGACGCCGGCGTGTAGGCCTCGAAGCGGTAGGTCCAGTTCCACAGCAGTTCGAAGCGCGTGCGGTCCCACACCACCGGGTCGAAGGGCGCGAGCAGGCGCACCGCGTCGTCGACCCGGTGCCGGCGCGAGGCCGGGTTCTCGTCGGCCGGCCAGTACCAGGTGACGCCATCGAGCTGGAGGCTTGCGAGGTGTTCGCGCGCCAGCTTCATCGCGGCCTGGGTCTGCGCCTTCAGGTGCGGCGCGCCGTAGTTGAGCAGGTACACCAGGTGGGTCAGCGTGCGCGATGGCAGCGGCGCGTACTTGCGCACGATCAGCTCCATCAGGGCCGCGGCGCGGCGGGCCCGTTCTTCCGGGCCGTCATCGGCCGGCGGGTGCTGCACCGCCTCGTAGACGCGGATGCCCGCATCGCGCCGCACCACGCGCAGCAGGCCGCGGTAGTGCATGCCGTCCAGCAGGTGCGTGCTGGCGTTGGACGAGCCGCCCCAGTAGTTGGTGACGCGACCGTGCGCGAAATGCTCGTCGACCTCGCGCGGGTGCACGCGCCGGCGTTCGCGAACGAATTCGAGCACCTCGGCGGCGCGGCGCTGCGTCGCGCGGTCCCAGCGCTTGGTGGCCACGCGCGGGTGCATCAAGGCCAGGTGCTCGCGCGGCAGGAACCCATAGTTGACCAGGCAGTCCTCCTCGATCGGCAGGCGCGGGTAGCGCTGCTCCAGGTCGCCGGCGCGGTAGTCCTTCACCCGGTGGCGCAGCGTCAGGTCCTGCGCACGCGCCGGCGCGCGGATCGGGTCGGCCTGCAGGAAGCCCAGGCGGCGGATCGCGCGCAGCAGCGTGGTCGGCTTGAACAGCGTGCGCGCGACGGCGTAGCGGCGCAGGTGGTCGAGGGTGATCGGCATGGGTGGCCAGTCAGGGTGTCTTGGCTGGAAAAAGGCCTGAATCTGGCCTACGATAAGCTCTCAACTGCACAATTTACCCAAGATTCAGGCCCAAAATGCGAGTTCCAATGAACGAATTCAAGTCAGGCTTGTCTCGGTACATGGCCCAGGCCCGCGCCGGCGTTGTCATCGAAGTCACCTCTCACGACAAGCCGGTGGCGCGCGTCATCGGCATCCCACCGACCGAATCCTCCGGGATCGGCCGACTGCTGGCGCGCGGCGCGGCCCGATGGGAAGGTGGCAAGCCCGATCTCCAACCGGCAGTGATTCTGGAACCCGGTGGCACGAGCTTGAGCGACATGATCTCGGAGGATCGAGGGTGATCCTTTTCTGCGACACGTCCGCGTTCGTCAAGCTCTATGTGCGCGAAGTGGGAACCGACAGCGTCGCACAGCAAGCAGCCGCCAGCGAGGTGATCGCCGTGTGCCGGATCGCATGGGTGGAGACTATGTCCGCCTTGGCTCGGCGGTCACGGGAACGCCCGGCAGATGCTCCAGCTCTGGCGCAGGCACGCAAGCGCTTCGCGGCAGATTGGCCCCGATGGCTGTCCATCGAATTGACACAGGACCTGGTCGAACTGGCTGGCGACTATGCAGACGCATTCGCCCTGCGCGCCTACGACAGCGTTCAACTCGCTGCCCTGCAAACAATCAACCTTGAACTACCGGGCGAGGTTCGCTTCGCCTGCTTCGACGATCGATTGTCGAGGGCAGCGAAGGTCCTGGGGATCGCCCCTGCATGAGGCACCACATCACTGGGCCAGCTGCTCCACAGTGTCCAACTGCATCTCGAAGCTGAAGAACCGGTCCCGTCCCTGTGCCTTCGCGGCGTACAAGGCCTGGTCGGCGCGCATCACCATGCCTTCGGCCGTGGTCTGCGCATCGGGCACGCAGGTGGTGATGCCGCCGGTCAGCGTGACTGACGCCCCCACCGGCGAGGCCGGGTGCGGCAGCGCGATGCCGGCCAGCATGCTGCGAACCGCGCGCGCAAAGGTCATCGCGCCCGATTTCGGCGTGTTCGGCAGGATCAGCGCGAACTCCTCGCCGCCGTAGCGCGTCGCGCAGTCGCGCGGGCGGTGGCAGGCGCCGCGCAACAGCGCGCCGATGCGGCGCAGGCACTCGTCGCCCTGCACGTGGCCGAGGTTGTCGTTGTAGGCCTTGAAGGCGTCCAGGTCGCAGAACACCAGCGTCAGCGGCTGCTGCTCGCGCCGGGCGGCGGCGATCTCGGCATGCAGCAGGCGGTCGAAGCCGCGGCGGTTGATCAGGCCGGTCAGCTCGTCGAGTTCGCTCAGGTGCTGCAGCCGCTGGTTGGCGCTGCGCAGCTCAGCCGACACCTGCATCAGCTGCGACTGCATCTGCTGCAGCCGGGTCATCGCGCGCAGCTTGGCGGCCAGCACGACGGCCGACACCGGCTTCACCAGGTAGTCGTCGCCGCCGCTCTCGATGCCCTTCCACAGGTCCTGCTCCTGGTCGCGCGCCGACAGGAAGATGATCGGCGTCCAGCGGCCGGATTCGGCCTGGCGCATCTGGCGCGCCAGCCAGTACCCATCGTGCCCCGGCATCACCACGTCGAGCAGCACCAGGTCGGGCTTGTGGCGCTGGAACTGGTCCAGCGCCCAGGTCGCGTCGCCGGCTTCCAGCACGCGGTGCCCCAGCGCATCGAGCTGCGCCACCAGCGCGACGCGCACGGCCGGCTGGTCGTCGACGACGAGGACGGTGAGGGACGACTGCGGCGGGGAAAGCGTGGACATGGGCGGACCGATTGGCGCCGATGTCGACGCCTTCGTCCCGCTTATCGGCCCGGCCGCATGGCTCTGAAGCTCAGAGGCCCGCCGAAGCCCGCAGTGCTTGCACCTTGTCGGTCTTTTCCCACGAGAACTCCGGCTCCTCGCGGCCGAAGTGGCCGTAGGCGGCGGTTTTCTCGTAGATCGGACGCAGCAGGTCCAGCATCTGGATGATGCCCTTCGGGCGCAGGTCGAAGTGCTCGTTCACCAGCGCCGCGATCTTGTCATCCGACATCACGCCGGTGCCTTCGGTGTAGACCGTCACGTTCATCGGGCGTGCCACGCCGATCGCGTAGGCCACCTGGATCTGGCACTGGCGCGCCAGGCCCGCCGCGACGATGTTCTTGGCCACGTAGCGGGCGGCGTAGGCGGCCGAGCGGTCGACCTTGCTCGGGTCCTTGCCCGAGAACGCGCCGCCGCCGTGCGGGCAGGCACCGCCGTAGGTGTCGACGATGATCTTGCGGCCGGTCAGCCCGCAGTCGCCCTGCGGGCCGCCGATCACGAAGCGCCCGGTCGGGTTGATCAGGTACTTGGTGTCCTTCAGCCATTCCTTCGGCAGCACCGGCTTGATGATCTCTTCGATGATGGCTTCGTTGAACGAGGCCTTCATCTTCTTCGGCGTCTCGCTCTGATCGGGGCAGTGCTGCGTGGACAGCACGACGGTGTCGATGCTGTGCGGCTTGCCGTCGACGTAGCGCATCGTGACCTGGCTCTTCGCGTCCGGGCGCAGGAACGGCAGGCGGCCGTCCTTGCGCAGCTGTGCCTGGCGCTCGACCAGGCGGTGGGCGTAATAGATGGGCGCGGGCATCAGCTCGGGCGTCTCGTCGCAGGCGTAGCCGAACATCAGGCCCTGGTCGCCGGCGCCGGTGTTCAGGTGGTCGTCGCTCGCCTGGTCGACGCCCTGGGCGATGTCGTTGGACTGCTTGTCGTAGCAGACCATCACCGCGCAGCCCTTGTAGTCGATGCCGTACTCGGTGTTGTCGTAGCCGATGCGCTTGATGGTGTCGCGCGCGACCTGGATGTAGTCGACGTGCGCGTTGGTGGTGATTTCACCCGCCAGCACGACCAGGCCGGTGTTGGTCAGCGTCTCGGCGGCAACGCGCGAGCGCGGGTCCTGCTTGAAGATCGCATCCAGGATGGCGTCGGAGATCTGGTCGGCCACCTTGTCGGGGTGACCTTCGGAAACGGATTCGGACGTGAAAAGGAAATCGTTCGACACTCTTAAACTCCAGTAGGTTGCAGATCGCGTTGCCGGCCTGGATCTTCTGGAGGAGCGGCGAACGCTTTAGCAGGATTTGTGGATCGCCCCGCAAGTAGTTCATAACTCGGCGATGACGGGATTATAGAAACAGATGTCGATGCCACTTCGCTGGTTAGCCGGGCTTTCCCTGGGCTTTTTGCATCGCTTGGGCAGCCTGCTCGGCTGGCTGGGCTACCTGCTGTCGCCGAGCTACCGCCGGCGCATGGTCGAAAACGCCGCCCAGGCCGGGCTGGCGCGGGCCCGATGGCGCCCCGCCATCGCCTCGGCCGGGCGCATGGTGATGGAGCTGCCGCGCCTGTGGATGCGCCCGCCAGGCCAGTCGGTGCTGGGACTGGTGAGTTTCCAGGGCGAGGCGCTGATGGCGCGCGCGCTCGACAAGGGCTGCGGCGTGCTGCTGCTGACGCCGCACATGGGCTGCTTCGAGATCACCGCCCAGGCGATCGCCGAACGCTGGGGCGGCCGCCAGCCGATCACGGTGCTGTACCGCCCGGCCCGCCAGGCCTGGCTGCGCCAGCTCGAGGAGACCGCGCGCGACCGCCCGAACCTGAAAGCCGTGCCGGCCACGCTGTCCGGCGTGCGTCAGATGATCCGCGCATTGCGCCGCGGCGAGATGGTGGGCCTGTTGCCCGACCAGGTGCCGCCGGCCGGCATGGGCGTGTGGGCGCCGTTCTTCGGCAAGCCTGCCTACACGATGACGCTGGCGGCCCGGCTGCTGCAGCAGACCGGTGCGGTGCCGCTGCTCACCTGGGGCGAGCGGCTGCCGCGCGGTGCCGGCTACGTGCAGCGCTTCGCCGAGTTCCCCGGCCCCTTGCCCGAAGACCCGACCGAGGCCGCCACCGCGATCAACCGTGCGATGGAACAGCTGATCCTGCAATGCCCCGGCCAGTACCTGTGGGGCTACCACCGCTACAAGACCCCGCGCGAGACGCTGGTCGAGCCGTCCGAACCGAAGGCCACGCCGTGACCGCCTTCGGAACCCGGTTGCTGCTGGGCCTGCTGTGGCTGCTGCACTGGCTGCCGATGCCGCTGCTGGCGGCACTGGGGCGCGGCCTCGGGCGCTTGCTGTTCCGGCTCGCCGGTTCGCGCCGCCGGGTGGCGCTGCGCAACCTGGCGCTGTGCTTCCCCGACTGGACTCCGCAGCGGCGGCTGGCGCTGGCGCACGAGCATTTCCAGTGGCTCGGCCGCAGCATCCTCGAGCGCAGCCTGCTCTGGTATGCCCCGAAGGAGCGGCTCAAGCAGCTGATCCACGTCGAGGGCGACGTCAAGCTGGCCGAGCACAGCCCGCGCCCGGTGATGTGGCTCGTGCCGCATTTCATGGGCCTGGACGTGGCCGGCGTCGCGACACTGCTGCACCAGAGCCACCCGGCCTGCTCGATGTACCAGCAGCAGAGCAACCCGGCGATGGACGCGGTGATTCGGCGCGGCCGGCTGCGCTTCGGCGACCACGCCGAGATCTTCCCGCGCAGCGACAAGGCGCTGCCGCTGATCCGCGCGATCCGCAAGGGCCACGCGTTCTTCAACCTGCCCGACATGGATTTCGGCGAGCGCGACGCCGCCTTCGTGCCCTTCTTCGGCGTGCCGGCGGCGACGCTGCTGGCGCCGTCGCGCATGGCGCGGGCGCTGGGCATGGTGGTGCAGCCGGTGATCGCCGAGATGCTGCCGGGCGGCCAGGGCTACCACGTGCGCTTCGGCGAACCGTTCACGCACTTCCCCACCGATGACCCCGTCGCCGACACGGCGGCGATGAACCGCTGGATCGAGGACGAGATCCGCCGCAACCCGGCGCAGTACCTCTGGGTGCACAAGCGCTTCAAGACGAGACCGCCCGGCGAGCCTTCGCTTTATTGACGTGCCGGGCCCGACCGCGTTCAGTCGTCGCGCAGCAGCCCGAGCGACACCCCGAGCCGGGCCCCCTGCTGCACCGCGTCATCGACGTCGGCCGCGGCCACCAGCAGCATGCAGTACTCCATCCGCCCGGAGTCCATCTGCAGCAGCGCGTAGCCGAAGCGCGACAGCCAGGCGTGCAGCTCCAGCAGCGCGGCCCGCGCCGGCCGGCTGCGGTGCTCGTGCCAATCCCAGCCGTACAGCTCGTGGATGCGGGCAGCCAGCGCGAGCTCGCGCGCCTGCCACTCGATCTCCTCGATCGCGCTCAGGTCGATGTGCAGCATCGCCCAATGCCCGTGCTGCTGGCCGCCGTCGCCGAGCAGGGCGTTGATCATCGCGTCGGCCGGCAGGTCGCCGTAGCGCAGGTTGTTGGCGATGCGCTGCTGCAGCCGCTCGCGCTCGAACGCCGGCAGGTGGCCCAGCACCCGGCGCAACCACTCGGACAGCGTGTCGTGCAGGACTTCGGGCGGCGGGGGCGGGGCTTCCATCGCGGGCCGCAGCGGGCGGGTGGGCACCGCGCCGGCCACCGGCGCGACGCCGCGGCGCGGCAGCAGTCGGTTCAGCAGCTTCAGCATGGCACACGCTCCCGGCGCAGGATCAGGCAGGGCACGCCGTCGGCGCGCCAGCGCTTGTCGGCCCGCCGCCCGCGGCGGCCGCGGCAACAGCAGGTGCAGGGGTCGCGGCGGCGGTCGGGCTTGAGCCGCACGGCCGGCGCGCGGGTGAAACAGACGAGTGGAGAACCGGGTTGGTCGCAGGTCATGGTGTTGTCCCTTCAAGAGCTGGAGAGACGGGCATGCTCAGGAAGCTTTGTGCAGGGGTGTTGCAGAGAGCCACCTCTTTTCCAGAAAGCGCCTTCTCCAAACCAGATGGCTGGGCCGCCCCCGGCCTTGTCATGAAGCGGCAGCGATAATCCCCGCATGAAGCTGCAGTTCACCAAGATGCAGGGCGCCGGCAACGACTTCGTCGTGCTCGACGCCACCGCGGCGCCGCTGGCGCTGGACCGCGCCCAGCTGCAGGCCCTGGGCGACCGGCGCTTCGGCGTGGGCGCCGACCAGATCCTGGTCGTCGAGCCGAGCGCCACGCCGGGCATCGACTTCCGCTACCGGATCTTCAACGGCGCCAGCGGCGACGAGGTCGAGCAGTGCGGCAACGGCGCGCGCTGCTTTGTCCGCTACGTGCACGACAAGGGCCTGAGCCGCAAGACCACGATCCGTGTCGAAACCGTGCGCCAGGTGCTTGAGCTGCGCCTGCAGGACGATGGCCGCGTCACCGTCGACATGGGCGCGCCGGTGTTCGACCTGGCCGCGCTGCCCTTCGACGCGTCGGGCCTGGCGCCGCGCGAGCTGAACGGCTTCGCGCTGTGGCCGCTGCCGGTGGGCACCACGACCGTCGAGGTCGCCGCGGTGTCGATGGGCAACCCGCACGCGGTGCAGGTGGTGGCCGACGTCGACGCCGCGCCGGTCGCGGTGCAAGGCCCGCAGATCGAGCAGCATGCGCGCTTTCCGCGCAAGGTGAACGCCGGCTTCATGCAGGTGCTGTCGCGCACGCACATCCGGCTGCGGGTGTACGAACGCGATGCCGGCGAGACGCTGGCCTGCGGCACCGGCGCCTGCGCCGCGGTGGTTGCAGGCATCCGCATGGGGCTGCTGGATGCGCGCGTCGACGTCGATGCGCGCGGCGGCCGGCTGACCATCGAATGGCAGGGCGGCGACCAGCCGGTGCTGATGACCGGCCCCGCCACCACCGTCTTCGACGGCGAAATCAATCTGTAGACGCTGAAGGGCCACCCGTGAGCATTCAAGGCATCACCGAGCAGGACATCGCCAACTACCTGGCCAACACGCCGGGCTTCTTCGAGCGCCATGCCGAGCTGCTGGCCGCGATCCAGCTGACCAGCCCGCACGGCCAGCGCGCGGTGTCGCTGCAGGAGCGGCAGATGGAGATGCTGCGCGACAAGCACAAGAACCTCGAGCTGCGCATCATCGAGATGATCCGCCACGGCACCGAGAACGTGTCGATCGCCGACAAGCTGCACCGCTGGACGCGCGCGATCATGCTGACGCACAACCCGGGCGACCTGCCCGACGTGCTGGTCGACGAGCTGAAGCACCAGTTCATGATCCCGCAGGCGGCGATCCGCATCTGGGGCGCGGCCGAGGTGTTCAACGTGCTGCCGTTCGCGCGCTCCGTCAGCGAAGACGCGCGCAGCTTCGCGGCCAGCCTGTCGCAGCCGTACTGCGGCGTCAACTCGGGCTTCGAAGCCGCGCGGTGGCTGAGCGACGTCACGACCGTGATGTCGCTGGCCTTGATCCCGCTGCGCGTCGGCCCGGAGTCGCCGGCCTTCGGCATGCTGGTGCTGGCCTCGCCCGACCCGACCCGCTACAGCGCCGACATGGGCACCGAGTTCCTGTCGCGCATCGGCGACATCGCAAGCGCGGGCTTGTCGCGGCTGCTGCCGATCACCTGACCCCGATCCCGATGGACGAGGACCTGCAGCGCCACCTGGTCCACCTGGAATCCGAGCGCCGGCTCGCGCCGCGCAGCCTGGCGCTGTACCGCGATGCGTTCACGCGGCTGCAGGCCTTTGCCGCGGCGCAGCCGGTGACGCTGCGCGCGACGCAGGCGCACCACGTGCGGCGCTGGGCGGCGCAGCTGCATGCGCAGGGCCTGGGCTCGCGCAGCATCGCGCTGGTGCTGTCGGCCTGGCGCGGCTTCTACCGCTGGCTGGGGCGCGAGGGCGGGGTGGCGCTGAACCCGGTCGAAGGGGTGCGGGCGCCGAAGGCGGCCAAGCCCTTGCCGAAGGCCTTGCCGGTGGACCAGGCGGTGGCGCTGGCCGAGGCGCCGGCCGATGAAGACGGCGACCCGGCGCTCGCGGCACGCGACCAGTGCATCGTCGAGTTGCTGTACGGCTGCGGCCTGCGGGTGGGCGAGCTGGTGGGCCTGGACGTGCGCGCGAGCGGCCAGGCCTCCGGCTGGATCGATGCCGACGAGGCCGAGGCGCAGGTGCTGGGCAAGGGCCGCAAGCGGCGCAGCGTGCCGGTGGGTCAGCCGGCGCTGCGCGCGTTGCAGCAGTGGCTGGCGCTGCGCGGCACGCTGGCCGATGCCGGCGAGCCGGCGCTGTTCGTCAGCCGGCGCGGCACCCGCCTCACCGACAGCCAGGTGCGCTCGCGCCTGAAGCGGCGCGCGCTGCAGGCCGGGCTGCCGACGCACGTGCACCCGCACATGCTGCGGCATTCGTTCGCATCGCACCTGCTGCAGTCCAGCGGCGACCTGCGGGCGGTGCAGGAGCTGCTGGGGCACGCCAACATCTCGACGACGCAGGTCTACACGAAGCTGGATTTCCAGCATCTGGCGAAGGTGTACGACGCCGCCCACCCCCGCGCCAAGCGAAAACCGTAGCCCGGATGGAACGCAGTGCAATCCGGGAGGGGCGGTGACAAGCGAAGGACGCCCCCCGGATTGGCATCCGGGCTACCGGAGTACCGCGCCGATCACTTCGTCGAGTTTGCGCAAGCCTTCGCGCGCGTCGCCCAGGTAGCGCTGGATGCCGAGCCGCAGCGCCTTCGCGGCCGCCTCGTCGAACAGGTCCATCGCGTCCTTCACGTCATCGCCCTTGTCCTGCAGCTGCAGCGTGGTGTTGCCCACCGCCAGCGTCAGCGCGCCCAACGCCGCGAGCCCGGTGTCGCGCGACGACACCTCGCCATAGCGCCCGTGGAAGCCGTCGAGCAGCTTGCGCGTGCGCGCATCCAGCATCTCGTCGAGCGCGTCGTCGACCATCGCGGCCACGTCGCCGCGCGTGAAGCGCTTGCGCAGCGCGTCTTCCACCTTGTCGCCCAGCGCATGCAGCGCCGGCCCGTCGAACTTCTCGATCGGCTCGAGCCGGATGTCCTCGAACAGCGGGTAGCGCACCAGCTCGCGGATCAGGACCGGGTAGCGCAGGCAGCGCCGCACGTGCTTGGGCATCAGCCAGGTCGCGAGGTTGGCGTAGTACTGCCGCACGTCGGTGATGTTGCGCCCGGCCAGGCCGACCAGGTTGACGTTGACGAAGTGGTGCCAGGTCGAATCCGCCACCACGCGCCCGACCTCGGCCTTCTGCCCGTCGTAGGCACAGACCGGGATGAACGAACGCGGCGCCACCGCCTCCTTGCCGGGGAAGGCATTGCCCTCGGACATCGTCAGCGCGATCGCCTCGGGCGCGACGCGCGCCGTGCTGCCGGTGGCGACCGGCCACTCGTCGGTGACGCCATCGGGCAGCTTGGCGGTCAGCACGGCCGGCACCCGGCACTCGCCTTCGTGCGGGTGGTCGGGGAAGACCTCGATCGCCCGCGCCGGCATCGACCCCGGCACCTGCAGCACCGGGTGTGCGATGCCCACGCCGAAGCTGGTGCGGAAGTTGACGTACAGCCGCTGCGGCAGGGCATCGGACTGGTCGTTGAACTCGAACACGTCGTTGCTGCCCGGCGCGGTGGTGGTGAGCCGGTCGGTGCCGCCGCCGCTGGGCGTGTCGGCCGCGGCCCAGCGCCGCATTGCCTGCACGCGCGGGATCGTCATGCACATCGCGGCGCCCAGGTCTTCGTGGTCGCCGGTGGCGAACACGCCGCCGCCTTGCTGCATGAAGTTCAGCAGGGCCGCGGCGGAGCCGGGCTCCTGCGCGATGCCGGGGCTGCCTTCGCGGTTGTAGGCCATCAGGAAGACGACGTCGTAGCGCGATTTCAGCAGGCCGTGCGTCGCATCGGCGAACTGGAAGTTGCTGATGTGCTGCGTGGTGGGGTCCAGCGTCGCGGCAGCGGCCGAGCCCGGCGCGTAGAGCGCGGTGCGCACGATCGGCGTCATGCCGTGGATGGTGGAGGCGCGCAGCGCGCCGACGAAGCTCGTCAGGCCGAAGTCGTCGCCGGCACTGAAGTTCAGCCCGTCGGTGACGACCAGCAGCTTGGGCGTGCATTCGCGAAACCACTTCAGGATCAGCGAGTCGAGCACGGCCAGGTTCTTGAGCGTGGGCATGGAGGAGCCTCCTTGGATTCAGGTCAGGTTGAAGAGCGGCGCGCTGCAGTGGCGCGCCAGACCAAGTTAGGCGCCGCACACCGCAGGCGACATCCCTAGCTCGCGCTGCACCCCCCGAGACGAGGGTCAGGCTGCGCGTCGCCGACAATCGGGGCATGAAGACCATCACATTGCGCGACGGCAAGGAACGTTCGCTGCAGCGCCGCCACCCCTGGGTGTTCGAGGGCAGCATCCACAGCGGCAAGGCCGACCTGGGCGAGACGGTGCGCGTGCAATCGCACGACGGCAAGTTCCTGGCCTGGGCGGCCTACAGCCCCAGCTCGCAGATCCGCGTGCGGGCCTGGAGCTTCGACGAGGCCGAGCGCATCGACAGCGCGTTCTTCCAGCGCCGCATCGCGCAGGCGGTGGCGATCCGCGCGCGGCTGCCGATCGCGAGCGACGGCGTGCGGCTGGTGCACGGCGAGGCCGATGGCCTGCCGGGCCTGATCGTCGACCGCTATGGCGACACGCTGAGCGCGCAGTTCCTGTCGGCCGGCATGGAGCGCTGGAAGGACAAGGTCGCCGACCACCTGCTGGCCGCCACCGGGCTGACGCGGCTGTACGAACGCAGCGACGCGAGCTCGCGCGGGCTCGAAGGCCTGGAGCCCGCGACCGGCTGGCTGCGCGGCGACGGCCCCACCGAGCTGACGATCCGCGAGCACGGCTGGCAGCTGACGCTGGACGTGGCCGAGGGCCACAAGACCGGCTACTACCTCGACCAGCGCGACAGCCGCAAGCTGTTTGCCGACACGGTGCGGCACTTTGGCCTGCAGCGGGTGCTGAACTGCTACAGCTACACCGGCGGCTTCAGCGTGGCGGCCTTCGCGGGCGGCGCGGCGCAGGTGACGAGCGTCGATTCGTCGGGCCCGGCGCTGGAACGGGCGCGGGCGCACGTGCTGCGCAACGGCTTCGATGACGGCGCGCACGAGACGCTGGATGCGGACGTGAACCAGACGCTGCGCGCGATGCTGCAGGAGGGCCGCCGCTTCGACGCGATCGTGCTCGACCCGCCGAAGTTCGCGCCGACGGTGTCGCATGCCGAGCGCGCGGCGCGGGCCTACAAGGACATCAACCGGCTCGCCTTCATGCTGCTGGAGCCGGGCGGCGTGCTGTTCACGTTCTCGTGCTCGGGCGGCATCAGCCCCGACCTGTTCCACAAGATCGTCGCCGGCGCCGGGCTGGATGCGAACGTCGACGGCTTGATTTATGCGCGCACCGGCGCGGCACCCGACCATCCGATGACGGTGACCTTCCCCGAGGGCGATTACCTCAAGGGCCTGGTGATCATCAAGCGCTGAAACGCGCCTGCCAGCGCTCGAGCGGCACGCGCGCCGCATTGCAGACGTACGAGATCGCCCGGTACCAGCCGGCGAGCAGCAGCAGCTCCAGCAGCTGCGGCTCGCTCCAGACCGCGGCCAGCTGCGCCCACAGGTCGTCGTCGACGTTCGCCGTGTCGTGCAGCGCGTCGACCAGCCGCACCAGCAGTGCATCGCGCTCGGTCAGCGCCGCATCGTCCGCGCGCCCTCGCTCGATCGCCTGCACCTGCGCCGGCGTGAAGCCCGCGGCCTTCGCAAACGCGGCGACGTGCACGCCCCATTCGTATTCCGCGCCGCAGCGCGCGCAGACGCGGTCGATCACCACCTCGCGGTCGCGCAGCGGCAGCATCGCGTGGCGGCCCAGCATGAAGCCACCCCACGGCATCATCCGTTCGGCCAGCAGCGGATGGCGCGCGAACACGCGGAACAGCTGCAGCACGTCGACCGCGTCGGGCGGGGTCATGCGGCGCAGCATCGCATCCATCTCGGGCTCATAGGGCGGTGCCACCGGCGCAATGCGCGGGGAAGGCTCGGTCCTTGTCATGACGCTCTCCTTGTGTTGCTACAAAAACTGTAGCAGCGAGATCATGGCACCGCTGCCGGCATGGCATAGTCGCCCACGTGACGACCTCCCCCAAAGCCCCCCTCCCCGGCACGCGCGTGCGCGGCTCGGCCACCGGCCGGCCGATCATGGCCTTGCTGGACCTGCTGGGCCGGCGCGGCACGTTGCGCCTGCTGTGGGAACTGCGGGAAGGCACGCCGCAGAACTTCCGCGCGCTGCAAGAGAGCATGGGCGGCGTGTCGCCGACGCTGCTGAACGCGCGCGCCAAGGAGCTGCGCGAGGCGCAGCTGCTGGAGCTGCGCCCCGAAGGCTACGCGCTGACCGCGCGCGGCCTGGGCCTGCTGGCCGAGCTGGGCCCGCTGGACCGCTGGGCGCAGAACTGGGCGCGCGCGCTCACGCGATGACCGGCAGCGCGATGCGCGGCTCGAACTTGGCGCGGTGCACGCTGAAGAAGGCCTTGACGTTGCGCACGTTGGCATCCTGCGTGAAGAGGCGCTGCACCAGCGCGTGGTAGCCCGCCATGTCGGGCGCCTGCATCACCAGCATGAAGTCCGGGCCGGGAGAGACGCGGTAGCACTGCTGCACCGCCGGCTCGGCGACGGCGCGCGCCTCGAAGGCGTCGAGGTGCTCGGCCCCTTGCCGGTCGAGCGTGATCTCGGCCAGCACGGTGAGGCCGGCACCGAGCTTCTCGGGCGACAGGATGGCCACGCGGCGCTCGATCACGCCCGCCTCCACCAGCCGCTTGACGCGCCGCAGGCAGGTGGCCGGCGAGGTGTGCGCGGCCGCCGCCAAGTCCTGGTTGGACAGCGAGGCGTCGCTTTGCAGCAGGTCCAACACCCTCAAGTCGGTGGGGTCCAGGGTCAATTTTTTGTCCGAATCCGCCATCATCAAATCGAATTTGAAATCTTCTGTCGTGTTTCCGTAGTCATGGCCGAGTCTTTCACTTTCAACGATTTTTCGCAAGCATCCGCCAAACCTTCATCCCTACAGTCCACCCATCCCGTTCACCAGAAAGACCCCCATGTGTGGCATCGTCGGCGCCGTCAGCACCCGCAACATCGTTCCGATCCTGATCGAGGGCCTGAAGCGGCTCGAGTACCGCGGCTATGACTCGTGCGGGGTCGCGGTGCACCAGAACGGCCAGCTGCGGCGGGCGCGCAGCACCTCGCGCGTGGCCGAGCTGGAGGCCAACGTGCGCGGCGACGAGATCCAGGCCGGCACCGGCATCGCCCACACCCGTTGGGCCACGCACGGCGCGCCGGCGGTGCACAACGCGCACCCGCACTTCTCGGCAGGCCCGGGCGCCAAGAGTGCATCGGCCGGCCGCGTGGCGCTGGTGCACAACGGCATCATCGAGAACCACGACGAGCTGCGCGCCGAGCTGAAGGCCAAGGGCTACGTGTTCGACAGCCAGACCGACACCGAGGTGATCGCGCACCTGGTGGACCACCTGTACGACGGCGACCTGCTCGATGCGGTGCAGCGCGCGACGCTGCAGCTGCGCGGCGCGTATGCGATCGCGGTGTTCTGCCGCGACGAGCCGCACCGCGTGATCGGCGCGCGCGAGGGCTCCCCGCTGGTGCTGGGCATCGGCAGCAAGGAATCGGGCGAGCACTTCCTGGCGTCCGACGCGATGGCGCTGGCCGGCGTCACCGACCAGATCGTCTACCTGGAGGAAGGCGACGTCGTCGACCTGCAGCTGGGCAAGGTGTGGGTGACCAGCCGCACGGCCGAGGGCACCTACAAGGCGGTGCAGCGCGAGGTGCGCACGGTGCACGCGCACACCGGCGCGGCCGAGCTGGGCCCGTACCGGCACTACATGCAGAAGGAGATCTTCGAGCAGCCGCGCGCCATTGCCGACACGCTGGATGCGGTGGAAGGCGTGACGCCCGAGCTGTTCGGCGACGGCGCGTACCGCATCTTCAAGGACGTGGACCAGGTGCTGATCCTGGCCTGCGGCACCAGTTACTACAGCGGCTCGACGGCCAAGTACTGGCTGGAGAGCATCGCGAAGATCCCGACCAGCGTCGAGATCGCGAGCGAGTACCGCTACCGCGACAGCGTGCCGAACCCGCGCACGCTGGTGGTGACGATCACGCAGAGCGGCGAGACGGCCGACACGCTGGCCGCGCTGAAGCATGCGCGCAGCCTGGGCATGAAGCACACGCTGACGGTGTGCAACGTGGCGACGAGCGCGATGGTGCGCGAGTGCGAGCTGGCCTACATCACGCGCGCCGGCGCCGAGATCGGCGTGGCGTCGACCAAGGCGTTCAGCACGCAACTCGTCGGCCTGTTCCTGCTGACACTGGCGCTGGCGCAGGTGCGCGGGCATTTGACGGATGCGCAGGAGCAGGAGCACCTGAAGGCGCTGCGCCACCTGCCGGTGGCGGTGCAGGCGGTGCTGGCGCTGGAGCCGCAGGTGATCGCGTGGAGCGAGGAGTTTGCGCGCAAGGAGAATGCGCTGTTCCTGGGCCGCGGGCTGCACTACCCGATCGCGCTGGAAGGCGCGCTGAAGCTGAAGGAGATCAGCTACATCCACGCCGAGGCCTACCCGGCCGGCGAGCTGAAGCACGGGCCGCTGGCTCTGGTGACGGCGGAGATGCCGGTGGTGACGGTGGCGCCGAACGACACGCTGTTGGAGAAGCTCAAGAGCAACCTGCAGGAAGTGCGGGCGCGCGGCGGCGAGTTGTTCGTGTTTGCGGATGCGGACACGCGGATCGAATCGAGCGAGGGCCTGCATGTGATCCGGATGCCGGAACACTATGGGGCGCTGTCACCGATCCTGCACGTGGTGCCGCTGCAATTGCTGGCGTATCACACGGCTTGCGCGCGGGGGACGGATGTGGACAAGCCGCGGAACCTGGCGAAGAGCGTGACGGTGGAGTGAATTGCCCCGCCCTTTTTTCGTCAGTACGCCCAGTCCTCGTGTCGGACTGGCAGCTGATTGAGCTGCCGACGAAGGTGCTGCCAGTGCGGCAGGTACAGGTTCATCAGCCCGACGAAGCGTGCGTTGTGCGTGGATTCCAGCAAGTGAACCAGCTCGTGGACGAGGATGTATTCCAAACACTCGGGCGGCTTCTTCGCCAGGTCGGTGTTCAGCCGGATGTAGCCGGCGCTCGGCGTGCAGCTGCCCCACTTCGTTTTCATGCGCTGCACGAACACGCGTTTGGCTTTGACGCCCAGCACTTGCTCCCACTTTGGAAGCAAGGCGGGCATGGCTTCATGCACCTGCTGCCGGTACCAGGCATCCAATACTTCTTCGCAGCGTGACGGTTCGGTCCCAGGGCGCACCCACAGGTGCAGCTTGCGCGGGCTTCGCTCTACACGCGGCGCAGCGTCCACAGTCGAAACCTCAAGCAGGTAACGCTTGCCCCACAGGTAGTGGCTTTCCTTGTTCAGGAACTCCCGGGGTGTCTCGCGCTCCTGCGCCTGCAGCTTGCGCCGCTGCGCGCGTATCCACGCCAGCTTCGCGATCAGGAACACGCGGATGGTGTCCAGCTGCATGTGTTCGGGCGCGGCGACGCGAACCTTGCCCGCCGGCGGCAGCACGCTCAAGTGAACGTGCTTGATGGCCTTGCGGGTGACCTCGGCATGTACGTCGCCCAGGTCCAGCCTGCGCAAGCGGAAAGGTCGCACCACAGAAACCGCTGAAAAAGCGGGCACGGGTCTGCGAACAGCCCAGGCAAGCCAGGCCGCAGATGGTCGAACAGGTGCCGCCGCTTCCTCGAGCCCTGTCTTTCGAGGCCTACCGATCGTCGAATGGCGCGAACACTTCGGCCACCCAATCCACGAACAGCCGGATCTTGGCACTCAGGTGCCGGTTGCTCGCGTACAGCACGTGGAAGGGCTGGCGCGGGCGCGTCCAGTCGTCGAGCAGGCGGGTCAAACGGCCGCTCTCGAGGTGCGGCGCGGCCATGAACTTGAATGCCTGCCCGATTCCCACCCCGGCCAGTAGAACGCTCAAATGCGCGGTGCTCTCGTTGACGGCCACCTCCACTTGGCCGTGCACCAATATCCGCTCGCCCGCGTTGTGGAATTCGAGCGGGAACGCCCGCCCGGTGAGCGACGAGAAATAGCCGGCGACGGCGTGGCCGGGTACGCGACGCTTGCCGGCGTCCTGGGCCGGCCGGGGCATCAGTTCGGAAGGGTGCAGCGGGACGCCGCGCGCCTTCAGGTAGACCGGGCTTGCGCAGGTCACCCAATCCATGTCGGCGATGCGTCGCGCCACAAGCGACGTGTCCGGCAACGGCCCGCCCCGGATCGCGCAGTCCACGCCCTCGCCAATGAGGTCGATCGGACGATCGCTGACGCCGAGATCGACATGCAGATCCGGGTAGCGCGCGCGAAAACCCGGCAGCGCGGGGATGAGGATCATGTTGGCAACTACCGAGCCAACGTCAACCCGGATGCGCCCACGCGGTTGGGCGCGCGAGTGCGAAGCGCTTTCGTCCATCTCGTCGAGTTCGCCGATCAGGCGGGTGGCCCGCTCGTAGTAGGCCGCGCCCTCCGGCGTCACGTTGACGCGCCGCGTCGTCCGATGCAGAAGTTTCGTCCCCAGGTGGCGCTCCAGATCCTGGACGAGCTTGGTCACCGTGGGTCGCGGAATGTTCATTGCGTCGGCGGCGCGCGAGAAAGCCCCGGATTCGGCGATCCGCACGAAGACGCGCAGCGCCAGCAGTTGGTCCATGGCGTTGGCCGTTGGGTTGTTTCGTCCCCATTATTCAAGCATATGAAATAAGAAGTGCAAATCCTCATCTTTATTCCTACCCATGACATTCGTAAGCTTCGCTCACCCTCTCAACACAGGAGCACGGCATGGGAAACAAACTCACCGGCAAGGTTGCCGTCATCACCGGTGGCACCACCGGCATCGGTCTGGCAGCCGCCAAGACATTCGCGTCCGAAGGCGCGTTCGTCTACATCACGGGACGGCGTCAAGCCGAGCTGAATGCGGCCGTCGCCGCCATCGGGCAGAACGCCCAGGGTTTGCGAGCCGACTCGACGAAGCTGGACGAACTGGACAAGCTCTACGACCTGGTGCGGACACAGCATGGCCGCGTCGACGTGCTGTACGCGAACGCAGGCGGGGGCGAGATGCTGCCGCTGGGCGCAATCACCGAAGAGCATTTCGACCAGACCTTCGAACGCAACGTGAAGGGCGTCGTGTTCACGGTGCAGAAGGCGTTGCCTTTGCTGGAGAAAGCAACACACGGCGCCTCCGTCATCCTGGCGGGCTCGACGACCAGCGTGAAGGGCACTGCCAACTTCAGCATCTACAGCGCAACCAAGGCTGCGGTGCGCAACCTCGCCCGCAGCTGGGTTCTGGACTTGAAGGGCCGTGCGATCCGCATCAACACGCTGTCGCCAGGGCCGATCCACACGCCCGGCCTGGTCGAGCTCGCAGGGCCCGAGGCCGCGCAGCAGCAGGGCCTGCTCGACTACCTGACCGCACAGGTGCCGATCGGCCGCATCGGACAGCCCGACGACATCGCCAGGGCGGCGCTGTTCCTCGCTTCCGACGATTCGTCGTTCATCACCGGCATCGAACTGTTCGCCGATGGTGGCATTGCGCAGGTCTGAACTGCCCATCGACGAACCCCTCACCTGCCAAGGAAAGTCTCATGACAACCGCACTCGAACTGCTTCAGGCCTATCAAGACAATGTCCGCACTCCCGCCGCCGCTGCGGCGCTCTTCGCGGACGACGGCGTCCTCGAACTGCCGACGGTCCAGGCGCATGCCCGCGGCCCCGCGGCCGTCGAGGCCCTGCTCTCCGGCCTGCTGGCCAAGGTGCCCGACTTTCGCTTCAAGAACTTCAAGGTCTGGATCGACACGCCCGACAAGGTCTTCGGCGAATATTCCGTCGAGGCGATGGTGGTCGACACCGGCAAGATGTACCGTCAGACCTATGCCGGCGTGCTCATCGCGGAGGGTGGCAAGATCAAGCTGCTGCGCGAAGCACTCGACACCGCAGCGGCTGCCGCCGCGTTCAAGAAGGATTGAGGGCCCGTCATGTCCGATGTCTTGAAGCGGCTGTCCGCCGAAAGTATCTCTCGCCGCGATGCGGTTCTCGGCATCGTGCGCGGGGCCTCGGCTGCTGCGTTCACAACGAGCCTGCTGGCCCAGGCGACCGCGTTCGCCGGCCAGGGTGCCAGTGCGCCAGAAGCGATCACGCCCTTTCGGGTCGCCGTGCCACAAACCGAGATTGACGACCTGAAGCGCCGCTTGGCGATGATGCGTTGGCCCGAGCGTGAAACGGTTTCCGATTGGTCGCAAGGCGTGCCCCTGGCCACCGCGAAGCAGGTGATCAAGTACTGGCACGACGAGTACGACTGGCGAAGGTTCGAGCGCCAGATCAACGGCTACCCGCAGTTCAGGACGCGCATCGACGACCTCGACATCCACTTCATCCATGTGAAGTCGAAGCATCCGGGCGCGCTGCCCGTCATCATGAGCCACGGCTGGCCGGGCTCGGTGGTCGAATTCCTCAAGGTGATTGGCCCGCTGACGGACCCGACTGCGTACGGCGGCCGCGCTGAAGAGGCGTTCGACGTCGTCATTCCCTCCCTGCCGGGGTTCGGATGGTCGGGCAAGCCCACCGCTACGGGCTGGGACGTCGTCCGCACGGCCAAGGCCTGGGGTGTCCTGATGAAGCGCCTGGGCTATGCCCGCTGGGTTGCCCAAGGTGGCGACTGGGGATCCGGTGTGACTCACGCGCTCGGCCACGTCAAGCCCGAGGGGTTGGTGGCCGCGCATGTGAACTGGGCCTTCGTCTTCCCGGACACGCTGCCGGTGAACCCGACAGCGGAAGAGCGATACGCCATGGATCGTGCCGCGCAGTTCACGGGCGACTGGGCCGGCTACTTCAGGGAGCAGGCGACGCGCCCGCAGACCATCGGCTACCCGCTGGCAGACTCTCCGGGCGGCTTGGCCCTCTGGATTTACGAGAAGTTCCAAGCGTGGACGGACAATCCCGGCAGCGTCGACAAGGTGCTCACGATGGACGAGATGCTCGATGACATTTCGGTCTACTGGTTCACCGACACGGCGGCCTCGTCCGCACGCTTCTACTGGGAGAACACGCACAAGGGCTCTGCCAATTTCAACGCCGGTGTCATCGACCTGCCGATGGCGGCCACCATGTTTCCCAAGGAGATCTTCACGACGCCGAAATCGTGGGCGCAGGCGCACTGGCCCCACCTCATCTACTGGAACAGGGTCGACCGCGGCGGTCACTTTGCAGCCTTTGAGCAACCGGCGATCTTCACCGAAGAGCTCCGCAAGGCGTTCCAGACGGTTCGCGCATGATGCGGGCGGTCGCGGGGCCGGCACGCGCCAATGTTGATCAAGGTGATCGTCAAGGTGATCGCCAAGAATCAAGCCTCTCGGGTCGGAATTGAGCCCGTCGCAGATTGGCTCGCCAGCGATCTCGTCGTTGGCAAAGCGCTTCGACCAGGAACATGGGCGGTCACACCCGAGTCGAGGCGCAAGGCCTTTCGGCATCCGCCACCCGGATTTCTCGTCGGATAAATAGTTTCGATCACCGACGCCAGCCTCGCCGAGGCACGGTCCGCACCCTTTGAGTCAGATAATTCATTGCGCTCGACATCGCGCGAACATTTCACGCTCGAGGGACATCTACTCGTTGATGTCCGGCGACGATTGATCATCATTGATCCAAATCAATTGCGCTGCGTTATTTGCAAAGATCGACGATCACTCAGACTCAGAGACTCAATTGAGAGTGAATTTTCGGCCTTTTCGGACTCTTTAAATCCCCCATCCTGTCGATAGTAGTGCCATAGTTTTGTCATCTATCAAAGGGAGTAAAGGATGAAATTCCTGTCCAATGTGAAGATCGGTACGCGCCTGAGCGCCGGCTTCGCAGTCTTGCTGGCCATGCTGGCCGTCCTGGCGTTCACCGCCAAGGTACAGGCCGATCGCCTGCAGGCCCACACCGAGTACTACGACAGCCACATCATGGCGTCCTACAAGCTCGTCACCGAGTTCATGCGCAGCGCCGACGACGCGCGACGCCGCTCGTTCCTCCACATCCTCGGCAAGCAGGAACAGAAGAAAGAAGCCGAATTGATGACCGCAAAGTCGGTCGATTCCGCACGCAATGTGCTGGAAGACTATTCTTCGCGCGCCCTGTTCCAGGACGATGAGGATCGTGCCAATTGGCAGGAAGTGAAGACCAGGTTCGAGACCTTCGTGCGTTCCAATGAGAAGGTCATGGCGGCGTCGCGCACCATCCTCGACGACCCGGCTCAGCGAGACGTCGCCGTCGGCATCATGCTGGGCGAGGCTCGCGTGGACAACATGAACCTCATCAAGGCCAAGGACGCCTGGCTGGCGCACAGCGATGCGAATGCCCAGCGCATGATCGAGCAAGGCCGAGCAACCTACCAGGCCGTGCTGTGGACGCTGGGGGGTTTGGCGGCAGCGGCCATGCTGGTGGGCGTGGTTGCAGCGCTGGCGATCACACGGTCGATCACGCGACCCCTGACCGAAGCCGTCACCATCACGCGAGCGGTGGCCGAGGGCGACCTCACACGCCAGGCGCGAATCGGGTCACGTGACGAGATCGGTGAACTGTTGGGCTCGCTCAATCTCATGACGACCAATTTGTCCAGCATGGTCAGCACGGTGCGCGTCGGCGTGGACACCGTGGTGACCGCCGCGACGCAGATTGCGCATGGCAACCTCGACCTGTCCTCGCGCACGGAGTCGCAGGCTTCAAGCCTGCAGCAGACCGCCGCGTCGATGCAGCAGATGGCCGACAGCGTCAAGATGAATTCCGACAATGCCCGTGAAGCCAACGTTCTCTCGGGCAAGGCGTCCGAGGTGGCCGGACAAGGCGGCGGCGCGGTCGAGCGCGTGGTCGAGACCATGGAGGGCATCCAGGATTCGAGCCGCAAGATTTCCGACATCATCACGGTGATCGATGGCATTGCCTTCCAGACCAACATCCTGGCACTCAACGCAGCGGTGGAGGCGGCGCGCGCCGGCGAGCAGGGTCGTGGCTTTGCCGTGGTCGCGGCAGAGGTGCGCAACCTGGCCCGGCGCTCGGCGGACGCGGCCAAGGAGATCAAGAGCCTGATCACGAGCAGCGTGGAAAAGGTCGATGCCGGCACAGTGCAGGTCAATGCGGCGCGCAAGACCATCGATCAGGCCGTGCAACAGGTTCGCAAGGTGAGCGAATTGATCGCCGACATCACGCAATCCAGCTCGGAACAGAGCTCCAGTGTCGGCCAGATCAATCAGGCGGTGGCGCAGCTGGACGACGCCACGCAGCAAAACTCGGCCCTGGTCGAAGAGACATCGGCCGCTGCCGAGAGCCTGCGTCAACAGGCCGAGAAGCTGTCCGTGGCGATCTCCGTGTTTCGTGTCGCCGGGAACGATGTCGTGCCACAGCATGGCTTCGCCTAGACAAGGGGCACGGCCCGAAGTTTGAGTTCAGCCTGAACTCGACGCGACGCCGCACCCCTCAATCGACACGACCACGCTGGCTTGCCGCCAGTCGTCGCATCCGACGCTGCCTGGGCGTCGGGTTGGAACGCAATCGACCGCGCCGGCTCCAGCCGGCCCCTCAAGATCGGGATGTCATGGACTGGCTTGCAGTGGCGAGTGGATTCGCGATTGGTGCCATTGTCGGCTTGACCGGCGTGGGCGGAGGATCGCTCATGACGCCGCTTCTGATGGGCGTCTTCAATCTCAGCGCGCCTGTGGCCATCGGCACCGATTTGTGGTTCGCTGCAATCACCAAGATCAACGGAACGCTCGCCCACCACCGCCAAAGCCAGGTCGACTACGGAATCGTCGCCTGGATGCTCATGGGCAGCATCCCGGCGACGGTCATCACGATCATGCTGATGCGCCATACCGGCATGACGAAGGGGGTCAGCCAACTGATGATGCAGGTGCTGGGAGTGGCACTGCTCATGACAGCGGCCGCGGTCGCCTGTCGTCCCTTCTGTCACACCCTGGGCCTCAAGCTGGATGCCTTGCTCACGACATCGCACAAGCGGGCCTTGACCGTTGTCGCCGGGCTGCTGCTGGGTGTCCTGGTGTCGCTCAGTTCGATCGGCGCTGGAGCGATTGGCGCGACTCTGACCCTCTTCCTCTATCCGCGACTTCCCATTCAACGCCTGATCGGAACGGACATCGCCCATGCGGCGGTGCTCACGCTTGTCGCGGGCCTGGGGCATGCGGCGCTCGGGAACGTCAACTGGCTCCTGCTCGCCAGCCTGCTGGTCGGATCCCTGCCCGGCATCTGGCTGGGCGCGCAATTGATCAAATCCCTGCCGGAGAAAGTGACACGCGGGCTGTTGTGCGTGTCGCTGTTGACCGCCGGGCTCCGCGTCATCCATTGAGCGCGAGCGCCCCGCGACGAAGGAACCTATGAAGCCACATGACGACCCCTCCCTTCGCGATCTGGTTGCGGCGCACCCCGATGTGGCGCCTCCCGGCTGGTCGCTCAGATGCGAGAGTCCTCTTTCGCGCGTGATGCCCGAGCGCGTGATGGCCGATCGCGTGACAGCCGGCCTCGACCAATCCCACCTCGACTGGCTCGAGGAAGAAGCCATCTTCATCCTGCGCGAGACGGTGGCCGCGTTCGAGCGCCCTGCCCTGCTGTTCTCGGGCGGCAAGGACTCGTGCGTGGTGCTGCGCCTGGCCGAGAAGGCCTTCAAGAACAAGGACGCCAGTGGGCAGTTCAAGGGCCGCCTGCCGTTCCCGCTGCTGCACGTGGACACCGGCCACAACTTCCCGGAAGTGATCGAGTTCCGCGACCGCCGCGTCGCCGAGATGGGCGAGCGGCTGGTGGTGGGCCACCTCGAGGACTCGATCCAGCGCGGCACGGTGCGCCTGTCGCACCCGCTGGAATCGCGCAACGGCCACCAGACCGTCGCGTTGCTCGAAGCGATCGAGGAGCACCGCTTCGACGTGCTGATGGGCGGCGCGCGCCGCGACGAGGAGAAGGCCCGCGCGAAGGAGCGCATCTTCTCGCACCGCGACAGCTTCGGCCAATGGCAGCCGAAGGAGCAGCGCCCCGAGCTGTGGACGCTGTTCAACACCCGCATCAAGCCGGGCGAGCACATGCGCGCCTTCCCGATCAGCAACTGGACCGAGCTGGACGTGTGGCTGTACATCGCGCGCGAGAACATCCCGCTGCCCAGCCTGTACTTCGCGCACGAGCGCCAGGTGATCCGCCGCAAGGGCCTGCTGGTGCCGCTGACCGAGGTGACGCCGCCGCAAGCCGGCGAGCAGGTCGAGACCGCCGAGGTGCGCTTTCGCACCGTGGGCGACATGACCTGCACCTGCCCGGTGGAAAGCCCGGCAGCCAACGCGACCGAGATCGTCGCCGAGACGCTGAAGGTCACCGTCAGCGAACGCGGCGCGACCCGCATGGACGACCGCACCTCCGATGCGTCGATGGAGCGCCGCAAGAAGGAAGGTTATTTCTGATGAGCACGCCGCAACTTCAAGTCAAGGACCACCGCGCGCTGCGCTTTCTCACGGCCGGCAGCGTCGACGACGGCAAGAGCACGCTGATCGGGCGGCTGCTGTTCGACAGCCGCGCGATCCTGGCCGACCAGCTGGACACGCTCGAGAAGCGTGCCGCCGGGGCGCCGATCGACCTGTCGCTGCTCACCGACGGCCTGGAGGCCGAGCGCGAGCAAGGCATCACGATCGACGTGGCCTACCGCTACTTCGCGACCAAGCAGCGCAAGTTCATCATCGCCGACGCGCCCGGCCACGAGCAGTACACCCGCAACATGGTGACGGCCGCGGCCGGCAGCGATGCGGCGGTGGTGCTGGTCGACATCACCAAGCTCGACACGCAGGCGGTGCCGCTGCCGCTGCTGGCGCAGACGCGCCGCCACGCGCTGCTGGCCCACCTGCTGCGCGTGCCGAGCATCGTGTTCGCGGTCAACAAGCTCGACGCGGTGGCCGACCCGGCGCAGGCCTTCGCGGCCACCCAGGCGGCGCTGCTGGCGTTTGCGCAGCAGGCCGGCATCGAGGTGGCCGGCGTGATCCCGGTGTCGGCGCTGCGCGGCGACAACGTCACGCAGCCGCTGGCCGCCCCCTGGTACGACGGCCCGTCGCTGCTGCAGCTGCTGGAGGCCTTGCCGGCGCTGCAGGAGCGCAAGGACGGCGACCTGCTGATCCCGGTGCAGTACGTGGCGCGCGAAGGCGAAGGCACCGGCAACCAGCCGCGCACGCTGCACGGGCGCATCGCGCATGGCCGCGTGAAGGCCGGCGACACGGTGCAGCTGTTCCCGAGCGGGCAGCAGGCGGTGGTGGCCGAGGTGCGGCTGGCCGGCGAGGTGGTCGACGTGGTCGAGGCCGGGCAGTCGGCCGGCGTCGTGCTCGACCGCCAGCTCGACGTGTCGCGCGGCGACTGGATCGCCACGCCGGCCACCGTGCACGAGACGCAGCGCTTCAGCGCGACGCTGGCCTGGCTGGACACCGAACCGGCCGTGGTCGGCCGCAAGTACTGGGTGCGCCACGGCAACCGCTGGGTGCAGGCGCGCATCGCCGCGATCGAGAGCCGGCTGGACATCCACACGCTGGAGGCGATCGACGCGCACCAGCTGGCCGTCAACGAGATCGGCCACGTCATCATCGAGACGCAGCAGCCGCTGCCGGTGGAGTCGTACCAGTCGAACCGCGTCGGCGGCTCGCTGATCATCGTCGACCCGGCCAGCAACCGCACCAGCGGGGCATTGCTGGTCAAGGGAGCCGCGTAAGTGGCCGGGGGGCGCGTCATCTTCATCGGGGCCGGCCCGGGCTCGGCCGACCTGATCACGGTGCGCGGCGCGCAGCGCCTGGCCGAGGCCGACGTGGTGCTGTTCGATGCGCTCACCGACCCGGCCTTGCGGGCGCATGCGCCGAAGGCCCGCTGGATCAACGTCGGCAAGCGCGGCTTCTGCGACAGCACCGGGCAGGCCACGATCAATGCGCTGCTGGTCAAGCATGCGCACGAGGTGGCCACCGTCGTGCGGCTGAAGGGCGGCGACCCGAGCGTGTTCGGCCGCCTCGAAGAAGAACTGGTGGCGCTGGCCGAGGCCGGTATCGCCTGCGAGGTGGTGCCCGGCGTGACGGCCGCGATCGCCGCCGCCGCCGCGACGCAGCGCCCGCTGACGCGCCGCGGTGCCGGCCGCAGCGTCAGCCTGACCACCGCGATGACGCAGACGCGCGAGCTGCGTGCCGCGCGCAGCGCCGACACCGAGGTGTTCTACATGGCCGGCAAGCAGCTCGCCGCGCTGGCGCGCGGGCTGGTCGACAGCGGCTGGCCCGCCGACACGCCGGCCAGCGTGGTGTCGCGCGCCGGCTGGCCCGATCAACTGCACAGCGACCACACGCTGCAGACGCTGGCCCGTGCCAGCCTGCTGCATGCCGGGCGGCCGACGGTCGTCACGGTGGGCGAAGGCGCGCGCGCCATCATTGGCCTGGATCAGGCAAAAAGCGGCACCGAGACCCAACGGTTCCCGGTGGAAACCCCGAGCCCTTAAAATCAGCCGTTTCGCCGTTTGGCGCCCCCTTCCCTTCCTCATTTCACTCCCGAGCCAGCACCATGACCCACGTCGTCACCGAAGCCTGCATCCGCTGCAAGTACACCGACTGCGTCGACGTGTGTCCGGTGGACTGCTTCCGCGAAGGGCCGAACTTCCTGTCGATCGACCCGGACGAGTGCATCGATTGCGCGGTCTGCATCCCCGAGTGCCCGGTCAACGCGATCCTGCCGGAAGAAGACGTGCCGTCGAACCAGATCCACATGATCAAGATCAACGCCGACCTGTCCAAGAACTGGCCCAGCATCACCAAGCGCAAGGCCGCGCTGCCGGACGCCGACGAGTGGAAAGACAAGACCGGCAAGCTGTCCGAACTGATCAAGTAATCCGACATACCCAGAAGACCTGTGATGGAACCGAACGCCAACGTGGAGATTTCAAGGACAGCCGGCTCGCACGACGGCCCGATCGAGACCGATGCCGTCATCGTGGGCGCCGGCCCTGTCGGCCTGTTCCAGGTCTTCGAACTCGGGCTGCTGGAGATCAAGGCGCACATCATCGACTCGCTCGCCTACCCGGGCGGCCAGTGCATCGAGCTGTACCCCGACAAGCCGATCTACGACATCCCCGCGGTGCCGGTGTGCACCGGCAAGGAACTCACCGACAACCTGCTGAAGCAGATCGAGCCGTTCGGCGCGACCTTCCACCTCGGCCAGGAAGTGACGGTGGTGCAGAAACAGGACGACGGCCGCTTCTACGTCGAGACCACCAAGGGCACGCGCTTCCTCACCAAGACCATCTTCATCGCCGGCGGCGTGGGCTCGTTCCAGCCGCGGCTGCTGCGCGTCGACGGGCTGGACAAGTTCGACGACACGCAGCTGTTCTACCGCGTGAAGAACCCGGCGCAGTTCGCCGGCAAGAACCTGGTGATCGTCGGCGGTGGCGATTCGGCGCTCGACTGGACGCTGAACTTCGTGCAGGACGGCCCGAACAAGGCCGAGAGCGTGATCCTGATCCACCGCCGCGACGGCTTCAAGGCCGCACCGGCCAGCGTGGCGAAGATGAAGGAGCTGTGCGAGGCCTACGAGATGCAGTTCATCGTCGGCCAGGTCACCGGCTTCGAAGAGACCGACGGCCGGCTGTCCAACGTCAAGGTGACGGGCGGCGACGGCGTCACGCGGCTGGTGCCGCTGGACGTGCTGATGGTGTTCTTCGGCCTGAGCCCGAAGCTCGGCCCGATCGCCGAATGGGGCCTGAACCTCGAGCGCAAGCAGATCGTCGTCGACACCGAGAAGTTCGAGACCAGCACGCCGGGCATCTTCGCGGTGGGCGACGTCAACACCTACCCGGGCAAGAAGAAGCTGATCCTGTCGGGCTTCCACGAAGCGGCGCTGGCGGCCTTCGCGGCGGCGCCGTACATCTTCCCGGACAAGCGCATCCACCTGCAGTACACGACCACCAGCCCGAAGCTGCACAAGGTGCTGGGCGTCGAGACGCCGAGCTTCGACGACTGAACCGTCTGCGCCCCCTCCAGGCCCGCCCCATGGCGGGCCTTTTTCTTGGCGTCACAGCACGCCGCCTCCTCCCGGTGACGGATGTGCCTTCGTCCTGCGGCGCCTACTTTCGAGGCACCGCAACACTCGGAGACACACCATGGCCACTTTCGGAGAAGCCCTCGAAGCCCTCGAGGAATTTCGCGCTGAACTGATCAACGTGCAGATGAACGCGCCGATCCCGCTCGCGCAGGCCATGGCGTTCCGGGCCAGGGCCGGCGAAGCGGGCGAGGACCCGATGGCGAACGTGCATGCCACCGGCGTGGGGATTCGCGACGACGGCCAGTTCGTCGTCAAGGTCTACATGTTCGACGCGGCATCGGTCCAGTCCGCCGGCAGCGTATCGCTGCTCAGCACGCCGATGCAGGGCGTCCACGTCGACGTCGAGCACCTGCCGGTGCAGACCGCATTCGACCGCGTGGCGCTCAGGAAGACGCCGGCCGCAACGGTCGGCAACCCGGGCCAACACCAGGTCCGGCGCCGGCCGGTGCCGGGCGGCGTGGAAATCGGGCCCCTGGGCGGCAACTTCGTCGGCACCCTCGGCTGCTTCGTCCGCCGCGGAAGCGACGGCCCGTTGTTCGTCCTGAGCAACAACCACGTGCTGGCCAACGTCAATCGATTCCCGGTCGGCACGCCGTTCACCCAGCCCTTCTCGGCCAATGGCAACGACACGGTCGCCACGCTCAGCTCGTTCGAGCCGATCCAGTTTCCGTCGCCCGGTTCGCAGCCGCGCAACGTGATCGACGCCGCCATTGCGGTCGTGACCGATCCGGCGCAGGCGGCCACCGGCAAGATGCTCAACATCAAGAAGTACGTGCCGCAGCTGCTGGCGCCGCGGCCGGGCATGACGGTCACCAAGGCCGGCCGCACGACCGGGGTCACCACGGGCATGATCCGCGCGATTCGCGTGCGAGGCGTGCAGGTCAACTACGGCACGCGCCAGAACCCGATCATCGCGACCTTCGACAACGCCATCACGATCGTTGGCAACGCCGGCCAGCCGTTCAGCAACCCGGGCGATTCAGGTTCCGTGATCCTGGACCAGGCCTCCGGCCGGCCCGTCGCCTTGCTGTTCGCCGGGGATGCGAGCACGACGACGGCGTGCGACGTTTCGGCGGCCTGCGCGCGCTTCAACGTGCACCCGGTTTGAGGCGAACCATGGCGCGCGGCAGGGGTACGATCCGGGCACACAGCGTGCCCGGGATCGCCCCATGAAGCCTGTCCGAATCCACCGTCCGGGGGAGCCGAAAACCCCGCAGCCGCCGCCCCGCCTGCTGGTCCTGGCCGACACCCTCCACGATCCGTCGGTCATCCAGTGCGGGATCACGACCACGAACGACGGCCGCTGGGCGCTCTATGTCACGGTGCCGGCAGGCATCGACGTGCCGATCGCAAGCGTCGAACGAAGTGCCGAGGGGTTCCCGGTCGTCTACGAGGCCGCCCTCGACGAGCCGGTGCGCGCCGGGCCTGCATTCCCTGGCCGAAAAGCCTAGGTACCCGCGGCGGGCCGACATCCGGTCCTCGCAAACGCTCCGGCTTCATCAGCAACAACGGCAACACCGGAAGCACCCCGCCTCCGGCGCGGGTGTCAGTAGCGCCCCACCGTGATGCCGAGAGCCAAACCGATCAGGACCTGGACGCAGAGAAAGTGGGCCGGGTTCAGCGCAGCGTGGCGAGGACGCGGTCGACCATCAGGCCCGACTGGCCGAGATAGTTGGACGGGTCGCAGAGCCTGGACAGCGCGGTGCGATCGAGATGCTTGTTGATCTCGGGGTGCTCGGCCAGCAGGTCGAGCAGCGGCCGCTGCTGCTTGACCGCCTCGCGGCAGATGTCGTAGACGAGGTCGTGCGCATACTCGCGGCCGATGTAGGAGCCGAGGCCCATCATCACGGCCTCGCTCATCACCAGGCCGTGGGTCATGTCGATGTTGCGGCGCATCGCCTGTGCATCGACTTCCAGCCCCTCGAGCACGAAGCGCGACTGCTTCAGCGCCCCGGCCATCAGGCAGAACGCCTCGGGCAGCACGATCCACTCGATCTCCCACGGACCGGTCGAGCGCTCGTGGTCGGCCACCATCGCATCCATCAAGGCCGCGGCGTGCTGGCGCACCACCGAGATCGCGGCGTGGATGTAGCAGCTGGAGATCGGATTGCGCTTCTGCGGCATCGTGCTGCTCGAGCCCCGGCCATGCGCGAACGGCTCGTACACCTCGCCGACCTCGGTCTGCATCATCAGCTTGACGTCCATGCTGAGTTTGCCAAGCGTGCCGCCGATCAGGCCGAGCACGGTGCCGACCTCGGCGATGTTGTCGCGGATCGTGTGCCACGCGATCACCGGTTGATTCAAGCCGAGTTCGGCGCACAGCCCGGCCTGGGTTTCCATCGCGCCCTTCTCCAGCGACGCCAATGTGCCCGCAGCCCCCGCGAACTCGCCCACCAGCACACGCTCCTTGAGTTGTGCGAGGCGCTCCCGGTGGCGCTCGATCGCCGAGAGCAGGCCCGCCATCTTGTAGCCGAAGGTCACGGGGATCGCCTGCTGCAGGTTGCTGCGGCCGATCATCGGCGTCAGGCGGTGTGCCTTCGCGTGCTTGGCCATCGCGGCCGAGATCGCCGCCAGTTCGCGATCGACGATGGCCAGGCCCTCGCGGATCTGCAGCACCGTCGCGGTGTCGGTGATGTCCTGCGTGGTCGCACCCCAGTGGCAGTATTCACCCAGCTTGTCCCGGCACAAGGCGTTGAGCTGCGAGACGACACCGAGGATCGGGTAGCCAATGCGCTCGGTCTGCTGGCGCAGCTTGACCATGTCGATCTGGTCGAGCCGGCAGTGGCTGACGATCTCGTCGGCCGCCTCCTGCGGGATCAGGCTCAGGCGGCCCTGCACCTTGGCCAGCGCGGCCTCGACATCGAGGTACTTTTGCGTGCGGTTCTCGTCGGACCACACCTGGCGCATCTCGTCGCTTGCAAAGATGCCCTGGAAGATGGCGGAGTCGATGATGGTGGCGGACATGGTGGCGTTCCTTCTAAAGGCTGGTTGGAGTCAGGCGCTGGCGCGCTGCAGGATGCGTTGGGCTTGAAGTACCACGGGGCGGTCGATCATTCGACCGTCGAGCCGGGCCGCGCCGGGTGACTCGGCCTCGGCGGCCAGTACCCGTCGCGCCCACTCCACGGACTGGGCGCTCGGCGCGAGGGCGGCATGAATGGGCGCGATCTGGCGCGGGTGGATGCACAGCTTGGCGCCGAAGCCGTGTCGACGCGACCACGCGAGGTCGGCCAGCAGGCGTTGTTCGTCGTCGAACTGAGGCGTGACACCTGCGACCGGCGTCGCGAGGCCCGCCACGCGTGACGCGATGGCGATCGCTGCAGCGGCGTGCTGCAGGGCCTCGGAACCGTCGGTGATGTCGAGATCGAGATCGAGCGCGTAGTCGAGTGTGCCGAAGACCAGGCGCGCGACGCCGTCAGCGCCGGCCACCTGCTGCACGCGGGCCACGCCGCACGCGCTTTCGATCAGCGCGAGCACGCGCGCCTCGGACACCCTCTCGAGGACAGCCTGGATCTGAGCCGCGGATTCGGCCTTGGGCAGCATGACGTTCGAGATATCGGCCTCGCGCAACAGGCGAAGGTCGTCTGCGAAGGCGTTCGACCGGGCGTCGTTGACACGCACCACGATGCGCCCACGGTCGGCCTTGGCAGCCTGGCCAGACCACTGCGCGATCGCATCCCTCGCCTCGCCCTTGGCCGTCGGTGCGACGGCATCCTCGAGGTCGAGCACGATGGCATCGGCGCCGCTGGCAAGTGCCTTGGCAAACCGCTCGGGGCGATTGCCCGGCACGAAGAGATAGGTGCGCGGGTCCATCAGATCGCCTCCGCGGCCCGCAGCGCTTCGATGCCGTCGGCATCGAGGCCCAGTTCCCGCAAGATCGCGTCGGTGTGCTCGCCAAGCGCGGGCACCGGGTCCATGCGCGGGCCTTCGTTCCAGGTCCCGGGCGGCAGCATCGCCGGCAACGCGCCGACCGGAGAGCCCACCTCGCGCCAGCGCTGGCGTGCCTTGAGCTGCGGGTGCTCCCAGACCTCGTGCATGGTGTTGACGCAAGCGTTGGCAATCTGCGCCGCTTCCAGGCGTTCGACCACTTGCGCAGCAGTCAGGGTCGAGAAGGAGTCGACGATGAGTTGGCGCAGCGCCGTGCGCTCCGCCACGCGCTTGGCGTTGCCGGCGAAGCGCGGGTCGCGGGTCAGTTCGGGACGCTGCAGCACACCCTCGCAAAAGTTGACCCACTCGCGCTCGTTCTGCAGGCCCAGCATCACGCTGCCCTCGTCCGCGCCGGTCGGGAACGGGCCGTAGGGGTAGATGGTGGCGTGGGCGGCGCCGGTGCGTGGCGGCGGCGGCGCACCGTCGAAGGCGTAGTACAGCGGATAGCTGGTCCATTCGGCCAGGGACTCCAGCATCGAGATGTCGATGTGCTGGCCGCGCCCGGTCTGCGCGCGCTGCAGCAGCGCCGCGAGGATGCTGGTGTAGGCGTACATGCCCGCGGCGATGTCGGCGATCGACGGGCCGGCCTTGCAGGGTTCGTCGGTCGTTCCGGTGACCGAGACGAAGCCCGCCTCGCTCTGGATCAGCAGGTCGTAGGCCTTCTTTTCGCGGTACGGCCCGTCGGCACCGTAGCCGGAGATGTCGCACACGATGATGGCCGGCTTCTTCGCGGCCAGCACGTCGTAGCCCAGACCGAGGCGCGCCGCGGCGCCGGGCGCCAGGTTCTGCACGACCACGTCAGCCTTCTCCAGCACCAGGCGTTCGAGCACCTTGGCCGCTTCGGGATGCTTCACGTCGAGCGTGAGACTTTCCTTGGAGCGGTTGGTCCAGACGAAGTGCGAGGCGAGGCCGCGCACGCGGGCGTCGTAGCTGCGCGCAAAATCGCCCGTGCCAGGACGCTCGATCTTGATGACCCGGGCGCCGAGGTCGGCCAGCTGGCGCGTCGCGAACGGCGCCGCAATGGCGTGTTCGAGCGTGACGATCGTCAGTCCCTTGAGGGGTTGCATGTCAGGCACTCCTCAGCGTCGCGACCGCATCCATCGTGAGCCAGCCCTCATGGTCCTGGGCCCACAGCGTGATGGTCTTGCCGTCGTCTTCGAGCTTCCCGCTGACGCGGAACGGGTTCAGGTCGAAGGTCGGGCGCACGGCCTTGAAGCGGAACATCGCGACATCGGCATCGGGCGCGTTGCGGCGCACCAGGTCCATCAGCAGGGTGGCGATCAGCGGGCCGTGCACGATCAGGCCGGGATAGCCTTCCACCTCGGTGACGTACTTGCGGTCGTAGTGGATGCGATGCCCATTGAACGTCAGCGCGGAATAGCGGAACAGCAGCACGTCGTCGGGCACGATCTCGCGCTGCCAGGACACACCGGTCGCGGCGGCCTGCGGCGGCGGTTCCACGTCCCCGGGGCGCTTGGCCTCGCGATAGACGATGTCGTGGAACTCGACGATTGCCGGCTCGGTCGATCCGTTGCAGCGCAGCTCATGGCGCACCTTCACGAACACGAGCATGCCCGTGCGGCCTTCCTTGACCATCACGTCGACGATGGTCGAGGTGCGCTCGACCGCATCACCCACCCGCACCGGCGAGCGGAACTCGAACTGGCTGCCGGCCCACATGCGGCGCGGCAGCGGCACCGGCGGCAGGAAGCCGCCTCGTTTGGCATGGCCATCGGGGCCGATCTCGCTCTGGCGGTGCAGCGGCAAGAAGTACAGCCAGTGCCACAGCGGCGGCAGCGGCGTTCCAGCCTCGATCGGCCGCGCCGGATGGTCGAGCGTTGCGTCGAGCGCCTTGACCGGTGTGGCACCCATGGTGTCGCGCACCGTTTCGCTGCGGCCGATCCAGGCCTTCAGGTCGTGCTGCGAAGTGTTCATGTGATGTGGCCTTTCCTGATCAGTCGGCCGTCAACTTGGCCCGCTGCACGACAGCTTTCCACTTGGCCAGCTCGGTCTTGACGAGTTCACCGAACTGCTCCGGGGTGCTGGTCTCGACATCGGCACCGTGGTCTTCGATGCGCTTCTGGGTCTCCTTGTCGGCCAGGACCTGGTTCAGCGCCTTGTTGAGCTGGTCGACGATGGCCTTGGGCGTCTTGGCGGGCGCGAAGAAGCCGTACCACTGCTGAACCTCGACGCCATCGACACCGGCCTCTTTGAGGGTCGGCACGTCGGGCAGCAGCTTCGAGCGCCTGGGGCCGGCCACGGCCAGCGCACGCAGCTTGCCGGACTTCACATGCGGCAGGGCGGTGAACAGGCTGGGGAACATGAATTGCGTCTGGCCGCCCATCGTGTCGGCCACCGCCGGAGCCGACCCCTTGTAGGGCGCTCCGGTCATCACCACCCCCGCGTTCAGCTTGAACAGCTCCGCCGCGAAGTGCGGAGCCGTGCCGTTGCCGGCCGACGCATAGGTGAAACGGTCGGGCCTGGCCTTGAGCTGGTCCACCAGGTCCTTCACGTCCTTCACCGGTACGTTCGCGTTGGCGACCATCAGCGTGGGCGAGTAGCCGACCAGGCCGATCGGCGCGAAGTCGGCCACCGGGTCATAGCGCAGCTTTTGCAGCGCCGGGTTCATCGCGTGCGTGGCGATGTAGCCGAACATCAGCGTGTGGCCATCGGGCGCGGCCCGAGCAACGTACTCGCTCGCGATGGCTCCGTTGGCACCGGCACGGTTGTCAATGAGCACCGTCTGGCCGAGCAGCAGCTGGAGCTTCTGCGCGATGGTGCGTGCCATCGCGTCGTTGCCGCCGCCGGCGGCCGTGGGTACGACGATCGTGACGGTCTTGTCGGGATACGCCATTGCCACCGGGGCGGCGGCGGCCAGCACCGCGGCGACGGCTGGAGCGATCAAGCGCTTCATGGGTTTGTCTCCTTCTGGGGTGGTCGAGAACACGCAGGGCAGGCCGTGGAGCTCGCCTTGCAGGATCCTTCGGGCTGTGCGCACGAGCGCGGTGCGCTGAATGCGGGCGTCTCCCTGCGGCGTTCATGAGGCAATGATCGGCGGCGCCTTTGCAAAAGTGAATTGCATCTTTAAGATCAACTGATGTTCAAGAAGCATCAATGCGGGGCGTTGCACCATGGCCATCAACTTCGACTTGAACGACCTGCTCGCCTTCCGGGCGGTGGCTGAGCTGAGCAACTTCCGCAAGGCCGCCGAGTCGGTGCACCTGTCGCAGCCGGCGTTCAGCCGCCGCATCGACAAGCTCGAGCGGGCACTGGGCGTGCAGTTGCTCGAACGGACCACGCGGCGTGTAACGTTGACCGCCGTTGGTCGGGACTTCGAACGCAAGGTGCGGGCACTGCTTGATGATCTCGATGCCACGCTGCTGGGCATCCGCGGCGTCGCGGCCACGCACAGGGGCGAGGTGACGGTGGCCTGCGTACCGTCGACGGTGTACTACTACCTTTCGCAGGTGATACGCCGCTACCACGAGCGCAGCCCGAAGGTGCGCGTGAAGGTGCTCGACGCCGCCGCGAACGAGGTGCTGGCGGCGGTGGCACGCGGCGAGGCAGATTTCGGACTCAACTTCATTGGCTCGCAGGAGGGCGAGATCGAGTTCAAGTCGCTCGTGGAAGAGCGCTTCGTGGCGGCGTGTCGGCGAGACCATCCCGTGGCAAGGTTGCGCCGCGTCAGTTGGGCCCAGCTCGCCGACTACGACTTCATCTCGGTGGGCCGCTCATCCGGAAACCGGGTCCTGCTGGACCAAGCGCTGGCGGGCGTCACGGGGCGCCCACAGGCCATCTACGAGGCGCAGCACGTGACAACGACCCTCGGTTTGGTCGAGGCCGGATTGGGCGTCGCTGCCGTGCCGGCGATGGCGATGCCAGGATCCGACCACCCGCTGCTCGTCAGCGTGCCGCTGGTCGATCCTGTGGTCACTCGCAAGGTCGGGCTGATATGGCGCCGCGGACGATCGCTGTCACCTGCGGCGCAGCAGTTGTTTGACCTCTTTGGCGAGGTGAAGGCTGGGAGAACGACTCGGCGGCCCGCATAGTTTGGTGGCCCTGGGAAGGGCCGTGGGCCGAAGACACCGGCGTCCTCAGCGGAGTCGGCTGCTCCGCCACCGTAGACCCGCAAGTTGGGCCGCCAGACTCCTGAGAGCCGGATGACTCGCTGCTCGATGTCAATCGAATCGACCTGAGTTTTCATCCTGTTGCATGGCGTCTCGCGCCACACCGGCTCATCCGATGGTGAACGTCGCCACGGGTGGCACCGCGAGCGACAGCACGAACACGAGTGGTGCCATGAGTGCCTTCGCACCAGAACACGGCGTCGGGATGGTTCTACAAGGGCACGACCGGCTGGCTGCAGTATGACCTCGGCCACACGGAACGCGTCCAGCGCTATGCGATCACCAGCGCCGGCGGCCTGGTCCCGCGCGATCCGAAGGACTGGCAGTTCCAGGGCTCCAACGACGGATCCACCTGGACCACGCTCGACACGCAAAGCAACCAGGCGTTTGCCCAACGCTTCGAGCTGAAGACCCACGCGATCGCGAATCCCGGCTTCTATCGCTACTACCGTCTCAACGTCACGGCCAACAATGGCGACAGCGTCTTCACGGATCTTGCCGAATTCGGGCTGCTCGTTTCCAAGCCGCAGTGATTGCACGAGTCATACTGACCACTTCGGCGCGACGCCTGAACACTGCTGTGGTGCATAGGAATGTTCGTCGACAAAACAAAATGGAGGTCGATCTATGAAATGCCTTGCTTCGATTATCAGTGCGGTGGTCGGCGTGACACTTGTTGCGTGTGGAGGAGGAACGGAAACCAGCCCCACCGCGTCCCCGGATGATTCACCAGCGGTGATCGATCTGGCTCACAAGCAAGTCCCTTCTCGAATTACTGGGCAATACTCATTTGATGGACGAGTAAAACAGCAAGTCACATTCGATGACCGGGATGGAACCGCTTTTTTTGAGGGCGATATTGTGCTCGGAAGGACCAAAGATCTGGTCTCTCCCACAGACGACAGGGAGCATGCACTTGGCATTTATGTTTCTGGTGGTGGGAGATGGCCAAATGGCGTGCTGACATACGAAACCTCAGGCGCTCCCCCAAGTCAATTCGCGTCCATCGGCACAGCTACCCGTCATATCGCCTACCACAGCCGGTACGTCAGGTTTTCGCGCGATGAAGGGTATGCATCCATGTTCAGAGACCAGTACAACATAGTTCACGTAGTGCCGACCACGGACCCAAATCTGGGAGGCTCTTCCAACGTAGGAATGTTCATGGGCGGTCAACAGTTGGCATTGAATCCCTTGCTCTCGCCCACTGATGGAGCGACAGCACATGAATTCATACACGCGCTTGGTGCCTGGCATGAACAATCGCGAGCAGATCGCGACAGCTTTGTGCAGATCAATAGTCAAAATATAATGGCTGGATATGAAGGCAATTTCACTCAGCATATCAGCAACGGAGTTGACCATGGAGCTTACGACTATTGTTCGCTAATGCACTACGGCGGTTATAGTTTTTCCTCCAACGGCGGTGCCACAATTGTTCCGCTGCAGACTTTTTCCTGCCAAGTCACCACTCTCAGAGAGGAGCAGGCCGTCATCTCTTACATCGGTCAAAGTTTGGGAGCAAGTTCCGGTGACATGGCAATGCTCGATTATCTATATTCGGGCGCTCCTGTTGACAGGCCGATTGCATATGCGGGTGACGATCAAAACTATCCGTATACCTGCAATAAAGTCATTACCGTAACCTTGGACGGTTCCGCAAGCCGCGCAGGGAATGGTGCCGTAATAACAAAATACGAATGGAAACCAAAAGATTGGTATATGAGTCCTACTTCCGGGCCAAATCCCGTAATTAACAACACCGCCGCTGTTGCGCAAGTCAAACTCGCTACCACATTATGTTCGAGCACCCCATACCGTGACCCCCCTCCGCCGGTTGTGCAGAAGTACATACTGAAAGTAACGGACAATTTCGGACGAGTGATGTCAGACGTAGCGACTATCACCTTCAAGCGATAACGCCACACGACTGGCCTTTGGGTGTCGTACCTCGAGTTCGACTTTTGCCCCGATTCCTGCAGACAGCCGCGTGCGGCTCGGTGGGTCGGCGCGAGGCTTTCACCGCGTGCTGCGCATCGCCCGCACGATCGCCGGACTCGATGGCGCTGCGGCCATCATGACCGCTCACCTCACCGAAGCTGGTCCGGGAGGTGGTGGGGAGCAGGCTGCCGTTGCCGATCTGGTTCGGGCTGCTGTCGAAGTCGTTGTTGTTCGCGTTCTTCGCGCCCAGCACCGGGACCTTGCCGTAGATGTCGCCGCCCTTCACCGCGCCACCCATCACGAAGTGGTGCCCGCCCCAGCCATGGTCGGTGCCGTCGCCATTGCTCGTGAACGTGCGTCCGAAGTCGCTGGCCGTGAACGTCGTGACCTTGCTCTGCGCGCCCATGGCACCGAGTGTGGTGTCGAAGTAGCGCATCGCGTGCGCCAGGCGCGCCATCAGGTCGGCGTGGGTGCGGTTCTCGTTGTCGTGCATGTCGAAACCGCCGAGGCTGACGAAGAGCACCTGGCGCTTGGCGCCGATGCCAGCTGCGCTGCTCGCATCGATCATCCGCGCGACCATCTGCAGCTGCTGCGCGAGGCCGCTGAACGACTTCCCGCCGGTCAGCGGGTTGTCGTTCTGCAGCTTCGGGTCGGCGCTGGCGTTGTAGGTGCCGCTTGCAGGCGCCGTGCCGAACAGCGGATCGCTCGGCGCCCTCAACGCGGTTCGCAGCGTCGTCTCGGTGTCAATCGAGCGCGCGGCGACCGCCGCGAGATCGGCCTCGAAGACGTGGCCGCCACGCGTCGCGGAGACCGCGACGCGCTGGCGCAACTGGTCGTCGCCGCTGATCGCGTGCGCCAGAACGCGTGGGTCGTGTCGTCCTGGGCCAGGTTGACGGTCGCATTGGCAAGAATGCGACTCAGCTTCCCAATGATTTGAGGCTTTCCTTTTCGAGCGGCTGTGTTTCGAGGAAGTCGGTAACGCCCCAAGGACCTCCGATCATCGAATCTCGGGACAGAGATGTGCCGAAGCTGGCGACAGTCCCTTCGATCCGCCACTTGCGATCTTCAACCGCGAGCATCGCTGAGACATGAGCTCTGTGGTCTTGTAGATGTCGTTCGAGTTGCAGGCGAAGCACGCGCAACGCAGGATGCTGCTGCAACACCGTATCGAGCTGACGGATGGCAATCTCAGCCGCCCGAGGCGGCAGGCGCGCGAAGGGATCATCGGGCGACGACAGAAGGCAGGAGTACTCGACAAGAGCGAGATGGCGCAGTCGGGAGCGCGCGGTTGCGTCCATCTCCAGCAACCGCGTCAGCGCGCCGACCGGCACCGGTACCGCGCGGGACGGTGAAGTCCCGACCAACGCTGGTGGTGTAGCAGGCAAGGTCGACTCGAACGAACGCGCTGGAGGTCGCACCGAAGACGTCGCAATGGTTGGGTCGGATCCCCGGTGCGCCGGCCGCCTTCGCAAGCGAAACGACAGACGGGACCACCATGGTGGTTTCGTCGCCATGAGCGGCAACGCCACTGCCTTGGATGCGGTGTTCATGTTGATGGCGGTATTGACCAGGTCCGGTCCGGGTACGAGCCAAAGCCGACATATCGTCTGTGTACAGACTTGAAGCCCAACTTGGGCACGAAACGTACGAGCCACGGCGTGGTTGAGGGCGGGCCGACGTGTCGGCTCGAGGTGAAGTCGGCGAAGCCCATGGCCGCCGCAGTGTCAGCGAGCGTTGGCGGGCATTCCTGATGAACTTGTGACAAACCGCAGGCACAAGGTTCACGGATGCGCATTTGGACAACAATTCGCGCTTGTGCGCCTTGTGCCGAAGCCCCGATCGGCGTCGCACCGGAGCACCGGGAGTCCATGGCGCGGAAGCGCAAGATCGCATGCCGACGATGCAACGTTTTTCCCCCGCCACGCCCCGAGATGCCGCGCTGCGGCCGCCTGGCTCGCGATGCCGCGGCCGCAGCGCGCCGACGCCATGAGCGAGCTTCTCATCACACTGCCCGGCGGGTCGCTCGACCTGCTCGGACGGCGCGTGCTCCGCCACGGAGAACCGGTGAAGCTCGAACCGCGGGCGTGGCGCGTGCTGGAGAAACTCGCCCGGTTCCGCCATCGCGTGGTGACGAAGGAGGAACTGCTGGCCGCGCTGCGTCCGGAGGGCGCGGCATCCGAAGCCGCGCTGCGCCAGGCGATCCGTGCGGCACGACTGGCCATCGGGGACGACGGGCCGCAGCCGATCATCCGCTCGATCCCGCGTGTCGGCTACATGTTCGACGTGCCATCGGCACCGGCACCGGCATCGCCCCCAGAGCGGTCCACGCCTGGCTCGTTGCGCGACGGTATGCCGTCGTTGATCATCGGCCCGTTGCGCAATCACACCGGGCGCCCAGCCCTGCAGTGGGCGACGCACGGCCTGGTGGCCTGCATCGCGCACGGCCTGTCGATCGACGGACGCATCCAGGTCCAGGACTCGCAGTCACTGGAGACGTCGTGGCCACAGGAAGACCGGCGGATGCTGCAGATGTTGCGCGCGGCCGGCGCGCGCTATGCCGTGGTCGGTTCATTGACACTTGCAGGACCCGAGCTCGCGCTCGATCTCCACGTCCATGAACAGGACAAGACGACCGTCGTTTCAATCCGCGTCGCCGCTCCCGCAGGGCTCGTGCTTCCCGCCATCGAGGCCCTGCGGCACACACTGCTGGGCGTCGGCGAGCGCCACGGCCACGCGTTGCAGGGTTGCTCGTTGCTGTCTATCGAGTTGTTCGCACGGGCCAAGCACTGCGCTGCAATGAACCAGCATCCTGCCGCGCTGCGGGCCCTTGGGCTTCTGCAGCACCTGGACCCGGGCTTTCCGCGCCTCGATCTGGAACTGCTGCGTGCACAGGCCGTCTGCGGCAGCGACGAGGGGCCGGTCAGCGCGGCACGGCTGCTGGAGGCCGCCAGACGCAACCAAGATCGGAGCCTCGAAGCGCAAGTGCAGCAGTGCTTCGGGACGCTGCACCACGTGAAAGGCCGGTTGCGCGACGCGGCGCAAAGTTTGGAGCACGCCCTCGCGCTGGGCCGCGCCTGCATGCCGCCGCACTGGCAGGGATACACCTTGACGCTGCTGGCATCCGTCGAGTGCCGCCTCGGCGAGTTGCATTCCGTTGCGATACGTCTGAACGAGGCGCAGGGGATCTTCACGCGCATCGGCAGCCACTGGGGCTTGCTGAACGTGCTGTGGCTGCGCGCGATCATGAGCTCGCTGTCCGGCGATGCCGAGAAGTCCATCCGGTGGAACAGAAGGCTCGCCCAAGCGGCCCGCAGGCTCAATGCCAACACAGCGCTCGCGAGCGTGTGCCTCAATCTCGCGGGCGAACTGCTTTACGCGGACCGGCTGGAAGAAGCGCGGGAGTGTGCAGAAGAGGCGACCGCGACCGCGCTTGCGATCGATGCCAACGTGAGCCTGTTGAGCACCGTCGCCAACATCCACTGCCTGCTCCATCGCCAGCAAGGCCGCCCGGACGCTGCCTCGGAATTGCTGTCGCTGCTGCCCCAACCGGACCTGGTGCAGGACGACGGCTACCTCTGGCAAGCCCATGGTCATGCCGCCATGGCGGCCGGGCGCGTCGACGAGGCGGCCGACTGTTTTTTGCGGGCAGCGGCCGAGTCCCGTCGCCACGGCAACCTCGTGGCCGAGGCCCCCCTGCTCCCCTGGCTGGTGGAGGCCCTCGTGCGCAGCGGACGCCTGTCACTCGCAGAGGCTGAACTCGACCGCGCAGACGTGCAGGCCCATCTGCAGGATGAGAACACCACCGCGAATTTGCTGTACCCGCGCGCGTTGCTGGCACGGCGGCGCCAGCAGGAACCGGAAGCCCAGTCGCTGCTGGCGCGGCTTGCAAGCGCGCCGGCTGCACTGCCCCTATTTCGGCGGCTGGGGCAGGAGCTGCCGGCGGCACCCAGCGAGTCGGAGCGCGAGTCCCCGATGCCGATGGCACCGCCCAATGGCCTGATGCTTCGGGAGTATCGCTTCGCTCACTGCATGCTCGACGTGGAGCGCCGGGAACTGTGGGTCGATGGGCGGCGCCAGACACTCGAGCCAAAGCCGTTCGACGTGCTCTTGCATCTGTACCGCAATCGTCACCGCCTGGTGACGATGGACGAACTGCTCGACACCGTGTGGCGCAAGGCAGCCGCGTCGCCGGAAGTGGTTGCGCAGGCGATCGCCAAGATTCGCCAGGTGATGCGACGGAGCAAGACGCACAAGGTGCGGGTCAAGACTGTTTACGGCAAAGGCTACAGGCTGCTGGCTGATGTTCGCGTGGAGCCCGATGAAGACACCGCCGCGGCGCTCCTGTCGGACCTGCACGCAATCCAGGAGCGCCCGCTGGCTGTCGTGCCGCTGCCGGGCGGAAACCCGGGCGTCGGCGTCGCGGATCGAGATCTCGGATACCCACTGGAAGTTCTCGGCTACGCGCTGGCTGTGCACTCGATGCTGAAGCGCATGTCCGCCGCTGAGGTGCAGGCGGGCATCGATGCCGCCCCGGCCCCGACGCCAGAAGCAATTGCAGCCGCGATCGGCACCCACAGCCCCGGCGCGCACGTCCTGTTCGCCCGGCTGGCGCGCCGCGACGAAACCTTGACATTGGAGTACGTGTGGGTGTCGCCCGTGTCGCGGACCGAGGGGACCATGCACGACCGGTCGCCGGCGGCACTCGGCCGGCGGCTGGCCGCCAGGCTGCTGCGGCTGCAGGCCGGCGTCGCGCAGGCACACGCCCCCGCCGTGGACGAGAGTGCGTGGATGGCGCAGATGTTCGACCTGGCGTCGCGCGCCGCCGAAGAACACCGCGTGAGCGAAGCACTGCATGTGCTGGACGTGGTCCTCGACCAGGATCCCGACCACGATCTGGCGGCGGACCTCAAGGCGCGCATCGAGGTCGGCCGCGGCGCGCCGGAAAGCGCGTGCAGCACGAGCACGTCCACGCCTTGATCGCTCCTGGCGAGTTCGCACACGGCAAGCAGACGTCACGACAACGGGGATCACCGAACGCCAGTTTCAGCGCATCTCTAGCCCGAGATTCGATGATCGGTGGTCCTTACGGAGTTGCTGACTTCCTCGAAACACAGTCGATCGAAACAGCAACCCTTTGATGATTCTGAAGCTGAGGGGCATGCGTGTTCCCGATGCTGCCAATGCTGCCAATGCTGCCAATGCTGCCAATGCTGCCGAGCAGCATCGCATCGCGCCGATCGGACTTGACTCCGTTTCCGCTCGGGTGGGCGATCGACAAAGGTGCCACCGCCTCACGGTGCACGCCGTGCGCGCGCAGGTGGCGCCAAACGACATAGACGCACGGGCCTGACTTGTACACCCACATGCAGTGGGTGGCGTCGGGCTGCGCTAAGGGCCTTCGTCTACTACATGGCTGCCAGCGTTTACCGGCCGCCATGTACGGATGACGGTAGTCCATCGGAGTCCCGTAATGAATGGCGCAGCGATGCGCCATTGCATTGCTGAACTCTTCACCGAGACGCCTGCGACGTTATGGGTCTGGATCTGAGAGCCGGACGACTCGTTGCTCGATGTCAATCGAATCGGCCTGAATTTGCATCCTGTTGCGTGGCGTCTCGCCGCGCCAACGCTGCTCGTGTCATTCGTCGGTTCGTCACAGTTTGATCAATTTCGCCCCATGTCGCGCCCCACACAATCGCGCCGGGAATTGAGAGCGTGGCACGTCGAACGACATGTACGCGCCGCACTTTGACGCAATAGGAACTTCACGATGAGCATGCCAAGCCAACGCCCGACACGTGTCACTGCAACAAGCGCACTGCTGTGCGCGCTGGTGCTGTCAGCCTGCGGGGGCAGCAATGACTCAAGCACCCCAGCGCCACCCGTGGGCTCTGCGCCAGCACCTGCGCCAGCACCTGCACCCGCACCCGCACCCGCACCCGCACCTGCACCCGCACCTGCACCTGCACCTGCACCGGCCAAACCTTTTGAATGGAAATCCAGTGAGCCGCTGATCAGGCCACCGGCCGATCCGAAGGACATCTTTGGCGTCAAAGACCCGACCATCGTCCACCACGACAACCGGTACCACGTCTTCATGACCACGGCCGGCAAGAACGGTTGGGGTATGGCCTACACGAGCTTCGCGAATTGGGAGGAGGCCCCCCAGGCCCCTCAGGTCATGCTCGACAAGTCGCCCATCGGGCCCGGCTACCGCGCAGCACCCCAGGTCTTCTACTTCGCGCCGCAGAAGCTCTGGTACCTGATCTACCAGGGCGGCGACCCGCTGTATTCCACGACCAGCAACATCGCCGACCCCCTGTCATGGACGGCGCCGAAGCCCTTCTACCCGACCATCCCGGCGAGCGTCAAGGACGCCAAGGGCAATGTGACCTGGCTGGACTTCTGGAACATCTGCGACGACAAGAAGTGCCATCTTTTCTTCACCGGCGACGACGGCAGCTTTTACCGCGGCGAGACAACGATCGAGCGCTTCCCTCAGGGCTTCTCCGAGCCTGTCGTCGTCATGAAGGAGAAAGCCGAGGACCTGTTCGAGGCGAGCAACACCTACAGGATCACCGGCACCAACCAGTACTTGACGCTGATCGAGGCGATGGGCCCCAAGGGCAGGTATTTCCGCGCCTGGACAGCGGATCGCCTGGACGGCAGCTGGCAACCCATTGCCGGCGCCGTGATGAACCTGTTCGCTGGCACAGACAACGTCAAGTTCGACGGCCGGATCTGGTCCGAAGGCGTGTCCCATGGCGAATTGGTCCGTGACGGCGTCGACCAGACGCTGAGCATCGATCCCTGCCAGCCGCTGAGATTCCTCTACCAGGGCCTGGATCTGGAAAAGGGCAGGGCGTACGAATACATCGAGCTGCCCTATCGACTGGGCTTGATCACCGCCACCTCCCCCAACGCCATCAGCGCGTTGTGCAAGAAATGAACGCTCACCCTGCCGCTCGTCAAGCCATCAACGAACCAGCACCCTTCCCATCATGAACAAGTACAGCAGACGACTCACCGTTCTCTCCATCGTCACCGGGGCCGTGGTGGCTGGCTGCGGCGGCGGTGGTGGCGACACGCCGGCCCCGACACCCGCCCCGGCACCTGCACCTGCACCTGCACCTGCACCTGCACCTGCACCTGCTCCTGCTCCTGCTCCTGCTCCTGCTCCTGCTCCCGCACCCGCACCCGCACCCGCACCCGCACCCGCACAGGCCACCACCTGGAAGAGCGCGAAGTTCGGCGGTGGCGGCTACGTCTCCGGCCTCGTCTTCCATCCGACCACCGCCAACCTGCTGTACGCGCGCACCGACATCGGTGGTGCCTACCGCTGGAACCAAGCCACGGCGTCCTGGGTGCCCATCACCGACGGTCTGGGCTTCAGTGCAGCCGAGAGCCGGTACCACGGCGTCGAAAGCATCGCCGTCGATCCGAACAACGACCAGCTCGTCTACTTGGCCGCCGGCATGTACACGTCCGATGGCAACGGCCGCCTGTACATCTCCAGCGACCGCGGTGACCACTGGACCCACGTCGGCCTGCCCTTCCCCCTAGGCGGCAACAACCCCGGCCGGGCCATCGGCGAACGCCTGATGGTCGACCCCAACAAGTCCTCGACGCTGTTCTACGGCTCGCGCACGGCCGGCCTGTGGAAGAGCGTCGACTCGGGCCTCACCTGGGCCCAGGTCACGTCGCTGTCGACCCTCAAGATGACCCAGGACCAGGTCGATGCCATCGGCGGCAGCGCGATGGGCGTCGGAGTCGTCGCCTACGACACCGGCACCAAGGGCAGCGGCTCGGCCACGCAGACGATCTACGCGGGCGTCTCGCCGGACTACGTCAGCGCGGCGGGCCTGGGCTCGAATCTCTACAAGTCCACCAACGGCGGCGCTTCGTGGACCGCGGTGTCGACCCCGGTCTCCGGCTATCACATTCCGCACATGGTGCGCGCTGCAGACGGCGTGTTCTATGTCGTGTTCACCAAGGTATCGGGGCCAGGTGCCGCCGGCCCCGCCCGGCTCTACAAGTTCGACGGCAGCAACTGGACCTTGCTGAAGGACCCGAACACCGGGGGGACGGGAACTGACTTCGGCCTCGGCGGCGTGTCCGTCTCCGGCACCGGCGCGGGCACCCGCATCGCACTGGGCGTGACCAACTCTTGGGGCGACTGGGTCGGTCAGCAGGTCGTTCAGTGGTCCGGCGATGGCGGAAAGACCTGGCGCGAGATCGCGGCCACCATGCCGCACTCGCCAGCCAATGAAGGGTTCTCCGGCTGGACCGACGACGTCGAGATCGATCCGTCCAACCCCGACCACGTGCTGCACGTCTCTGGCGGCGGCATCTGGGAAACCCGCAACGCTTCCTCCTCCACGCCGGGCTGGAACGTCGCGATCGGCGGCCTCGAGGAGACTGCCGTCCTGGGCCTCGCCACGCCGCCGGCCGGCGCACCGTACATCGTGATCAACAGTTCGGGCGACGTCGGCCCCTGGGTGTACACGGATCTCGCGACCAAGCCGACCTTGTCGCCGAGCACCGAATGGAGCAACGGCTTCGCCGCCGACATGGCATGGTCCGACCCGCTCTACATCGCCAGCATCGGCGTCGTCCTCGGCACCGGTACCGGCTTCGGCGTCTGGTCTGGCGACGGCGGCAAGACCTGGGCCAAGTTCGCCACCAACGCACCCGGAGGCACGACCAACACCAGCGGGGACGCGAGCATCGCGGTCACCGCGCGCAACAAGGCGGTCTGGGCGCCGGCCAAATCGGTGCCGTCCTACACCACGGACAACGGCGCGAGCTGGGTGTCGACCAACCTGCCGGGGCCGCCCAGCGTTGGCGTCCCCAGCGGCTACCACCTGGCCGCAGACCGCAAGAACCCGAACAAGGTCTATGCCTACGATTCGGGCGGCGCCTGGTGGGGCACGCCGGGCAAGGTTCATGTCTCGACCGATGGCGGCCACAGCTTCACGCCGAGCGCGGGCTCGGTGTCGGCGGGGCTGGCGCCCAACTACTTCATGCACACCTCGCTGGCGGTCAACCCCAACACCGAAGGCGACCTTTGGCTGGCCGACGGCAACGCCGTGTACCACTCGACCGATTCGGGCGTGACCTGGACCAAGCTCAGCACCTTCGCGTCGATCTGGGGCGGCAACGCATGGCCCGTCGTGCAGGGCGCCACGGCGGTGGCACTGGGCAAGCCCAAGCCCGGCGCCGCGTACTCGGCGGCGGTCTATGTGGTCGGCGTGGTCAACGACGTGTGGGGCGTCTACCGCTCCGACGACGGCGGCGCCACCTGGGCGCGCTTCAATGACGACGCGCACCAGTTCGGCGGCATCGGGACGATTGCGGCGGATCAGAACGTCTATGGCCGGGTCTACGTCAGCGGCATTGGCCGGGGCATGCTGTACAGCAACTGAACCCCGTCCTCTTCATCCCCTCGCTCCCGCACTGCCCATGAGGCTCGCGTGCCAGTCTCACGCGGGACGCCGAGGCGGATCGGCTGTTCGCCTTCGTGCTCGAACGAACTGGACCCGATGGCGGCGACCTGACCCTGGCCGAACGGGCGTTGGCTGCACGGCGCAGGCATCGCCACTCTGCAGACCTCGCCGTTCGCCTGCCGCAAGGCGGGCCAGAGCCCGCGCCTGCGGGTAGTGATCGTTTCCCTCGGGCGATCTGGTCACGTCGCGATGTTCGAGATTGAAGACGCCGACGCGACAGGTCGATCTGTACCAATGGAATACGTGAGCATGATGAGAACCAGGATCGCTGAATGCGACTACACCGAGACATCGAACTGACGGCGGAACTCGCCAGGCGTGCATCCTTCGATGCTGCGAAAGAACTTGGTGAAGTTGGTCGCCTCGTCGAAGCCAAGCCGCTGCGCGACGGCTGAAATCGGCATCTCCGTGTGCACGAGGAGGCGCTTGGCTTCCAGCGCAAGGCGCGAGGCGATGAAGGCCTTCGCACCAACTCCAGCCACCGCACTGCAGATGCGAGTGAGAGTCTTCTCGGAGCATCCCATGGCATGTGCGTAGCGCGATACGTGATGCCACTGATGCACCTTCGCATCCAGGAGCCGTTTGAAATGACGAAAGCGCTCCGGCGCGTCGGACGATGTTCCGGCGAGTGGCTGTTGCTTCGCGCAAAAAATGTGCAGCCGCATCACGAGCGTTGCCAGTTCGCTATGGAGCAGCCAGTTCAGCAGCGGTTGCCGGGCGTCGAGCGCGCACTCCTCCTCCAGCCGCGCGAGCGTGTCGGCCAAGAAGCGCCCCGTCGAGCGGTCGAGGCGCAGATGGCCGGGAAGCGCATCGATCAGTTCAGGCATCTGAAGGCGTTCCTCGCCTTGCGAAGCCTGCAGCAGCTCGGGTCGGAACAACAGGAGGTTTGCGTCCCAACGGCTTCCCGGGCCGAAGCGGTGAACCTGTCCAGGCCGAATGGTCAGCAGCGATCCGGCGCCGCACTCGATGTGATTGAAGTCCACCACGGCGCGGCATATCCCGCGTCTGACGCGCACGAACATGTGAAAGTCGTAGCGGTGGTGACGCTGCAGGTGCGCTCGGGGCACCCTTCGTCTCAGGTCCGACATGGAGAAGACCTCGAGATCCAGCGCCCTCTCAGCCGAGGGCCGATATTGGACCTGCTCGATATCGATGGGTCTCGTTCCGTGCGGCATCGATCGATTGTCCGATATTCACCATTTGGCAACCGACTTTGATCGTGTCGAACACGCCGGCAACTCGAACAATCCGGGAACGCGGGCACCGGGCGGCCACCATGTCCCGGTTCCCTTCTGACATCTGATAGACAGTCCGAGGCGACCGATGCAAACCGCAAACAGACAGTTCATGGACCGCTTCGTGGAGTTCATCAACACCGCGGACTCGCGGCTCGCCAAAGAGTTGGTTTCTCCGGACGCCGTGTTTCACGTTCCGGGACGCGCCGAACCCGTGCACGGGCCACAAGGCTACTTGGAGATCATCGGGATGATGCGCAGCGGATTTCCCGACATTCAGTGGACTCTTGAGGAAACCGTCATCGAAGGTGATGTCGTCGCGGCGCGATTCACGATGCGCGGGACGCACCGCGGAGCCTTCTTCGGCGTGCCTCCCACCGGCGAGACGATTGCCGTGCAAGCGCTGAACATCTATCGGCTCTCGACCGGAAAGATCGTCTCCGAAGTGGGGCAACCGGACCTGCTCGGACTGATGCAGCAGATCGGCGGGTTGCCGCGCTCCTGAGGCCGCACGGCGACGTTGTAGGTCTGGACCCTGAGAGCCGGACAGCTCGCTGTTCGATGTCGATCGAATCGGTCTGAACTTGCATCCTGTTGCACGGCGTCTCACCGCGTCAACGCCGCTCGTGTCATTCGTCGGTTCGTCACGGGTTCTTCAAGTTCGCCCCATGTCGTGCCTCACACAATCGCGCCGGGAAATGAGGGCCCGGCATGTCAGACGGCATGTGCGCGTCGCACTTTGAATCAACAGGAACTTCACAATGAGCATGCCAAGCCGACGCCCGACACGTGCCACTGCAACAAGCGCACTGCTATGCGCATTGGTGCTATCAGCCTGTGGGGGCAGTAAAGACTCGGGCACCCCCGCGTCACCCGTCGGCGCTTCACCTGCACCTGCACCTGCACCCGCACCCGCACCGCCTCCTTCGATCACTACAGCCCTCGGCAAGCCCGGCCGGCTCCTCGTGGGCCTCGGCGCGGCCAATACTTTCCCGGACATGAAGGCCCAGCAGATCGCTCCGGACATCATCGATACCTATCTCGTGGCGGTCACGGGTTTCAACTCTGGCGGCGGCGGTAACGCATGGCCTCAATGGCAATACAACTATCCGGACGGTGGCGTCGTGACGGTCTTCTCCGACGAAGTCGCGGCCATGGGCGCCGTGCCGATGTTCACCCTGTTCCAGATGCCTTCCTGGAAGGGTGGCGACGTCACCGTCATCAACGACGCGCCGTTCATGGCCGCCTACTGGTCGCAAGTCAAGTTGATGTACAAGAAGATCGCCGAGACCAACCGCCCCACTCTGGTCAACCTCGAGCCTGACTTCTGGGGCTTCGCAGAGGGCGGTGCACCCGGCGGCGACCCGGCGAAGTTGCCGGCGCGCGTGAGCACGGTGCCGGAATGCGCCAGCGAACCGGATACGGCCGTCGGCGTCGTCGGTTGCCTGTTGAAGCTCGGACGGACGTACGCGCCCAAGGCGAGGATGGGCTTCCCCCCGTCGATGTGGTATGGGAACCCAGACGCCACCGGCGCTTTCATGGCAAAACTCGGTGCGGACAAGGCCGACTTCATCGTGGCGCAGACGGCCGATCGTGATGCAGGTTGCTTTGAAGTCCCGGTGCCCGTGGACGAGTGTGCGGGTCGCGGCACCGGCCCGTTCTACTTGGATGAGAACAACGTCACCACACCGAATTTCAACCAGCACCTCGCCGAGTGGAGCACGGTGCGAAGCCACCTGGGCGGCCTGCCGATCCTGTTCTGGCAGACCCCCATGGGCGTGCCCTCGACGACCCCCGGCGGAACTCCGAAGCACTATCGGGACAACCACGTCCAGTACATGCTGACGCATCCAACGCAGTACACGGGCAACGGCGTATTCGCGCTCGTCTTCAGTCCCGGGGGTGCCACGTCGGCGGACATCACGAACGACGGCGGCCAGTTCGCGCGCCTGTTCAAGGCCTACCTGGCGAACCCCGCTCCGTTTCCCCGCTGAGCTCAACGGGAGAACAAGGAACCGCGATTGTGAGCCGGTCGTCACCCACCCGCTTCGTGATGGTGCGTACGGGGGGCCGGCACGAACTGGGGTTCGCGCAAGCCGGCCGAGCCGCGGCCAACAGCAGAAGCGATGTTCCGCCGCGGTGGTGGCCCTGCAGCATGGAGTGGCAAATGAAGGCTTTCTCAATCTGAAGATTGAGACCGCCTCTGGAGTGGATCAATCTTGAATCGGCGCCAACTGGGCCCGTCACCCGTTCTGATGCGTGGCGCCCCACCACTGCTGCATTTCTGTCGTTCAATCCTAAGCACCATCGCCGCGCACTGTCACACCCCTCCCACCTGCACGCCGAGGGCCGATCAATCGCCGACCGGCTCGCCACAGCTCGAACGTCGGTTGGACTCAGCGCCCATCTACAGACCCCCTCCTCCAAATGGTGCAAAATCCGCCCTGCCCGCCGCCCACCCGGCGGGTTTCGCTAGGGGTGCTGACCACGTTCGCGTGACCGGCTGAGAAAGTCCCTTTGAACCTGATCGGTGGCGCGCTGTCGCAGGCGCGCCACGGGCTGACAGACTTGTCTTGTCGGCCTGAGGTAATCCTCGCGCAGGGAAGCGTCAAGCCGCGGAGCCTCTCTTCTTGCCGCGGCCCTGGGTACGCCGACCTGCCATCGCCAACCCGGGAAGTACGATGGCATTCCGTTCTTGCAAGTCCCCTGCCCTGGCGCCGCTCGCGCTGGGCATCGCGTCCACCTTCGGTGCGCACGCACAGTCCACACCCACCGACGCGCAGAGCCTGCCCGCGATCACCGTGACCGGCCGCGCGCCGGATGCCGTGGCCAGCATCGGCGGCTTCGGCGACACGCCGCTGGCCAGGCTGCCGCTGCAGGCCACCGTGATCAGCAGCGCGTCGCTGAAGAATGCCGGCGTGCAAAGCCTGGCCGACATCACGCGCTTCGACGCGAGCCTGGGCGACGCCTACAACTCCGAGGGCTACTGGACCACCTTCATGGTGCGCGGCTTCGCCACCGACAACCGCTTCAACTTCCGGCGCGACGGGCTGCCGATCAATGCCGAGACCGCGCTGCCGCTGCTCAACAAGGAGCGCGTCGAGATCCTGAAGGGCACCAGCGGCATGCAGGCCGGCACCAGCGCGCCGGGCGGGCTGGTGAACCTGGTGGTGAAGCGGCCCGAGGGCACGATCCGCTCGGCCAGCCTGGGCTGGCGGCAGAGCCACAGCTACGGCGCGTCGGTCGACATCGGCCAGCGCTTCGGCGAGGGCGAGGCCTTCGGGCTGCGCGTGAACGCGGGCTATGAAGACCTGGACCCGCAGACGCACGACCTGCGCGGCCGCAGCCACCTGGTGGCGCTGGCCGGCGACTGGCGGCTCTCGCCCGACACGCTGCTCGAAGCCGAGCTGGAGAGCAGCCACCGCTCGCAACCCAGCGTGCCGGCGATGAGCCTGCTGGGCAACCGCGTGCCCGATGCATCGGCCTACGATCCGCGCACGAACCTGAACAACCAGCCGTGGTCGCAACCGGTGGTGATGGATGGCGACACCGCGTCGCTGCGCTGGCAGCAGCGGCTGACGAGCGAGTGGCGCGCAATCGCCCACCTGGCGACGCAGCGGCTGGTGAGCGATGACCGCCTGGCCTTCCCGTTCGGCTGCAGCGCGGAGAACGTCTTCGACCGCTACTGCAGCGATGGCACCTTCGACCTGTACGACTACCGCAGCGAGAACGAGCGCCGCCGCACCGATGCACTGGACCTGGGCGTGCGCGGCACGCTGGCCACCGGCGGCATCGGGCACGAGCTGGCCACGGGCATGCTGTGGTCGCGCTTCAAGAGCCGGCTGCAGGGGCAGGCCTACAACTTCGCAGGGATCGGCAACATCGACGGCACGGCTGTGACGCCGGCGGCACCGGACCTGACCGGCACCAACACCAACCGCGACGAGCGCAACACCGAGCTGTACGTGCGCGATGCGATCACGCTGACGCCGAGATGGAGCGCCTGGCTGGGCCTGCGCCACACGCGGCTCACGCGCGAGAGCATCCGCACCGATGGCAGCGAGCCGACCTCGTACTCGGATTCGTTCACGACGCCGTGGCTCGCGCTGAGCCATGCGCTGCAGCCGGGCCTGCTGGCGTATGCGAGCTGGGGCCAGGGCATCGAATCGGAGGTGACGCCGAACCGCCCGGCGTACTCGAATGCGGGCCAGGCGTTGCAGCCGTTGAAGAGCCGGCAGGCGGAGCTGGGGCTGAAGGGCTCGGCGACCGAGCTGAGCTGGAACCTGACGGCCTTCGAGATCGTGCGGCCGCGCTTTGCGACGGTCGGCAGCACGTTGCAGGAGGACGGCGAGCAGCAGCACCGCGGGCTCGAGGCCGAGGGCGAATGGTCGGCCGGGGATTGGGCGCTGCAAGGCGGCGCGATGCTGCTGCGTGCGCGCGTGCAGGACGTGGGCAGCGACCCGACGCTGAACGGCAAGCGGCCGGTGAACGTGCCACAGCGCACGCTGAAGATGAACCTGCAGTACCGCGTGCCTGCGCTGCCCGGGCTGAACCTGTCTGCGGGTGCGGTGCATGAAGGCGAGCGCATGGTGCTGGCGGACAACAGCCTGGCCATCCCGGGGTGGACGCGCTACGACGCGGCGGCTCGCTTCGAGCAGCGCGTGGTCGGCGTGGGCACGCTGACCTGGCGCGTGGGCATCGACAACCTGACCGACAAGCGGGCGTGGAAGGAGAGCCCGCTGCAGTTCGACCACGTGTACCTCTACCCGCTGGCACCGCGCACGGTGCGCGCGTCGGTGCAGATCGATTTGTGAGGCCCGGTCCAAACGGCCGTTTTTTCTGTCTATAATCTAAGGCTCAATTCCTCGATAGCTCAGTCGGTAGAGCGCCGGACTGTTAATCCGTAGGTCCCTGGTTCGAGCCCAGGTCGAGGAGCCAGTATTGACGGGGCCCGCAGCGATGCGGGCCCTTTGTCGTTGGGGCGGGATATTCGCCGGCAATTCAAGTGCCGGCGAGGCTCGGCACTGGGGATCGGCACACCACGACCTCTTCATCCATCCTCCGCCCCCGCTATGTGCGATAGCAAACATACGCGGCCAGGCGGCCGGTGTATACACATTGCCGGGGTCGCGATCGGCAGGTTGGGAAGCTCGGCACCTGCGATGGAACTGTGGCTCCCTCGAACCGGAGACCCGACATCGCAACCGCAAAAACATCCGTCCATCCGCTGGCCAAGCTGCCCACTGGCATCGACGGATTCGATCAACTCAGCCACGGTGGATTCCCGCGGCACCGCACGAGCCTGATCATCGGCGGCCCCGGGGCGGGCAAGACCGTGTTCGCGCTGCAATGCCTCGTGAACGGCGCGCGCCGACACCGGGCGCCCGGCATATTCGTGGCTTTCGAGGAAAGCCCGCGCCAAGTCATCGCGAACGGCGCCACCTTCGACTGGGGGCTTCCAGGCTTGGCGGCCAAAAAGCTGTTCTTCATGGATGCCCATCTGTCGCCCACGCTGGTGAAGGCGGGCGACTTCGACCTGGTGGGCATGCTGGCCATGCTCGCGGCCAAGAAGCAGGAGATGGGCGCGCAGTGGATCGCGTTCGACGGCATCGACGTCCTGCGGACCCTGCTCCGGGATCCGGCGGCGGAGATGCGCGAACTCTATCGGCTGCGCGATTGGCTCTCGGACCAGGCGTTGACCGCCATCGTGACGGCCAAGGCGGAGGGCCGATCCGCCGAGGCCGGACACTACGGCTTCCTGCAGTTCATGGTCGACTGCGTGGTGCGGCTCGACCGGCGCCAGGAAGACCGCATCTCGGCCTCGACCCTGCAGATCACGAAGTACCGCGGATCGGGCTACGAGTCGGCCGAGTTCCCGCTCAGCTTCGGCCCCTCCGGCATCGAGGTGGGCGCGACCAAGCCTCCCGACATCGAGCACAAGGCCTCGACGGAGCGCTTGAGCGCCGGGTTCGAGCGCCTCGACGTGATGCTCGGGGGCGGCGTGTTTCGCGGCAGCAGCACCTTGATCACGGGGGTGCCGGGCACGTCCAAGACCACGCTGGCCGGCAAGTTTGTCGAGGCCGCGTGCCGGCGCGGCGAGCGAGCGCTGTTCATCAGCTTCGACGAGAGCGCGGACCAGATCATGCGCAATCTCTCATCGGTCGGCATCCAGCTCAAGGCGCACGTCAAGTCCGACCTGCTGCGGATGCATTCCGCCCGCACCGAAGGCATCAGCGCGGAAGAGCACCTGCTGAAGATCGGCGCGCTGGTCCGCGAGTACCGGCCGCAGTGCATGGTGATCGATCCGCTGACGGCCATCGCCAAGTCGGGCGCACTGGGCGCGGCCCGCACCGTCGCGAACCGGCTCATCTACATGATCAAGGACGACGGGATCACCTTGCTGGTGACGGCCCTGAGCGAGACCGAAGGCCAGGGCGGCGAAGCCACCGACCTGCAGATCTCGACCATCGCCGACACCTGGATCCACCTGTCGTACCTGGTGCGAAGCGGCGAACGCAACCGCGCCCTCACGATCATCAAGTCGCGCGGCACGCCACACTCCAACCAGGTGCGTGAACTCGTGCTGAGCAACGCCGGGCCTTCGCTGTCCGATGTCTACACCGCCGGCGGCGAGGTGCTGATGGGCACGCTGCGCTGGGAGAAGGAGGCCGAGGAGAGCGCCAAGAAGATCCGGTACCGCGCGGAGGTCGATCACAAGCGCCGCGAGCTGCAGTTCGCCGAGGCCAACACCAGTGCCCAGATCAAGGCGCTGCAACTGAACCTCGAAAGGCAGCGCGCCGAGCTGAGCCTGTACGCCGGGGAGGGCGACGTCCATACCGCCTCGTCGAGCCAGCGCGAAAGCGAATTGCGCAGAAGGCGCGGCGCGGACCCCGCCGAGGGCCCGGCGAGGAAGAACGGCAACGGGGCCGCAAGATGAGCCGCCGCACAGTCAAACCCAAGCCCCAAGCCGCCGAGTTCACGACGGTCGTCGTGCTGCGCCTGTACGTCGCCGGTGGAGCGCCCAACTCGATGCAGGCCATTGCCAACCTCGAGGCCATCTGTGCCGAGTACTTGAAGGACGGGCACAAGCTGGAGGTGGTCGACGTGCTCGAAAACCCGCGGCGCGCGATGGCCGAAGGGGTGCTCGTCACGCCCAGCCTCAGCAAGCTGTCGCCGCAACCGGTGGCGCAGGTGATCGGAAACCTCAGCGACAAGCGGCAGGTCATGCTGGCGCTGGGGTTGAAGCCCCATGGCGGGTGACGACGCCCTCCCGGAGATCCGACCGTTATCGGGTTCCGTGCGGCTGCGCAGGGCGCTGCAGGAGCTGCCCCGTGACGGTGCCGAGCAACGCGCCATCGAGGCAGGCGAGATCGACGCCGTCATCGACTACCGTGGCGCCAACGTCATCATGTTTCCCATGGCGCGGCGTGCGTTGCGCGCCGCTGCCAGCAGGGCTTCCGCTGCAAGACGGAAAGCGGCGCTTGAAACGCCGCTCGCCAACGCCGTTCTCGCCGCCCTGCCGCGCGACGAGTATCTCCACCTGCTGCCCGCGCTTGAGTTCGTCACGCTCGAGTTTGGCACGGTGCTTCACGAAGCCGGTGCGCCGATTCCGTATGTCTATTTCCCGCTTGATTGCGTCGTCTGCCTGTTGACCACAACTGACCCTGAGCGAATGGTGGAAACCGGGATGGTCGGCTACGAAGGGATCGTCGGCGTGTCCCTGGGCCTCGGCGTGGACGTCGCATCCGTTCGCGCAGTGGTGCAGACTGCAGGGTCCGCCATGCGAATGTCGGCTGCGCGCTTTGGCCGGGACTTCCGGCGGTCCCCGTGCTTGCAGCATGAGCTCTATCGCTGCGCCTCGGCGAAGCTGGCCCAGGCGAGGCAAACCGCCGCCTGCATCGCTTCCCACCACTTCGAGCAGCGCCTTGCCTGTTGGCTGCTGATGGCCAGTGACCGATCGAGGTCGGAGGACCTGTTCCTGACACACGAGTACCTGGCCACCATCCTGAACGTCAGGCGCGTATCCGTGACCATGGCATGCACCTCTTTGCGGTCGCGCGAGCTCATCACGTACGTCCGCGGCACGATCAGGATCCTCGATCGCGCCGGCCTGGAGGCGGTGTCATGTGCCTGTTACCGGAGTGTCGGGTTCCCGCGCGCGGTGGCATAGACCCCGCGGTGATCTGTCCACTTGCTCGCTCTCCGGCGGGTCAACGCCTCACCTGGGCAGAGATTTCGGCCAGCTTCGCGTCGATCATCTGCCTCGCCGCAGTCGTCGCGCCCGCCAACGCACCGGCAGAGGACTCGAATTCAGCCGTTGGAAACTGCTGCCACGACTCGTCGCAGGCGGCGTTGGCCGCGACTGAGAAGCTGGATGTGAAGCGTTTCGCCGGCTCCTGACCCAACGGATCCGTTTCGATCCAGTCTGACGGGGGGCTGACCTCCGCCCAATGCGTGGTGATTGAACAACCTCTGTAGCTGGAGTACCGCTGGTTTGACATGATTGCGCCCTGATCCGTATCACGTGAGGCTCAGGATGCGCCACGGTTTTGAATGCCCGCGTCGGAGGCACGCCTGGACTTCCCGGCGCCAACATGCGCCGTCCTTGTAGGCCAAGGCCCCGACTCAACCCAATCGGAGTACGCTTGGCCGGCGAGAAGTGCCCGCGTCATCACAACTGGTTGCCGGAGACCTCCGCGAGAGCCAATGTCCGATCCCAGGATGAACGAGAGGACTGCAGGCCTCATCGTCTAGCAGCCTTCAGCCATCATGACAAGTTCGAGCATCTCTCAGCACTTGACACTGCGCGAAGCCGTCGAGGCATGGGTAGATGCGCTCGAGGCCGTCGAGAGGGACGCGTTCCAGACAGCTACGGGCGAATCGCTTGATCGTGATCGAACGGCCAAGTTGATCGCCAAGGTCGAACTTGCCAGGCAGCGATGTGAACAGATCGCGTTGCGCGATCACAACCGCTGAGCACGCGATCCTCCGGTTGCAACCACCAAGAGGGTCCTTCGCCTTCGTCCGAAAAGGCGACCTGACGTCCCATCAGCCACCTCGAACCGACAGTCGCAGCGCCTGAGGACGCTCGCGCTCACCATCCCGGTGGCATCCAGCCACCCGCAGGTGTAGGCTGCTCTTCCATGGGGTGCTCGCAGGCTCGCTCGTCGGCGCCGGAAGGCCCCCGAGGAGCCGTCCGTGAAGCATCTGGCCTGGCTGTTTTGCGTGCTGACCCTGCTGGCCGCCCACGTCGGGCCGGCCGGTGCAGCGGCAGTGCCTGCCCCGGCCGGCCCGGTCTTCGTGCTGCGCCTCGAAGGCGCCATCGGCCCCGTCGCCGCCGATCAAGTCCAGCGTGCGCTCGCACGCGCGTCCGTCGAGAGCGCCCAGCTCGTGGTGCTGCAGTTGGACACCCCGGGCGGACTGGACACCGCCATGCGCAGCATCATCAAGGACATCCTCGCGTCACCCGTGCCCATCGCGGGTTTCGTCTCGCCCCAGGGAGCACGCGCTGCCAGCGCCGGCACCTACATCCTGTATGCATCGCACATCGCGGCGATGGCGCCGGCCACCAACCTGGGTGCCGCGACCCCGGTGGCCATCGGCCTGCCCGGGCTGGGTGCCGAACCGCCGGACCGCCCGGCCAGCGCGGCGTCCGCACCCGGCGCCGGTCACGACACGATGGCTGCCAAGCGCACCAACGACGCCGCCGCCTACATCCGCAGCCTGGCCCAGCTGCGCGGGCGCGACAGCCTCTGGGCCGAGCAATCGGTACGCGAAGCGGCAAGCCTGCCTGCAAGCGATGCGCTGGCACGCCGCGTGATCGATCTCGTGGCCCTGGACCTGCCCGACCTGCTGCGCCAGCTCGATGGCCGCGTGGTCAAGATGGGCGACACCGGCGGGCGAACGGTGACCCTGGCGACGAAGCAGGCCCCCGTGGTGGCCCTGGCGCCCGATTGGCGCGCCCATCTCCTCGCCGTGATCAGCAACCCCAGCCTCGCGTTGCTGCTCATGATGCTGGGCATCTACGGCCTCGTGTTCGAGTTCCTGAACCCCGGTTTCATCGCCCCCGGCGTGATCGGCGGTGTGTGCCTGCTGCTGGCGTTGTGGGGTCTGCAGATGCTGCCCATCAACTACGCAGGCCTGGCCCTCATCCTGCTGGGTGTCGCGCTGTTCGTGGCCGAGGCTTTCATGCCCAGCTTCGGCGTCCTGGGCATCGGCGGTGTCGCGGCGTTCGGGTTCGGTGCGCTGCTGCTGATCGACGCCGACGTGCCGGGCTTCGGCATCCCGCTGCCACTGATTGGCGCCGTGACGCTGGTCTCGGCGGCGTTCGTCATCGGCGTGGCCGGCATGGCCGTCAAGGCCCGCCGGCGGCCCGTGGTCAGCGGCATCGAACGGATCGTCGGCATGCAGGGCGAGGTGATCGAGTTCGACGGCGGTCAGGGCTGGGCACGGGTCGACGGCGAACGCTGGCAGGTCCGTGCCGACGAGGCGCTGAGCCCGGGGCAGCAGGTGCGCGTCACCCGCATCGACGGCCTGACGCTCGAAGTCCGCACGCTCGGCTTGCACACCACGCCCCAAGGAGCCACGCCATGACCGGTCTGTCCATCACCTTTTCGGTTGTCCTCGTCGGGCTGCTGTTCCTCGCGGTCAATTCGTTGCGCATCCTGCGCGAGTACCAGCGCGGCGTCGTCTTCCAGCTGGGGCGCTTCTGGCGCGTCAAGGGGCCGGGCCTGGTGATCCTGATCCCGGGCATCCAGCAGATGGTTCGCATCGACCTGCGCGTGGTGGTCATGGACGTGCCGAGCCAGGACGTGATCTCGCGCGACAACGTCACGCTCAAGGTCAACGCGGTGCTCTATTTCCGCGTGGTCGATCCGGAGCGCGCGGTGATCCAGGTGGAAGACTTCCTGGCCGCCACCAGCCAGCTCGCGCAGACCACGTTGCGCGCGGTGCTGGGCAAGCACACCCTGGACGAGATGCTGTCCGAGCGCGAGCGCCTGAACATGGACCTGCAGAAGATCCTGGACAGCCAGACCGATGCGTGGGGCATCAAGGTCACCAACGTCGAGATCAAGCACGTCGACCTGAACGAAACCATGATCCGGGCGATTGCGCGCCAGGCCGAGGCCGAGCGCGAGCGGCGCGCCAAGGTGATTCACGCCGAGGGTGAACTGCAAGCCTCCGAGAAGCTGGCGCAAGCCGCGGAGGTCCTGTCCAGGCAACCGCAGGCGATCCAGCTGCGCTACCTGGAGACGCTGACCGTGATCGCGGCCGACAAGAATTCGACCATCGTGTTTCCCCTCCCGATGGACATCGTCGCGCCGCTGATCGATGCGCTCAAGCGCGGTGCGCGGGAATGAGGGCGTGAAGCAGGTGATCGAACGAGCCCTGCCGGCAGGGCTTCGCATCCATCCGGCCGCCCGGATCCTCTCAGCCCAACCGCTCCCGCGTTCCTGCTCAACGTTGCCAACAATGCCAACATGATGTATCGTATTGGCAAAGTTGTCATTTCAAGGAGCTTGCATGAGCCCGGCCTTCGCCAGTCGAGACGCTGCCGACAGGCAGCCCGACAGGGGCGACATCGTCGTCCCGATCAGCATCCCCAAGGACATCGATCCAGCCGCACTTTCCTCGATGGTCGAGGCCATTCAGAAGGCCTTGACCGTGATGGACGGCGCCGGCGTACTCGATCGTGCCGACCGTCTTGCAGAACTCGCCACGGGGTTCGTGGAGCCGTCTCTCGAACTGGTGGAGGAACGCGTTCGCAGGATGCGCACGGTTCAGGAAGTCTTTGCCGCGGGCGACTGGCTCACTGCAGAGCAGTTGAACGCCCTTCAGGCAACGCCACCGGCGAACAGGGCGCATCCGGCAAGCGACTGGAAGCGGCGCGGCCGGGTCTTCAGCGTCAACTACCGCGGCAAGGAATACTTCGCACGCTACCAATTCGACGCACTGTATCAACCCCTGCCCATCGTCAAAGACATCATTGCCGCGTTCGGCGAGGTGGCTGATGCGTGGACCCTGGCTGCCTGGTTCCACTTCCCATCGCCCTGGCTGGTCAAGCGCGACGAGCGCGGCGCCACGAACATCGCCCCGAAAGACGTTCTGGACCGCGGCGATGCCGTGGTGCAGGCGGCAGGCAAACGCTTGAGCAGCTACGTCGCATGAGTTGCGACTTGCCAGCCCCGGGGCCAGCCGAGGACTTTGCCGTCAGGTCCATGACGACCGACGATGTCGGGGTCTGGTATCACGTCTACAACACGGCAACCTTCCCCACCACGGCGACCACCTTCTCCGAGGGTTGGGGCGACACCCGCTTTGCACCCATCCATCAGGCGGATGGGACACCTGTACACACCTACTACGTGGCGAGCTCGCGCGAGTCCGTCTACATGGAATCGGTACTCCACAACGTCTCGCTCTCTCCTCCTGGCGTGTTCGAAGTTGATTCGCTGCGCCACTTCCACCTCGTGACGCTCCGGCTCCCACCGTCGCTCAACTTCGTGAGCTTCCATACGCTGGATCTGCCTCGCCTGAAGTTGACCCGCGCCGGGCTTGTCGACAGCCCGACCGACTGCTATCCGCAGACCCGTGCATGGGCACAAGCGGCCTGTCTTCAGCGCCCAGGGGCGCAGGCGATCGGCTACGGCTCTCGTCGGAACGATTCCGGCCGCTGCCTCATGCTGTTCAAGCAGCGAATGCCTGACCCGCCGTTCACTGTGCTCGCAGAACAGCGCCTGGCCGCCCCGCCCCTGCGAGCCGAGGTACTCGCGCTGGTGCGCAGCTTGGCCATCCATGAGGTGTAGCGCCGGCCACACCGCAGTGGGCCAGTACTGGCAGCGTACTCCCCGCAACCACTGACCTTGCCCCGGCGGCAATCCCGATCTCCATCCCGGGCATTGACCGGCGGCACCTTCTCTTCAATGGGGCGTCAAGCTGGCCCGATGCAGGTTGATCGCCTCCATCACGATCCCCTTCAACTGCGGGCCTGCATCCCCCCCATCGATCTCCGCCAGCAGCTCCCGGCGCATCCGCGGCTCCCAGAACTTCTTGAGATGGTTGGCCACCCCATCGACCGCCTCGGCGTGATCGGGCATCGCCTCGAAGAAGGCCCCGATCTGGTTGGCCATGCGGATCAGCGATTCGACATGCATGCTGGTCGCTCCTTCACTTGGCCGGGATCGACTCGTGGACATTCGCCCGCGCGTCCAGCAGTTCCTGCTGCACCCGGCTGAAGCGGCTGTACTCCTGCTGCCAGGTCGAAGGCTGCATCACCGGCATCACCTGCACCGCCGTCACCTTGTACTCGGGGCAGTTGGTCGCCCAGTCCGAACTGTCGGTGGTGATCACGTTGGCGCCCGACTCCGGGAAGTGGAAGGTCGTGTAGACCACCCCCGGCTGCATGCGCTCGGACACGATCGCGCGCAGCACCGTCTCGCCGGCCCGGCTCTGGATGCCCACCCAGTCGTCGGTCTTGATGCCGCGCTCTTCCGCATCGTGCGGATGGATCTCCAGCCGGTCCTCGCTGTGCCACTGGTTGTTCTCGGTGCGCCGCGTCTGCGCGCCCACGTTGTACTGCGACAGGATGCGCCCCGTCGTCAGCAGCAGCGGGAACTTGCGCGTCACCTTCTCGTCCGTCGGCACGTACTGCGTGATGATGAACTTGCCCTTGCCGCGCACGAAGTGGTCGATGTGCATCGTCGGCGTGCCGTCCGGCGCGGCGTCGTTGCACGGCCACTGCACGCTGCCCAGCTTCTCGAGCTTCTCGTAGCTCACGCCGTGGAAGGTCGGCGTCAGCGCCGCGATCTCGGCCATGATCTCCTTCGGGCTCGCGTAGTTCATCGGGTAGCCCAGCGCATTCGCGAGCTTCACCGTCACCTCCCAGTCGGCCAGCCCGGCCTTCGGCGGCATCACCTTGCGCACCCGCGAGATGCGGCGCTCGGCATTGGTGAAGGTGCCGTCCTTCTCCAGGAACGATGAACCCGGCAGGAACACATGCGCGTACTTCGCGGTCTCGTTCAGGAACAGGTCCTGCACCACCACGCATTCCATCTGCATCATCGCGGCCGCCACGTGCTGCGTGTTGGGATCGCTCTGCACGATGTCCTCGCCCTCGCAGTACAGCCCCTTGAAGCCGCCGCTCAACGCCGCGTCGAACATGTTCGGGATGCGCAGGCCCGGCTCGGGATTGATCGTCACGCCCCAGGCCGATTCGAAGGTGGCGCGCGAGGTCGCGTCCGACACGTGCCGGTAGCCCGGCAGCTCGTGCGGGAACGAGCCCATGTCGCAGGAACCCTGCACGTTGTTCTGGCCGCGCAGCGGGTTCACGCCCACGCCCTCGCGGCCGACGTTGCCGGTCACCATCGCGAGGTTGGCGATGCCCATCACCATCGTCGAGCCCTGGCTGTGCTCGGTCACGCCCAGGCCGTAGTAGATCGCGCCGTTGCCGCCGGTCGCGAACAGCCGCGCCGCCTTGCGCAGCTCGTCGGCCGGCACGCCGGTGGCCGCTTGCGTGGCCTCGGGCGAGTTCTCGGCACGCGACACGAACTCGCGCCATTCGCCGAAAGACTTGCTGTCGCAGCGCTCCGCGACGAAGGCATCGGCCGCCAGCCCCTCGGTCACGATGACGTGCGCCAGCGCGGTGATCACCGCCACATTGGTGCCGGGCCGCAGCTGCAGGTGGTGCGCGGCCTGGATGTGCGGCGACTTGACGATCTCGATGCGGCGCGGGTCCACCACGATCAGCTTCGCACCGGCGCGCAGCCGCTTCTTCATGCGCGAGGCGAACACCGGGTGGCCGTCGGTCGGGTTGGCGCCGATCACCATGATCACGTCGGCCTTGTCCACCGACTTGAAGTCCTGCGTGCCGGCCGATTCGCCCAGCGTCTGCTTCAGGCCATAGCCGGTCGGCGAATGGCACACGCGCGCACAGGTGTCGACGTTGTTGTTGCCGAAGGCCGCGCGCACCAGCTTCTGAACCAGGTAGGTCTCTTCATTGGTGCAGCGCGACGAGGTGATGCCGCCGATCGAATCCTGGCCGTACTTGGCCTGCAGGCGCCGGAACTCGCTGGCCGCGTAGTTGACGGCCTCGTCCCAGCTCACCTCCTGCCACGGGTCGGTGATCTGCTTGCGGATCATCGGCTTGAGCATGCGGTCCTTGTGGGTCGCGTAGCCCCACGCAAAGCGCCCCTTCACGCACGAATGGCCCTCGTTCGCCTTGCCGTCCTTCCACGGCACCATGCGCACCACCTCGCTGCCCTTCATCTCGGCCTTGAAGCTGCAGCCCACGCCGCAGTAGGCGCAGGTCGTGATCACGCTGTGCTCGCCCTGGCCGAGCCAGATCACCGACTTCTCCTGCAGGGTCGCGGTCGGGCAGGCTTCGACGCAGGCGCCGCAGCTGACGCATTCCGATTCCATGAAGGGCTCGTCCTGCCCCGGCGACACGCGCGAATCGAAGCCGCGGCCGCTGATGGTCAGCGCGAACGTGCCCTGCGTCTCTTCGCAGGCCCGCACGCAGCGGTTGCAGACGATGCACTTGGACGGGTCGTACGTGAAGTACGGGTTCGACTCGTCCTTCTTGCTGTGGATGTGGTTGGCGCCGTCGAAGCCGTAGCGCACGTTGCGCAGCCCGGTCACGCCGGCCATGTCCTGCAGCTCGCAGTTGCCGTTGGCCGAGCAGGTCAGGCAATCCAGCGGGTGGTCGGAGATGTACAGCTCCATCACGCCCTTGCGCAGTTCCTGCAGCCGCGGCGTCTGCGTGCGCACCTTCATGCCGGCTTCGGCCGGCGTGGTGCACGAGGCCGGGAAGCCCTTGCGGCCATCGATCTCGACCATGCACAGCCGGCACGAGCCGAAGGGCTCCAGGCTGTCGGTGGCGCACAGCTTGGGCACCTGGATGCCGGCGTCGACCGCCGCGCGCATCAGCGAGGTGCCCTTCGGCACGGTGACCTGGTTGCCGTCGATCTCCAGCGTCACTTCCTGTTCGGATTCGCGCTTGGGGGTGCCGTAATCTGTTTCGTTGAGGTGGTTCAGCATCGTGGGCTCCTTGGGTCAGGCGGCGGCGCGGTCGGGGACCACCAGACCGAAGTCCTGCGGGAAATGGTTGAGGGCGGACAGCACCGGGAACGGCGTCATGCCACCCATCGCGCACAACGATCCATGGACCATCGTGTCGCACAGGTCGCGCAGCAGGATCACCTGCTGGGCCCGGTTCTGGTCGGCGCGGATCTTGTCGATCACCTCCACGCCGCGCGTCGAGCCGATGCGGCACGGCGTGCACTTGCCGCACGATTCGATGGCGCAGAACTCCATCGCGTAGCGCGCCATCACCGACAGGTCGGCTGTGTCGTCGTGCACCACGATGCCGCCGTGGCCCACCGTCGCGCCGACGGCCGCGAAGGCCTCGTAGTCGAGCGGCAGGTCCCATTGCGACGGCGGCACGTAGGCGCCGAGCGGCCCGCCCACCTGCACCGCCTTGATCGGCCGGCCGGTCGCCGAGCCGCCGCCGTAGTCGTACAGCAGCTCGCGCAGCGTCACGCCGAAGGCCCGTTCGACCAGCCCGCCGTGCTTGATGTTGCCGGCCAGCTGGATCGGCAGCGTGCCGCGCGAGCGGCCCATGCCGTAGTCGCGGTAGAACGCCGCGCCGCGCGCCAGGATGATGGGCACGCTGGCCAGCGTGATCACGTTGTTGATCAGCGTCGGCTTGCCGAACAGCCCGGTGATGGCCGGCAGCGGCGGCTTGGCGCGCACGATGCCGCGCTTGCCTTCCAGGCTTTCGAGCAGGGCGGTCTCTTCGCCGCAGACGTACGAGCCGGCGCCCTTGCGCACCTCGAGCACGAAGGCCTTGCCCGAACCCAGCACGTCGGCACCCAGGTAGCCGGCCGCGGTGGCGTGGCCGATCGCCTCGTTCAGCGCCGCGATGGCATGCGGGTATTCCGAACGCACGTAGATGTAGCCGCGCGTCGCGCCGGTGGCGATGCCGGCGATCGTCATGCCCTCGATCAGCACGAAGGGATCGCCCTCCATCGTCATGCGGTCCGAGAAGGTGCCCGAATCGCCTTCGTCGGCATTGCAGACGATGTACTTCTGGTCGGCCGGTGTCGCCAGCACGGTCTTCCACTTGATGCCGGCCGGAAAGGCCGCACCGCCGCGACCGCGCAGCCCCGAGTCGAGCACCTGCTGCACCACGGCCTCGGGTGCCAGCGCCAGCGCCTGGCGCAGGCCGGCATAGCCTTCGTGCGCCTCGTAGTCGGCCAGCGACACCGGGTCGGTGATGCCCATGCGGGCGAAGGTCAGGCGCTCCTGCTTCTTCAGGTACGGGATCTCGTCGGTCAGCCCCAGGTTCAGTGCATGCGCGCCGCCCGTGGCGAAGCCGGCATCGAAGAGCCCGGCCACGTCGTCGGGCGTCACCGGGCCGTAGGCGATGCGCCCCGCCGGCGTCGCCACTTCGACCAGCGGCTCCAGCCAGAACAGGCCGCGCGAGCCGTTGCGCACCAGTTGGATGTCGACACCGCGCGCCGCGGCTTCTTCCGCGATGCGGCGCGCGACGCGGTTGGCGCCGGCGGCCAGCGCCGCGGAATCGCGCGGCACGTAGACGGTGATGCTGCTCATGCCTCGCTCCTGGCTTGCGCAACCAGCGCATCGAAGGTCTTGGGGGTCACCCGTGCGTGCAGTTCGTCGTCCAGCGTCATCGCCGGCGACGATGCGCACAGGCCCAGGCAGTACGCAGGTTCGAGCGTGAAGACGCCGTCCTTCGACGTGCCGTGCGCACCGCAGCCCAGGTGCAGCTGCGCATGCGCGAGCAAGGCCTCGGCGCCCATCGATTGGCAGGCCTCGGCCCGGCAGATCTGGATCACGTGGCGCGCCGCGGGCTGCTCGCGAAAGTGGTGGTAGTAGGTGACGACGCCGTGCACCTCGGCGCGCGACAGGTTCAACGCGGTGGCGATCTCCGGCACGATGTGCTTGGGGATGTGGCCCAGCGCGTCCTGCACGTCGTGCAGTATCGGCAGCAGCGCGCCGAGCTCGCCGGCATGTCGTTCGAGTACACCTTGCAGCACGGCCGACGGGTCGGCGTGCGTCGCTGGGAGGGGAACAGTCACCAGGGTCTCCTTTGTTGTTGCACCGGGCAAGGGTGCTCTCGCGGAGTGTCGGCAATGGGCGCGGACCGGTCTAATTCATTCGGGGAATCGGTCGATAGCGCCACCGAATGATGCACCGCACAACCCCCGGGCGGCAACCTGCCCCCGGTCCACGCGTCGCCTGCCGACGAACCATGACATGCTGCGCAGGAAGAGCGAGGCCGTCATTGACTCCGGTCAACAAGCGGCACATTCGGCATGACGGCGCCTCACCGGGCCTGCAGGAGGCCCGCGTGCTGAACGGCCAGGTCGAGCCAGGCGGGATCGCGGGCGAACTCCAGCGCCGCGGCCAGGCTGCGCGATGCGCGGTTGCTGTCGTGCACCATGAAGGCCACCGGCACCGCCACCTCCGGCCCCACCAGCGGCAAGGCTTCGAGTCCGTGATAACCCTGTACTGCGCCGACCAGAGCGCCGGGCATCACGCTGCACACGCGGCCGGCCACTACGCTGAGCGCCAGCGTCAGGATCGAGTTGGTCTCGATGACCGGCGTCGGGTGGGCACCCGCCGCGGCGAACGCGCGGTCGACGATGCTTCGGTTGTGCATCTCTGCACTCAGCAGGCACAGCGGCAAGCTGGCCGCCTCGGCCCAGGTCATCGATTCGACGATCTGCAGCGGCTGCGTCTCGGAAGCCGCCTTGCGCAGCAGGAAGTAGTGCTCGGTGTACTGCGGCACCAGCTGCAGCGGCGCGCGGCTGTCGTCCATGCGCTCGGTGTAGCCCAGGCCCATGTCGAGCGCCAGGCTCTCGAGCCCGGTTTCCAGTTCGATCGAGCTCATCGAACGCAGCGTCGGCACGATGCCCGGGTGCCGCGCCTGCAGCATCGCGACGAAGCGCGCGGCGATCGGCATCGAGGTGGGTACGGCGCCGATCAGCAGGTTGCCGCGCGGGTCGCCTTCGCGGCTGTTCAGGTCCTGCTGCAGCAGCTCGTGCTCGCGCAGCATGCGCCGCGCGCTGAGCAGGATCCGTTCGCCTTCGTCGGTGAAACCGGCGAAGTTGCGTCCGCGCTTGACGATGGACGCGCCGAAGTTCTCTTCAAGCGCCCGCAGCGCATTCGACAAGGCGGGCTGCGTGACGTGGCAGGCCAGTGCGGCGCGGCCGAAATGCCGGTGATCGTCCAGGGCGACCAAATACCTGAGGGAAACGAACAGATTCATCGGGCGTCATCGGGCCGGGAAAACGAATGTACCCGACAACGGCCTTCACGCCCGGTCTCCTTCGAGGGGTGCGACCGAGGCGCCCTGGATGCCGTGGCGAACCAGGGCATCCCTCACGAAACCGCCGGCCTTCATCGCTTCGACGAAGGCGGCGAGGAAGGTGGCCGCTGCCGGACCCCGTGTTTTCGCCAGGCCCATCGCCTGCCGGATGACCATGAAGCGGCCATCGAGCAAGCGCAGGCCGCCCAGGCGCCGCGCGTCCGCTTCGAGTTGCTGCTTCACGCCCGCGGCCACCTCCGCCTGCTGCCCGATGAAGGTGTCGACCACCGCCGGCGAGGTGGGGGCGCGGACGATCGCCGCGTGCTGCAGCTCACGTGTCAGGTGCAGGTCGTACGCACTGCCCTTCCCCACCACGACCCGGTGGCCGGCGCGGTCCACCTCGTCGTTGGCCCGGATCGGCGACGCCTCGCGCACCAGGTAGCACCCCTCGATCAGCACGTAGGGCGCGGTGAAGGCGATGCCGGCGCCGCGCACCGGATCGACGGCGAAGAAGCCGATGTCCGCCTGCCCGTCGGTCACCGCCTGCACCGACTGGCCCGCGGCATCGAAGGCCACCAGTTCGATGTCCACGCCCAGCCGCTGCGCGAAGGCCCGCGCCAGGTCGACCGACACGCCCCGGGGCTCGCCGGTGGCGGGATCGGTGCCTGCCAGGATCGGGTTGCCGAGGTTGATCGCCGCGCGCAGCACGCCCGTGGGCGTGAACGCGGCCAAGAGGTCGGGTGCTGCCGTCATGCCATCTCCTTGCGGATCATCTTGCCAAGTATCGAGGCAATGGCAGCGCCGCAGCCTGGCGCACTCGGCGGCGACGACGAAGATCTTGAGGCTGCAAAGAAAAAAGCCCCCGGCGGTGCCGGAGGCTTCATTCAGAGAGAACAAGGCTCCATCAGGGAAAGTTCGTCACCGTCGGCGTGAACGACGCATTGCACCCCGTCTGCGCCCCGGTGTTGTTGATCACGTGCACGATCCCGCCGTTGCCGCCCAGGCACACCGAGATGATGCTGTGGAACTTCACCCCCGGCGTCGCCGGCACCTCGACCGCGCGGTCCAGGAAGATGCCGCCGTTGGTGAACACGCTGTAGATGCCCAGGCCCCAGGCCTCGTGGCTCGTCACGTTGTTCGACACCTTGTACGACGCGAAGCCGCGGCCGGTCGGGCTGTTCCACTGGCCCTGGCTCGGCGGGTCGTACGGGATCTCCGACTGGTAGAAGTACACGCGCCCGCCGTTGCCGTTCCACACCACCTGGTAGTCCTGGAAGTGCTCGACGAACAGGCCGTAGATGGTGACGTCGTTGCCGTTCACCCACAGGCCGTTCTTCGACGGGTTGCTGCCCCAGCTGACGCCATCGCCATGGTCGGCGCGCCACAGCCAGGTGTGGTCGACGATCACGTTGTTGGAGTTCAGGCTCAGTGCGATGCCGACCCGGCCCGCGGCGGCGCCGCCGATGCGGAAGAACAGGTCGTGCAGCACCGTCGGGTTGGCCGCGTGGCTGGCGCTCGCACCGTTCGGGCCGACTTCCATCAGCACGCCGGATTCGCTGGCACCCGCATCGAGGAACAGGCCCGAGACGGTCAGGCCGTCCACGTCGGCCGTCTTGATCAGCGGCTGGCCGTTGTCCGAACGCAGCGTCGGGAAGCCCAGGCCCAGGATCACCGTGCCGGGGTTGTTCACCTGCAGCGTCTGCGTCAGCACGTACACGCCCGGCGTGAACAGGATGTGCTTGCCGGCCGCCAGTTGCCCGTTGATCGTCGCCGCGCTGTCCGACGGACGGGCGATGAAGAACGCGCTGATCGGCAGGGTGGTGCCCGGCGTGGTGGCGCCATTGGCCCAGGTGATGCCCGAGGTGTTGGTGCCCAGCGCTGGCAGGCGCACCGCATAGCTGCCGTTGGCGTCGATGAACAGGTAGGGCTTCTCGCGGATCACCGGCGTCTGGTTGACCTTGGTGTAGCGCTGGCCCGCGGTCGGGAAGCTGCCGCCCGGCGCGTTCTGCACGCCGACGAACACCATGTTCCAGTTCGAGCCGCTCCAGCTGCCCCACTGGCTGTTGCGCGAGATCCACTGCTGCTGCGACGCCGAGTTGACGTTGCCGTCCACCAGCACGTCGGAGAACCAGCCGCCGCTCGACCAGCCGTTGTTCTGGTTCAGCTTGATGTTGCCGCGCACGTGCATGCGGCGGAACGGGATCGCCTGCGACACCGCCCACTGCATCGTGTTGTTGCCGATGCCCTGGCTCGGCGTGACCGAGAAGTTCTCGGCGCCGCGCCAGAAGTTCTGCGTGGCGTTGTCGCCGCCCAGGAAGGCGTTGGAACGCAGGTCGCCGTTGACGTGCACCTGGTCGGGGTGGCTGCCCAGCCCCAGCACCTGGGTGTAGAAGCCCACCGGGATGCGCAGGCCGTTGTAGGTGCCCGGCGTCAGCAGGATCGCGTCGCGGCGCGGGCCGAAGTGGTTCGGCTGCTGCGCGTTGTAGATGGCGTCGATCTGGCCCTGCAGGTTCGGCGTCGACGGCGTGTAGATGTGCACGTTCGGCCCGAAATCCGGCGTCGGCCCGGTCGGCGGGTTCGTCGGCGGATTGGTGGGCGGGTTGCCCGGCAGGTCCGAGATGACGAACTGTTCCCACGCCTGCACCGCCGGGCGGTCCGCGACCAGCGCGCCGCCGACGTTCAGGTCGGCCGAGACGTACATGTTGTTCACTGCCGAGCGGATCGCGACCGTGCCGTTGCCCTGCGGCACCAGCACGAACTGCTCCCAGCCCTGGATCGCCTGGCGGTTGGCGATCAGCCGCGCCGTGTTGGGCGCGCCCAGGCCGAAGTCGGCGGACACGATGTTGCCGCTGATCGTGGCCCGGAAGGAAACGGTTCCGTTCGTGTTGTTGATGACCTGGAAGTCTTCCCAGGTGCTGGCGACCGGTGCGGTGGCGGTGAGGAACGAGGTCCCCGTGGCCGTCGCACTGACGAAGTTGTTGTTGGCGACCGCGCGGATCGTCGCTGCCTCGGCAGCGCCCACCGCCATCATCGCGGCGAGCGCGACGACCCAACTGGATCGCCGTCCAGTGTTCGACTGCATGTGTGTTTCTCCTTGAGGTTTCGGCTGTGCTTGTACTTCTGACCTTGCAAGACTTGTCCCATCAGCAAGTTCCCGGATTCTGGAAGGCCGCACGCGCCGAACATGTGTCTCTTTGCAAGACTCGTCGACAAAGTGGAACCGATTCCAGTCCGGAAGCCGATTTTGGCCATGTCCGGCCGGGCCGGGGCCGAGGGTTAGCCCCGACTTGGACAGCCGCCTCTGTTCGCAGGCGCCGGGGAGACGCCGGCGCGCAATCCGCCTAGTGCGGCGCGGGCGAGCCGGGCAAGGCATGCCCGGTCTCCAGCAGCGTCTTCAGGTTGGACAGCACTTTCGGCCAGCCACCGGAGATTCCTGCCAGCATCTGCGGGTCGCGCTCGACGTCGTCGTGCGTGACGGTCAGGCGCACCAGCCCGTGGCCGTAGGGCTCGATGTCGAACGAGACGCGCGAGTGCTTCGAGGCGTCGGCCGCCTCCGCCGGCCGGGCCCAGCTGATGACCAGGCGCTGCGGCGGCGTGCTCTCGACCACGGTGCCGACGATGTCGACCGCATCGCTGCCGTCGGCGCGCCGGTGCTCCCAGCGCGAGCCCGGCTGCCAGTCCGACACGTTCACGCGCGCGCAGCCGGCGCTCGGATCGGCCCAGTACTTCCTCGTCACGTCGGTGTCGACCAGCGCCTGCCACACCTTCGCGGGCGTGGTCTCGATGTAGGTCACGTACACGTAGTCAGGCTTCTTCATTCGTCATCGCCTTCCAGTTGTTTCTTGAGCTCGCGCAGCGCATCGAGTCGGCCGTGCTCGAACTTGGCGATCCAGCGCGCGTGGATCTCGTGCAGCGGCACCGGGTTCAGGTAGTGCAGCTTCTCGCGGCCCTGCCAGATGACGGCCACCAGGTTGGCGGCTTCCAGCAGTTGCAGGTGCTGCGTGACGGCCTGGCGCGTCATCGCCATGTGCTCGCACAGGGCGGACAGCGTCTGGCCGTTCTCGCGGTGCAGTTGATCGAGCAGGCGCCGGCGACCCGGGTCGGCCAGCGCCTTGAAGACCTTGTCGATGTCCAAAAGCGGTTCAGTTCCAGTTGTCGATCTTGACGTCGCGGGGGTTGGGTGCACCCGTGCCGGTTTCCGCCAGCGACTTCAAGCTCATCATGAAGATCGCCCACTTGGTGCTGCAGTGGTACATGAACTCCACCGGCTCCTTCCAGCCCTGGTGCCTGAAGTTGACGATGCAGTACTCGCCATCTTGCTTCAGATCGAAGCTGATGCGCGTGCCCAGCCATTCCTCGGGCCCGCCAACCGTCTGCCACAGCACGCGCGTGTCGGGCTGCAGCTCGAGCACCTTCATCTCCATGCCGCCGATCTCGGTGTCGGTGTCGCCATCGACGAAACGGAACTGCAGCGTGCCGCCGACCTGGCTCTCGCCTTGCGTGAGCTGCGTCCACCAGTGCGCCACGCCCTCGCGCGTGGCCAGCGCCTTGTAGACCTCGTTGACCGGCGCCTTGATGCCGACCCTGTGCAGGATATCCACCATGTCCATCTCCTTGCGGGTTGAGAGAGCTGATGGACTGGACTATAGGCAAGTATTTACCTGCATGTCAAGCGACGCGTCGTTCCCGCTGGACCGCGGGGTTGATGTGCCGGGCAATGCATTCGGCGACGAAGGCCGCGTCGCGCGCCACGCCCGAGAAGCGGCCCGATCCCCAGGTGTGCAGCCACGGCAGGCCGATGAAGTACAGGCCCGGCACGCGCGTCACGCCGCGTTCGTGCACCGGCTGGCCGCGGCCGTTGAAGACCGGCGCATCGAGCCAGCGGAAGTCGGGGGCGAAGCCGATGCACCAGATCACCGAGCCGATGCCCGAGTCCTGCAACGACAGGGCCTCGCGCTCCTCGTGCGGCTGCCACACCGGCTCGTAGACGCTGCCGGGCGGCGCGTCGATGGCCTGTGCGGCGATGTACTTGTCGATGGACGCATTGATGCCGTTGTAGATGCGGTCGGCCTGGTCCAGCACCTCGCGCAGCCGCGGGGCGAAGCGCAGCGTGTCGCCATCCAGCGCCTGCAGCGCGCCATGCAGCTGCATGCCTTCCTTCGCGAAGCGGCGCAGGTCGATGTCGCGCCCGCCGTCGCGGCCGGTCACGTAGTGGTTGGTGTTGTCGCGCACGCCCTCGCGCAGCGGGTGCTGGCCGACCGGCATCTCGTAGTAGCCCATGTCGGCCAGCCAGTCGACCACGTCGCGGCCGCGGTAGAAGCGCGCGCAGCGCGGCGCATCGCCGACGGCCAGCACGACCTCGCGCCCGGCCAGGTGCAGGTCTTCGGCAATCTGCGCCCCGCTCTGCCCCGAGCCGACCACCAGCACCTTGCCGGCAGGCAGCTGCGCGGCGTTGCGGTACTGCGCCGAATGGATCTGCGCGATGTGCGCCGGCAGGCGCTCGGCCAGGCGCGGGATGACCGGCTGGTGGTAGCCGCCCGACGCGACGACCACCTGCTGCGCAACGCAGTCGCCCTCGCTGCTGCGCACGAGGAAGCCGCCGTCCGCCAGGGGCTGCACCGACTCGACGGCCACGCCTTCCCGCAGCGGTGCCTGCACCGCCTGCCTGAAGCCGTCCAGGTAGCGCAGGATCTCGTCCTTCTTCATGAAGCCGTGCGGCTCGGGGCCGCTGTAGGCGTGGCCCGGCAGCGCGCACTGCCAGTTCGGCGTCACCAGGCAGAAGTTGTCCCAGCGCTGCGTGTGCCACACGTGCATCGCACGGTGCTTCTCGAACACCTGATGTTCGACGCCCTGCGCCTGCAGGAAGTGGCTGACCGACAGGCCGGCCTGGCCACCGCCGACGATGACGACGCTGTGATGGGGGATGAGCTTGGAGGCGGTCATGGGGTTGTCCTTTGCAGGAGAAGGAGACGATCAGGCAAGGTCGAAGCCGAGCACCTGCACGCGCGCACCGGGCCGGCCGGCGAAGGCCGCGGCGTGCGCCTCGGTCTCGGCCAGCTGGTCGCCGGCGCGCGAACACGTGAAGCCGAACTTCGCCTGCACGCGCTGGTTGGCGACGGCGGTGGCCTCGCGCACGCGGTGCAGGAAGTCGTCGAGCGCGTAGTCCTCGCCGGGCACCAGGTGGTCCTGGATCACCAGCGACGGCGAATAGCAGCGGCTCTCGCTGGCATCGGGCCAGCGGATCCGGTAGTGCATGGCAGGCATGGGAATCTCCGGTTCAGGAAGCAGTCAGTGCACGTGCGTACCAGGCCTCGTGCAGCGCGGCGCTGCGGGCCCAGCTGTGGGCCCGGCAGACCGCCGGCGGCGTGTCCAGGCGCGGCAGCAGCGCGGCGGCCTGCAGGCCGGCCGCGATCGATGCCGTGTCCTCGGGGTCGCACCAGGCCACGGCCGGCGTGTCGTGCAGGTGTTCGGTGAAAGGTGGGCGGCGCGACACCAGCACTGGCGTGCCGCAGGCCAGCGCCTCCAGCGCCGCCAGGCCGAAGCCTTCGACCAGCGAGGGCATGGCCAGCACGGTGGCACGGCGCATCAGGGCCGGCAGCATCTCGTCCGGCAGCGGGCCGGTGCGCAGCACCGGGTGGCCCGCGCCCTCCGCCAGGCCCTGGTCGGCGAGGGCCCGACACCAGGCCCGGCGAGCGCCGCTGTGGTCCAGCATGCTGGCGCCGCCGGCCACCACCAGGCATGCATCGGCCCAGGCCGGATCGCCGTGGCGCAGCCTGGCAAAGGCCTGCAGCAGCCGCACGCTGTTCTTGCGCTCCTCGACGCCGCCGACCAGCAGGCAGACGCGCCCGGCGGCCGGCACGCCCAGGGCCTGCAACCGCGCGGGATCGCCCGCATCCGGCCCGGGGTGGTAGCGCCCCAGGTTGACGCCATTGAACATCCGCTCCGGGGCGCCGCCCAGGTCGTCGCGGACATGGTCGCACCAGCTGTCGCTGACGCAGGCCACGCCGTCGGCCGCGCGCCAGGCGCGCTCCTGCCAGCGGTTCAGCGTGTCCTGCGCGAACACGTCCAGGTGGTGCACGGTGCGCAGCCAGACCGGCAGCGGCAGCCCCCGCTCGCCGAGGATCGCCAGCGCATTGCCGCTCAGGCTGTCCTGCGCATGCAGCAGGTCGTAGCGGCCGGCCTGCAACAGCGGCGGCAACGCGTCGACCAGCGTCTCGATGCGCTGCCGCACCTGCGCGACCAGGTCACCGCCGAGCGCCGGCAGGCGGATCAGCTCGACCGGGAAGTCCACGTCGCGGAACAGCCGCTCGCCCGGTTCGGCCGAGGCCAGCACCGTCACGCGGTGGCCGCGCTCGCGCAGCGCCTGCGCGAGCTCCAGCGTGTGCACGACGCCGCCACGCGGCCGCACCGAATGCGTCAGCAGGGCGACGTGCATGCCGGTTCAGCCACCGCGGCGCCGATGAAGGGCGCATCGGCCAGGTCCCACAACAGCGCTTCCTGGTCCTGCAGGCGCAGCACCAGCCGGCTTCCGGATTGCACGCTGCCGACGTCGGCACAGGCGATGCCGCGCGCACCGAACAGCGCCTGCACCGCACCGGCCTGCGCCTCGCGCACGCTCAGCACATAGCCGAAGCTGGGGAAGGCGCCGAGCCAGCGCACCCGCGCTGCATGGGCCTCGGCACGGCCGTCGGCCCAGCCCGGCGTGCCGGGCGGCAACGGCAGCTGCGCCAGGTCGACACGTGCGCCCATGCCCGAGCATTCCAGCAGCATCAGCAGCGTGCCCAGCACGCCGGCCATGCTGATGTCCTTGCCGGCATCGCACAGCCCGGCCTCGGCCAGCTGCGGCAGCAAGGCCATGTCGCCACGCAGGCGCTCGGCCGGCGCGTCGGTCGACGCATTCCAGAACGGATACGGGTCCTGCCAGCGGCCGCGCAAGTCCACCGCCACCAGCAGCCGGTCGCCGGGCCGCGCCGCGAAGCTGCTGATCAGGCGCCGGGCCCGCCCGAGCACCGCGACCGCCAGCTGGCCACCGGTACTGCGCAGGTTGCTGTGGCCGCCGACCAGCGGCACGCCGTAGCGTTCGCATGCGGCCTGCATGCCGGCCAGCAGCTGCTGCGCCATCGCGTGCTCGCCGGACCACAGCGCATCCACCACCGCCAGCGGCCGGCCGCCCATCGCGGCGATGTCGCTCAGGTTGACCATCACGCCGCTGTAGCCGGCAAACCAGGGCATGGCCTCGACGAAATCCTGCACCAGGCCTTCGATGGCCAGCAGCAGGTGGCCGTCCGCATCGGGCAGCACCGCGCAGTCGTCGCCGTTGGGCACGGCGGTCAGCCCGAAGGAGGACCCGATCCGCGGCAGCACCGCCGCGAGGTCGCGCTTGTGGCGGAAGCCGCGGCCGGCCCGCAACGCGTCGGCCAGGTCTTCGAGCCGGTTCATGACGACAGCTCCCGGGTCAGCACGAAGCCCGCGTACGGCGTGCCGCACGGTGGGTAGTGATCGAGATCCGCGCGCATCAACGCATGCACGCGGCCATGCAGCACCCGCTCGTCGAGAACCTGCCACTGCAGGCGCTGGAACAGCGGCACGTTCTGCGCCTGCACGTGGGCCAGGAACTCGCTGCAGCCGAGCGCATGGGCACTGCACACCGCCAGCCGGATCAGGCTGCTGCCCAGGCGCCGGTGCTGCCGCCAATCGGCCTGCACCGCCAGCCGCGAGCCCCACCAGGTGCCCGGCGCGGCCTGGTGGATGCGCACCGTGCCGATCACCTCGTCGGCCTGCCCGGCCAGGCACGACAGCGCGACCAGCGAACGCGTGCTGGGCTCGCCGCGGTCGACCTCGTCCAGGTCGTCATGGTCGAACAGCGCCTGCTCGCGGCAGAACACCTGGCGCCGCAAGGCCAATGCCTGGCGGTCCATCCACGGATCGCTGGCCCATTGGATGCGGAATTCCTGCGGCTCGTACAGGCCGCTCAGCTCGCACCAGGGTTGCACGGCGGGCGTAGCGACGGAGGCCGATGCCTGCATGTCCATCACGCCGCCAGCGGCGCTTCGTAGCGCGACAACGTGGAACAGGCGGCGCAGCGACCGCAGCCGGCCTTGATGTCGCCGGCCCGCAGCCCGGCTTCGGCCACCCGCTCGCCCAGCGGCTCCAGCACGCTGCGCATGAAGGCGGCGGACGGGGCGGGATGGTCCTCCAGCGGCGTGCCGCTGATCGGCACGAAGGGCACGACGAAGGGATAGACGCCCAGTGCCAGAAGCCGCTCGCCGGTGGCCAGCAAGGTCTCGGCGCTGTCGCCCAGCCCGGCCAGCAGGTAGGTGCTGACCTGGCCGCGGCCGAACACGTCCACCGCCGCGGCAAAGGCATCCCAGTAGCGCGCCATCGGCACCTCGGCCTTGCCGGGCAGGAGCTGGCGGCGCAGGTCTTCGCCCACCACCTCCAGGTGCATGCCCAGCGTGTCGATGCCGGCGTCCTTCATGCGCCGGAACCAGGCGTCGCTGTCGGGCGGCTCGCACTGGCCCTGCAGCGGCAGGTCGACCGCGGCGCGGATGGCCGCGGCGCTCTCGCACAGCACCGCGGCACCGCGGTCGGGCGTGGGCGGCGTGCCGGTGGTCATCACCATGTGCTTGACGCCATCGAGCTCGACCGCGGCCTTCGCCACCTCGGCCAGCTGCGCCGGCGTCTTGCGCGCGATGGTGCGGCCCGCTGCCAGCGACTGGCCGATCGCGCAGAACCTGCAGGCCTTGCGCCGGCTCTCGTAGCGGATGCAAGTCTGCAGCACGGTGGTGGCGAGCACGTCGGCGCCGTGCAGCGTGGCGATCTGCGGGTACGGCACGCCGTCGGCCGTGCTGAGCCCGTAGAAGCGCGGCTGCTTCGGGAACGCGATGCGGGCGATCGGGATGCTGTCGCGGCGCAGCACGCTGTGGCCGTCGGGCCCCGGCGCGTCGGCCACGAAGGGCGAGGCGAACGCCGTGGCGGTGTGCACCGGCACCATCAGCGTGACGCCGTCGACGGTGACGGCCTTGTGGTCCGACGGCCCCGCCCCGCCGCGCCGGCTGGCGGCGCCGGCGCCCGGGTCCTGCAGGCGCAGGCCGCTCGACTGCAGCTCGGTCATCAGTGCGCGCGAGGCCGTGGGGTGGGCGGTGTCAATCATGGGCGGCTCCTTCGGGGGACGGCATCGAGACGGACACGAGCGGGTCGTGCGGTGCCGCAGCCAGCGGCACGGTGGTGCTGGCCGGCTCGCGCCGTATCGCCAGGCTCAGCAACTCGGGCCGTGCGTAGTGGCCGACCGAATCCATCATCCGTTTGCGCTTGGCGATCAGCGCGAAATCGAGGTCGGCGATCACCAGGCCCTCGCCTTCGGTCAGCGGCTCGGCCAGGTAGCGGCCCTCGGGCGACACGATGGCGGTGTGGCAGCCGCCGCGCAGCGCGCCCTGCAGCTTGTCGTCGGGCGTGATGGCGCGAACCTGCTCGTCGCGCAGCCAGCCGGTGGCATTGACGACGAAGCAGCCCGACTCGAGCGCGTGGTGGCGGATCGTCACGCCCATCTGGTCGGCAAACACCTGTCCGACCAGCGAGCCCGGGAACTGCGCGCAGTGGATCTCTTCGTGCTGGGCCATCAGCGCATAGCGGGCCAGCGGGTTGTAGTGCTCCCAGCAGGCCAGCGCACCGACCCGGCCGACGCGCGTGGCCACCGTCGCCAGCCCGGCGGCATCGCCCTGCCCCCAGACCATGCGCTCGTGGTAGGTGGGCGTGATCTTGCGGCGCTTCAGCAGCAGTCGGCCGTCGGCGTCGAAGACGAGCTGGGTGTTGTAGAGGCTGCCGTGGTCGCGCTCGTTGATGCCCAGCACGATCACCATGCCGGCCTCGCGCGCGGCGGCGGCCACCGCGTCGGCCAGCGGGCCGGGCACGCTGGGGGCGCGCTCCATCAGCAGCAGGTGCGCCGGGCCCTGCAGCACCGGCGGCTGCACGAACGAGAAGTAGGGGTAGTAGGGCACGAAGGTCTCGGGGAAGACGATCAGCTCCACGCCCCGGCGGGCGGCGTCGCGCACGGTCTCGAGCACGCGCGCCAGCGTGCCGTCGGCGCTGTCCAGGTCGGGGGCGATCTGGGCCGCGGCGGCGCGCACCGGCTTCTTCCTCGCGAGGTCAGCCATGGCCGTGCTCAGAGCGTCCAGGTGTCGAGGATGAAGGCGCCGGCCTTGCGGTGCAGCAGCACGATGTCCAGCACGTCCAGCGGGTTGATCGCGCGCACGCCTTCGATCAGCGCACCCTCGCCGTGGCCGTACAGCGCCTGCAGCGCGAAACGGCACGCATAGACCTTGCCGCCCTCGGCGATGAACTTGGTGATCTGCTCGTTGAAGTTCTGGTGGCCGGGGAAGGCGGCGTCGCCGAGTTTCGGGAAGCCGCGCTTGACGCCCAGCGTGACGCCGGGCCCGTACAGCAGGATGGCGGTCTCGAAGCCCTTGCGCTGCAGACGCGTGGCCTGCAGCAGGTTGACGAAGCCGATCGAGCCCTCGAAGGCGACGGTGTGGAAGGTGACGAGGGCCTTCTCGCCCGGCTCGGCCTTCACGTCCTCGAACACCTTCTCTTCGTAGTCGACCAGGAAATCGCCCTTCTGGGCAGCGGGATGGGTGACTTTCGGCATGGTGGGTCCTCGCAGCGACGATGGTGGGAAACGGATGCCGGCAGCGGGTGCCGGACGCTTCCTCCATTGCGACCGGCGTGCCATGGCGCGCCGCGGGTGGCCGATCAAGATGCGATCAAAAGGGCGTCAGCGCCGGACGGTGGGCGGGAGCGCAACCCGCAGGCCGCTGCCGGGCCTGCACCAGATCGGTTGCGGGGATGCAATCAATGCACCCGATCAATGGCCGACGTGCACCGCGTCACGGCGGCATTGCCGAGGCGGCGCCGATGCAATCAGGCGCTGCGACAGGCACACTGGACGCATGCCGTTCACGCACTGGATCGCCCGCCTGAAGAGCAGCGGCCTGCCCGCCTACCAGCTGATCCCCGAGCTGATTGCCGAGGACCTGCAGCAGGGCCGGCTGGCGCCGCGCGAGCGCCTGCCGCCGCTGCGCGAGCTGGCGGGCACGCTGCAGCTGAACTACACGACGGTGGTGCGCGGCTTCGCGGCGGCGCGCGAGCGCGGGCTGATCGCGTCGCGCCCGGGCATGGGCTCGTATGCGCGCGGCTCCTTCATCGGCCTGCCGCTGCGTGCCGGCACCGGCGCCGAGATGACGATGAACATGCCGCCGGAGATCGAGGACCATCCGGCGATGCAGTCGCTGCAGCAGAGCGCGGCTGAAGCCATCACCTCGACCCCGCTGCACGACCTGATGCGCTACCAGGATTTCGGCGGCACGGCGCGCGACCGCGCGCTCGGTGCGCAATGGCTCGCACAGTGGCTGCCGGACGCGACAGCGGAGCGGGTGCTGGTGGCGCCGGGCATCCACGGCGTGCTTCTGGCGCTGGTCTCGATGCTGGTGAAGCCGGGCCAGAGCCTGTGCGTGGAGAGCCTGGTCTATCCGGGCATGAAGGCCATCGCCGCGCAGTTGGGCACGCAGCTGCATCCGTTGGCGATGGACGCGCAGGGCCTGTTGTCCGAAGGCTTCGAGGCGGCCTGCAAGACCACGCCGGTGGGTGCGATCTACCTGTGCCCCAACCTGCACAACCCCACCACCGCGACGTTGCCGATGCGCCGGCGCGAGCAGATCGCCGACATCGCGCTGCGCTACAGCGTGCCGATCATCGAGGACGATGCCTACGGCATGCTGCCGGCGGCCACGCCGCCGACGCTGGCCGATCATGCGCCGGGCCTGGCCTACTACATCAGCGGCATGTCGAAGTGGCTGGGGGCCGGCGTGCGCACCGCCTACGTGCTGGCGCCGGGGCACGCCGCGTTGCAGCGGCTGGCCGGCGCGCTGCGGGCCACCACGGTGATGGCCTCACCCTTCATCAACGCGGTGGTGACGGGGTGGCTGGAACAGGGGCATGGTTCCGAGGTGCTGGCGGCGGTGCGGGCCGAATGCAGCTGGCGCAGCGCACTGATGCGCGAGCGCCTGGGGCCGTGGGGCGTGCGCACCCAGCCGCAGGGGTTTCATGCGTGGTTGCCGCTGGCCGAGGTCGACGGGACGAGCCGGGCCAGCAGCATGGCGGCCGAGTTGCGGGAATTGGGCGTGGCGGCGGTGGCCGCCAGCGCGTTCTCGACGGACCGGCAGCCGCCGGAAGGATTGCGGCTGTGCCTGGGAGGCGGGTTGACGCGGGACGATTGCGGGCGGGCGTTGCAGGCGGTGGTGGATGCGCTGGGGCCGGCGTAGCAGAACCTGGCCAAATCGGCGCCAATCATCGATGCATGCCGTTGATGCCGCGCTATTCGGTGGAATCGCAAGGACCGACTGCAGTAGACGCGGCAATGGCGCCGCCAGTGAACGGCTTTCAGCGCGACTATTCGAGTCACACTACATGATCAAGAGTATCCAGGGAGCTACCATGAAATGGACATTGACGGTCACAGCCATCCTCGCGGTGGTGGTCGCGATGGGAACAGCGATCGGGGGGAACACCGATCTGCTATGGCTGGGCGGCGTCACGTGTCTCGCATTCCTTTTTTTGCCAACCTCGACGTAGTCTCGGAATTCAAAGCTACCAGCTCAGGCTTTGAGGCCCGCACACGCGAAGTCGTACAACGTGCCGAAAGCGCAATCGACGAGCTTCAAATCCTAGCGGAACAGGTGGCGACTTTGTCCCTTTCACTTGTCAAGCGCCAAGGACGACTTGGGCGATACACGGACGACGAGGAGGAGAAGATTTGCAACGATGTCCTGACGGTGCTCGCAAAGCTGGGCGTCTCTTCAGAAAGGTTGCCATCAATTCTGGGTGACTGGCATCGACTCACGGCGTTCGACTATGCCTTCGGAATACTCGGAGGGAATTTCGTGCCCGCTGAGGCGGGAAGTGACGTCATAAAGGAGTGGAAGGCATTGAGATCGCGGTCAGTTCCTGCATCACCTGAGCAGATCCGAGGCTTCCTTGAAGCCCATGAATATGCCAACGATGCCCGCAAAGAACTTGTCGCCGACTACGAGTTCTACCTCTCTCATCGCACACACCGCCGTCCCGATATCTGGCGAGAACGGGAGAACTGGGGCAATCTGCAAAGATGAACAGGAGCGGCTCCTTCCTACAAGGTCTCGCAACCATAGGAGATGCCGCCACACCATCTAGTCATGCGATGTCAAACCCTGTTCGAATGACTCTCTCTCACAGGGACTTGATCGGCGGTCCGTCATCCTCCTCTGCACAGTGGTTCAAGCGGGTGTGAGCTTTAGCCAGACACCGCGGTGGTGCTCAACATCAATCGCCGGCCCGTAGCCAAACTTGTACTCAGATGCGTACCCCCGCAATTCGGCGGCGTCGGATTCGTAGACAGTAAATCGAAAGCGCGACGCAGTTGCGCCTTTGGCATTTGACGAGTGGACGCGAATCTCCACTTGATACTCCCCTACGTTCCAAGTGAACTGCTCTTCAAAAACATCGAGCAATGGTCGCAGTACTGCCTCATCAGCAACAACCAACGCCTTGTCCTCTGGATCGTTCCGATTGCGTTCTTCTACCTTTCGGACGATGTTCATTCTTAGGGCAGACCGCAGTCCCCCAAGCTTCTTTTCCTCTTGAGGGTCGAGAGATTGATTGAAGGTGACCGTGTGGCCCCACTCCCCACCGCCCGGCAGCGTAAATGGAACCAGCAAGATCGGCTTCACATCCTTCGGATCAACGTAGTACTGCACGCCATCGAGACGGCAGATCTCTTGACCACCACGGCTGAACAGCAAGTCGATCGCCGTAATCCTGACCGAACGACGCCCCACATTGCTGACGCTCAAGTACACGGCCGAATTGGGATAGCCAATCATGTGCTGCAGCTGAATTCTTCCGTGCACTTCAAGAGTCGCTCTCCCGGGGCCGAGCAGGTCGCGAAGCGGAGGCAGTTGAGAGAGCACCACGGCGACTCCAGCTACAACGAAACTCCAAAACGTCCAGTCCATGTAAAACGGTGCAGCTGCTTGCATTGCTTCTCCATTTACTAACGGATCAACTGAAAGTGCGCGAGGCTCAAACAACTGCGCCACTAGGACGTCATAGATCCCTCACCAGCATGCAGATCGACGAGCCCTCGGAACCTCTCAGCTTGCGAAGGCCATCTCCTGTCTGAGCCCACCCCTATCATCGCTGAATGACCGCCCCGACCGCCTCCACCGGCCTGCTGCGCCCACGCGACAAGCACGCGCACGCCCGCGTCACCAACATCGAGCTCTTCTTCGACCTGGTGTTCGTGTTCGCCATCACGCAGCTGTCGCACACGCTGCTGGCGCACCTGGGCATCCGCACCGCCATCGAGACGACCCTGCTGTTCCTGGCCGTCTGGTGGGTCTGGATCTACACCACCTGGTGCACCAACTGGCTCAACCCCGAGCACACCACGGTGCGCCTGCTGATGTTCGTGCTGATGCTGGCCGGGCTGCTGCTCGCCTGCTCGCTGCCGCATGCGTTCGACCACGAGGGGCCGCTCTTCGCCTGGTGCTACGTGCTGATGCAGATCGGCCGCACGCTCTTCATGGTGTGGGCCTTCGGACCGAACCGGCCGCAGCTGCGGCGCAACTTCCAGCGCGTCTGCGCGTGGTTGCTGCTGTCCGGAGCCTGCTGGCTTGCCGGCACGCTGTGGGAGGGCAACGTGCGCGTCGGCCTGTGGGCGCTGGCCATCGCCATCGAGTACGCCTCGGTGTCGCTCGGTTTCTGGGTGCCCGGCCTCGGCCGCACGCCCACGCGCGAGTGGGACATCGAAGGCACGCACCTGGCCGAACGCTGCTCGCTCTTCATCATGATCGCGCTCGGCGAATCGATCGTCGTGATCGGCGCCACCGCGGCGGCGCACCCGGCCACCTTGCCGGCCGTCAGCGCCTTCGCGGTGGCCTTCATCGGCTGCGCGGCGATGTGGTGGATCTACTTCCACGTCGGCTACGAGAAAGGCGCACACGAGATCGCCGCCGCCGAAGACCCCGGCCGCATCGGCCGGCTGTACACCTACCTGCACATCCCCATCGTCGCCGGCATCGTGGTCGCCGCGGTCGCGGACGAACTGGTGCTGGTGCATCCCGACGGCCACGTCGATGCGCCCTTCATCGCGACGACGCTGGGCGGCGCAGGCTTGTTCCTGCTCGGCAACCTGGCGTTCAAGGCGATGCTGTGGGGCCGCTCGCCGCTGTCGCACCTGGTGGGGTTCGGCCTGCTGGCGCTGGCCGGTGGCCTGTCGGGCTTCATGTCGCCGCTCGGCCTGGCCACCACGGTGACGGCGGTGCTGGTGGTGGTGGCGGTGTGGGAGACGCTGTCATTGCGTGGTGGCACGGTTGAAAACTCCTCGTGACATACCCGCCCCCGTTCGGCCTCGACCTCGATGCGCTGCCCGCATCGGCCCCGGCCGACCGGCCCCTTTGTGCGCCAGCACACAGACGATGGCGCGCGCCCGGTCCAGGCTGGGCACTCCACTTCGAAGGAGACGTCATGACCCTCTCGTCGTTCATTCCACGCCCGCTCGCGGCGCTGGTCCTGGTGCTGATCACGCTGTGGACCGTGACCCTCGCCGGATGACGCAGCCCGAAGACTTCCGCCTGCTCGACGCCTGGTGGCGAGCCGCCAACTACCTGTCGGTCGGCCAGGTCTACCTGATGGACAACCCGCTGCTGCGCGAGCCGCTGCAGCTGTCGCACATCAAGCCGCGCCTGCTCGGCCACTGGGGCACGACGCCCGGCCTGAACTTCATCTACGCGCACATGAACCGCGCGATCAACGCCCGCGCGCTCGATGCCCTGTTCATCGCCGGCCCCGGCCACGGCGGCCCGGGCGTGGTGGCCAACACCTACCTCGAAGGCCGCTACACCGAGGTCTATCCGCACGTCACGCGCGACGCGGCCGGGCTGAAGCTGCTCTTCACCCAGTTCTCGTTCCCCGGCGGCATTCCCAGCCACGTCGCGCCCGAGACGCCGGGCTCGATCCACGAAGGCGGCGAACTCGGCTACGCACTGCTGCACGCCTATGGCGCGGTGTTCGACAACCCGGCCCTGCTCGCCTGCTGCGTGATCGGCGACGGCGAGGCCGAGACCGGCGCGCTGGCCGCCAGCTGGCACTCGAACAAGTTCCTGAACCCGGTGCGCGACGGCGCCGTGCTGCCGGTGCTGCACCTCAACGGCTACAAGATCGCCGGGCCGACGGTGCTCGCGCGCATCGGCGACGACGAACTCGCCCAGCTGCTGCGCGGCTACGGCCATGAGCCGCTGTTCGTCGTCGGCGACGAGCCGATGGCCATGCACCGGCTGATGGCCCAGGCGCTGGACACCGCGCTCGACCGCATCCGCGCGATCCAGGCCGAAGCGCGCGCCAACGGCTTCGGCACCCGCCCGCGCTGGCCGATGATCGTGCTGCGCTCGCCCAAGGGCTGGACCGGCCCGCAGCAGGTGGACGGCGTGCCGATCGAAGGCACGTTCCGCGCGCACCAGGTGCCGTTGGCCGACTTCGCCGCCAAGCCGGCGCACGTGGCGCTGCTGCAGGACTGGCTGCTCAGCTACCGGCCGCACGAGCTGTTCGACGACGGCGGTGCGCTGCGCGCCGAGATCGCCGCGCTCTCGCCCCTCGGGCCGCGGCGCATGAGCGCCAACCCGCATGCCAATGGCGGCCTGCTGCTGAAGGACCTGGCGCTGCCGGCCTTCCGCGACTACGCGGTCGCCGTGCCCGCCCCCGGCACCGTGCGGGCCGAGGCCACGCGGGTCAGCGGCGAGTACCTGCGCGACGTGATGCGCCTGAACGCCGCCGAGCGCAACTTCCGCGTGATGGGGCCGGACGAGACGCAGTCGAACCGGCTGGGCGCGCTGTTCGAGGTGACCAGCCGCATGAGCAGCGCGCAGATCGTCGACGGCGACGAGCACCTGGCCGCCGACGGGCGCGTGATGGAGGTGCTGAGCGAACACCTGTGCCAGGGCTGGCTCGAAGGCTACCTGCTGACCGGCCGGCACGGCTTCTTCTCGTGCTACGAAGCCTTCATCCACATCGTCGACTCGATGTTCAACCAGCACGCCAAGTGGTTGAAGGTGACGCGCGGCATCCCCTGGCGGCGCCCGATCGCGTCGCTGAACTACCTGCTGACCAGCCACGTCTGGCGCCAGGACCACAACGGCTTCAGCCACCAGGACCCCGGCTTCATCGACCACGTCGCCAACAAGAAGGCCGAGGTGGTGCGCGTCTACCTGCCGCCGGATGCCAACACGCTGCTGTCGGTCGTCGACCACTGCCTGCGCAGCCGCCACTACGTGAACGTGATCGTGGCCGGCAAGCAGCCCGAGCTGCAGTGGCTGGACGTGGACGCCGCGGCACGCCATTGCACGCAGGGCGCCGGGATCTGGACCTGGGCCGGCAACGACGCCGTTGTCACGCCCGACGTGGTGATGGCCTGCGCCGGCGACGTGCCGACACTGGAGACGATGGCCGCCGTCGACCTGCTGCGCCGGCGGTTGCCCGAGCTCAAGGTGCGGGTGGTCAACGTGGTCGACCTGATGGTGCTGCAGTCGCCGTCGGCGCATCCGCACGGCATGCCGGATGCCGAGTTCGACTCCCTCTTCACCGCCGATGCGCCGGTGATCTTCGCGTTCCACGGCTACCCGTGGCTGATCCACCGGCTGGTCTACAAGCGCCGCAACCATGGCAACTTCCATGTGCATGGCTACCAGGAGGAAGGCACGACGACGACGCCGTTCGACATGACGGTGCTGAACCGGCTCGACCGCTTCCACCTGGCGGCCGACGCGATCGACCGCGTGCCCCGGCTGCACGGGCGGGCCGGCCACGTGCAGCAACAGTTGCGCGACCGGTTGCTGGAGCATCGGGCCTACGTCAACACGCATGGCATCGACATGCCGGAGATCGCGCACTGGCGCTGGGGAGCGGCGGATGGCGCATGAGGGCCTGAAGATCGTCATCGCGCTCGGCGGCAACGCGCTGCTGCGGCGTGGCGAGCCCCTGACCGATGCGAACCAGCTGGCCAACATCCGCCGTGCGGCGGCGCAGATCGCGCGCATCGCGCCGGGCAACGAGCTGGTGCTGACGCACGGCAACGGCCCGCAGATCGGGCTGCTGGCCTTGCAGGCTGCCGCCTGGGCCGGCCACGAGCCGCATCCGCTGGACCTGCTGGGCGCGCAGACGGACGGCATGATCGGCTACCTGCTGGAGCAGGAGCTGGCCAACCTGCTGCCGTCGCGCGTGGTGGCCACCTTGCTGACGCGCATCCAGGTCAGCCTGGACGACCCGGCCTTCGCGCAGCCGACCAAGCCGATCGGCCCGGTGTACGGCTCAGACGAAGCGCAGCGCGTGGGCCGCGAGAAGGGCTGGACGATGGCGGCCGACGGCCCGGGCTTCCGGCGCGTGGTGGCCTCGCCGGCCCCGATGCGGGTGCTGGGCCTGAAGCCGATCGAGTGGCTGCTGGCACAGGGCGCCCTGGTGATCGCGGCCGGCGGCGGCGGCATCCCGGTGGGCGCCGGGCCCGATTGCTTCCGGCTGCAGGGTATCGATGCGGTGATCGACAAGGACGCCTGCAGCAGCCTGCTGGCACGCGAACTCGGCGCCGACCTGCTGGTCATCGCCACCGACGTGGCGGCCGTCTACCTGGACTTCGGGCTGCCGACGCAGCGCGCGCTGGGCCGGGTGAGCCCGTCGCAGTTGCAGGCGTCGGGTTTTGCGGCAGGATCCATGGGCCCGAAGGTCGCCGCGGCGTGTGCGTTCGCGACGGCCACCGGGCACCGCGCCGTGATCGGCTCGCTGGACCACATCGAGGCCATGGTGCACGGCACGGCCGGCACGCAGGTCATGCCCGTCACGGCGTGATCGCCACCTTCAACACGCCGTCGCGCTGGTGGCCGAAGAGTTCGTACGCCGCCTCGATGTCGTCCAGCTTGAAGCGGTGCGTGACCATCGCGCCCAGGTCCAGGCGCTTGTTCTCGATCACCGACATCAGCCTGCGCATGCGTTCCTTGCCGCCCGGGCACAGGCTGGTGACGATGCGGTGGTCGCCCAGCCCGGCCGCGAAGGCACCCAGCGGAATCGTCAGGTCGGTCGAGTAGACGCCCAGGCTCGACAAGGTGCCGCCCGGGCGCAGCACGCGCAGGCAGGACTCGAAGGTCTGTTGCGTGCCCAGCGCCTCGATCGCCACGTCCACGCCGCGCCCGCCGGTGAGCCGCAGGATGGCCTCGACCGGGTCCTCGCGGCTGCCGTCGATCGTGTGGTCGGCGCCCATCTGGTGCGACATGCGCAAGCGCTCGGGCAAGCGGTCGACGCCGATCACCAGGCTCGCGCCCGCCAGCTTGGCGCCCGCCGTCGCGCACAGCCCGATCGGCCCCTGCGCGAACACCGCCACCGTGTCGCCGATCCGCACGCCGCCGCTCTCGGCGCCGCTGAAGCCGGTCGACATGATGTCGGGGCACATCAGCACCTGCTCGTCGGTCAGCGTGTCCGGCACCGGCGCCAGGTTGGCCATCGCATCGGGCACGAGCACGTACTCGGCCTGGCAGCCGTCGATGGTGTTGCCCAGCTTCCAGCCGCCCATCGCCTTCCAGCCATGCACGGTGCCGGCGCCGTCCTGCGAACAGGTGCCGCACAGGCAGGCGTTGCTCCAGCCGCTGGGCGTGATGGCCCCGGCGATCACGCGCTGGCCCTCGGTGTAGCCGCTGACCGCCGAACCCAGTTTCTCGATGATGCCCACGGGCTCGTGCCCGACCGTCAAACCCTGGGCGACCGGGTACTCGCCCTTCAGGATGTGCACGTCGGTGCCGCAGATCGTCGTCGTCGTGATGCGCATCAGCGCGTCCAGCGGTCCGACGTCGGGGATCGGCTTGTCCTCCAGCACGATGCGCCCCGGCGCCACGAAGACCGCCGCCTTCATCGGGGGTGCTCGCCGTCGTCGGTGCTGTGGCGCAGCGTCGCGAAGTGCACCGCGTCGCTCAGGTAGTGGTAGTCGAAGCCGGCGAAGGAATAGACGCCGTCCTTGAACCCGATGGCAAGTTCCGCCATCGTCTTGCGCTCGGCCTCGTTGGGCGGGTCCTCGGCGGGGCGCGAGCTCGGATCGCGCTGGCGCACCCGGTCGGCCTCGCGCGCCTTCACCAGGCGGGCATGGTTCACCGCGTCCGCGAGGTGCGTGTAGCGGATGCCGTTGCAACTGTAATGGCTGCCGTTGTAGCGGATGGCGAACTGCGCCATCAGCGCCGTGCGCTCCGCTCCGCATGCATCGGGTGGCCCGGGGTTGGGCTCGCGGCGATGGTCGAGGTGGCCGCCCTCGGCGGTGAAGGCGTCTTCCGCAGCGGCATAGCTGGCGAAGGCCTTGTCCGGTTGATTCTTCAGCATGGGATCGCCCCTGTTCAACGTGCAGGCGTCTCGGCCGGCTTGGGGGCCTCGGCCGGCAGGATCTCGCGCGTGACGAGCTCGCGGTAGATGCCGCCGCCCGCCGCCGTGCCGGTGGTCGTGCCCTGCCCGCTCATGCGGGCCTCGCAATCGGCGCGGTCGGCATCCTGCAAGGCCTGGCAGCGCAGGCGCGCATTGCGCACGAAGGTGTCGTTGGCGTTCATCATCCGGCCGCGTTTCACCTCGGCCAGCGCGGCGGTGGCCTCCTGCATGCAGGTGGCGCGGTCCTGGTTCGAGCGGCCGCTGGCACAGATGGCACGGTCCTGCTCGAAGCGCTGCGTGGCCGCCTTGACGGCCGCGCTGTCGGCGGCCATCGCCGACGCGGCGCCCAGCGACAAGGCCAGCGCGAACGGCACCTGCGCCAACAGGGAATTCTTGCGGAAGAGGACGTTCATGCGGGACTCCTTCGCCGGGTGGCGTGTCCCGAGTCTGGGAGGTCCTTCCCGATCGGTCTGTGGGCTGCCGCACACTGGCGCGGCGAGGTTTCAGCGTTCCTTGACGTAGGCGCGGCCCAGCGCCTTCGGCGCCTCTGCGCGCCCGAAGAATCCTGCCAGCAGCACCACCGTCAGCACGTAGGGCAGGGCCTGGATCAGCTCCACCGGCACGCTGCCCAGCCCCGGCAGCACCACCCCCTGCAGCCGGATCGCCACCGCGTCGAGGAAGCCGAACAGCAGGCAGGCCACCGCCGCGCGCAGCGGGTGCCACTTGCCGAACACCATCGCCGCCAGCGCCATGAAGCCGCGGCCGGCCGTCATGCCGGGCGTGAACGACGCGTTCTGCGCCAGCGTCAGGTAGCCGCCGGCCGCGCCGCACAGCACGCCGGCCAGCAGCACCGCGCCATAGCGCAGCGCGCCCACCGAGATGCCGGCGGCATCGACCATCGCCGGGTTCTCGCCGACCGCGCGCAGCCGCAGCCCGAAGCGCGTGCGGTACAGCAGCCACCACGAGGCCGGCACCAGCGCCACCGTCACCCACACCAGCACGTTGTGGCGCAGCACGCCCTCGGCCAGCAGCGGGCCGATGACGGGCCAGCCCTGCACCGCGCCCGCGGCATCCGGGAACAGCGCCATGAAACGGCTCGCGTCGCCGATGTTCGGCGTGCGCCCGCCCTGGTGGAACCACACCAGCCCGAGCACCACCGTCAGCCCCGCCGCGATCACGTTCAGCGCGACGCTGGAGACGATCTGGTCGCCGCGGTGCGTGATGCAGGCCCAGGCGTGCACCAGCGCCAGCAGCGCCGACACCGCGATGGCGCCGGCCATCGCCGGCCAGGCCGGCCAGCCGATCGCGCCCAGGCAGGCCGCGGCAAAGGCGGCGGCAAGCATCTTGCCTTCGAGCCCGATGTCGATCACGCCGGCGCGCTCGCTGAAGACGCCGGCCAGCGCGCACAGCACCAGCGGCACCGCGATGCGCAAGGTCGCCCCCAGCACCGACGCGACGATCAGCCAGTCGTCCGTCATGCCGGCACCTTCGCCAGGCGCCCGTACACCCACGCCACCGGCGGCCGCAGCAGCAAGGCCAGCGCGCCGCAGAACAGCACCACGAAGCCCTGCACCGCCACCGACATGTCGCGCGTGAAGGCCGGCATCTCGAACACCAGCTCCGAGCCGCCCTGCGCCAGCGCGCCGAACAGCAGCGCCGACAGCACGATGCCCAGCGGGTGGTTGCGCCCCATCAGCGCGACCGCGATGCCGGTGAAGCCCGCGCCGGCCACGAAATCGAGCAGCAGCTTGTGGTGCACGCCGGCGATCTCGTTGGCGCCGACCAGCGCCGCCAGTGCCCCCGAGATGCACATCGCGATCACCGTCAGCCGCCGCGGGTCGATGCCGGCATAGCGCGCCGCGCCGCTGGCCAGGCCCACCGCGCGCAGCGCATAGCCGAGCCGCGTGTGCCACAGCATGGCCCACACCAGCACGCAGGCCAGCAGCGCCAGCACGAAGGCCAGGTTCAGCGGCGTGTCGGGCCAGTCGAGGCCGAACGCGCCGAACACTGCCTGCGCGCTCGGCAGCACCGCGCCGGGCGCGAACAGCCGCGACTCCACCGCCTGGTTGCCCGGCACCTTCACGACGTTGACGAGCAGCCACACCATCAGTGTCGACGCGAGGAAATTGAACATGATCGTCGTGATGACGATGTGGCTGCCGCGGCGCGCCTGCAGCCAGGCCGGCACGAACGCCCAGCCGGCGCCGGCCAGCAGCCCGCCCAGGATCGCCAGCGGCACCAGCAGCGGCGCCGGCAGCCAGGCATCGCCCGCCAGCAGCACCAGCCCGACGCCCAGCCCGCCGACCGTGCCCTGCCCCTCGGCGCCGATGTTGAAGTGCCCGCAGTGGAAGGCCACCGCCACCGCCAGCCCGGTGCAGATGAAGTTGGTGGTGTAGTACAGCGTGTAGCTCCACGCGAGCGCGCTGCCGAACGCGCCCTGCACCAGCAGCTGCACGGCGGTCAGCGGGTTCTGCCCGATCGCCCACACCACCAGGCCGGCAGCGAACAAGGCCATCGCGACATTCAGCACCGGCAGCAGCACGACGTCGATCCAGCGCGGCAAGACGGCAGGTACATGCTTCATGCAGCCGCCCTTGCATCGCCCTTCGCGTCGCCCATCAAGCAGCCCAGGCGCGTCTCGTCCGCCTCGCCCCGGTCCAGCGCCCCGGTGATGCGCCCGCCGCTCATCACGACGATGCGGTCCGACAGCGCCAGGATCTCGTCCAGCTCGGTGGACACCAGCAGCACGGCGCAGCCGGCATCGCGCAGCTCGACGATGCGGCGGTGGATGAACTCGATCGCGCCGATGTCGACGCCGCGCGTCGGCTGGCCGATCAGCAGCACGCGCGGTGCGCGCCGGAACTCGCGCGCGAGGATCAGCTTCTGCTGGTTGCCGCCGGAGAACTTCGACGACGCGAGGCGCTCGTTGCGCGGGCGCACGTCGAACTCCTCCATCATCCGGCGGCACTGCAGGCGCGCCGTCGCGCCGGCGATGAACGGCCCGCGCTTCACCGTCGGATCGTCGACGTAGCCGAGCAGTGCCGACTCCCAGGCCTCGAAGCCGAGCACCAGGCCCAGGCGATGCCGGTCTTCCGGCACGTGGGCGACGCCGAGCGCGCGCAGCCGGTGCGGATCGCCCGGATGCGCCGCGTCGATCTCGACCCAGCCGCCCGCCACGCCGTCGGTGCCGCCGTCGATCCGCAGGCGGCCCTGCTGCAGCGGCTCGAGCGTGCTCAGCAGCGCCAGCAGCTCGCTCTGGCCATTGCCCGACACGCCGGCCACGCCGACGATCTCGCCGGCATGCAGCGACAGCGACACGTCCTGCAGCCGCAGCACGCCGCCCGCATCGCGCCAGCTCAAGGCCTCGGCCTGCAGGCGCAAGCCACCGCGCTCGTGCCTGCCATGCTGGCCCGAGCGCTGCACCTGGCGGCCGACCATCAGCTCGGCCAGCTCCGCCTCGCTGGTCTGCGCTGTCTCGCGGTCGGCCACCACGCTGCCGCCGCGCATCACCGTGACGCGGTCGGTCACGGCCAGGATCTCCTTCAGCTTGTGCGTGATCAGCAGCACCGTGACGCCGCGCGCCTTCAGCGTGGCCAGCACGCGGAACAGCGCCTCGGTCTCCTGCGGCGTCAGCACGCCGGTGGGTTCGTCGAGGATCAGGATGCGCGCGCCGCGGAACAAGGCCTTCAGGATCTCGACGCGCTGCAGCACGCCCACCGGCAGCTCGGACACGCGCGCGTCCGGGTCGACCGCGAGGCCGAACTCGGCGGCCAGCCGCTGCAGCTCGCGGCGCGCCGCGGCCAGGCTCTTGCCCAGCGCGAAGCCCTGCTCGGCGCCGAGCACGATGTTCTCGAGCACGGTGAACCGCTCGACCAGCATGAAGTGCTGGTGCACCATGCCGATGCCGTGCTGGATGGCGTCGTGCGTGCCGCGCAGCGCGACCACGCGGCCGTCGATCGCGATGTGCCCCTCGTCGGCCGGGTAGAAGCCGTACAGGATGCTCATCAGCGTCGACTTGCCGGCGCCGTTCTCGCCGACGATGCCGTGCACGCTGCCGCGCTGCACGGCAAGGTTCACGCCGCGGTTGGCGTGCACCGTGCCGAAGGTCTTGTGGATGCCGCGCAGCTCGACGGCCAGGTCAGGGCTCAAGGCAGCTCAGTATTTGCAACCGCCTTCGGGGGTGTAGTTCGCGACCGATTGCTTGCCCGACACGATGTCGGCCTCCACGGTGGCCAGCTTCTTCTTCGTGTCGTCGCTCACCAGCTTGGCGTTGTTCTGGTCCATCGCGAGGCCCACGCCCTGCTCCTTCAGGCCCAGCACCACCAGGCCCGGCTTCCACTGGCCGTTCTTCGCCGCGACGGCGAGGCCGTAGACCGCGTTGTCCACGCGCTTGAGCATCGACGACAGCATCGTGCCGGGCTGCAGGTGATTCTGGTTGCTGTCGACGCCGATGGCCAGCTTGCCCTGGTCCTTCGCGGCCTGGTAGACGCCGATGCCGGTGCCGCCGGCGGCGGCGAACACCACGTCGACGCCGCGCGAGAACTGCGCCTTCGCCAGCTCGCCGCCGCGCGTCGGGTCGCTCCAGGCCGACGGCGTCGTGCCGGTCATGTTGCTGACCACCTCGACCTTCGGGTTCGCGACCTTCGCGCCCTGCTCGTAGCCGCACTGGAAGCGGCGGATCAGCGGCACGTCCATGCCGCCGACGAAGCCGACCTTGGCCGACTTGCTGGTGGTGGCCGCCAGCCAGCCGGCGAGGAAGGAGCCTTCCTGGTCCTTGAACAGCACCGAGGTCACGTTGGGCTGCTTGACCTCGGAATCGATGATCGCGAAGTGCGCCTTCGGGAACTCCTTGGCCACCTTGTCGAGCGCCGACGCATGGCCGAAGCCGACCGCGATGATCGGGTCGGCCCCCTTCTGCGCCATGCGCCTCAGCGCCTGTTCGCGCTGCGTGTCGTTGGAGATCTCGAAGTCGAGGTAGGCGCTGCCGGTTTCCTTCTTGAAGCGCTCGATGCCGTTGTAGGCGGCCTCGTTGAAGGACTTGTCGAACTTGCCACCGGCGTCGTAGACGACGGCCGGCTCGGCATGGGCCAGGCTGGCGGCAGCGGCGATGGCCACGGTGATGGCGATGCGGTGGGTCATGGGTCGTGTCCCTGGAAAGTGGTGCGGGCCATTCTCGCAAGAAGCGTGCTCGCAGACGCCGCGCCGCACCCCGGAGTAGCCCGGATGCCAATCCGGGTCGGCCGTGCCATTGCGATCCCGGATCAGCATCCGGGCTGCAGGCGGAAGCCGTCGGGCAGCAGCTCGCCGGCGGTCGTGCGTCGCTGCACGCCCGCCAGGTTGGCCAGCAGCACCGCCAGCGCCGGGCCGCCGAGCTCGAACATCACCTGGCGGCAGGCGCCGCACGGCGAGATCGGCCCGTCGGTGTTGCCGATCACCGCCAGGCGCTCGAAACCGTCGACCGGCACGCCGGCCGCGATGGCGCTGAAGAAGGCGGTGCGCTCGGCGCAGTTGCACAGCCCGTAGGACGCGTTCTCGACATTGCAGCCGTGGAAGACGCGGCCGTCGCGGGCCCGCAGCGCGGCACCGACCTGGAAGCGGGAATACGGCGCATAGGCGTGCTCGCGCGCCGCGCGGGCCTGGGCGATCAGTTCGTCATCGGTCATGAGGGGTTCCGGGTGATGTGTTCGGCGATCAACGGTGCCGCGGCCGGTTCGCTGTCGGACAGCCGGCAGGCGCCACGCACCGCGGCGATGGCCTGGGCAGCCTGGTCTTCGGTGCGCGCGTGCACGCGGGCCAGCGGCACGCCCCGCTCGACCCGCGTGCCGATCGGCAGCAGCGCCGACAGGCCGACCGACGGGTCGATCGCGTCGCGGCTGTCGCGCCGCCCGCCGCCCAGCGCGACGACCGCCATGCCCAGCGCGCGCGCATCGACGTCACCGATCCAGCCGGCGCCTTCGCAAGCCACGTCGCGCACGATCGTGGCCTGCGGCAGGCCGGGATGCTGCAGCACGTCGGCCGGCCCGCCCAGCCCGGCCACCATGCGCGCGAAGCGCTCGGCAGCGGCACCGCTGTCGAGCGAACGCAGCAGGCGCGCACGTGCATCGGCTTCGTCGCGCGCGAGGCCGGCCTGGCGCAGCGCGACGGCGCCCAGCGCCATCACGACGCCATGCAGGCGTGCGGGCCGCGCGACGCCGCGCAGGTAGTCCAGCGCCACCTGCACCTCCAGCGCATTGCCGGCCGCGGGCGCCAGCGCCTGGCCCATGTCGGTCAACAGCGCCTCGGTGGGCAGCCCGGCACCGCAGCCGGTCTCGACCAGGCTGTGCGCCAGCTCGCGCGCCTGCGGCATCTGCTGCATGAAGGCGCCGTTGCCGAACTTGACGTCCAGCACCAGCGTGCCCAGCCCGGCGGCCAGCTTCTTGGACAGGATGGACGCGGTGATCAGCGGCACCGATTCGACGGTGGCCGTCACGTCGCGCACCGCGTAGAAGCGCCGGTCGGCCGGGGCCAGCGCCGCGCCGGCGCCGACGATCGCGACGCCGGCCTCGCGCACGACCCGGCGCAGCTGCTCCGGCGTCGCCACCGCGCGGTAGCCGGGAAGCGCCTCCAGCTTGTCCAGCGTGCCGCCGGTGTGGCCCAGGCCGCGGCCCGAGAGCATCGGCACGAAGCCGCCGCAGGCCGCCAGCACCGGCCCGAGCATCAGCGACACCGTGTCGCCGATGCCGCCGGTGGAATGCTTGTCGAGCACCGGGCCGGGCAGCCCCGCATCGTCCCAGCGCAGCACGCTGCCGCTGTCGCGCATGGCCAGCGTCAGCGCGACGCATTCGGCGGCGTCCATGCCGCGCCAGCAGACGGCCATCGCGAACGCGGCGATCTGTGCCTCGCTGACCGTCTCTTGCGCGATGCCTTGCGCGAACTCGCGCAGCTCGGTGCCGCCGAGCGCGTAGCCGTCGCGCTTGCGGCGGATGATCTCCTGCGGCAACTGCATGGCTCTCAAGAAACGACGAACACCAGCGAACCGTTCGCCCTGGGCAGGGGCTGAGCTTGTCGAAGCCCCGTGTCGAAGGGTGCGGGCCGCAGCGCGCCGGAGCCGCCCGCGCACGGCCACCAGGACTTCGACAAGCTCAGTCCGAACGGGTGCTCTGCGCGCAACAAACCGTTCGCCCTGGGCAGGGGCTGAGCTTGTCGAAACCCCGTGTCGAAGGGTGCGGGCCGCAGCGCGCCGGAGCCGCCCGCGCACGGCCACCAGGACTTCGACAAGTTCAGTCCGAACGGGTGCTCTGCGCGCAGCAAGCCGTTCGCCCTGGGCAGGGGCTGAGCTTGTCGAAGCCCCGTGTCGAAGGGTGCGGGCCGCAGCGCGCCGGACCCACCCGCGCACGGCCGCCAAGACTTCGACAAGCTCAGCCCGAACGGGTTTCTCAGTCCGAACGGGTTTCTCGGTTCGAACAGGTTTCTCGGTCCGAACAGGTTCTTTGCCATCGCCAGGTCCACCTTCGTGTCTGCTTTGCTCAATAGCCGCCTGCCGACCGGGCCGGCGCGCCGCCATCGATCGCCGCCAGCAGCACCGGCAGCAGGCTGGACGCGCCGAAGCGCAGCGTGCCCGGGCCGAGCCGCCCGATGCCGTACACCTGCGCCGCCAGCGCGATGTAGCGCTGCACGTCGGCGATGGTCGACACGCCACCGGCCACCTTCAACCCGGCGCGTGCGCCCTGTTCGCGAATCACCTCACCCATCAGCTCGACGGCCTGCGGCGTCGCGTTGACGGGCACCTTGCCGGTGGAGGTTTTCAGGAAATCGGCGCCCTCGCGCAGCGCGATCTCGGCAGCCTCGCGGATCAGGTCGGGGCGCTGCAGCTCGCCCGTCTCGAGGATGACTTTCAGCGGCAAGGGCCCGCTCGCGCGCCGGCAGGCGGCCACCAGCGCCGCTCCGGCCTGCGCATCGCCGGCCTGCAGGGCGCGCCACGGAAACACCGCGTCGATCTCGTCGGCGCCGGCGTCACGCGCCGCTTCGACCTGCGCCGCCACCTCGGCCGGTGACCCCTCGCCGCGCGGGAAGTTGACGACCGTGGCCACGCGCACCGCATCCAATCCACGCTCGAACAACGCGCGGCGCGCGGCCGGCACGAAGGCCGGGTACACGCACAGCGCGGCCGGCGCGCCACGCGGCGTCAACGCCTTCGCGGCCAGCACCTCGATCGAGGCCGGCGAGTCGTCGTCCTTCAGCGAGGTCAGGTCCAGGCAGCGCAACGCCAGGCGCGCGGCATCGGCGGGGGGCAGCACGGGTTCGGGCATGCCGCATTGTGCTGCGAGCCGGCCGCGAACGGGACAGATGTCCAGGGCCGGCGCCGGCCCCGACGCACCTACAGTCGCGACCATCCCCGCCACCGAGTTCGCGCCCATGGAATCGACGCCCCTGCACCTTGACGACGCGCTGGCGGCCCGCGTGGCCGCGGCGGCCCGGCTGGTCGGCATGACGCCGCACGAGTACCTGCGCGACGCGATCGCCCGCAGCGTCGAGGAGACCGAATGGGCCCTGCAGGACCTGGCCGACATCGCAGGAACCAGCGCCGGCCCTAACGCAAACCCAGGCGCCCCAGCTTCTTGATCAGCCCGACGCGCGAGATGCCCAGCCGCCGCGCGGCCTCGGACTGGTTGCCGCCGGCGGCCGTCATCGCATCGCGCACCAGGCGCAGTTCCAGTTCGGTCAGCGCCGCATCGAGCGGGCCGTCGCCGGTCGCCGGTGCCTCGGCGCGCGGCGCTTCCGCCGGATCGCCGCTCGCCAGCCGCAGCAGGTCGGCATCGACCTCGCGCTGCTCCGGCAGCAGCAGCGCCCCGGCCGATTCCACCACCGCCTTCAGCTCGCGCACGTTGCCCGGCCAGTCGCGCGCCGTCAGCCAGGCCAGCGCGCCGGCCGACAAGCCGGCACGCGGCGCCACGCGCTGCAGGAAGCGCGTGGCCAGCAGCGGCACGTCGGCCGGCCGCTCGGCCAGCGACGGCGTGCGCAGCACCACGCCCTTGAGCCGGTAGAACAGGTCTTCGCGGAACGCGCCCTCGCGCACCATCGCCTCCAGGTCGCGGTGCGTCGCCGCGACGACGCGCGTGTCGGCCCGCTTCTGCACCCGCCCGCCCACCGGCACGAAGCTGCCTTCCTGCAGGAAGCGCAGCAGCTTGACCTGCATCGGCGGCGGCATCTCGCCCACCTCGTCGAGGAACAGCGTGCCGCCGTGCGCCGCCTCGACCAGGCCCGGCTGGTCGCGGTAGGCGCCGGTGAAGCTGCCCTTCATGTGGCCGAACAGCTCGCTCTCCAGCAGCTCGGCCGACAGCGCGCCGCAATGGATCGCGACGAAGGGCCCGCCCTGGCGTGCGCTGCAGGCGTGCAGCGCGCGCGCCACCAGCTCCTTGCCGGTGCCGGTGGGCCCGAGCACCAGCACGCTGACGCTGGTCTGCGCGACGCGGCGCACCATCGCGCGCAGCTGCGCGGTGGCGGGCGCCTGGCCGACCAGGCCCAGGTCGTCGGCCGCCTGCGCGCTGCGCAGCGCCTGCAGCTCGGCATCGAGCCGCGCCTTGCGCAGCGCACGGGCGACGACGAAGCGCAGCATGTCGGGGTCGATCGGCTTGGTCAGGAAATCCCAGGCGCCGAGCGCGGCTGCGCGCAGCGCCAGGTCGTGCTCGCCGTGGCCGGTCAGCACCACCACCGGCACGCGGGCGAAGCGCGGGATCAGCTCGAGGCCGATCTCCGGGTCCATGTGGGGCGGCATCGCCAGGTCGAGCAGCACCAGCTCGGGCCGCTGGCGTTCGAAGGCGTCGAGCGCCTGCTCGCCATCGCCGGCCAGCGTCACCTGGTGCCCGAGGCCGGCCAGGAAGTTGCCGCCCAGGCGCTGGAACGCCGCTTCGTCGTCGACCAGCAGCACGCGGCCGGTGTCGGGGGTGTCCATCAGCTCGTCCTCGGCAGGTTCAGCGGGAAACTCAGGGTGAAGCAGGTGCGCCACGGCGCGCGTTCGGTCAGCGCCACCGCGCCGCCGTGCGCGCCCATCACGCGCGCGACGATCGCCAGGCCCAGGCCGGTGCCGCCGGGGCTGCGCGATGCGAAGGGCTCGAACAGCCGCTCGCGGATCTCGACCGGCACGCCGGGGCCGTTGTCGCAGACGTGCAGCAGCACGGCATCGGCGGTGGCCTCGGCATCGATGTGCACCCGGCCCTGACCGCCATCGGCCGCCGCGGTGCGCGCGTTCTCGACCAGGTTGGTCAGCGCCTGGTCGACGCGCCGCAGGTCGGCCTCGACCACCAGTTCAGCGTCCAGCCCCGGGCCCAGGCTGACGGCCGGCAGCCGCAGCGCGGCGCTGCGCACGTGGGCCGCAAGGTCGACGCGCGCGGTCGACAGCTTCCACGGCTTGGCGTAGTCCAGCAGGTCGCGCGTCAGGTGCGAGATGCGCGCGACCTGGTCGGCCACCTCGCGCCGCGTGTCGCTCGGTGCGCTCGCCACGGCCATCGAGATGATGTTCAACGGGTTGCGGATGTCGTGCGCGACGGTGGCCGCCAGCGAACCCAACTCGGCCAGCCGTGCCTGCAACTGGCGTTCGCGCTCGCGCGCGGCGATCTGCCGCGCCTGCTCGACGCGCGCCGCGGCTTCGGCGACGACGGTGCCGAACAGCTCGGCCACCTGGCGCGGCCCGGGCGGTGCGGCATCCCAGCCGTGCAGCGCGGTGGTCCAGCCGTCGGGGCCGGCGCGGCACACCAGGCGCGGCGCCTGGACAGCGGCGGGGCCGTCGTCGCCGACCTGCACCTCGACGCGCGTGCCGATGCGCTCGCTCAGCAGGGCTGCGGCGCGCTCGGCCAGCGCCTGCGGCGTCTCCGGCGCCTGCAGCGCATGGCGCCACGCGCCGAGGTCGGCCACCGTGACCTCGCCGCCGGGGTACACCAGCCGCTCGGCGAAGCGCCGCACCGGACCGTTCAGCGCCAGGCAGCTGGCTGCCACTGCCAAGCCGCCGATCCAGCGCGACTCGATCGGCAGCAGCGGCGTCAGCGCGACGATGGCCGCGCCCAGCGCCAGCAGCAGCGCCCACACCAGCGCGCGGCGCGCCCAGGCGTTGGCGACGAACACGCCGTAGCGCAGGATGCCGTAGACCAGGATCAGCGGATAGAACGGCAGTCCGAGCAGCGGGAACGGGTAGACCGGCCAGTCGAGCACCGCGATGCCGTAGCCGGTGAGGCACAGCATGCCCCACAGGCACGATGCGGTGACGGCGGCGATCTGGCTGAAGGCCGGCCGCTGCGCACGCATCAGCGAGCGCAGCAGCACCGCGACGCCGCCGATGCCCAGGATGACCCAGGCCATGCTGGCGATCCAGCCCGTGGTGTCGGCCATCGCGATCCAGCCGACGTCGCGGTGCCATTCGATGTGGCCGGGCACCAGGATCTCGGCCGCGAGGGTGGCGACTGCGCCCAGCGCGTAGGCGGCCACGATGCCGGCCCGGCCGATCTCGACGCGGCAGAACACCACGCAGAAGTGGAAGAAGAACGACGAGGTCAGCGGCGCGGTCGCCAGCAAGGCCATCATCGCGCGCTCGGTGCCGGGCCCGAACCAGTTCGGCAGCTCGTTGCCGGTGATCCAGACCGCGATGCCGAAGAGGAACGCGGCCAGCAGCCGGGCCCCGGCGACACGGTCGGCCCACCACAGCAGCACGCCGGCGAGGGCCAGTGTTTCGAACAGCGCGAAAGCCAGGACGGCGTGGATCAGCATCGGCAGGAAGACCTGTCAACCAGGTTGACGACCAGGGGTTCGCGCACTGTATACGAAGTATGCAGGTCGAAATGCAAATTCCAATGAAATCAAGGGCTTGCGTGCGTCGCGCAGGGTGGCCCGGTTCTCGCGAAGAGAGGTTCATCCGACACCTCGAGAGCGCCTCATGCTTGCCCTGGCCACCCTGCTTCCGACCCGACTGCGCCGCGCTGCCACGGCGCCCACGCCTGCCCCGCTGGACCTTGCCGCGCTGGTCGGCGCCGAGGGCTGGGCCCGGCTGCCGGCCGCGGTGCAGCGGCGTTTCGGGCTGGCGCATGCAGACACCACCTACATCGGCCACATGGAACTCGGCTGCTCGCGCATCGGCGGGCTGTACGCGCGGCTGGCGCATCTGTTCGGCGGGCCGCTGACCCGCATCAACGCGAGCGCGGTGACGACCACCGTGCGCGTGAGCGGCAACGGCCGCGGCGGCGTGGTGTGGGAGCGTGCCTTCCACCGCCGCGGCCGGCTCGGCGCCGGGCATGCGCGCGTGGTGCGTTCGACCAAGGAGCCGGGCCCCGACGGTGGCTTGCTGGAACGCACCGATGGCGGCCTGAGCATGGCGCTGGACGTGTTCGAGGAGAACGGCTCGCTGGTTTTCCAGAGCCGCCGCTTCTCGCTGGCGCTCGGTCGGCTGCACCTGCCGGTGCCGGCGCTGCTGACGCCGGGCGTGTGCCGTGTGGTGCACACCGACCTGGGCCACGGCTTCTTCCGCTTCACGCTGAGCATGGTGCATCCGCTGTGGGGCGAGACCTTCCATCAATCCGGCGTGTTCGCCGATCCTTGCGAAAGCGCGTCATGACTGCCGTCTTCCTCCTGCTGTCCATCCAGGCCCTGATGGGCGCCTTCGACAACCTGTGGCACCACGAACTGCAGGCCCGGCTGCCGCAGCGCGTGTCGGCGCGCCGCGAGCTGGTGCTGCATGCGGCGCGCGAGGCGATCTACAGCGTGGTCTTCATCGGGCTGGGCTGGTTCGAATGGCGCGGGGCCTTGGCCGCGCTGCTGGCGGTGCTGCTGGCGACCGAGCTGGTCATCACGTTGGCCGACTTCCTGGAGGAAGACCGCACGCGCCGGCTGCCGCCCTTCGAGCGCGTGCTGCACACCTTGCTGACGATCAGCTACGGCCTGTTCCTCGGACTGATGGCGCCGATCCTGTGGGCGTGGTCGCGGCAGCCGACGGCTCTGGTGGCGACGCCGCAGGGCTGGGTGTCGTGGCTGTTCACGCTGTATGGCGTGGGCGTGCTGGCGTGGAGCCTGCGCAATGCGCAGGCCGTCGTGCGGCTTGGACGGGTCGCTGCGCCGCAGCCTCTCCCTGCGTCGCACCTGATCGCACCGGCAGTGCTGGTCACCGGTGCGACCGGCTTCGTCGGCAGCGCGCTGATGGCCGAGCTGCAGCGTGAGGGGCGCCGGCTGATCGTGCTGTCGCGCGATGCGTTGGCGGCGCGGGCGAACTTCGGCGCGGGCGTGTGGGTGGTCGAGAGCCTGGACGCGATCCCGTCGGAGACGCGCATCGATGCCATCGTCAACCTGGCCGGTGCGCGCGTGCTCGGCATGCCGTGGACGGCTGCGCGGCGCCGCGTGCTGCTGGCCAGCCGGGTGGAGGTGACGGCGGCGCTGGTCGCGCTGATGCGGCGCCTGCAGCAGCCGCCGCGCGTGCTGGTCAGCGCATCGGCGGTGGGCTTCTATGGCGCGTCGCCGAAGCACTCGTTCGAGCCGCTGGACGAGGCCAGCCCGGGTCGCCCCGGCGAGTTCCAATCGGACCTGTGCGCCGCGACCGAGCACGAGGCGCGGCGCGGCGAGGCGCTGGGGGTGCGCGTGGTCCGCATGCGCTTCGGCGTCGTGCTCGGTCGCGGCGATGGCGCGTACCCGATGCTGGCTCTGTCGTCGCGGCTGGGCTTCGGCGCGGTGCTCGGCTCGGGCCGCCAACCGGCGCCGTGGATCCACCTGGACGATGCGGTCGGGTTGATCCGCTTCGCGATGGCGCGCAACGACGTGGCCGGTGCGGTCAATGCCGTGGCGCCGGACACGCCGACGCAAGCGCGGTTCGCGCAGTCGCTGGCCGCGTCGTTCGGCCGCCGTGCGCGGCTGCGCATGCCGCAGTGGCCGTTGCGTGCGCTGGCGGGCGAGATGTCGACGCTGCTGCTGGACGGACAGAACGCGGTGCCACGGGCGGCGTTGTCGGCGGCCTACAGCTTCCGGTTCGCGAAGCTCGATGCAGCGCTCGCAGACCTGGCCATGCCACCAGGGCTTCGACAAGCTCAGCCCGAACGGCTGCCACCGGCTTGTCGCGGCCTGTAGCCCGGATGCCAATCCGGGATCTGCGCACAAAGACGCTGGTTCGGCAAAGTCGCCGGCGCGGGACCAGCCCCCCGGATTGGCATCCGGGCTACGCGCTCTTTTTCGGCACCTTGCCGCCTGCCTTGCGCGCCTCCGACAAGCCGATCGCCACCGCCTGCGCGCGGCTCGTCACCTTCTTGCCGGACTTGCCGCTCTTCAGCGTGCCTTCCTTGCGTTCGTGCATCGCACGCGCGACTTTCTCTTCGGCCTTCTTTCCATACGCTGCCATGACGTTCTCCTGGCGGTGGGTGAGCGATGCCCCATCGCGGCAATCCACATGCCCGTCACACCAGCGGCGCCAGCAAGGCCTGCAGGTCGGCCTCGCTGAACTTGACGCTCGCCTCGCCGTCCACCCCCAGCACGCCCTCGGCCAGCGAGGCCTTGCGTTCCTGCAGCGCGAGCATGCGCTCCTCGATGCTCCCTTCCACGACCAGCTTGTAGACGAACACCGGCTGGTCCTGGCCGATCCGATGGGCACGCGCCGTGGCCTGCTGCTCGACCGCCGGGTTCCACCACGGATCGAGGTGGATCACGGTGTCGGCGGCCGTCAGGTTCAGGCCGACACCGCCGGCCTTCAGGCTCAACAGCATCAGCGGCACCTCCTTGCGCTGGAAACGGCTCACCACGTCGCCGCGCTCGGCGGGCGGCGTCTCGCCGGTCAGCACCAGGTGCGGCAGCTGCAGCGCCGGCAGCTCGGCCGCCAGCAGCCCCAGCATCTCGGTGAACTGCGAGAACACCAGGATGCGCCGGCCCTCTTCCACCAGCTCGGGCAGCGTCGCGCGCAGCCATTCGAGCTTGGCGCGCTCCATCGTCGCCGGCATCGCCGTGCCCTTCAGCAGCCACGGGTCGCAGCACACCTGGCGCAGCTTCAGCAGCGCATCGAGGATGCTGATCTGCGCCCCGTCGAAGCCGGTGCGCTTGAGCAGCCGGCGCACCAGCTCGTCGGCGGCGACGCGCACGCTCTCGTACAGCGCGCGCTGCTGGCCCTCGAGCTGCACGCGGCGCACCATCTCGGTCTTCGGCGGCAGCTCGGTCGCGACATCGTCCTTGCGTCGGCGCAGGATGAAGGGCCGCACGCGCTGCGCCAGCAGCTGGGCCCGCAAGGTCTCGCCCTGCACCTCGATCGGCTTGCGCCAGATGCGCTGGAAGCTGCGCGCGTCGCCCAGGAAGCCCGGCATCAGGAAATCGAAATGCGCCCACAGCTCGCCCAGGTGGTTCTCGAGCGGCGTGCCGGTGACGCACAAGCGGTGCCGCGACCGCAGGCGCCGCAGCGCGGTCGCCGCGCGGCTGGCGGCGTTCTTCACCATCTGCGCCTCGTCGAGCACGACCAGGTGCCACTCGGGCTGCGCCAGCGCATCGATGTCGCGCCACAGCAGCGGGTAGGTGGTGAGCACCAGGTCGTGCGCGCCGATGCGGGCGAACTCCTTCGCGCGCGCCGAGCCCTGCAGCGTCAGCACGCGCAGCGCCGGCGCGTGGCGTGCCGCCTCGGCCTGCCAGTTCGCGATCAGCGAGGTCGGCAGCACCACCAGTGCCGGCCGGTCGAGCCGCCCCGCCTGCTGCTCGATCAGCAGGTGGGCCAGCACCTGCGCCGTCTTGCCCAGGCCCATGTCGTCGGCCAGGATGCCGGCCAGGTGCTGCTCGCGCAGGTATTGCAGCCAGGCCACGCCGTGGCGCTGGTAGGGCCGCAGCACGAGGCCCAGGCCGGCGGGTGCCTGCACCGGCGGCGGCGTGCCGGCGGCGCGCAGGCGCTGCGTCAGCTCGGTGAGCCCGGCGTCGCCCTGCAACTGCCAGCGGCCGTGCTGCCCGGCGCGCGACGCCTGCGTGTCCATCAGGCTCAGCCGCAGCGCTTCGACGCGCTGCGCTTCCCAGCTGGACAACTGCATCGGACCTTCCTGCCGCTTCGGATCGGTCAGCAGGTCCAGCATCGCGCTGACGATGGCCTTCAGCGGGCCGGCCGGGGTCTCGATGCCGCGCCCGCCCTGCTTGTCACGGCGCAGCATGACGATCTCGTCGTCGGGGATCAGCGCCACCTCGTCGGCCTTCAGCCAGCGCGGCTCGCGCTTGAACAGGTGGAACAGCAGCGGCGCCAGGTCGATGTTCTGGCCGTCGACCTCGATGCCCAGGCTGACCATGAACGAGCCCTCGCGCTTGGGCTGGTTCAAGGCCGACAGCGGGCCGCGATGGCGTGACGGGACGTCGACCAGCTCGCGGCCCTGCTCGGCGCCGGTGACCGGATCGATCAGCAGGTGCCAGCGCTCCACCGGCACGCTGACGTGCGCGAAACCCGGTGCCACCACCACCGACCAGCCGAGCTTCTGCAGCCGCGGCACCTGGTCGAGCCAGAAGTCGCCGAACTGCACTTCCTCGGGCAGCGACCACAGCTGCGGCTGGCCTTCGGCAATCTCCGGGCTGCGCCATTGCAGCGCCCGCATCGGCAGCGGGCGCAGGCCGGTGGACCACAGCAGGTCCATCGCATCGGCCTCGCCGGCCAGGTCGCGTTCGAGCACGACGCGCTCGTTCCACGCGCCGCGCAGCAGCTCGGTGGGCGACGGTCGCTTGCCGAGCACGCTGGTCGGCGCCGGCGTCTCCCAGCGCAGGCCGGGCGCGGCCTCGTAGGTCCACTCGATGCGCGCGACGCTGAGCTTCTGGCTGCGCGGGCCGAAGCCGTTGGCCCCGCGCATGCCGAGCAGGCCGTCGCCGCGGGTCAGGGTCTGCAGGGTCAGGCGCGGGCGCAGCGGGATGGCGACGGGCGCCTGGGACGGGGATGGCATCCGCGCATTCTCACAGCGAAGGGGACAGATGCACCGTTGTCCAAGAGACCGTGCGATTGCTCTACTGCTCGACCCGTGAATCAGGGAAACACAGTTTGCAGAACCATAGCACTAAGTGCTATACATTAGACCAAGAAAACTGGGATGTCGATCTACAAGACCCGGTGGTTCGACCGGTGGGGGCGCAAACAAGGATTGACCACGCCGAGCCTCTGCGCTGCTGTCCGCGAGATGTCGGAAGGGCTGTATGACGCTGATCTGGGTGGCGGCCTGTTCAAGAAGCGGATCGCGCGGCAAGGACAAGGGAAGAGTGGCAGCTTTCGCACGTTGGTCGCCACGAACAAGGGGAATCGTTGGGTCTTCGTGTTCGGCTTCCCGAAGAGCGAGCGCAGCAACATCGACGAGGATGAAGCTGAGGCCTTGAAGAAGTTGGCAGCGCACCTGCTGTCATTGACACCGCAGGGGATGAGCAAGGCACAACGTGCCGGTGAACTGATGGAGGTAGATTGCGATGCGAAAGACGAAATCACCAATCCTTGAAGCCGTCCAGGACACGGCCAAGGGCCTGCACAAGGCGGGCGTGATGGACCAAGTCACGCTGCGCGAATTCGAGCAGTTGTGCCTGCCACCGGTGGAGCCGCTCGAGCCTGCACAGATCAAGCACATCCGCGAAAGCACGCGGGTCAGCCAGGCGGTCTTTGCCCGGCTGCTGAACACGAGTCTCTCCACGGTCCAGAAATGGGAGATCGGCCAGAAGAAGCCGACGGGCACCGCCCTCAAGCTGTTGCATCTGGTGCGCAAGCGCGGTTTGGAAGTTGTCGTCTGACAGCGACTTGCTCACACCGGCGTGCGCAGCCGCACTTCCGACGCCGGCACCGGCTTGTAAGGCTGCTCCTCGTCGTTCGCGCGGAACGTGGCCTCCAGCGCCTCGACTCCCTCCAGCAACGCCTGCAACTGTGCAGCCTCGTCGTCGTGAAGCCGCCGCGCGCCGGCGTCATCGCCGCGCAAGGGCTGCGCCTGCGTGCTGTCGTCGATCGCCTGCCGCAGCGGCACCGTGTGCGCCTGGCTCGCCGCGGCAGCCGCCGCACCTTTCAGCCAACCCCGCAATCCCGCCAGCAGCGCCTGCAGCCGCACCCAGCGCTGCTCGCGCCACGCGGGCGTCGCCCCCTGCCCCGGCGCGTCGGCATACCTCTCGACGAACAGGCGCCCGCTGGCCGTGCCGTAGCGCCGGGCCATGCGCAGGATGCGCTTGCGCGGCATGCCGATGTGCAGCTCGCCCTCGCCGGGCCGCAGCGCGAGCCGCGCGACGCGGTTGCGCGCGGTCGCCAGGCGCATCGCGCTGCGGTCCTGCCAGTCCTTCGCGGTGAGGCCGGCCGCCAGCAGGAAACCGGCGAGGAAGCCCAGCGGCTTGCCGACCCGCTCACGTGCCTGCACCCGCGTGCCCGGGTCCTCGGGGTCGAAGCGCTGCCAGCTGTCGCGGCTGCCCTGCAGGTGCGTCTCGGGCAGCCACACGAACACGCTGCGGCGGAACGGGCTGCGCTGGCCCAGCCACAGCCCGAAGGTCGGCCAGCGCGGCACAGCCGCATCGAACAGGTGGATCGGGAAGTTCGAGCACAGCCCGCCGTCCGAGAACCAGCAGCGCTTCAGCACCCGCTGCGCGCGCGGCATCTCGTGGTCGACCGCCCACAGCGGCACCGCCGAGAACAGCAGCGGAAAGCTCAGGCTCAGCCGTGCCGCGACCACGACCGGCAGCTCGCCCCGCGGCAGCTCGAACAGGCCCTCGGTGTCGCGCCCGGCCGGCGGATCGAATTCGCTCGCGGGTTCGTACGGACGCGCCGCCTTCATCATCGCGTCCATCACCCGCTCGGGAAAGAACAGCGCCAGCGCCTCGCGCCGGAAATACAGGCGATCGGTCTCCTCCTGCAGCGGCAGCCGGTACGGCCGGCCGTGCGTCACGTTGGTCGTGATCATCTCCAGGTTGATCGAGCGCCGGCGGCGATCGTCGCCATCGCCGACCGGCACGCTGGGCGCCCCCGGTGCGGCCGGCGCCGACCACAGGTCGCGGAACGTGAGCGGAGCCTCCTCGCGCCCGAGACCGGCGGCCAGCTGGATGCCCTTGTCCAGCCATTCGACGAGGCCCGGATCCGTCTTCGGGTCGCGTCCCGGCTGCGTCTTGCCGCGGCACAGGCCGAGGTCGTTCTCCACCAGGCCGTCGATCAGGTCGCGTCGCAGGCCGAACCAGCCGAGCGCGACCAGGCTGCCGATCGGGATCGCGAGCAGAAAACCCAGCAGGCTGCCCCAGCTGTGCGGCGGAGTTGCGGCGAACAGCGCCGCGATGACGAGGCCGGCGAAAGCCCCCCACGCCGCCGGATTGCGGTAGCTGCGCAAGACCGGCCACAGCACGCGCAGCCAGCGCGGCACGCGGCTGCGGCGCGCCTCGCCATAGATGTCCACCGCCCCGACGAACAGGTCGAACAGCCGCTGCCCGCGCAGCGTCGGCTGGAACAGCGACAGCATCGTCGTGCGCAGCCCGCGCGGCCCCGGTTTCGCCAGGTCGCCCGGCGCGCGCCGCAACACCTCGAAGCCCCGGTCGTCGCCGTTGCGCCGGCCGTATTCCGCCGCCGCGGCCAGTGCCGCCGCCATCGCGCCCACCGAGGTACCGCCGATGTTCTTGAAGCGGAAGGCGCGCGCGATCTCCAGGATCGCCCATGGGTAGACGACGCCGCTCGCGACGCCGCCGGTCAGCACCAGGTCGCAGAAGCGGTCCGGCGGCGGATGCTCGGTCAGCGGCTCCGGCACCTCGACAAGGTCTTCGCCCGAGTAGATCGGCTCCCTCATTCGAACCGTTCCCGATCCACCTTGTCGAGCCACCCTTGTCCGTTGTCCTCGGTGACCAGCTGCGCGATGCCCTTCATCGTGGGATAGAACAGGTAGGCCATGCCGCGCGTGCGGACGAAGGGCGCCAGGCCGGCGACGGCCTTCACGTTGCCCGGTGCGCCCGGCAGGTCCAGCCGGGCCGCGGCGTTCTCGTGATGCGCGGCCAGCGGGTCCTTGGCGTTGCCAGTGTCGGCACTGCCCATCGGCACCCGGTCGGCCCATTCGCCCAGCAGGTGCTCGAACTGGTTTTCGATGCTGCTGCAGAAGAACAGGCCCAGCAGGCCGCGGCTGATGCCAGGATCCTCGCCCGCCTGCCACACGGCGCCATAGGGCGTGCCGCGGCGGATCAGCGGCCGGCGGCGCCGGTTGTGCGCAATGTCGCCGCCGCGCGGGTTCATGCGCCGCATGTGCGCACCAAACGGACACCCCCTGCCGTCGCGGTCATTGGCGTAGTCGAAGTCGTGCGTCGGCAGGCCGTCGAGCGGCTGCTGCGTCAGCGGGTCGATGCGATGTCCGTCCGGGAAGCGCCCGCACAGCTTGGCCTGCACCAGTTGCTGCGCTGCATGGGTGGGCATCGGCTTGCCCTGGCCATCGCGCAAGGTCGCGGCCTGCTGCGCGACATACGCGCGGAACGCCGGCTCGTCCTGCTCCATCTGCCGCAGCACGCCGAAGCTCGCATCATGGAAGAACTCGCGCACCGGCCCGGGCTGCGTCGCCAGTGCCCATGGCACCGCGCCCGCGTCGTCGGGATGGCCGAGCAGGAACTCCCCCGCGCCATGAACGGAGATCGGCAACACGCGCCCCTTGTCATGCTCGGCCGACGGGTCGTGCGACCAGCCGGCGATGCGCAGCTGCGACAGGCCGTCCCTGTACCCGAAATGCACCCAGCGTTCCGGCTTGTCCCCTGTCCCCGCCACCTCGATGTGCTCGCCGCACAGGGGATCCGCCACGTCCACCCGGTACTGGGCCGCCAGTTGCCGCACGTACGTCGTCACCTGTTGCGCGGCCTCGTCGTTGCCGTGGTGCAGGCTGACCACCGCATGCAGCGCTTCCAGCTGGAACGCCGCATCCCAGTGGGGGGATGCGCTGGCACCGGTGTCGCCCACGCGCGTCGCGGCCTGCACCGGCGCGCCGAGGAAGAACGACGGCGCCAGCTTCTGCAGCACCAGCCGCACGTGAAACGGCAACATCAAGGCCTCCAGTCCGCGGTAGCTGAGGCCCAGGCTCAGCTGCGCAGGAAGGTCGTCGCGCCGGCTCGGCCGGTACGCCAGCCGGTCCTTCAGCGCGGACAGGAAGCTGCGCGCCGGCGAGCCCGCTGCGCGAAACCGCAGCAGCAGGTGCAGCACCTTCGTGTGCTTCGGGGCCCGCAGCACGATACGCTGCACATGGTCCAGTCGATCGACGCGCGGCTTCCGGGCAGGGCCTGCCGCGGCCGTCATGGCGCCACCCCGAACGCGCGCCGGATGGCCGCCGTTTCGACCTGCGGATAGGCGCTGAAGAAATACCCCGCCGCCACCGGCCGGTCGTTGCGGCGGATCAACTCCAGGAACGCCCCCGGGTACTTGTCGACCGGCATCGGCGGCGCATCCTCGACGTGCTCGAAGATCTTGTCGAACAGCTCGCCGACGGCCAACGCGAAGTGCTCGATGTAGGACTCGAACAGGCCGTCATACACCGTGTGCAGCACCAGCCGGTTGTCGTTCTCGATGAACTCGAACCACGCGAAGTGGATGTGGCGCGATTCGCGCAAGGCCCACTCGATGCGTGGCGCACCGGCGCGGATCACGGCCTTCAGCTTCTCGGCATGCTCGGCAATCGGCGCCTTCACCCGCATCGACACGTTCAGCGCATGCTGCCGGTCGAGCCGGCAGCTCAGCGGGTAGCGGTTGCAGGTGAAGCCCCAGCGGCGCTCCAGACCGGCCACCGTGCCGTCCTCCGGGTCGATCGCTTCCGCGAGACCGCGCAACAGCAGCACGCGGCGCACGATGGCGCCGATCAGCGGCCTGGCCAGCAGGTTGCCGATGCAGGCATGCAGGCCATGCGGCGACGAGCCGCCGTCCAGCCCGAAGATCAGCGGATCGGCCTCGGCCGGTGGCGCGACCCTGACCTGGCCCTTCTCGTCGAACGACCCCACGAATGCGCTGCCCTTCGCACGCAACGCCGCCACGATCGCGAGCACGCATTCGTTGCCCTCCTTCAAGGTGGCACCGCCGCGCAAGGTGATCGTCTGCTTCACGCGGCGCGGCAGGTAGGCGGCCGGCGGGTTCAGGCGCAAGGCCTCGGCGATCCACGGCCACAGCAGGTCCTGCGGCCGGCCGGACGCGCGCACCAGGTCGCGCAGCGGCTCGACCAGCCGGTTGCGGAAGAACTCGTGCAAGGCCGAGCACACCGCCGCCTGCACGTTGCCGACCACGCCGGCCATCACGCCGACCACGACCACGCCCAGTTCCTCGCCGCTCAAGTCGCCCGGGTGGCGTGCCAGCTTGCGCATCGCCGGCTCGAAGCCGGGCACCACGTCGGTCCGCAAGTCGACGCCGGTCGGCAGGTTCTTCGGGTCGTCGGTCGGATCACGCTGGTATTCGTCGATCAGCGCACACGAGCGGGCGAACAGCAAGCCCATCGCGTCGCGCGCCTTCACCAGCGTGACCGGGTCGCTGGCGAAATGCCGGCCGAGGATCTGGTGCGTCAATGCCAGGTACGCCAGCCGCAGCCCGCCTTCCAGCAGCGGGTAGTCGCTGGTCGCGAAGCCGAACAGGCGGCTGCAGAAGCGCAGCGCCGCCTGCTCGGCCAGCTCGGCCAGGTCGAAGTACGGTGCGCGCAGCGAGATCGGTGAGGCCTCGTCGACCGCCAGCTCGGCGAGCTGCGAAACGACCAGCGGGTCGTAGTGCAACGCGGCGGCGGCGGCCTGGCGCTGCCGGTCGCGCAGCACCGGGTCGTCCAGGCCGAGCAGGAAGCTGCCGGAGCCGAGCTTGTTGTACGGCTCGTTGCTGAAGTGCGTGCCGTTGGCCAGCACCTCGGCGATGTCCTCGGCGCTCAGCAGCAGGTGCACCTCCTTGTGACCGGTGGTCGGATCGCGCCGCCCGAGGCTGTCCTCGGGCTCGTACTCGCCCGGGTGGCGGATCGCGCGGCTCGGGAAGGTCAGCACGCCATCGAGCCGGGGCCGCCGAAGCAGGCCGGCGAACAGCGCATCGCGCTGGGCCGGCAGGCTGGCAGGATCGTCAGGCCGGTGGTTGTGCCAGTCGGAGAGCCAGTCGAACAACCTGCGATTGCGTACGTAGTCCGAGACCTCCGGGTCGAAGTACGCGTCCAGATCGACCTCGCCCGGCCGGAACTTCCTGTTCGTCGTCATCTTCACCCTCCTGCGCGTCGCCGCATCAGCTCATCGTCCGCAACAACGCCCTCGCCTGCAGCACGTCGCGCGTCTGCAGGCCTTCGGTGAACCAGCCCAGTGCCGGCTTCAGCACGCCCAGCGCATCGCGCATGCGCCCGTCCTCATGCCACAGCCGTGCCAGGCTGGTGGCGCTGCGCAGCGCGAAGCCGCGCTTGTGCTGCTGCATCGCCAGCGCATGCGCGGCCTGCAGGCCCTGCGCCGCCGCGGCGCGGGCCGCCGGATCCTCGACACCGTCGCGCTGCAGCGCCAGCTCGGCCACCAGGCGCCGCAGCTCGGCCTCGAAGTAGCGCTCGCCATGCCCCTGCACGATGGCCATCGCCTCGTCCAGGCGCGACAAGGCCTGCACCAGGTCGCCGCTGCGCGCCAGGCCCTCGGCCAGCAGCGTCAGGTAGAGCGGCCGCGTCACGATGGCGCCGCTGCGCTGCCACAGCGCCAGCCCTTCGTGCATCTCGGCGATGCCCTCGGCATGCTGGCCGCGCTCGCAACGCAGCCAGCCGCGCATCACGTGCGCATGCGCCAGCCACACCGCGAAACCGCCTTCCTCGCAGATCGCGATCGCCTGCTCGGCACAGGCCAGCGCCGGCTCGTACTCGCCGCGGTAGCGGTGCACGTTGGCCGCGAAACCCCAGGCCTCGCCGAGGCTGAACTTGTGGTCGAGCACGCGCGACAGCTCGAGCACGCGGCCGATGCGCGCCATCGCGTCGTCCGGGTACCCCAGCTCCCACTGCCCCCAGGCCGAATAGCACAGGCACATCACGCCCGGGTCCTGCACCGCGGCGCGCCGGTGGTGCTCGGGGCGGTAGACCGCGAGGCAGTCGTCCATGCGCTGCACGGCGGCCACCGCATGGCCCTCGTGGAACAGGATGTTGGCGATCGCCCAATTGACCTGCAACTGCGCCATCGGGTCGCCCACCTGCTCGGCCATCGCCGAAGCACGCCGCGCGATCTCGTGCGCCCGCGCGAAATCGCCGCGCATGAAATGGCAGCCCTCCAGCCCGAGCTGGGCCTTCAGCCGCGCCACCGGATCGGCCAGCTCGTCGCCCAGCTGCTCGGCACGCGCATACGCGCGCTCGACGCGCTCGGCGCCGTAGCCTTCGGTGGCGATGAAGCGCGAGGCCAGCAGCAGCTGCAGCCGCAGCTCGGTGCCGCTGCGCTCGCGCCCCTCGGGCTGCCCGCCCAGCAGCGCCAGCGCGCGCTGCAGGTGCTGGATGGCCTCGTCGTGCGCCGAGCGCGACGCGGCCCGCCGCGCCGCCACCTCCCATTGCACCAGCGCCTCGGCATCCAGGCCGGCTTCGGTCTGGTGATGTGCCAGCAGCTCGGGCTGGCGCAGCGCAAGCTCGGGCCACGAGGCGCGCAGCACCGCCGCCACCGCGCGGTGCACCTGCTGCCGGTCGCTGGTCCACAGCGACTGGTAGGCGATGTCGCGCACCAGCGCATGCTTGAAGGCGCAACGGCGCTCGCCGGGGCCGCCGACGCTCGCCAGCAGGCCCGACTGCTCGATCAGGTCGAGTTGCGCCGCCAGCTCGGGCGGCGTCACCGGCCGCCCGCCATGCGCCAGCACCTGTTCCAGCAGGCCGACCGGGAACTCGCGCCCCAGCACCGCGCCGAACTGCGCGATCGCGCGCGCCGGGCCCAGCCGGTCCAGCCGCGCCATCAGCAGGTCCTGCAGGCTGCCCGGCACGTCGAGCACCTGCGGCAGCGTCTCGTCCAGCGCCGCGCCCTGCTCCACCGCCATGCGCGCCGACTCTTCGAGGAACAGCGGCACGCCGTCGGCGCGCCCGGCCAGCAGCCGCACCACGCTGGCCGGCAGCAGCGCATCGCCGCAGGCCTGCTTGACGAGCCGACGCGCCTCGTCCGCGCGCAGGCCGTGCAGCTCGAGGGTCTGGTGCACCCGGCCCGGCAGCCAGTCGCCACCGGCGCCGTCGCCGCCCGCACGCTGGGTCAGCAGGATCATCAGCGGCATGCCGTCGCCGCCGGCCACCAGCCGGTTCAGGAACTCGCGCGTCGACGGGTCGGCCCAGTGCAGGTCCTCGACCACCAGGCAGGCCGGCGCATGGCGCGCCGCGCGCTGGAACCATTCGATCAGCGTCGCCAGCGTGCGCTCGCGCAGCCGCTCGGGGGTGCCGTCCAGCGGATCGCCGGGCAACGACAGCAGCGCGGCCAGCACCGGGACCGCCTGCTGTGCGTCCATGCCCTGCGGCAGGCCGTCGGCGATCTTGCGGCGGCGGGCGGCCGCGTCGTCCTCGTCGCGGAAGCCGAGCCAGTGCTGCAGCGCGTCGGTCAGCGCATGGAAGGCGCTGCCGGCATGGTCGGGCAGGCAGCGGCATTCGAACGAGGCCACGCCGCGCGCCTTCAGCCAGCGGCGGAACTCGCGCACCAGGCGCGATTTTCCGATGCCGGCCTCGCCCTTCAGCTGCACCACGCGCGCCTGGCCGGCCTGCAGCGCCTCCCAGTGGCGCACCAGCGCCGCCAGTTCCAGCTCGCGGCCGACGAAGGGCGTGAGCCGCGGCAGCGCATCCAGCCGGTGCCCGCTGCGGTCGTGCAGCACGATGCCGGCCTGCTGCTCGCCGTCGATGCCCTTCAGGTTCAACAACCCGTCCAGCGGCTGCAGCGCGAAGCGGTGCTGCACCAGCGCCTGCGTCAGCGCCGAGACCAGCACCGTGCCGGGCTCGGCCCGGCCCTGCAGCCGCGCCGCCAGGTGGATCGACACGCCCACCGGCTGTCCGCCCATCACCGCGACGCGGCCGGTGGCGATGCCGATGCGCACCTGCACCGGCGTCGACATGCCGGCCACCGCCTCGACGATGGCCAGCCCGGCGGCCACTGCCTGCTCGGCGCTGCGCTCGCTGGCCGCCGGGTAGCCGAAGTACGACATCACGCCGTCGTCGCCCTGCGGGTCGTCGGCCACGCCGCCGTGGCGCTCGATCTGCGCGATGCAGCGCTGGTGGAACTCGGCCAGCAGGCTGGCATAGCGCTCGCTGCCCAGGCGCTGCAGCCAGCCGGTGGAATCGACGAAATCGAAGGACAGCGAGGTGACCTGGCGCGCATCGTTGCCGGCCGACGCGCGCGCATCGGGCAGCACCAGCACCGCCTCGCCCTCGCCATGCAGTTGCAGCCAGGGCGCGCCGCGGTCGGCGCGCGTCAGTCGCACCGCCTCGGCCACCGGCAGGCCTTCGGCGAGCCGCGTGCACAGCGCGTCGAACCAGGCTTCGTCGCCGATGCGCGGGGCGGCCAGCAGGCCGGCCCCGAGGCCGGCCAGGCGCTGCGCCAGTTCGGCGATCCGCAGCGCCGGCCCGTGCTCGACGACGAAGAGCTTGGGCGGCCGCAGCCAGTCGGCCGTCGCCAGCAGGCCCAGCGGCACGCCGGCGTCGAGCCGCACCAGCTCGTGCGCGGCCAGCAGCTCGGCCGCGCGCTCCGGCGTCAGCGAGGCCTGCAGCACGGTGTGCAGCGACACCGCCTCGCTGTCGAGTGCCGGCAGATCGGCGTGGGCCGCGGCCGGCGGCGCATCGGCCAGCCGCAGCACGCGCAGCGGCCCGCGCCGCGGTGTCGCGGCGGGCGGCGCCTCGGCCACGGCGGCCTCGTCGTCGTCGTCGGCCAGCAGGTGGCGCGCGACGCGCCAGCGCTGGCCGAGCGGGCCATGGCCGTCGGCGGCGGCCTCCCAGTGCAGCTCGGCGAGGGGCGCCTGCAGCTGCAGGTTGAGCTGCCGCGGCGCGCTGCGCTGCAGCGTCGCACCGATTGCGCCGGGAAACAGCTGCGCGTACAAGGCGGGCCCCGCGGATGGATCGGATTCAGCCGCCTGCGACAGCCGGCGCCAGGCGGGCAGCTCGGCGCGCACGCGTGCGTGCCGCCCCACCGATCGTCCGTCGGTCAGGAACGCGTCGTAGTGGCCGGTGTCGTCCAGGCGTGCCGTGAGCTGGAACGGCGGCAAACCCTGGGCTCGCGCATTGCGCATCTGATCTTCCCCCTGGGGGAAATCTAACCGCAAACGCGCCTGTCTGACACATATTGCTACAGCTCATCGGCCCGACTGTGCGGCCTGAGGTGCCCCATCGTCATCCCCAACATGCCGGACTAAGATGCGCCGACCACACGGCTTGCCGGGAGGTGTGCCCTTGGAACTCGCAGTGTCGGATCGCAGGCTGTTGCCCTGGTGGCGCACACCACGCCTGGCGCTGTGGCTGATCCTGGCCGGCGCCGCCGCGTTCGGCGTGACGGCGGGCGCCGGCTACCGCGGGCTGCAGGACCTCGCCGCGCACGCCGCCGAGCGCCGGCATGCCGAGGCCACGCTGGCGCTGCTCGACAAGACGCTCGCGCTGCTGCTGGACATCGAGACCGGCCAGCGCGGCTTCCTGCTGAGCGGCAACCCGGCCAGCCTGGAGCCGTACGAACGCGGCAAGGCGCGCTTCCCGGACACCTGGCTGGACCTGCTGCGGCATCTGGCGATCGACGACCCGGGCGGCGCGGCACGGGCCCGGCACCAGCGCCTCGAGGCGCTGGTGCGGCAGCGCATCGCGATCGCCGATGCGCACGTGCTGAAGCGGCGGGCCGAGGGCCCGGCCGCCGGCAGCGAGGCCGGCACAGACCTGGACGGCAGGCTCGCGATGGACGCGATCCGCTTCGAGTTCGAGACGCTGGGCGCGGCCCTGCGCGAACGGCTGGCCGCGCTCGAAGCGGTCGCCGCGCAGCTGCAGGCGCGCACCGCGGCGCTGATCATCGCGCTGACGGCCGGCGGCGTCGCGCTGATGGTGGGCGCGGTCTGGCTGCTGGTCGACGAGCGACGCCGGCGCGACAGCGCCGAGGCGGCGCTGCGGCGCTTCAGCCAGTTGCTCGAGAGCATGGTGGACGACCGCACGGCCGAGCTGCGCGCGGCACGCGACCGCATGCAGTCGTTCGCCCGCCAGCTGGACGAGAGCATCGAGGCCGAGCGGCGACGCCTCGCGCGCGAGGTGCACGACCAGTTCGGCCAGATCGTCACCGGCACGAAGATGGTGGTGCAGGAGCTGGCGCGCCAGCACCCCGAGTTGCCGCCCGACAAGGTGGCGCAGCTGGTCGGGCTGCTCGACGAATCGATCGCGACCGCGCGCCGCATCGCCAGCGCACTGCGCCCGCCGCTGCTCGACGACCTGGGGTTCGCGGCGGCGGTGGCGCATTTCGCGCAGCGCACCCGGCTGCCGGGCCGGCTCGAGGTGGTGGCCGACGTGCGGCAGGACGAGCACCTCGACGGCGACCAGGCCAACCAACTGTTCCGCATCGTCCAGGAGGCGACGACGAATGCGCTGCGCCACGCGCAGGCGGCGCGCATCGTCGTCAGCGGCTGCCTGTGCCGCGGCGAGTACGTGCTGCGGATCGCCGACGACGGCATCGGCCCGCAGCCGGTGCGCGCCGATGCGAGCGGCCTGCGCAACATGCGCGAGCGTGCCGCGATGGTCGGCGGCTCGTTCGAGTTCGGCCCCGGGGCGCACGGCGGCTCGGAGGTGGTGGCGCGCATCCCGATCGTGCAGCGCGAGGAGCAGCCGGCATGAAGGTGCTGGTCGTCGACGACCACCCGATCATGCGCCTTGGCGTGCGCCAGCTGATCACCGGCGCGTGGCCGCAGGCCCAGGTGGACGAGGCGCCGACGCTGGCCGAGGCCTGCGACAAGCTCGTGCGCTTCGGGCCGGAGTTGATCGTGCTCGACCTGGGCCTGCCGGACACCACCGGCACCGAGGGCGTGAAGCGCATGCTGCAGCTGGCCCCGGGCGTGCCGATCCTGGTGCTGAGCTTCAACGTCGAGGCCGCCTATGCGGCGCAGCTGCTGAAGATGGGCGTGGCCGGCTACCTGCCGAAGGACCGTGCCGGAGACGAGCTGGTGACCGCGCTGCGGTGCATCGGCGAGGGCCGCAAGTACGTGACCGAGGAAGCCGCCAACCACCTGGTCGACCTGCTGGGCGGGCGCACGCAGGCCTGCGATCCGCACGAGCTGCTGTCGACCCAGGAGACGCGCGTGATGATGCTGATCGCCGCCGGAAAGACGCCGGCCGAGATGGCCCTGCTGATGAACCTGTCGGTCAAGACCATCGGCACCTACCGGGCTCGCCTGCTGGAAAAGACCGGCTGGAAGAACAACACCGAGCTGACAAAATACTGTGTCGCACGCGGACTGACGGATGCTGTATGAACGTCGTGATCGTCGAGGATTCCGAACTGATCCAGAAATGGCTGCAACGCTTGCTGGTCTCGGTGCCGGGGGTCGAGGTGGTGGGGGTCGCCGCCGCGCAGGACGAGGCGATCGCGATGATCGACCGCCTGGAACCCGACCTGGTGACGCTGGACATGGCGCTGTCGCCCGGCCATGGCTTCAACGTGCTGAAGGCGCTGCGCCAGGCCGGCCACACCTGCAAGGTGCTGGTGCTGACGAACCAGGACACCGGCCCGCTGCGGCCGATGGCCGAGCAGCTGGGCGCGGACGGGCTGTATGACAAGAGCCTGGACGTGGCCACCGTGCTGGAGCAGGTGCGGGCCTGGGCCCAGCCGGACTGACGCCCTCAGAAACTTTCCTTGACCTCGACGACGAACTGCGCCCGCTTGATCGAGCTGTCGCCGTCGAGCGGGAACGCGACGTCGACGTGGATCACGTTGCCCAGCGACGTGCGGCTGTTGCCCAGCCGCAGCCCGAAGCCGATGTCCTTCAGCAGCTTGTGCGATGCATCCGGCACCGCCCCCTGCCCCCAGGTGCGGCCCATGTCGTAGAACACCGCGCCGCCGACGTTGAAGAGGCGGAACGGGTACCAGTTCGTGAACACCCGCTGCTCGGTCGTGAAGAGCCAGCGCCCCTCGCCGCTCTGGTAGCGCAGCGGGTAGCCGCGCAGGCCGGTGTCGCCGCCCAGCAGCACCTGCTGGCCGTCGTCCAGCGCCACGCCGCGCTGCCCCGACAGGCCCATGAAGAACGTGCGCCGGGCCGATTGCTTCAGGTAGTAGCGGCCCTCGGCCTTGAAGAGGCTGTTCTGCAGGTGGCCGTCCTCGACGCGCCCGATGCCCGACCCGGCCAGCAGCACCGTCTGGTTCGGCGTCAGCGCATGGCCCAGCGAGCCCCGCAGGTCGAACATCGTCGCGCGCCGGTCCGCGCCCAGGCTGGGCAGCGACTGGCCGAGCTTGCCCTTCAGGTGCCAGCCGAGCGAGACGTCCTCGGTCTTGCCGATCTGGTCCTGGTTGCGCACTTCGCTGAAGGCATCCTGGACCAGCTCGACGCCGATCCACGGGTAGACCAGCTGGCGCTCGGTGCCGGCCGGCATCGGCTCGCCGGCCGCCACCACCCGCGTGGCCCGGTGCTCGTCGAAGGTGATGCCGGCCGTCCAGCGCGTGACCCAGCCGTCGCGCAAGCCGGCCGACCAGCCGCCATACGCCACCAGCAGCCGGTCGTTCACGTCCAGCTGCCGGATCACCTCGCCGCGGTCGTAGACCGAATCGACGCGCGCCTCGTTGCGCACCTGCAGGCCGGCCGTCCACGGCGTGTCGAGCGCGTAGAACGGCCGCCCGACGATCAGTTCGTGCACGTGGCCGTCGCTGTTGTTCGAGTAGAGGCCCTGCAGCTCCCACCAGCTGTCGAGCACGTGGCGGTCGTGGTAGTTGACGCTCTTGCTGGTGCGATCGACCTCGGACTTGAACGCGAAACCGAGCTCCTTGCCCAGCCCCAGCACGTTCGCGTCCTCCAGGCTGAAGCCGCTGCTGTTCTTGCCGCCCGAGCGGCCGAGCGAGACGCCCGGGTTCAAGGTCCACACGTCCTGCGTCACCACCTCGAGGTCGACCACGCCGTCGTGCAGGCTGATCGGGCGGATGTGTGCATCGCGGAAGTACGACTCGGCACGCAGGATGCGTTCGGATTCGCGCAACAGCCGCGGGTCGTAGGGCTCGCCGGTCTTGAAGAGCAGGTGCGAGGCCACCACCGATTCGCGCGTCAGCGGGTGCAGCCGGTTGGCCCAGCGGAACAGCCACTTGTCCTCTTCGGGCAGGCGCGTGTCGAACAGGTTCAGGCGCTGGATGCGGATCTCGCCGACGCGGGCCCCGGCGGCCACCAGCGCTTCGTCGGCCGGCACTTCGGCCGGGCGCGGGCGTTCGAGTTCGGGGGCCTTGGGGCGCGGCGGACCGTCGTCATCCGACGGCGCCTCGCCGGCCGGCAGCACCGGCGGTTTCTCCTCGGCCGGCGGCGCGGGCTCGCTCTGTGCTGCCGAGGGCCAGGGCGCGATGCACGCGCCGCCCCAGGCGAGGCTCACCGCCACACGGACCGCGCACGAGCTCAGACGCCACCCCATCCGAATCCTTTCGGTTGAACTTGACTGCCACCCGCGTCGGACCGACCGCGCCTGCATGGTAGCCAATGCAAGGCACGCGGCGTGCCCGGGCCACGGGGCACAGGCAGAGGGCACGCGGATTGCCACCCTTTCATACCGCAGCTTCGGGCCCACGGCCCGAGAGCGGGACGCGACCGGCATGGGCCGGCACGTCACCTCTTCCAACATCTGCAAAGGAGTAGGACATGACCAAGCTCACCACCACGCTGACCCTCGTATCGGCCGCCGCGCTGGCGGCCGTCGTCTCGCTGTCGTCGGCCCAGTCGACCAACAGCACCACCGCCGGCGGCAGCAACACCGCGGCACCGGGCTCGAGCGCTGCCGATCCGAACCAGCCGAACGGGCCGGCGACGACGCCCGACATGACGACGACGCCGACGAACCAGAACACGACGGCCACGCCGACTGCGCAGGACACGCAGGTCAGCCCGAACAACCCGGACAACTCGGCCGCCCCGGCCACGATGTCGAAGCCGGACAACAGCGATTCGGCCACGACCATCAGCAGCGACCCGCTGGCACCGCGCGCCGACCGCAACTAAAGGCGTTCAGTTCAACGCCGAAGGGCCGGGCAAGTCAAGGCTTGCCCGGCCCTTCGTTCGTGGCGGCCTGGGCCAGCCGCGTCGGTGCCGCCTCGGGCATGCCGAACACCTGGGCCAGCGTGCGGCGATCGGGCACCAGGTACACCATCGCCCGGCCGCGGCTGAACATCGGGCTGATCACGCCGTTGTAGAAGGCCGGCGGCAGGTTGATGCAGCCGTAGCTGATGCGGTTGTCGTCGATGCCCGGCGAGGCCAGGCGCTGCGCGCGGCGCTCGCGCGGGTTGGTGGTGCGCACGCGGTGCATCGACACCGCGGCGCCGTAGTCGACCCAGACGATGTCCTCGCCGTCCGCATTGCGGCCCGGACGCGCGACGAAGCGGCCGGCCGGCGTGATGCGCTCGGACGGCAGGATGTCGGCGATCTTGCGCTCGCCGATGCCCGGCACCGAATCGTCGCCGCGCGCTGCGCCGAGCAGCGCGGGTGCCGAGCCCAGCAGGCGGCCCGCGGCATCGAACGCGAAGACGTGCGCACGCGGCTTGTCGATCAGCACGAACGGCAGGCCGCGGTTGTCGTTGCGGCCGATCACCCAGTCGCCCAGGCGGCGCACGTCGTTCGATGCATCCTCTTTCGCGAAATCCAGGTGCCGCGCGCGGTGCACCGTCGAGGCGTGCCATGCGTTGAGCGCCTGCTGTTCGCGGTAGGCCGGGGAGATCGGCTGCGCGATCAGGCACAGCACCACCGTCGCCACACCCATCAGCCCGGCATTGACCCACTCGGGCAGCGCCTCCTGGCGGGCTGCCGACCGGTCATTTTTGCCAGGCGTCGGCAGCTTGGCCACGGCAGTGCCTGCCGGATCGCGAAGGGGCTCGGGCGTCATGCGGCACAGCGGCAATCGGCATGCCTGTGGGATAGGACGGCCGCTGCCGGGACCTCGTGTGCGCACGGCAGGCAGGCGTGGACTTTGTCGCGATTTCCCTGCCGCGCGCCGCGCGCGCTTTCCATAGCATTCGTGTTCTCAAGCCGGGCTTTCGGGCCCGGCTTCTTCATGACAGGGGCCCGGCAGGGACATCGGCATGCGTGTTGTAGGAAGATGGTTTCGATCGGCAGTTCTTGCCGGCCTGGGGATCGCCAGCGGCTGGGCGGGCGCGCAACAACTGCCATCCGACGCCTCGCCCGATGCGCGCGTCGCGATGCACTGGATCCTCGGCACGCACGACAACCAGGGCCGGCCGTTCGCGATCGTCGACAAGAAGGCGGCGCAGCTGCGCATCCATGCGGCCGATGGCCACCTGATCGGCAGCACGCCGGTGCTGCTCGGCCTGGCGCCGGGCGACCAGGCGATCGCCGGCATCGCGCAGCGCGCACCGTCGAGCCTGCGCCCCGCCGAGCGCACGACGCCGGCCGGGCGCTTCGAATCGCGACCGGGCCGCAACCTGCACGGCGAAGACATCGTGTGGATCGACTATGCGGCCTCGCTCGCGATCCACCGGCTGCGCCCGAGCCCCGCGCAGGAGCGGCGTGCACAGCGGCTGGCCTCGGCCGCGCCGGACGACAACCGCATCTCGCTCGGCTGCGTGGTGGTGCCGGTGGCGTTCTACGAACGTGTCGTCGCGCCGGTGCTGGGTCGTGAGCGCGCGGTGGTCTACGTGCTGCCGGAGGAACAGCCGGTGCTCGGGTTCTTCGAGGCGCAGTCGCTCTGAGCCACGCCGCGCGCCGCCCACAGCGCGCCCCCCATCACCACCATCCCCACCGCCTGCAGCACCGACAGGCTGCGCCCGTAGACCAGCCAGTCCATGCAGACCGCCGTGAACGGGTAGACGAACTGCAGCAGCGCGATGCGGCTGGTCGGCAGCCTTGCCATGCCGGCGTACAGCAGCACATAGGCCAGCCCGGTGTGGATCACCCCCAGCCCGGCCAGCCAGGCCCATGTGGCCGGTTGCGCCGGCCAGCCCTGCGCCAGCGGCCACCAGGCCGTCAGCACCAGCCCGACCCCGCATTGCCACCAGGCCAGCGCGAACGATGAAGCCCCTTGCACCGTCTTCGCGATCAGCGTGACCGCCGCATAGCTGAGCGAGCCGCCCAGGCACATCGCCAGGCCGGCCAGGTAGCCGGACGACAGCGCGGCGCCCTGCCCGGGCTGCACCAGCCCGGTCGCCAGCGCAAGGCCTGCCAGCGCCAGCAGCGCAGCGGCCCAGCGGCGCGGCGGGATGCGCTCGCGCAGCCACCACGCGCCGAAGCCCATCACCCACAGCGGCTGCACGTGGAACACCACGGTGGCCACCGCGATTGACGTGCGCTGGATCGCCGCGAAGAACAGCGCCCAGTTCGCCACCATCAGCACCCCGGCGGCCACCGCCGCCAGCAGCGCGCGCGGCGCGAGGCGCAGCTCGCCCAGCCGGCCGCTGGCCGCGCCCCAGGCCAGCAGCGCCAGCGCGCCGAAGCCGCAGCGAAAGCACACGGCCATCAGCGGGTGCGCGCCGGCCTCCTCGACGAAGACGCCCAGCGTGCCCAGCAGCAGGCCGCCGGCCGTCATCAGCCACGCGCCGCGCTCGGCCGGCGACGGCGCAGGCGGGGTGGCGGGCAGCGGCGCGGCAGTGTTCATCGCCACATCGTCGGCGCGGCCGGAGATCCCGTAAAGCGCATAGTTCAGCTGGCTATCATTCGATTCCATGAGCCGTCCCGACCTTCAACTCGACTGGCTGCGCGCCTTCGTCGCCGTCGTCGATGCCGGCTCGCTGACGGCCGCCGCGCCGCAGGTGCACCGCTCGCAATCGGCGCTGAGCATGCAGATCCGCAAGCTGGAGGATGCGGTCGGCCGGCCGGTGCTGACGCGCGGCCCGCGCCACCTGGCGCTGACGCCGGCCGGGCACGAGCTGCTCGGCTATGCGCGCCGCCTGCTCGAGCTGCACGCCGAGGCCGTCGGCGCGATGAACGACACGCGCGTCAGCGGCCACGTGCGGCTGGGCGTGCCCGACGACTACGCGGTGGCCTACCTCGCGCCGGTGCTGCGCACCTTCGCCAGCCGGCACGGGCGGGTCGAGATCACGCTGGTCTGCGAGCAGTCCACCGTGCTGATCCCCAAGCTGCAGCGCGGCGAGGTGGACGTGGCCATCGTCACGCGCGACCGGCCGCAGCGCGGCACGCTGCTGTTCCGCGAGCCGATGGCCTGGGTGGGCGCGGCGCAGCACGAGGCCTGGCGGCGCGACCCGCTGCCGCTGGCGATGTACGAAGCCGGCAGCCTGGCGCGCAAGGCGGTGCTGGATGCGCTGGCCGGGCAGCGGCGCAGCCACCGCATCGTCTCGAACAGCCCGAGCCTGGTCGGCCAGCTGGCGGCGGTCGAGGGTGGGCTGGCCGTGGCCGCGCTGACGCGCTGCAGCGTGCCGGCCGGCCTGCAGGTGCTGGACCAGCGGCACGGCCTGCCGCCGCTGCACGACATGGAGGTCGCGGTGGTGCGCAGCAAGGCCAGCCAGGGCAGCCCGGCAGCCGATGCGATGCAGGCGCAGATCGTGCAAACCTTGCGCCGCAGCCCCCCTTGATGGGGGCTCCCGGCGGCAGCGCCCCCTCCTAGAATCCGCCATCACATTCGGACACAAGACCTGGAGGGCGGGAGCTGATGGTGAAGAAGAGCGTGGTGGGGGTGCTGGCCGTGCTGGCGGCGAGCGGTGCGTTCGCGCAGACGATGTACCGCTGCAAGGCGGGCAACTCGACCTATGTGTCGGACCGGCCCTGCACCGCCGGTACCGGCTCGACGCTCGGCGCGATGGCACCGGCGCCGGCGCATGGCTCGCAGCCGCCGCAGGCGACCTACGTGCCGCGGCCGCAACAGGCCCCCGAGCACACCGCCTACCTGAGTTCGGCCTGCGCCGACATCAGCGAGGCGATCCGCACCGGCCCGTCGCGCGGGGTGCGCGGCGACGTGATCGCCGGGCTGCACAAGGAATACCGCGAGAAGTGCGCCGACGACGACATGGCGGCGCGGCAGCGCGTCGCCGAAGACCGGCAGCGCGACCGCGACTCGAAGCGCTCGGCCCAGGTGGCCGAGCGGCAGCAGCAGCAGCAGGTCAAGCTGACGCAGGAGCAGTGCAGCGAGATGCTGCGCATCCTGGCCGGCAAGCGCAAGCAGGCCGACGGCATGAACGACGGCGAGCGCGGCGACCTGCAGCGCTTCGAGGCGGCCTACACCGAGCGCTGCAAGCGCTGAAGGCTCAGGCCGCCAGCGGCACCGGGGCTGCCGCTGCGTCCGCTGCCGGGCGGTTGAGTTCGCCGCCCAGCGCCTCGATCAGCGCCGGGATCAGCTGCTTCAGCTCGCCGGTGACCAGTGCCACGTCGGCATCGAAGTGATCCTCGTCCTTGGTGGCGGTGGAGGCGCCTTCGAGCACGACGTCGAGCAGCTTGACCTTCTTGATCGTCATCGCATCGGTGAGCACGAACGAGACCCGGCTCGACCAGGTCATGGCCAGCTGCGTCGGCAGCTTGCCCTGCGTGATGTGCAGGCCGACCTCGTCGATGTCGAGCGTGTGGCGCGCATAGCGCACGGTGGCCTTCTCGCTGTCGGGCTGCTTCAGCTCGCATTCGCGGTCGATCGTGAAGCCGGCAGGCGCCTCCTTGCTGGTCAGCCATTCGGCCATCGCGGTGGCGGGCGAGATCTCGCTTTGCGCGAGGCTGAGCCGGATGCCGCCGCCCAGCAGCTCGACCAGCATCGTGACGACGCGGTCGGCCTTGGCGGTGCTGGCGGCGTCGATCACGACGAAGCCGGCGCGCACGTCGATCCAGACGAGGGTGGCGGAGCGCTTCGGGAAGGCGCGCGGCAGCAGGTCCTGCACGATCTCCTCCTTCAGCTCCTTGGCGATCTTGCCCTTGGGGCGGCGGCCGGTCTCGGCCTCGATGCGGTCGAGCCGGGCCTCGAGTTCGGCCTTGATCACGGAGGCCGGCACCGCCTTGCGCTCGACGCCCAGGCGCAGCACCAGGTGGCCGCCGACGTTCTCGATCAGCGCGCCTTCCTTGTCGCCGCGCGGCTGCAGCCAGCCGGCGGATTCGGGCTGCGTCGCGCCGCAGGCGGTGAAGCGGCTGCCGGCCAGCCGTTCTTCGACCTCGTCGAGGGGCGGCGGGGTCCATTGGTCGATGCGGTAGAGGAGCGCGTTCTTGAACATGGGCACAACAGGAGTGGGGCCCGGATTGTAGGAGCTGCGGCTCAGGCCCCCTTGGCGAGCAGCACGACGCGGACGGTCTCCTTGCCGTGCTCGGTGCAGAAGGCCTGCAGCGCGGACGCGAGCGTGGCATGGGATTCGCCGGGGTCCTGCGCGCAGCGCCAGGGCGGCGATGCACCGGATGACCGGGTTCTTTCCAGCAGGAGCCACGGGCTGCCGGCCGACATCGGCACATCGGTCAGCACCACGCGGCAGCCCGAGCCGAGCTTCTGTTCCAGCCACGGGGTGCCTTCAGCGATGTTGTCCCGACTGATCAGGCGGTCATGCAAGACCGTACCCTCGAGGCCGTGCGAACGCTCGAAGCCCTGCGACAGCTCGCGCAGCGACGCCGCGGCGCCGGCGCTGCGGATGAACGCCGCATCGACACCGGACCCCGGTTCGTCGACCAGCCAGCGCAGTGCGGCCGCCGGCGCACCGCTTCGCCGCTCGACCGGCACCGGCTGCCCCCAATCGCAGCGCGCGACCCAGCGCCGCAGCGCATCGGCCCGGACGACCGCCAATGTGCCATGGCCCGGGTCGCAATGGAAATCGCCATTCGCGGCGCGATGCCAGGTCTGCCCGGGAAACCGCCTGCGGATCGAGGGATGGCGGAGGAACGCGGCCGGGGGACGATCTCCCGCCCCACCGAATCGCCGTGTCCATTCTTCGCGCAGGACCCGTTCCAGTTCCTCTCGATCGGTCTGCGGCGCCACCTGGTCCGGCAGCGCACAGCCCGACGCCAGATACTGGATCGCCAGCCACAGGTCTTCATCGGTGCACACCTTTCGGCTCGTCAGCAAATGCCGATGGATGCGGACCGCGTTGCCCTCGACCGGCTTGCCGAGCACGCCGTGCACAGCCAGGATCGCCTGGCGCCCGCCGTTCCAGTGCCTGTCGGCGAAGCGACAGAACGCATCGAGATCATCACGCACCAGGCTGCCTTCCTGCCACTGGAAGGCATCGCGGTCACGCGTCTCGGCGGCGACCGAGGCCAGCAGCGCCTGCATGTGATCCATGAACAGGGTCGGCGGCGCACTGCGGAACAGGCGATCGGCTGCGGCCCACATCTCCTCGTTCGTCAACGCACGCGCATCGCGGAAATACCCGTTCTGCTGCAGCCATTCATTCATCCCGTGCAGGTCGATCTGTTCGCCTTTCAGGTGCCGATCGAGCAACACCGCGAACTTGCGGGCCTGGGGGTCCGCGCGCTTGTGCAGGCGCGCGATCCAGCAGGCGGCCTGGAAGCTCGGCAGCAGCGCGCCCGGCGGCAACTTGGGCGGCATCGACGCCAGTCCGAATGCCGTTGCGTATTCCGCGCGGCGTGCCACCAGCTCTGCCCACTCGATGTCACGCTCGGTCGCGCCACGACGCCGCATCTCGCACGCGTTCGCCCGGACCATCGCTTCGATGTCGGCGAGCAATGCCGCGTCGATGGACGAGAGCGCCAGAAACGCCTGGATCGCCGCCTCGATCACGGGATCGGGGTGCCCCTTGGCCGGCCGGCGGGACAGCAGGTCGGCGAACTGATCCAGCGAGACGTGCGCATGGCGGCGCAACTCGATCTTGCGGACGTACCCGCCGGCGAAACCGTCGCGCCCGCCCGTCCAGTAGCCTTGGGTGCCGGCCACCGAGACACGGCCTGTGTCCGCGAAGGTCTTGCTCCGGTCCCCTGCCGGTGTGGTGCCAGCCAGCGTGGTCGCGTCATATTGCCCCCGGCGCGCCTTGGAACGCAGCTCTTCCCGGGTTCCCGCCTTCACGCAGTAGGTTCCGAGGTACACCGCGCCGACGAGCGTGCTGAAGGCGGCGGCGGTCACGGCCAGCGGCCATGCCAGCGCCGCCGTGCCCACCGCACCGGTGACGACCGCTGCCGTCGCGAGCGGCGTGCTCCCGACGGCATTGCAAACCCCCCTGCCGATGCGCACGCGTGCGAATCCCTTCTCGTAGCGCGCCTGCTGCATCAGGCGCCGCTGCTGCTTCAGCGCCGCCTCCAGGACGTCGATGAGGATGCCGCGGTCGCCAGCGACGTCAACCGGGCAGCCCTTGCGCAGCTGCTCGATGAGTTGCCGGATTTGCTGACAACTGGCCTTGCAGCGGCGGTATTCCTGCTTGCGAAAGCTGAGCTCACCGAGCCCGACCGAAATGTCGATTCCGGCGCACGCGAGCGTCAGGACCACGCCTGCCCCCGCCAGCGCCGTGCCGGCGGCGCTCAGGCCACAGGCAGCGAGATCGGCCCCCGAGTGGACCTTGAGGCCCATGCCGGCGGCGCCAAGCAGGGCGCCGATGGACGAGAGGCCGGTGTCTCGCACCGTGGCGGCGCAGCAGCGCTTCCAGGCCTGGCGAGCCTCCTTGTCGAACAAGGTGCAGCGCGACAGCGCGGCCTGGCAGCGGCGGAAGCCGTAGACCACCTCCGGGCCCGGGGCCGGCGGCTTTCCCGGTTCGCGGTGGTGGAGGTACTCCCGGAAGTGCCGGTAGAAGACGACGATCTCGACCTTCGAGCGATCCTGCTCGCGGACCGTGTCGAGAAATGTGTTGAACTGATCCAGGCTGTCCAGCAGCGTGCATCCGGTGACCACCGCACCAGTGACACCCAACGCTTCCAGTGCACCGGCAGGTGCCGGACAGCCGGAGCCGGTGGGTGTCGTCGCGCCGTTCAACGCCCCCCGAAACAGCAGATTGCCGGACCACAGCCCCGCGGCCCCGCCGGTCACGGGCGCCACCAGCGTCCTCGCGTCGCCGCCGGCCCTGAACGCCTTGCTGCCCGTCTTGCGCGGCCGATTCAGGACGCTTCGGCTCGCGAACCCGGTTTGACGCCGCAGTTCGGCCGGCTTGGCCCGCACGGCGTCGTAGCGGGTCGGCACGGATGGCGCCGGCAGGTAGACGCCGCGCCCGGATTCGGTCACCAGGCCGCGGGCCACCAGCTTGCGGGCCAGGCGCTCCACCTTGGCCGCGATGGCCTGCGTCGCCAGGTCTTCGAGCTCCTTCAACGCCTGCTGGGCACGCCGCTGCAGTTCTTCGGGGCTGGGGGCTTGCGGCTCGACCTTCCGAAGCTTGGAGCCCATGCCGGGGGCGACACCAGGCAGCGGACCATGTGACCCCACTCTGACATCGCCCATGAGCAGCATCCTCAGGTTCGCACAGCCCCCGATCGACGGGCTTGTGCTCGCCGATGCGTCCCCCCGGGGGAATGCTGCTGAGTGGGTGGGAACAGCGCTTCGTTCGATGTCCAGATGAACCAGGCCCACGGACCGCCGGCGTCACCAGAGGTGCTTGCCGTCGATCACCTGCACCGCCGCTTCGGCCGCGTTGTAGTGGTCGAACAGCCGCGCATTGATGCCGATGCGCCGCGTCTTGCCGTCCCAGCTGCCGTCGGACTGGAAATCCGGGCTGTCGCTGTAGGTGCCGACGCCGCAGCGGTTGCAGAAGTGGTGCAGCACCTGGCGGGTGTTCCACAGGTAGACCTGGTCATGGTCCGGCGCCCGGGTCAGCCGGAACTGCGCCGGCGCGCAGTACGCGAGCAGCGCCCCTCGCCTGGCGCAGAACGAGCAGGTGCAGCGCGTCAGCTGGGCCGGGATCTCGGCGTCCATCGCGAACGCGGTGTCGCCGCAATGGCAGCTTCCGGTGACGGGCATGCCGATCGCCTCATGCGACTTCTTCGAAGCGCCCGTACACCGGCTCCCAGTGCGACTCGTTCGATGCGACGCCGGTCACCGAGTGCTCGCTGAAGTCCAGCACCACCGTCAGCGTGTCGCCCGTGGTCGACAGGTAGGACACCAGGCAGACCTGGTCGGTGACCCAGTCGACGGCGCCGTCGTCCTGAAAATGATGCTCGTCGGTCGTGCCCCGGGTCGGGCCGTCGGTCCACGACAGCCGCAGCGTCTTGCCGCGGACCGGGTCGTGCATCTTCGAAGAGGCGTGGGTGAACATCGGCATGGCAAGCTCCCGGCTGGAGATGCCTGCATTGAGCCGGCTGCCGGCCGCGCTGCCTATCGTCGAAGGCCGCCCCGCCGCGTAGGATTTGGCTGACGCGCGCCTCCCCGACACCGGACCCGGCGATGGCAAGAAAAACCGTTCGGGCTGAGCCTGTCGAAGCCTTCGTGCCTCGCGCGCAGGCCCTTCGACAGGCTCAGGGCGAGCGGTTCGCAATGGCGCGCGTGTGGCCGGACCCGAACCACTCTCGGGTCTGGTTTGCTCAGGCCGGGATCACGCTGACCGACACATCCAGCTGCTGGTCCCCGCCGCCCAGGATCACGCCGCGCAGCGGCACCACGTCGGCGAAATCCGCGCCCCAGGCGAGCGTGATGTAGCGCTCGTCGGCCAACTGGTTGTTGGTCGGGTCGAACTCCACCCAGCCATGGGCCGGCGACCAGGCGGCCACCCAGGCGTGCGAAGCATCCACGCCCAGCAGCCGCGGCCGGCCCTCGGGCGGATCGGTCAGCAGGTAACCCGAGACATAGCGCGCCGGCAGGCCGTGGCCGCGCAGGCACGCGATCATCAGGTGCGCGAAGTCCTGGCACACGCCGCGCTTCTGGTACAGCACCTCGTCGACCGAGGTGCTGACGGTGGTCGCGCCCGATTCGAACTCGAAATCCTGGTGGATCGCCTGCGTCAGTGCCATCACGGCCTCGAACCAGTCGCGGCCCGGCGCCAGCGCGCTGCGCGCATAGAGCCGCGCCCCTTCGGACAGCGGCACCAGCGCCGTCGGCTCGCACATGCAGGCCGGCTCCAGCCCGCCGACCGCCGGTGTGTTGCGCACCGCGTCGCGCACCGATTCCCAGGCCTGCGTGGCGCTGGCCCAGACCGGCCGCGTGCCGACCTCGACGCTGCAGTGCATGCGCACGCGCAGCAGCCGGTGCGCGCCGTGCAGCCCGAAGTGCGTGACGGTGTTGCCGAAGCTGTCGGGCGCCTCGTGGCGCTCGTCCGGCGGCGGGTCGATCTGCAGCTGCCACGACAGCAGCTTCTGCCACGGCAGCGGGCGCGGCGCCAGGCGGGCCAGCTGCCACGATTGCGAGACCGGCGCCGAGTACGCATAGCGCGTCTCGTGCTCGACCGTGTAGCGGTTCATGTCAGCCCCTCGTCGGATGGGTACATCCGCCGATCCCCCGAGGGGATGCCGGCCGGCTTGGGACGGCCCGGCGCTCGGCCGGCGTGCGCTTGCATGTCTTCATGCTAAGCCACCAGCGACAAGACGCTGCGCGACGCGGCGTGCGAGAAGAACTTCAGCGTCAGCTCGTCGGACACCGTGTAGGCGGCCTTCTGCAACTGCTCGATCACCGCCGCCAGCGCCTCGCTTTCCGGGTGCAGGTCGTTCGGGCCGAGCGCCAGCAAGGCCGCCTGCGCCGGGCCGAGCACGTCGCTCGCGAAGCGGCCATGCGTGCGCTCCAGCCGGTCGGTGTATTCGACCAGCCCCTTCACCTGGAAGGCCACCGAGCGCGGGTTGGTCTCGTCGCGCAGCAGCAGGTCGAGCACCGGCAGCCATTCGGGCGCCACCAGGTAGCGCGAGCGGTAGGTGACGGTCGAATCGGCCAGCTCCAGCAGCCAATCGAGCCCGCTGCTGCGGCCTTCGCGCGTCGCGGTCTTCAGCGTCAGGCACAGGTTGGACAGCCGCTCGATGCGCCGCCCGATCGACAGGAAGCGCCACGAGGTGCTGCGCGTCATGCCGTCGAGCACGAAGCCCGACAGCGTCATCATCGACGTCACCGCGCGGTCCAGCCAGGCCAGCGCCAGCGCCAGCGAGCCGCCGCGCTGGAACACCGGGTCGGCGATCAGCTGGTTCAGCGTGCGCCAGTTGTCGGCCGACATGCGGTCGCGCAGGTTGAAGGCCACGCGCAGCAGCTGCCGCAGGCGCACGCTCAGGCCTTCGTCCGGGTGCGTCGCGGCGCGCAGCAACTCGGTGCCGACGTTGTCGAGCGAGTCGATCAGGCCCATGCGTTTCGCGAGCGCCAGCGTCGGCGTCAACCCGTCCTCCGGGTCGTCGGCGCGCGCATCGACATTGCCCAGCACCCCCGCCACCGCGACGCGCAGCAGCCGCGCCGAGGCGTCGCAGCGCTCGCCGTAGCGGCCGAACCAGAACAGGTTCTCGGCGGTGCGCGACGGCACCGTGCCCTTGGTCGACGCCAGGTCGGCCGGCGTCACGGTGCGCGTCAGCAGCGAGAACGAGGCATTCACCGGGCGGTCGGACAGCACCCAGGTGTCCTTCGAGCGGCCGCCGCGCTGCATGCCGATCACGCGATCGTCCTCGTCGCCGGCCACGCGCGTCAGCCCGCCGGGCATCACGCGGTAGCCGCCGGGCGTCGCGACCGCGAACACGCGCAGCCCGACGGTGCGCGCGCTCAGGTGCTCGCGGTGGCGGTCGCTGTGTTGCGCACTACTGCGCTGCTCGCGCTCGAGCACCGGCGCCTGCGACACGCGCACCCATTCCTGCGCCACGTAGCGCTGCGGCCGGGCCGCGACGCGGGCGCGCAGCAGCACGCGTTCGTCGTCGCTCAGGTCGGCGCCGAACACCGCCGGCTCGCCGGCCGAGCGATCCAGCGGCTTGATGATCAGGTGGTCGATGCGCTTCCAGGCGTCCTCGAAGGCGGCCGGCTCGCCCAGCCACCAGGTGGCCACCGACGGCAGTCTCAAAGGCTCGCCGAGCAGTTGCTCGCTGAGCTGCGGCAGGTAGCCGAGCAGCGCGCCGGATTCGAGCACGCCCGAACCCAGCGCGTTGGCCAGCAGCACCGTGCCGCGGCGCGCGCAGTCGGTGAGGCCGGCCACGCCCAGCGCCGAATCGGAGCGCAGCTCGAGCGGGTCGCAGTAGTCGTCGTCCTGGCGGCGCAGCAGCGCATGCACGCGCTTCAGCCCGTCGACGGTCTTCATCCACACGCAGCCGTCGCGCACCGTCAGGTCGCTGCCCTCGACCAGCGCGAAGCCGAGGTAGCGCGCCAGCAGCGCATGCTCGAAGTAGGTCTCGTTGTACGGGCCCGGCGTCAGCAGGCCGATCAGCGGCGCGCCGTCGCCCTTGGGCGCCAGGCGCAGCAACGATTCGCGCAGGCTCGAGAAGAACGACGCCAGGTGCTGCACGTGCAGGTCGCGGAACATCTGCGGGAACACGCGCGAGACCACCAGCCGGTTCTCCAGCGCATAGCCGGCGCCGGACGGCGCCTGCGTGCGGTCGTTGACCACCCACCAGCGGCCGTCGGGCGAGCGCGCCAGGTCGGCGGCGTACTGGAACAGGTGCACGCCGCCGGCCGGGCGGATGCCCTGCACCTGGTGCAGGAAGCCGCTGTGGCCGAACACCACCGACGGCGGGATGCTGCCGTCCTGCAGCAGCTGCTGCGGGCCGTAGACGTCGGCCAACACGCGGTTCAGCAGGTCGGCGCGCTGCGCGATGCCGGCCTCGATCTCGTCCCATTCGGCGGGCGAGATCAGCAGCGGCAGCGGGTCGACCTCCCAGGGGCGGTCGGCCCCCTGCGGGTCGGCATAGACGTTGTAGGTGATGCCGTTCTCGCGGATCTCGCGCTCCATCAGCGACAGGGTGTCGCCGATGTCGGGGCCCTGGCGCGAGGCCAGGGCTTTCAGGAAGGCTTCCCAGTGGGGGCGGGGTTCGCCGGGTTCGGCCAGCAACTCGTCGTAGCGGCCTTCGCGGACGGTGTACCCCTCAAGCAGATTTCGCAGCATGTGATGACATCAAGACAGCCATCAGTTTGTCATACACGCTCTGCGCAGGTCCAAGGTGAACGGGAAATTGGGGTTGCGCTCGTCCTTCGGCAGCACCATCACGCCCGGCGTGTGGCCGACGCGGAAGAAGCGCGCCAGGCGCCGGGCCTCGGCCTCGTAGGCATTCACCGGCGCGGTGTCGTAGTTGCGCCCGCCCGGGTGCGCCACGTGGTACTGGCAGCCGCCCAGCGAGCGGCTCATCCAGCTGTCGACCAGGTCGATCGTCAGCGGCGCGTGCACGCCGATCGTCGGGTGCAGCGCCGACGGCGGCGCCCAGGCGCGGTAGCGCACCGCGCCGACGAACTCGCCCACCTTGCCGGTGGGCTGCATCGGGATCGCGCGGCCGTTGCAGGTGAGCACGTGGCGGTCGCCGACCAGGCCGGTGGCCCTGACCTGCAGCCGCTCGACCGACGAATCGACGAAGCGCACCGTGCCGCCCGGCGCGCCCTCCTCGCCCATCACGTGCCACGGCTCCAGTGCCAGCCGCAGCTCGACCTCGGTGCCCAGCGCGCTGAAATCGCCCAGCCGCGGGAAGCGGAAGTTCAGGTGCGGCGCAAACCACTCCGGCTTGAACGCATAGCCGAACTGGTTCAGCTCCTCGATGACGTCGCACAGGTCCTGCCACACGAAATGCGGCAGCATGAAGCGGTCGTGCAGCTCGGTGCCCCAGCGCTTCAGGCGCGGCGGCTGGTACGGCCGCTGCCAGAAGCGCGACACCAGCGCGCGCATCAGCAGCTGCTGCGTGAGGCTCATGCGCTCGTGCGGCGGCATCTCGAAGGCGCGCATCTCCAGCAGCCCCAACCGCCCGGTCGGGCCGTCGGGCGAATACAGCTTGTCGATGCAGAACTCGGCCCGGTGCGTGTTGCCGCTGACGTCGATCAGCAGGTTGCGCATCAGCCGGTCGACCAGCCACGGCGGGCATTGCCCGTTGGTCTGTGCCGTCACGCGCTGCAGCTCGGCGAACGCGATCTCGATCTCGTAGACCGAGTCGTTGCGCGCCTCGTCGACGCGCGGTGCCTGGCTGGTCGGGCCGATGAACAGCCCCGAGAACAGGTAGCTCAGCGCCGGGTGGTTGTGCCAGTAGCCGACCATGCTGGCCAGCAGGTCGGGCCGGCGCAGGAACGGCGAATCGGCCACCGTCGCGCCGCCCAGCACGAAGTGGTTGCCGCCGCCGGTGCCGGTGTGGCGGCCGTCGACCATGAACTTCTCGGTCGACAGCCGCGTCTCGTGCGCCGCCTGGTACAGGTGCGTGGTCTGGTCGACCAGCTCGGCCCAGCTGTGCGCCGGGTGGATGTTGACCTCGATCACGCCCGGGTCCGGCGTGACGCGCAGCGTCGACAGCCGCGGGTCCTTCGGCGGCTCGTAGCCTTCCAGGATCACCGGCAGCTTCAGCTCGACCGCGGTGTCCTCGATCGCGGCCACCAGCTCCAGGTAGTCCTCCAGCGCCGTCACCGGCGGCATGAAGACGTACAGCCGGCCGCCGCGCGGCTCGGCGCTCATCGCGGTGCGCGTGATCCAGCCGGCGGATTCGAGCGCGGCCGGGCGCCGCACCGGCGCGTCGACGGTGGCGCTGCGGGCGGTGGCCGGTCCTGTTCCCAGCGCCGCCCTCGAGCGGTCGGCAAAGCCTCCGCCGGTCTCGCTGCGCTCGTGCGCGGTCGTGCCCTCGCTGCCGCCTTGCGCATAGCGCAGCCGGCGGTACGGCGGCAGCGGCGCGAACGGCTGCGTCTGGTCGGGCGGATGCACCCACGGCAGGTCGCCATCGGCGGCCCACGGTTGCGAATCGAGCGGCAGCCGGTAGCCCATCGCCGAATCGCCCGGGATCAGGTAGCAGCGCTCGGAACGCAGGAACCACGGGCCGCTCTGCCAGCGCGGCCCCGGCTTGCTGCCCTGGCCCGGGTGGCGCGCGACCGGCAGCACGTGCCCGACCACCTTGTCCAGCCCCTGCGAGAACACCTTGCGCACGCGCTCGCGCTCCAGCGGATCGGCCAGCCGCGCATCGAACGGGTCGACGTTGGTCGGCAGCTTGCGCTCGCGCCACAGGTAGTACCAGACGTCCTCGAAGGCCGGGAACACGTACTTGCCGTCCAGCCCCAGGCGCTGCGCGACGCCCTTCAGGAACTTCTGCGCGGAGGCTTCGGTGACGCCGTCGTCGCGGTGTTCGTCGCCGAACAGCTCGGGGTGGGTCCAGATCGGCTCGCGGTCCTTGCGCCAGAACAGGTTCAGCGACCAGCGCGGCAGCTGCTCGCCCGGGTACCACTTGCCCTGCCCGTAGTGCAGCAGCCCGCCATCGCCGTACTTGCGGCGCAGCTTGTCCATCAGCTCGGCGCTCAGCAGCCGCTTGGTCGGGCCCAGCGCGTCGGTGTTCCACTCGGCGCCGTCGCGGTCGTCCACCGACACGAAGGTGGGCTCGCCGCCCTGCGTCAGCCGCACGTCGTGGCGGCGCAGGTCGTCGTCGACGCGGTGGCCCATGGCCTCGATGTCGCCCCACTGCGCATCGGTGTAGGGCAGCGTCACGCGCGGCGCCTCCCAGATGCGCGTGACCTTCATGTGGTGCTCGAACTCGGTCTCGCACTCGTCGAGCGCACCGCTCACCGGCGCCGCCGACGACGGCTCGGGCGAGCACGCGAGCGGGATGTGGCCCTCGCCGGCCAGCAGCCCCGAGGTCGGATCGAGCCCGATCCAGCCGGCGCCGGGCAGGTAGACCTCGCACCAGGCGTGCAGGTCGGTGAAGTCGACCTCGGTGCCGCTCGGGCCGTCGAGCGACTTGACGTCGCTCTTGAGCTGGATCAGGTAGCCCGACACGAAGCGCGACGCGAAGCCCAGGTGGCGCAGCAGCTGCACCAGCAGCCAGCCGGAATCGCGGCACGAGCCGCTCGCGTTGACCAGCGTCTGCTCGGGCGTCTGCACGCCGGGCTCCATGCGGATCAGGTAGCCGATGTCCTTCTGCAACCGCTGGTTCAGCGCCACCAGGAAGTTGGTGGTCTGCATCTTCTCGCGCGAGATGCCGGCCAGGTATTTCTCGAAGGCCGGCGTCAGCGGCATCTTGTGGCGGTACGGCTCCAGCTCGGTGGCGAGCGACGGGTCGTACTCGAACGGAAAGTGCTCGGCCGCCGGCTCGAGGAAGAAGTCGAACGGGTTCAGCACCGACATCTCGGCCACCAGGTCGATCTCGATGCGGAACGACGTGGTCTTGTCCGGGATCACCAGCCGCGCCAGGTAATTGGACTGCGGATCCTGCTGCCAGTTGACGAAGTGCGTGGCCGGCTCGATGCGCATCGAGTAGCTCAGGATGCGCGTGCGCGAATGCGGTGCCGGGCGCAGCCGCACGATCTGCGGACCCAGGTTGATCGGCCGGTCGTACCGGTAGTGGGTCACGTGGTTCAGCGCAACGTGGATGGACATTCAGGGCTCCAGGGCATCGAGCGGAACAGGGAGGGAATCGGGCAGGGATTCGGGCAGCGCCTCGATGTCGATGCGAACCGTCATCGACTCGTCGCCGCCGCCCTCGCGCACGCCGCGGATCGGCGGGCACGCGGCATAGTCCGGCCCGACGGCCAGGCGCACGTGGCGCTCGTCCATCAGGCAGCGGTGGGTAATGTCGACGCTGAGCCAGTGCTGCGCCTGGCGGTCGACGCAGACGTCGACCCAGGCGTGGCTGGCCAGCGCCGGTGCCTCGGGCGCGTGGAAATAGCCGCTGACGTAGCGCGCCGGCACGCCGGCCGCGCGGCAGGCCGCGAGGTAGACGTGGGCCTGGTCCTGGCACACGCCGGCGCCCAGCGCCAGTGCCTCGGCGGCGGTGGTGCGCGTGGTCGTGACCTTGGGCCGGTAGGCGATGCGCTCGGCCACGTCGAGCGCCAGCGCCATCGCGCGCGGCGCATCGGCCCCGGTGGCGAGGTGCAGCTTGCCGAGCGCGGCGATGGCCGGCGACGGCGCCGTGAGCGGCGTGTCGCGCAGGTAGAAGGCCGGCGCGATCGCGTCGTCCACCAGCAGCGGCGACGCGTGCGTGCGCACCACGCCGCTCGCCCGCACCACGCCGCGCCAGGCGCGCTGGCGCAGCGTCCAGGTGTGGGCCAGGTTGCCGAAGCCGTCGCGCAGCGCGAACAGGCGGCCGGGCGCGCTCAGCTCCCAGTCGAGCACCGTCTGGTGTGCGCTCGGCTGCGGCGTGAGGCACAGCGACTGCAGCGCGTACTGCAGCGGCGCGCTGTAGTCGTAGTGGGTGACGTGGCGGATGCCGAGTTTCATCCGACGGGCTTCGTCATCACGCGGCGACCGGCACGAGGAAGTCGCGGCTGATGCCCACCCCCAGAGTGCCCACGCGCTCGAGGAACTGCGTCAGGAAGGCATGCAGGCCGGTGGCCAGGATCTCGTCGATGCGGCCGAAGCGCAGGTCGGCCTGCAGCCGGCCGGCGCGGCGCAGCGTGTCGGACGACTGCTCGTTGGCCACCTGGCGCAGGTTGTTGACCACTTCGTCCATGCAGGCCGCGAGCGAGCGCGGCATGTCGGCGCGCAGGATCAGCAGCTCGGCCACCTTCTCGGGGCGGATCACGTTGCGGTAGGCCTTGCGGTAGACCTCGAAGCCGGACACCGATCGCAGGATCGCCGACCAGTGGTAGAAATCGTATTCCTGATCCTTGCCGTTGCCGTTGGCCGTGCCGGTGCCGAAAAATTCGCTCTCGACCGCGTGGAACTTGACGTCCAGCATGCGCGCGGTGTTGTCGGCGCGCTCGAGGAAGCTGCCGATGCGCAGGAAGTGGAAGGCCTCGTCCTGCAGCATCGTGCCCACCGTCACGCCGCGCGACAGGTGCGAGCGGAACTTGACCCATTCGAAGCCCTCGCCCGGGTCCTTCTGGAAGGTCTTGTGGCGCAGCATGCGCTGGAACTCGAGCCAGGTCTGGTTCTGCGTCTCCCACACCTCGGTGGTCAGGGTGCCGCGCACCGCGCGGGCGTTCTCGCGCGCGGCCATCAGGCAGCTGTAGATGCTGGACGGGTTGCGCTCGTCGCTGACCATGTAGTCCATCACCTTGCGCGCGTCGACCTCGCCGTAGCGCTTGGCATAGTCGTGGCTCAGCTCGGAGATGCTCAACAGGCCCTTCCAGCCGTTCTCGGCGGCATCGGCCGATTGCGGCAGCAGCGAGGTCTGGTAGTTGACGTCCAGCATGCGGGCGGTGTTCTCGGCGCGCTCCATGTAGCGGGCCATCCAGAAGAGGTGATCGGCGGTTCTCGACAGCATGTCGTGGTTCTCCCTTTGGTCAGGCTTCCAGCATCCAGGTGTCCTTGGTCCCGCCGCCCTGCGACGAGTTGACCACCAGCGAGCCTTCCTTCAGCGCGACGCGCGTCAGCCCGCCCGGCACCATCTGCACCGTCTTGCCGCTCAGCACGAACGGGCGCAGGTCGATGTGGCGCGGCGCGATGCCGCTGTCGACGAAGGTCGGGCAGGTCGACAGGCTGAGCGTCGGCTGCGCGATGTAGCCGGCCGGGTTGGCCTCGAGCGCCTTGCGGAAATCGGCGATCTCCTCCTTCGTCGCGGCCGGGCCGACCAGCATGCCGTAGCCGCCGGCGCCGTGCACCTCCTTGACGACCAGCTCGCCCAGGTGGGCCAGCACGTACTTGAGGTCCTCGTCGTTGCGGCACTGCCAGGTCGGCACGTTGTTCAGGATCGGCTTCTCGCCGAGGTAGAACTCGATCATCTTCGGCACGTAGGGGTAGATCGACTTGTCGTCGGCCACGCCGGTGCCGATGGCGTTGGACAGCGTCACGTTGCCGGCGCGGTAGACGCTCAGCAGCCCGGCGCAGCCCAGCGTCGAATCGGGCCGGAAGGCCAGCGGGTCGAGGAAGTCGTCGTCGACGCGGCGGTAGATCACGTCGACCCGCTTCGGCCCCTGCGTCGTGCGCATGTAGACGAAGTTGTCCTTGACGAACAGGTCTTGCCCCTCGACCAGCTCGACGCCCATCTGCTGCGCGAGGAATGCGTGCTCGAAGTAGGCGCTGTTGTACATGCCGGGCGTCAGCACCACCACGGTCGGATCGTTGACGGCGGCCGGCGCGACCGCGCGCAGGGTCTCGAGCAGCAGGTCGGGGTAGTGCGCGACCGGCGCGATCCGGTGCTGGCTGAACAGCTCGGGGAACAGCCGCATCATCATCTTGCGGTTCTCGAGCATGTAGCTCACGCCGCTGGGCACGCGCAGGTTGTCCTCGAGCACGTAGTACGAGCCGCTGCCGTCGGGGTTGGCGGCGCGCACGATGTCGATGCCGCTGATGTGCGAATACACGCCGCCCGGCACGTCGACGCCCATCATCTCGGGGCGGAACTGCGCGTTCTTGAAGATCTGGTCGCCCGGCACGATGCCGGCCTTGATGATCTCCTGGCCGTGGTAGACGTCGTGGATGAAGCGGTTCAGCGCGGTCACGCGCTGGCGCAGGCCGGCTTCCATCTCGGTCCATTCGAAGGCCGGGATCACGCGCGGGATCAGGTCGAACGGGATCAGGCGCTCGGTGCCGGAGCCGTCTTCGTCCTTGGCGCCGTACACCGCGAAGGTGATGCCGACGCGGCGGAAGATCATCTCGGCTTCTTCGCGGCGCGAGCGCATCACGTCGCCCGGTTGCTGGGCCAGCCAGCGGTCGTACACCCGGTAGTGCTCGCGCACCGTGGTGCTGGTGGCCTGCATCTCGTCGAAGCTCGCTCTCATCGGTTCAGTCTCCTCGGGGTTCAGGTTAGCAAATTCCAGGCCATTCACGTCAGGGAGACGCCACCCGATGGTGCCAGTAGCGCCGCGCCCGGTCACGCTCGCAAACGCCAGCAGCGGCCGGGCGGTCGCTGCGCCAGCGCCAGGCGCCGCAGGACGGGCTGGCGGCAACCAGCACGTCGCGCTCGTGCAGCCGGGCCAGCACCTCGGGCACCGGGTGGCCGAAGCGGTTGCGGTAGCCGGCCTGGATCAGCGCCACCTGCGGCTGCACCGCATCGAGGAAATCGGCGGTCGACGAGGTGCGGCTGCCGTGGTGGGCGACCAGCAGCAGCTCGCTGCGCAGCAAGTCGCGGCTGCGCTCGACCAGCGCGCCTTCCTGCTCGCGCTCGATGTCGCCGGCCAGCAGCGCGCTGCGGCCGCCGGCGCTGACGCGCAGCACGCACGAGACGGCGTTGGGCTTGCGGGCACGGCCGTAGTCGTCGGGGAACGGGTGCAGCATCTGGAACTGCACGCCGTCCCAGTCCCAGGACTGGCCGGCGACGCAGCGGGTGCTGGGTGCGCCGGCCTCGTGCAGCGGGTGGCCGTCTTCGAGCGAGCTGTGCAGTTCGTCCACCGGCAGGCCGGCCAGCAGCGCGGCGGCGCCGCCGGTGTGGTCGGCGTCGCGGTGGCTCAGCACCAGCCGGTCGATGCGCGATTCGCCCTGCGCGCGCAGCAGCGGCAGCAGCACGCGCTGGCCGGCATCGGTCTCGCGCGAATACTGCGGGCCGGCGTCGTAGACCAGCAGGTGGCGCTGGGTGCGCAGCAGCACGGCGGTGCCCTGGCCGACGTCGAGCGCGACCAGCTCGAACTGGCCGGCGGATGGACGGTCCAGCGGCGGCATCAGCAAGGGCAAGGCCAGCGGCAGCGCGAGCAGGCGCAGCCGCCAGGGCAGCGGCAGCACCAGCAAGGCGGCGGCGAGCAGGCCGGCGAGCTGGGCCCAGCCCGGGGCGGCCGGGACGTTCCACACCGCCATCGGCACCTGCGCCAGCAGCGTGAGGCCGGCGACCAACTGCTGCTCGACCCAGGCCCCGGCCGTCCACAGCAGCGGCCAGGCCGCGCCCAGCAGCGCCAGCGGCGTGATCACCAGCGTGACCAGCGGGATCGCCACCAGGTTGGCCGCGAAGCCGACCAGCGAGATCTGCTGGAAGAAGATCAGCGTCAGCGGCGCCAGGCCGACGGTGGCGATGAGCTGGGTGCGCAGCCCGCCGGCCACGGCGCGGCGCAGGGCGGCCCAGCGCCCTCCTTCGGGCGGCTGCACGCGGCCGTGCACCGGCTCGGACGCCATCAGCAGCCCCACCGCCATGAACGACAGCCAGAAGCCCGGCTGCAGCAGCGCCCAGGGGTCGAAGGCGCTGACGACGACGGCCGCGGCCAGCAGCACCAGCGTCCACGGCCAGCGACGCCCGCCGGCCTGCAGCAGCGTGACGACCGCGAGCATCCAGATGGTGCGCTGGGCCGGCACGCCCCAGCCGGAAAACAGTGCATAGGCCATCGCGGCGGCCAGCCCGATCCAGCGCGCCGCCAGCGGCGCCGGCAGCCACAGCATCGCGCGCACCGAGCGCCGCCACAGCCAGCCGGCCGCGGCGCCGGCCAACCACGCGAACATCGTGACGTGCAGGCCGCTGATGCTGACCAGGTGGGCGATGCCGGTGGTGCGGAACAGCTGCCAGTCGCTGCGCTCGATGGCCGACTGGTCGCCGACCGCGAGCGCGGCCAGCACGCCGGCGGCTTGCGGGTCGGTGACGCGTTCGTAGAGGCGGTCGCGCACCTGCTGGCGCAACCGTTCGATGGGGTGGGCGGCGGCCGGGTCGAGCAGCTCGGCGTGGTCGCCCAGCACGTAGCCGGTGGCGCGCACGCCTTGCTCGAACAGCAGCAATTCGTAGTCGAAGCCCTGCGGGTTCAGGTTGCCGTGCGGCTGGCGCAGGCGCGCGGTGAAGCGCCAGGACTGGCCTGCACGCAACTCGGATTGCGGGCCAGTCAACGCGCCTTCGTCATGCCAGCCCTTGTACCAGCCGAGGGACAGCAACGGCGGAACGGCGACGCGCTCGCCGCGGTGGCGCGCCTCGTCGACCTCGAAGCGGAACTGCAACCCGGCGGGAGTGTGATCGGGCAGGCTCGCGACGACGCCGGTCAGTTCGAGGTCCTGGCCTTCGAGCGCAGGGGGCAGGTGTTCGTCGAGCCGCAGGGCCGCGCGCCAGTCCGATGCGGCGAAGCCCGCGACGAAGGCCGCGAGCATGCCCAGCACCGCCAGGCGGCGCCAATGCCAGGCCGCCAGCCACAAGCCGGCCGCGACGGCCAGCAAGCCCACCGCAACCCAAGGCGGGCGAACATCGGGCTGCTGCAGCTGCCAGGCGCAGCCGAGCAGCCATGCCACCGTGGTCCCCGCGAGGTACAGCGCACCCTGTCCGCCCATCGGGCGAGTGTAGGGGCGCGCCGCCCGTCAATTGCCCAGCATCACCTTGAAGATCTTCTCGTTGCTGTTGTTGGGCGTGCTGTCCTTGTCCCCGGTGTTGGTGGTGGTCATCCACAGGTTGCCGTCGATCGTCGGCTCCACCGTGCGGATGCGGCCGTAGGTGCCGCGGAACAGTTCCTGCACGTTGGTCAGGCTGTCGCCGCTGATCACCTCGCGATACACCCGCGTGCCGCGCTGGCAGGCCACGTACAGCACGCCGCGCACGATCGCGATGCCGCTGCACGAGCCATCGGCCGTCGGGTAGGTGTGCTTGGGCGCGATGTAGCCCGAGGTGCCGCAGCCGCCGCCGCTGCGCGACGAGGTGCCTTCGCAGTCAGGCCAGCCGTAGTTGCCACCCTTCTGGATCAGGTTGGTCTCGTCCATCGTGCCGTCGCCGAACTCCTGCTCCCACAGCCGGCCCTGCGCATCGAAGGCCAGGCCTTGCGGGTTGCGGTGGCCATAGCTCCACACGTAGTTGCCGAACGGGTTATCGGACGGCCGCGTGCCGTCCGGGTTCATCCGCAGCACCTTGCCGTTCAGCCCGCTGGTGTTCTGCGCGTTGGCGCCGTTCTGCGCATCGCCGGTGGCCACGTAGAGCTTGCCGTCCGGGCCGAAGCGCAGCCGCCCGCCGTTGTGGTACTTGTTGCGCAGGATGCCGCTCAGCAGCACCTGGATCGTCGACGTGTCGAGCGTGCCGTTGACGTACTTCAGCCGGATCACGCGGTTGTCGCTGGCCGTCGTGTGCATCACGTAGAGCCACGGGTCGGTCGCCGGGAAGGCCGGCGTCACCGCCAAGCCCATCAAGCCGCCCTCGCCGTCGGTGCCCGACACGTTCGGGATCTTGCCGACGGTGGTCTTGGCGCCGGTGGCGGGGTTCAGCCGGATGATGTCCTGCGCATCGCGGCGGCTGTAGAGGATGTTGCCGTCGGGCAGCGTGACCAGGCCCCAGGGGACGTCGGTGTCGGCGGCCACCTGGCCCACCGAGCACACCGGGTTGCTGCAGGCGCCGCCCGTCGTCAGGCTGACGCTGGTGCTGCGCGACGACACGTTGCCCTGTGCATCGCGCGCCGCCACCGCATAACGGTAGGTGGTGTTGGCCGCCAGGCCGCTGTCGGTGTAGCTCAGGTTGGAGGTGGAGCCGACCTTGGCATCGTCGCGGTAGATGTCGTACGCGCTCACCGCGACGTTGTCGGTCGAGGCCTTCCAGTTCAGCGTCGCGGCGGTGCCGGCCACCGTACCGGCCAGGCCGGCGGGCGTGGTGGGCGGCTCGGTGTCGGCGCTGCACTGCGGCACCGTGATCGGCAGCGTCGCACTGGCCTGCGAGACATTGCCGGCCGCGTCGCGGGCGTTCACGTACAGCCCCCAGCTGGCGCCCGGGGTCAAGGTGAGCGAGGTGCTGAGCGTGCTGCCGCTCACCGAGGCCATGGCCTGGCCGTCGTGGTAGATGTCGTAGAACGCGACGCCGACGTTGTCGGTCGAAGCCGACCACGACAGCGTGACCGAGCGGCACTGCAGGTTGGCGCTGCGCAGGTTGCCGGGGACCGACGGCGCCTGGGTGTCGTTGGTCCCGCCGTCGCTGCGCGTCCACACCTGGTTGCCGTTGCCGTGGCAGGCCCACAGCTGCAGCGGTGCCCCGTTCGCGTTGCTGGCGCTCGTGACATCCAGGCACAGGCCCGACTGCGAGCCCTGGATCGTGCCGTTGGCGTTGTAGCGCCACTGCTGGTTGGCCTGGCCGTTGCAGGTGTACGAGCTGACCGGCGTGCCGTTCGCCGTGCCCTGGCCCTTGGCGTCGAGGCAGCGCGTGCCGCCGAAGGTGCGCAGCTCGCCGGAGGCGGTGAACTCCCATTTCTGGTTGGCGCCACCATGGCAGTCCCAGATCTGGACCCTCGCACCCGCGGTCATGCTGTTGCCGGTGACGTCCATGCAGCGTCCGCTGGCCTTGCCGACCAGTGTCGTCGTCGCGGCAGCGGCCGCACCGGGCAACGCGGCGAACGCCGAGGCTAGGGCCAGCGGTCCGCACCAGGCAAGCCGCCGCAGCGCGCCTGCGTTCGGGATCTTCCAGGTCGTGGTGATGTCCATGGTGAGCCTCCTTGAGCTGTTGAAGAACATTTGTTCTGCAAACATCATCCGTGGAATCCAGGTTCGGTTCTGTAATCAGTCGTTCCCGCCGTCGGATACCCGCAGATTCCAGATTGCCGGCGAACTTGGGTAGGATCCCCGCCACTCTCACCTGCCCTCGCCTGCCATGACCGCCACCTCCGTCTACGACCGCCTGAAAGCCCTCGGCATCGAACTCCCGCCGGTGTCCATCCCCGCCGCCGCCTACGTGCCCTTCGTGCGCACCGGCAACCTGGTCTTCCTGTCGGGCCACATCGCCAAGCGCGACGGCAAGCCCTGGGTCGGCCAGCTGGGCCGCGACGTCGACACCGCCACCGGCAAGCAGGCCGCGCGCGCGATCGCGATCGACCTGCTGGGCACGCTGCAGGCGGCCGTCGGCGGCGACCTGAACAAGGTCGAGCGCATCGTCAAGGTGATGAGCCTGGTCAACAGCACCGGCGACTTCACCGAGCAGCACTTGGTCACCAACGGTTGCTCCGAGCTGCTGGCCGAGGTGTTCGGCGAACAGGGCAAGCACGCCCGCAGCGCCTTCGGCGTGGCCCAGGTGCCGATGGGCGCCTGCGTCGAGATCGAGCTGATTGCCCAGGTGGCCTGACGATGGCCGCCTCCCGTTTCGGCGCGACGCAGCGCCTGTATGCCGTCGCCGTGCTGTGCGTGCTGGCCATCGGCGCCGCGCTGTTCGCGCAGTACATGTTCGACATGCGCCCCTGCCCGTGGTGCATCCTGCAGCGCCTGCTGTTCGCGGTGGTGGCCATCGTCTGCGTGGTCGCGGCCTGGCTGCGCGGCGGGGCACGCGTGGCGCTGGGCGGCATCGCGGTGGTGCTGAGTGCCTGCGGCATCGCGGCGGCGCTGTACCAGAACCTGGTGGCCGCCAAGTCGACCTCGTGCAACCTGACCTTCGCCGACAAGATCATCAGCGGCATCGGCATCGACAAGCTGATCCCGTCGGTGTTCTCGGTGACCGGCAGCTGCGCCGAAGCCGCGGTGTCCATCCTCGGCGTGCCGTTCGAGTTCTGGAGCCTCGCGTTGTTTGCGGTGCTCGGGCTGCTGGTGTTGTCCGCACTGCGCTCGCGCTGATGCAGTGCAAGGTGGCGCCCGCGCCACCATCGCGCTAAGCTGTCCCCCTACCTGCACTACCGGGGACACGACATGATGTGGCACTGGAATTCGTGGTGGGAACCGCGGCCGGACAACCCGACCGCCACCGAACCCCCGCCGCTGTGGCGCGGCCCGTGGGGCGTCGAGCACTTCGCGGCCTGGCAGGCACGCAACTGGGAACACATGCTCAGTGCCAGCCGCTCGGCCTGGAGCTTCTGGCTCGCGGCGCTGCCGGCGCCTACTTTTCCCACCATCGGACAGGTGACGCCGCCATCGGCGCCGCACGAAGTCCAGCCCGAACCCCCACCCAAACCCGTGCGCGCCGCGCGGCCCGAACGCGTCGTGCCGGCGCGCAAGCGCGCGTCACAGCCGGATGGGCGGCATTCGCTGCAGACGCGCAAGCACTGAGGATCAAGCGCCCGCCAGCACCCGCTGCGGCTTCATCCCCGCCTCCAGCACCTTCCCCTTGCGCGCCCGCTTGCCGCCGTAGACGGCGAGCGATGCGCCCTTCAGGTCCTCTTCCTTCGGCTTGCCGCCGCGGCCCAGGCCCAGCACCTTCAGCGTGCCGGCGCAGGTCGCGGTGGAAACCAGCGGGTCCTTCGCGTCCACGTCCATCAGCGTCAGCCCGCGCCCGCCGTTCGACTGCAGCTTCAGCTCGTCCAGCGCGAACACCAGCAGCCGGCCCGACAGGCTCAGGCAGGCCACCTGCGTGTGCGCGGCCGCCAGCGGCACCGGCGGCAGCAGCTTGTCGCCCTCTTCCAGCGACAGGAAGCCCTTGCCGCCGCGCTGGCGGCTGACCATGTCGGACACCTGGGCCAGCAGCCCGAAGCCGCCGGTGTTGGACAGCAGCAGCTTCGTCTCGGCACTCGCCGCAAAGTAGTGCAGCGGCTGGGTACCGCTTTCCAGGTCGACCAGCGTCGTGATCGGCTGGCCGTCGCCGCGCCCGCCCGGCAACTGGGCTGCCGGGATCGAGTACACGCGGCCGTTGCTGCCGAACACCAGCAAGGTGTCGACGCTGCGGCACGGGAAGGTGCCGTACAGCCCGTCGCCGGCCTTGAAGGCCAGTGCCGCCGGGTCGACTTCGTGCCCCTTCAGCGCACGCGCCCAGCCCTTCAGGCTCACCACCACGGTGACCGGTTCGTCGAGCACCTTCACCTCCAGCACGGTGCGCTTGCCGGCCTGGATCAGCGTGCGCCGGTCGTCGCCGTACTGCTTGGCGTCGGCCTCGATCTCCTTGATCATCGTGCGGCGCAGCACGGCCGGGCTGCCCAGGATCTCCTGCAGCTTGTCGCGGTCGCCGCGCAGGTCCTTCAGCTCCTGCTCGATCTTGATCGACTCCAGCCGCGCCAGCTGGCGCAGCCGCAGTTCGAGGATGTCGTCGGCCTGGCGGTCGCTGAGCTTGAAGCGCTCGATCAGCGCCGCCTTCGGCTCGTCCGACTGGCGGATGATGCGGATCACCTCGTCGATGTTCAGCAGCACCAGCTGCCGGCCCTCGAGCACGTGGATGCGCTCCAGCACCTTGTCGAGGCGGTGCCGGGTGCGCCGCTGCACCGTCTGCGCGCGGTATTCGATCCACTCCTGCAGCATCAGCCGCAGCGTCTTCTGCGTCGGCCGGCCGTCGGCGCCGATCATCGTCAGGTTGATCGGTGCCGAGCTCTCCAGGCTGGTGTGGGCGAGCAAGGTGTTGATCAGGTCCTGCTGCTCGATGCGGCTGGTCTTGGGCTCGATCACGATGCGCACCGGCGCATCCTTGTTCGATTCGTCGCGCACCGCGTCCAGCACCGCCAGCACGGTCGCCTTCAGCTGCACCTGCTCGGCGGCCAGCGCCTTCTTGCCGGCCTTGACCTTCGGGTTGATCAGCTCCTCGATCTCTTCGAGCACCTTCTGCACGCTGGTGCCGTGCGGCAGCTCGTTGATCACCAGCTGCCACTGGCCGCGCGCCAGGTCTTCGATCTTCCAGCGCGCGCGCACCTTCAGGCTGCCGCGACCCGTGGTGTACGCGGCGCGGATGTCTTCCGGCGCGCTGATGATCTGGCCGCCGCCCGGGTAATCGGGGCCGGGCACCAGCGTGAACAGCTCGTCGTCGCTCAGCGACTCGTTGCGGATCAGCGCCACGGTGGCGGCGGCAATCTCGCGCAGGTTGTGCGACGGCAGCTCGGTGGCCAGGCCGACCGCGATGCCGCTCGCGCCGTTCAGCAGCACGAACGGCAGGCGTGCCGGCAGCAGCCGGGGCTCGCGTTCGACACCGTCGTAGTTGGGCACGAAGTCGACCGTGCCTTCGTCGAGTTCGTCGAGCAGCAGGCGCGAGATCGGCGCCAGGCGCGCTTCGGTGTAGCGCATCGCCGCCGCGTTGTCGCCATCGCGCGAGCCGAAGTTGCCCTGGCCGTCGACCAGCGGGTAACGCTGCGAGAAGTCCTGCGCCATGCGCACCATCGCGTCATAGGCCGCCTGGTCGCCGTGCGGGTGGAACTTGCCGATCACGTCGCCGACGACGCGCGCGCTCTTGACCGGCCGAGCCCCGGCCGTGCCGCTGAAGGCCAGGCCCAGGCGCTGCATCGCGTACAGGATGCGCCGCTGCACAGGCTTCTGGCCGTCGCAGACGTCGGGCAGCGCGCGGCCCTTCACGACGCTGAGCGCGTATTCGAGGTAGGCCCGTTCGGCGTAGTGGGCCAGCGTGATGGCGTCGTTGGAATCGCCGGTGTCGAAGAGGTCGGTCGTCATTGTGGTTGTTTGCCGTCGTGGATCTGGAGTTCGCGCGGCATGCGGGCCTGCAGCAGCGCCCAGTACAGCTCCAGCACTAGGTGCACGTGCGCCTGGGTTTCGGGGATGGCCGGCATCTCGCCGCCGGCCTTGCGCACCGCCGATTCGCCGGCATTCCACGCCGCGAGCGCGACGTCGATGCGGCCGAAGCGGCGCGTCAGGGTGGAGAGCATGCGCGCACCGGCAAGGATGTTGGTGCGCGGGTCGAGCAATTGATCGCGCACGGCGCCGGTCAGCCCGCCATAGTGCTGCGCCGAGACGGGCGTCAGCTGCATCAGGCCGAGCGCGCCGCGCGGCGAGACCGCCTTCGGGTTGAAGCCCGACTCGACCGCGATGATGGCCTTCAGCAGCTCGATGTCGACGCCGTGCTGCGCGGCCGCCTCGCGCAGCAGCGGCTGCAGCGACTTGACCTCGGGCGCGAATTCGAGCCAGGTCAGCAGGCCGCCGGCGGCGTCGGTCTTGCCGGGCACGCGCTGGTCGCCTTTCGAGTCGCCCAGCACCAGGTGGTAGCGCGAGTCGACCTGGGTCGGCGCGAGGTGCGCTGTGCCGCTGCCGTCGACGTAGCCCCACAGCTCGGCTTGCGCGAGCGCGGGCACGGCCAGGGCGGCCATCGACAGCCAGGTCTTCGCCAGCAGGGTCTTCACGCGGCAGCCTTCCGGGCGCGGTACTCGTGCTCGAGCAGCGACATCACGACCAGCGAGTCCCAGCCGTCCTCGTCCTTCACGCTGTCGCGCAGCCGGCCTTCCTCGACGAAGCCCTCGCTGCGGTAGAGCGCCTGCGCGCGCACGTTGCGGGCTTTCACGTCGAGCCAGAAGCGGTGCGCACCGAGCGATTCGAAGGCCATGCCGGCGAGCAGGCGCACGCAGGCCCGGCCGAGGCCGCGGCCCTTGTCCTGCAGCACGATGCGCTTCAGCTCGACCGAGTGGTGCGGGTTGCGGCAGCCCTGCAGGATCACGAAGCCGGCGGCCTGCGTGCCGGTGCCGGCCTCGACGATGAAGTGCCGGAAATCCGGAAAGCGGATCGCGCCCTCGTGCTGCGTGCGGTCCCAGGGCGTGATGAACGGCAGGTTGGCCGGGTCCCGCTCGACACTCAGCACGAAGTCCAGGTCGCTCTGCATCGTCGGCCTCAGGCGCACCGAGCTTGCGGAAGCATTCACACGTCGACCTCGACGTCGTCACCGTGCAGCTCCATCAGCTCGCGACGCGCCGCCGCCTCGCCCTTGCCCATCAGCTTGGTCAGCGACTCGGTGGTGCCCGCGAAGTCGAGCGCGCCGAAGGCCACCTGCAGCAGGCGCCGCGTGTCGGGGTTCAGCGTGGTGTCCCACAGCTGCTCGGCATTCATCTCGCCCAGGCCCTTGAAGCGGCCGATGGTCCAGCTGTTGTCGCGCGCGCCTTCCTTGCGCAGCTTGTCGAGCGTGGCCGCCAGTTCGCCTTCGTCGAGCACGTACAGCTTGGCGGCCGGCTTCTTGCCGCGCGCCGGCGCATCGACGCGGAACAGCGGCGGCTTGGCGATGTAGACGTTGCCGCGCTCGATCAGCTTCGGGAAATGGCGGAAAAAGAGCGTCAAGAGCAAGACCTGGATGTGCGAGCCGTCGACGTCGGCGTCGCTCAGGATGCAGATCTTGCCGTAGCGCAGGCCGGACAGGTCGGGCGTGTCGTTGGCGCCGTGCGGATCGACACCGATCGCCACGGCAATGTCGTGGATCTCGTTGTTGGCGAACAGCCGGTCGCGCTCGACCTCCCAGGAGTTCAGCACCTTGCCGCGCAGCGGCAGTACCGCCTGGGTTTCCTTGTTGCGGCCCATCTTGGCGCTGCCGCCGGCCGAGTCGCCCTCGACCAGGAACAGCTCGTTCAGGTTCAGGTCGCGGCTCTCGCAATCGGTCAGCTTGCCGGGCAGCACGGCCACGCCCGAGCCCTTGCGCTTCTCGACCTTCTGGCTCGCGCGCTGGCGCGTCTGCGCCTGCCGGATCACCAGGTCGGCCAACTTGCGGCCCAGGTCGACGTGCTGGTTCAGCCACAGCTCCAACGCCGGCTTCACGTAGGTGGACACCAGGCGCAGCGCGTCGCGGCTGTTCAGGCGCTCCTTGATCTGGCCCTGGAACTGCGGATCGAGCACCTTGGCCGACAGCACGAAGCTGGCGCGCGAGAACACGTCTTCGGGCATCAGCTTGACGCCCTTGGGCAGCAGGCTGTGCAGGTCGATGAAGCCCTTGACCGCGCCGAACAGGCCGTCCTTCAGCCCGGATTCGTGCGTGCCGCCGTTGACCGTCGGGATCAGGTTGACGTAGCTCTCGCGCATCGGCGCGCCTTCTTCGGTGAAGGCGACGCACCAGGCCGCGCCCTCGCCCTCGGCGAAGTTCTCGGTCTCGCGCGCGTCGGCGTAGCGCTCGCCCTCGAACAACGGGATCACCGGGTCGGCGCTGAGCGCCTGCATCAGGTAGTCGCGCAGGCCGCCCTTGTAGGTCCAGCTCAGCACCTCGCCGCTCTTCTCGATCGTCAGCGACACGACCACCCCCGGCATCAGCACGGCCTTGCTGCGCAGCAGGTGGGTCAGCTCGGCCTTCGGGAATTCGACGCTCTCGAAGTATTTCGGGTCCGGCCAGGCGCGCACGGTGGTGCCGGTCTTGCGATCGCCGGCGGCCGCCTTGCGCACGACCAGCGCCTCGATCACGTCGCCGCCCGAGAACGCGAGCCGGGCCACCTGGCCTTCGCGGTAGACGGTGACCTCGAGGCGTTTCGCCAGCGCGTTGGTCACGCTGACGCCCACGCCGTGCAGGCCGCCGGAGAAGCTGTAGGCGCCGCCCGAGCCCTTGTCGAACTTGCCGCCGGCGTGCAGCCGGGTGTAGACGATCTCGACCACCGGGACCTGCTCCTCCGGGTGCAGCCCGAACGGGATGCCGCGGCCGTCGTCCTGCACGCTGACGGAGCCATCGGTGTGCAGCACGACGTCGATGCGTTTGCCATGGCCGGCCAGCGCCTCGTCGGCCGCGTTGTCGATGACCTCCTGGATGATGTGCAGCGGGTTGTCGGTGCGGGTGTACATGCCCGGCCGCTGCTTGACGGGCTCGAGGCCCTTGAGAACACGGATCGATGACTCGCCGTAGGAAGAATTGGGTTTGGTCGCCATGGGACGGATTCTAGGAGCCGTCCGGTTACATCCTGTTGTAGGCGAGGCAGCACCCGGATTGTCGTCCGGGCTGCATGATTCGCAGCCCGGATGCCAATCCGGGGTCAGCGGAACGTCCAGCGTGCGTTGTCGCCCCCCACGCAATCCCATTGGTGCACCGCCGCACCATCCGCCGTCGACACGTCGCTCACGTCCAGGCACTTGTTGCTGTGCGAGGCGCGCAGGTAGAAGTAGCCGCCGCCCTGGTCTTCCAGCTTGAACAGCTGGTTCGCACCGCCGGTGCAGGTCCATTGCTGGATCGCCGCGCCGTTGGCCGTGCTGACGCCGGTGACGTCCACACACTTGCCGCTCAGCACCGAGCGCAGCTGCCACAGCCCGTTGCCGGCGCTCTGCGCCACCCATTGCTGGTTGCTGCCGCCACCGTAGCTCCATTGCTGCAGCAGGGCGCCGTCGGTGGTGAGGCGATCGCGCACGTCGAGCGCCCGGCCGCTGTGCCTGGCGACGATCGCATAGGCCTGGCCCGACACCGGCCCGGTCGCCGGCGGGTTGGTCGGCGGCGTCGGCTGGTTGCTGCCGGTCGAGTCCTCGAACTGCAGCCAGTCGAGGTTCGCGACGCCCAACCCGCCCTTGGCGACCAGGTAGATGTTGTGCACGCCGCTGCTGCGCTGGATCGGCGTGGTCACTTCCTGGAACGTCGTCCAGCCGCCGGTGCCGGGCACGGTGACGGTGCCGACGTGCGCGCCGGTCGGGCTGTCCAGGTGCAGCTCGATCTGCTTGCCGGCATAGGCGGCATCCACCGCCAGCCGCAGCTTCAGCCGGTCGACGCCGCTGCCGAAGTCGACGTCGATGTAGCGCAGCCAGTCGCCGGCGTCGAAGCTGCCGATGCCGGTCGAATCGAAGCTGACGCCGCTCTGCGCATAGAACTGCTCGGCCTCGAGCTTGTTGGTGGCGCGCCAGTTGCCTTCGTACTGCAGGTTGCGGATCAGGCTGTTCTTGCCGGTGAGCGCCGCCTTGAACACGCTGTTGAGCATGGTGTTGGGCGCCATGTTCTTCTCGACGTCCCAGTTGCGCCACTTGGCTTCGATGGTCGCGTACGAGTCACTGGCGACGTTGGGCGTGTTGGCGCCGGCGTTGGTGCTGTTGTACAGCGCCCAGTTGCCGACGTTGGTGCCCTTGTAGGTCCAGCTGGTCCAGTGCCAGCCGGCCTCGTTGTAGCGGCGCAGCGCGTACTCCCAGCTGCTCTGCAGGTTGAACAGCATGAACTCGCCGACGTAGTGCGGCACGTTGTACGACAGGTACTGCTTCTCCTGGTTGATCTTGCCTTCGGTGAAGTTCACCTGGGCCTGGTAGTTGGATTCGTTGCCCCAGTTGTAGTAGTGGAACTCGTAGATCACGTTGGTCCACCCGTAGTCGGACGGGCGCGTGATCGCGCTCCAGTCCCAGATGCCTTCCATGATCACGATGTGGTTCGGGTCGACCGCACGGATCTCCTTGTAGAACCGGTCGTACATGTCCAGCACCGGGCGCGTGGCCGGCGCCGGGTAGCTGAGCGACGGCTCGTTCAGCAGGTCGTAGCCGGCCACCGTCGGCTCGTCGCGGAAGCGCGTGGCGATCTCGCGCCAGAAGTTCAGCGACTGGTTCTGGAACGTGGTGTTGTTCCACAGCGCGCCCGAGCCGCCGATGCGGCCGCTGTGGTCGGCGCCGTTCTGCGAACCGGGAGCGCCGTGCAGGTCGAGGATGACGTACATGCGGTACTTCTTCGCCATCGCGACCACCCACTCGATGCGGCGGAAGTCGATCTTGCCGGACGGGTCGCGCTTCCACGAGCCGTCTTCGTTCATGTGGTTCAGGTAGTAGATCGGCAGGCGCACCGCGCTCATGCCGAGGTCGCCGAGGATGCGGAAATCCTTCTCCTGCAGGTAGCTGTCCTGGTAGGCGTTGATCAGCGCATCGCGGCCGCTGTCGCCGAAGCGCTGGCTCAGCGTCTTGCGCATCGTGTAGTCGTCGCCGGCGCCGGCCAGCGGCGACATCCAGGTCTCGTGCACCTGCCAGCCGCCGAGGTTGACGCCGCGCAGGTAGATGGGGTCGCCGGTGCCGTTCTGGTTGCGCACCGTGCGGCCGTCGACCTTCAGGAAACTGCTGTGGGCCAGGGCATTGCCGGCCAGCATCAAGGCGGCCAGCGGGAGGAGAGCGAAACGCTGCAGGAGTTTCATGGGCGGACTGGGGTGAATGTGGAAACGGTTCCAGTCCGGGATTCTTCTTGTGCGCGACCGGAGTCACCTTCGGGTTAACCCTTGATCCGTGTCCGGCAATGTCACGATCTGTAGCCCGGATGCCAATCCGGGTTTGTCCAACACATCCCGGATCGGCATCCGGGTCACGACAGCGCTGCGGCGACGAGATCGCGCTGCTCGCGCTGGTGCACCACCTGCGACGACGTCGCACCCGACGCGGTCACCGGTCGTGACACCTCGCTCAACCCGAGGCCGGCCGGGCAGGCCGCCGCCAGGTCATCGCGCACGAAGGCCCACGCGCCCTGGTTGCGCGTCTCCTCCTGCGCCCACACCACCTCGCGCGCGTTCGGGTAGCACTGCAGCGCCTGCCGCATTGCTTCATGCGGGAACGGATACAACTGCTCCAGCCGCAGCAAGGCCACGTCGATCCGGCCCTGGGCGACACGGGCGCAGTGCAAGTCGTAGTACAGCTTCCCGCTGCACACCACCACGCGCGTCACGGCCAGCGGATCCGCCACGTCGGCATCGCCTAGCACCGGCTCGAAGCGCCCCTCCAGCAGCTCGCGCAAGCCCGAGTGCGAGTTCGGCTCCTTGTACAGCACCACCTTCGGCGTCATCGCCACCAGCGGCTTGCGCACCGCGTTGAAGGCCTGCCGGCGCAGCAGGTGGAACCACTGCGCCGAGGTCGACGGGACCGTCACCTGCAGGTTGTCGCCGCCGCACAGCTGCAGGAAGCGCCCGAGGAACGCGCTCGAATGCTCCGGCCCGATGCCCTCGTAGCCATGCGGCAGCAACACCGCCAGCGCCGAACGGCAGCCCCACTTCTCCTCGCCGGCACTGAGATACTGGTCGACATACACCTGCGCGCCATTGACGAAATCGCCGAACTGCGCCTCCCAGACCGTCAGGCCGCGCGTGTCCTGCACGCTGTGCCCGTACTCGAAGCCCAGCACCGCCTCTTCGGACAGCACCGAGTTGACCGCCTCGAAGCGACCCGCACCCAGTTGCTGCAGCGGAACGAATTCCGCCGCCCCCCCCTGTCCCTGGTTGTGCCACACCGCCTGGCGGTGCATGAAGGTGCCGCGCTGCACGTCCAGCCCCGAGATGCGCACGTCGACGCCGGCCGCCAACGTCGTCGCATAGACCAGGTTCTCGGCCAGGCACCAATCGACCTGCGAGTCCTCGCCGCGAACCGCGTGCTCCCACTGCTGTGCGAGCGACTGCACCAGCGGATGCGGTTGGAAGTCCGCCGGCAGCCGGGTCATCGCCGACACCGCGGCTTGCAGGTTCTCGAGCGACAGCCCGGCCGGCGCCGTTGCATGCGCCTCGGCCGGGCGCGGCACCGCTTCGCGCGCGGAGTCCTCCAGCGCCCCGAACGCCTCGAACGCCGCCGCCCGCGCGTCGGCGATGTACGACGCCATGCTCTCCTCGGTGGCCCGGCCGGCCGCGACCAGCGCCGCGCCATGCACCTCGACCACCGAGGCCTTGCGCTCGGCCATCGGGTACACGTGCGGGCTGGTCAGCGCCGGCAGGTCGTGCTCCGAATGGCCCAGCCGGCGGTAGCCGATCAGGTCGATCACCACGTCGCTCGCGAACGCCTGGCGGTAGTCCAGCGCGATCGCCGCGGCCCGCTGCAGTTGCCCGGGCGCATCGGCGTTCACGCGCAGCACCGGCGCGTCGACCATGCGGGTCACGTCGGTGCAATAGCGCTGGCCGTCGGCGTCCATCCGGTTCGGCTCGGTGAAGCCCAGCTGGTTGTTGATGATGACGTGCAACACGCCGCCCACCGTGTAGCCCGGCTTGCGCGTCAGCATCAGCGTCTCCATCACCACGCCCTGGCCCGCGAATGCGGCGTCGCCGTGCATCACGATCGCCAGCGCCGCGCTGCGGCTCGCGCGCGCCATGCCGGTGACGACCGGGTAGACGCTCTGCAGGTGCGACGGGTTGTGCGCCAGCGTCAACGCCACGTCGCCATGGCGCGTGGGCAGCGTGCGCCGGCCGCCCAGGTGGTAGACGAGGTCGCGCTGCAGTTCGGGCTGCGGCGCCTGCGCGTCGAAGTACCCCAGCACCTGCGCCGGGGCCATGCCCAGCAGGTTGACCAGCACGTTGACGCGCCCGCGGTGCGGCATGCCCATGAAGACGTCGGCGACGCCGTGCGCCGCCGCCTGCTCGATCAACGCATCGAGCAGCGGCAGCAGCGCCTCGCACCCTTCCAGCGAGAAGCGCTTGCCGTGCGGGAAGTGCTGCGCCACGTGCTGCTCCCAGGCCTGCACCTGGATCAGGCGGTCCAGCAGGTCGGTGTCCGGCGGCGGCGCCGCGCCGGCATCGGCCTCCATGCGCGCGTGCAGCCAGGCGCGGCGGGTCTCGTCCCGCACGGCCGATGCGTCGAGCGCCAGCGGCCCGCACCAGGCGGCCTTCAGGCGCCGGTCCAGTTCGGCGGTGTGCGGATCGGTGGGCGACAGCCCGAAGCGCTCGGGCGCCAGGCCCTGCGCGCCCATCGGGTTCGACACGCCCAGCGGGTCGAGCGCCGCATGCCGGTGCCCGTGCTCGCGGTGCGCGTCGATGAAGCGCTGGACGTCCGGTGCGATGTGGAGCGGGCGCAGCTCGGCGTCCGCGTGGTATGACGTGGTTGACATTCCATCCCCCTGACAGAAACGTTGCGGAAGGCGGGACGGCGCTCTGTGGCGCCTGCCGCCCGACGGTGTCTCCTCTCACCCCGTCGGGTGAGCGGGTGGCTACAGCTCGAAGGCGCGCACGACGTCGGTCAGTTGCCGAGCCTGGTCCTTCAACGCGCCGGCCGAGGCCGTGCCCTGCTCCACCATCGCCGCATTGCGCTGCGTCGAATCGTCCATCTGCAGGATCGCGCTGTTGACCTGCTCGATGCCCATGCTCTGCTCGCGGCTCGAAGCGCTGATCTCGGCGACGATGTCGCTGACGCGCTTGATGCTGCTGACCACCTGCTTCATCGTCACGCCGGCCTGCTCGACCATCTTGCTGCCCTGGTCCACCTGGTCGACCGATTCGGAGATCAGCGACTTGATTTCCTTGGCCGCCAGCGCGCTGCGCTGAGCCAGGCTGCGCACCTCGGCGGCCACCACCGCGAAACCGCGGCCCTGCTCGCCGGCCCGCGCCGCCTCGACGGCCGCGTTCAGCGCCAGGATGTTGGTCTGGAAGGCGATGCCGTCGATCACGCCGATGATCTCGACGATGCGCTTGGACGAGGTCGAGATCGAGCTCATCGTGTTGATCACCTGGCCGACGACCTCGCCGCCCTGCGTCGCGACGGTGGACGCGGAGATCGCCGACTGGTTGGCCTGGCTCGCGCTGTCGGCGCTGAGCTTGACGGCCGCGGTGAGCTGCTCCATCGCCGAGGCGGTTTCCTCGAGCGCGCTCGCCTGCTGCTCGGTGCGCGACGACAGGTCCATGTTGCCCTGCGACACCTCGTGCGCCGCGGTGGAGATGGTGTCGGCCCCGGTGCGCACCTCGGAGACGATGCGGTGCAGGCTCTCGACCATGTGCTGCAGCGCGGTGATCAGCCGCCCGACTTCATCCTTGCTCTCGACCTCGACGCGGTGCGTCAGGTTGCCGGCCGCCACCGATTCGGCCAGGCCGATGGCGCGCTGGATCGGGCGCGTGATCGAACGGGTGATGTAGTACGCCGTGCCCACGCCCAGCAGGATGGCCAGCACCGAGGCGGCGATCATCTGCATCTTGGCCGAGCGCGAGGTGGTCTTGGCGCTGGCGACGTCGTTCACCATGCTCTGCGCCTGGCGCGCCACCATCTTGTCGATCAGCGCGTAGTAGCGTGCCTGGGGGGCGGCCATCTCGTCCTGGTAGACCACCATCGCCTCGTCGCGCTTGCCGGCGGCCATCAGGTCGAAGACCTTGCGCACCACGACGCCGTATTCCTTGCGCGCCGCCGATTGCTCGGCGAATTGCGCCTTGTCTTCGTCGGTGTGGATCAGCTTCTCGAAATCGGCCAGGTTCTGCGTATTGGCCGCGCGAATGGCCGCGTATTCGTCGGTGTATTTCTTCAACTGTTCCGGCGTGGTCGCCAGCAGGATGCGCCCGACGGTGACGGCGCCGTGGTCGCCGACGGTCTTGATCTTGTTGGCCAGCGCGATCTGCGCATAGCGGTCGTCGACCACGTTGTCCATCACCGAACTCAATCCGTTCAGGACCGAGGTGGCGACGGCCAGGATCACGAGCAACAACGCGATGACGACCGAGAAGGCCAGCGCGAGCCGCGAACCTATCTTGAGGTTCGAAAGAATCATTCTTCTACTCCCTGAACTGTTCGTTTAATGCTGCAATGGTGTTGAAACGTTTGCCTTTCAGCAAGTGCAATCAAGTCCGACTTTGAGCCGTCTTTCACGAATGGCTACGACTTTGCCTTGCCGCGCAATTCAGACTCAATTGCGAGGTTCGAGCGACCCGATCTGCACCGCCATGCGTCCGGTTATCGGCGCAGGCGCGGCGGGACTGAGCGATTTCTGCGTCAGCGCTTGAAGATCAGCTTCGCGGTCTGCGGATCCGCAGGTGCCGAGGTGTGCTGGTGGGTGATCTTCCAGGCGCCGCCCCGGCGCTGGAGCACCAAGGTGAGGCGGTTGCTCATCGAGCGCAGCTCGACGCCGTCGGGGCCCAGCGCGGCAAAACTGACGAAAGCATGACCGATGGCCAGGTCCTGCGAGACGCTGGCCTGCACGTCGCTGAACCCGACCCGCACCCGCTCGTCGCCCAGCGAGCCGAACCAGTCGGCCGTCTCCCGGCACCAGGCTTCGAGGCCGTCGAAAGACCAGGCGCCCCACATGTCGAACACGCGGACATCGGCGGCGTAGAGCGCGGCAAAGGCGCCGGCGTCCTTGGCCAGGACGGCAGACTGGTAGCCTTCGAGCGCCTGGAAGACGGGGTTGGTGTCGGATGAGGTCATGGTTTGCTCCTGCGGTTCTCACCACGACGATCGACACCCGGCGGAATCGACAGCGGCCGGATGCCGTCAACCGAAGGTGAACACGAAGGCCTGCGCGCCCGGATCGAGGAACTCGATCTCGAACAAGGCATCTCCGCCGTTCGCCGAGCGGCGCACCAGCTGGTAGAGCTTCTGCGCACCGATGACCCCGTTGCCCTGCGCATCGACATCGGCACCGCGGTCCGCCAGCGGCGGCTTGCCGTCGACCAGCACCCTGAAGCGCACCGGCTCGCCATCGGCCGATGGCCCCAGCACCAGGTGCAGGTCGCGTGCCTGGAAGCGCAGCGCGAGGCGGCCGTTCGCCTGGCCGAGTACCGCGCCCTCGGGGCCCACGTTCCAGGTGCCGGCGAGCGCCCACTGGTTGCGCTGCAGCGAGGCCGGCAGTTGGTAGGCCTGCGCCCGGTCGGCGGCGATGCCGCCCGGCGACGCAAAACCGCTCGCGTGCTGGTAGCCGAGGTAGGTCTCGGGCGACAAGGCCGGCGACGCACCGGGTGCCGCCTGCGTGCCCTCGCCCTTCGGCGCCACCAGGCCGGCGGGAACCGCGGCAGCCCCGGCCTCGGCCAGCAGTTGCTGGATCACCTGCTCGGCCTGCGCATAGTCGCCTTCGCCGAACTGGTGATGGCGGATGCGGCCCTGTGCATCGACGAAGTAGAACGCCGGCCAGTAGCGGTTGCCGAACGCGCGCCAGATCGCGAAGCTGCTGTCGACCGCCACCGGGTAGCCGACCTGCAGCTCGGCGACCGCGCGGTGCACGTGGCCCGATTGCTTCTCGAAGGCGAACTCCGGCGTGTGCACGCCCAGCACCACCAGGCCCGCGTCCTTGTACTTGTCGGCCCAGGCGCGAACGTAGGGCAGCGTGCGCAGGCAGTTGATGCACGAGTAGGTCCAGAAATCGACCAGCACCACCTTGCCGCGCAGGCCTTCGGCGGTCAGCGGCGGCGAGTTGATCCATTCGGTGGCGCCGGCCAGCGGAGGCAGGATGCCTTCGACGGGGAGCTTCTGCTTGACTGACGCGGTAGGTCCCGGATTGGCATCCGGGCTACGGGTGAGTCGCTGCACGAGCGATTCCTCCAGCGTCGATGTGGTGCCGATCGACAGGCGGCTCAGCAGGCCGGTGTCCAGGCCCAGCGCGATCGCGCCGACGCCCAGCAGCACTGCGGCCCCCGCGGCACGGCGGACCCACTCGCCGGTGTGCAGCGAGCGCTTCATCACCGCGAACAGGCGCCCGCCGAACAGCAGTGCCGCCGCCAGCGAGCTGCAGGCCCCGGCGGCATACGCCAGCAGCAGCACCGAGGTGCCCGCGCTCGCGCCGTTCAGCGCCGCGCCGGTCAGGATCAGCCCGAGGATCGGGCCGGCGCACGGCGCCCACAGCAGCCCGGTGCCCACGCCCAGCGCCAGCGGCGACAGGATGGACGTGCGCTGCTGCGATCCGGAAATGCGCAAGCCCAGCGCGACCAGCGGCCGGCTCATGCGCTCGGCCAGCGCCGGGAACAGCAGCGTGACGCCGAAGCCGGCCAGCAGCAGCATCGCCGCATGGCGGCCGTGTTCGTTGAGCGCGACCACCCAGCCGCCGCCCACCGCGGCCAGCGTCGCGATGGCCGCGAAGGCCACGGCCATCCCCGCCAGCATCGGCAGCCCGTGCGAGCGGAACGGCCGGTCGGCGCGCGCGAACACGAACGGCAGCACCGGCAGGATGCATGGGCTCAGGATGGTGAGCACGCCGCCCAGCCAGGCAAGGAGCAGCAGGATCACGATTCGTCTCCCGGGCCCAGCGTCAGCCGGGCTTCGAGCCCGCCCTCGGCACGGTTCATCAGCTTCAACTCGGCGCCCATCGCCACCGACAGCTGCTGCGCGATGGCCAGGCCCAGGCCGGTGCCGCCGGTGCTGCGGTTGCGCGAGCTCTCCACGCGGTAGAAGGGCTGCAGCACCGCTTCGAGCTGGTCCGGCGGGATGCCCGGCCCGTTGTCGAGCACGGCCAGCACCAGCCGGCCGCCGTCGGCCTGCACGCGCAACTGCACGTCGCTGCCGAACTTCAGCGCGTTGTCGATCAGGTTCATCAGGATGCGGCGCAGCGCGTTCGGCCGCGTCACGATCGGCGCGCCGGCCCGGCCTTGCAGCCGCACCTGCTCGCCCGAGTCCTCGTAGTCGGCGACCATGCTCTCGAACAGCGCGTCGGCATCGATGCGGCAGGCCGGCTCGGTCGCGCCATGCAGGGTGCGCGCATACGTGACGCCTTCGCGCACCAGCGCCAGCATCTCGTCCAGGTCCTGGCGGAACTTGTCGCGGTCCTGTTCGTGGTCCATCAGGTCGGTGCGCAGGCGCATGCGGGTGATGGGGGTCTGCAGGTCGTGCGAGATCGCGGCCAGGATCTCGACGCGCTCGGCCATGTAGCCGGCGATGCGCTGCTGCATCGCGTTGAAGGCCCGGGCCGCATGGGCGACCTCGCTCGGGCCTTCCTCGGCCAGCGGCGCCTTCAGGTCGGGCCCCAGGTCATCGGCCGCCGCGGCCAGCTGCGCCAGCGGCCGCGTGACCAGCCGCACGACCACCCAGGCGCAGACCGCCAGCACCACCAGCTGCCCCAGCAGCACCCACAGCACCCAGTTCGACACCGGCATCTCGACGCGGCGGCAGTGGATGACCAGCGCCGAGCCGTCGGCCAGCCGCACCTGGATCTGCAGGCCGTCGCGCGGCTGCGCCACCTGCAGCACCTTGACGATCTCGAACGGCCGCAGCGCCTCGGTGACGGAGTCGGCGAACATGCGCGAGAACGGCGACTCGATCGCGAAGCCCTCGGCCGTGCCGCCCAGCTGGAAGCGGTAGTTGCGACGCTCCAGCCGCGCCAGCCAGCCATCGCGCTCGTCCGCCGGCAGGCGGTCGAGGATGGCCACCGAGCTGGCGATGTCGCGCTCGACGCCCAGCATCATCAGCTCGCGCAGCACCGTGCCGCGCTCGAAGCGGATCAGCGCGAAGGTCAGCAGCTGGGCGATCGTCAGGCCGACCACGATGACCAGGGTCACGCGCGCGAACAGCGTGCGGGGCGCGAAGCTCATGATGCGGCCAGCGCGCGGCGCACGAACTCGAGCCGGTCCTGGCCCCAGAAGATCTCGCCGTCGACCACGTAGCTGGGCGCGCCGAACACCTGCGCCGCGATGGCCTCGCGCGTGTTCTCCTGGTACCGCGCGCCCACCGCCTCGCCCAGTGCCTGCATCGCGCGCTGCGCCGGCAGCCCGCATTCGACGGCCAGTTGCGCCAGCACCTCGGGATCGGAGACATCGAGCTCGCGCGCCCACACCGCCCCCAGCACCGCGCCCGTGACCTGCATCGCGGCCGCGTCGCCATCGTGCAGCGCAACGGCCACGATCAGCTTGGCCGCGTGGTCGGGCGGCACCGGGAAATGCCTCGGCTGCAGGTTCATCGGCGCCCCGAGTTCCTTCGAGAAACGCGCCAGCTCGACCAGCCGGTAGGCCTGGCGCTGCGCCGGCCGCTGGCCCAGCGGCAGGCCGCCGGAGACCGCGAACACCGCGTTCATGTCCACCGGCCGCACGCGAACGGCCGCGCCGGCCTCTTGCACGATGGCGGTGAAGCGCCGGTGGCCCAGGTAGGACCAGGGGCTGAGCGGGCCGAAGTAGTAGTCGATGGTGCGGGTCACGGGGGTCTCCAGGCGGTCGGCGCGTCGTTCGGGTCAGGCGATCAGCAGCGTGATCTCGATGTTGCCCTTCAGCGCCTTCGAGTACGGGCAGGTGTCGTGCGCAGTGTCGACCAGTTGCTGCTTCTGCCCGGCGGTGAGCCCCGGCAGCGTGATCGACAGCGTGGCCGCCAGCCCGTAGGCACCGGCGTCGGTCATGCCCAGCGAGACGTTCGCCTCGACCGCGGCATCCTGCGGCATCTTCAGGCCCAGGCTCTTGGCCGCCAGGCCCATCGCGCCGATGAAGCAGGCCGACCAGCCCACGCCCAGCAGCTGTTCCGGGTTGGTGCCGGGCTTGCCGGAGCCGGGCGGGCTGAGCTTGACGTCGAGCGCACCGTCGCTGGATCGGCCGGATCCGTCGCGGCCACCGGTGGTGTGGGTGTGGGCGGTGTACAGCAGCTTGTCGAGCTTCGTGGTCATGGTGGTTCCTTGTTCAGGTGGTTGGGAGCCGCCATTGCACCCGCCGCGTGTATCGACGGTGTGTCGGCCACCCCGGGGATTTGCATTGGCACGTACCTGCGTGCGCGGCCGGATACATGGGAATACAAACCGCCGCGGCCACCTCGGCAGCCGGTCTACAGTGCGGGCCATGAATTCGAAGTCCAGCGACCACATCCTCATCGTCGACGACGACCGCGAGATCCGCGAGCTGCTCACCACCTACCTGGTGAAGAACGGCCTGCGCGTGGTCGCCGTCCCCACCGGCCGGCACATGCGCGCGGCGCTGGAGGAATCGGGCCCGTTCGACCTGATCATCCTCGACCTGATGCTGCCCGGCGAGGACGGCCTGTCGCTGTGCCGCGACCTGCGCAGCGGCAAGTACAAGGCGACGCCGATCCTGATGCTGACGGCACGCAACGACGAGGCCGACCGCATCCTCGGCCTCGAGATGGGCGCCGACGACTACCTGGCCAAGCCGTTCTCGGCGCGCGAGCTGCTGGCGCGGTTGCGCTCGGTGCTGCGGCGCACCCGCATGCTGCCGCCGAACATGCGCTCGACCGAGGCGGCGACGCGGCTGGCCTTCGGCGAATGGGAGGTGGACACCACCGCGCGCCACCTGCTGGACGAGAGCGGCGTGATGGTGGCGCTGAGCGGTGCCGAGTACCGGTTGCTGCGCGTCTTCCTCGACCACCCGCAGAAGGTGCTGAGCCGCGACCAGCTGCTCGGGTTGACGCAGGGCCGCGACGCGGAACTCTTCGAGCGCTCGATCGACCTGCTGGTGAGCCGGCTGCGCCAGCGCCTGCGCGACGACGCGCGCGAACCGCGCTACATCAAGACGGTGCGCAATGAGGGCTACGTCTTCGCCTCGGCCGTCGAGGCGCGGGACTGAGCGCGGGGCGCATCAGCGGCCCGCGAGCTGGCCCGCCAGCGTGGCGAGCTGGTCGATGCAGGTGCCCCAGCCATCGAAGAAGCCCATCTCCTTGTGCTTGTCGCTGCTGGCCTGGTCGGGGTGCATGACGGTCGCGACGTAGCGCGTGCCCTCGCCTTCGTCGGCCAGCGTGATGATGGCGGTGAACGGCATCCACGGCGTGGCCGGCCGCCAGCCGCCGGTGAGCAGCGAGCTGAAGACGATGCGCAACTGCGGCACCACCTCGAGGAAGCTGCCCGGGTTGTCGCTGGTGCCGCCGTCCGGGCCGCTCATGAAGGTGTGGAAGTCGCCGCCGGCGCGCAGGTCGAAGGCCCGCAGCTCGGTGGTCCACGGCTTCGGACACCACCACTGCTTCAGCAGCTCGGGCTCGGTCCAGGCGCGCCACAGCGTGGCGCGCGGCGCGCGCACGAGGCGCGAGATGACGAGGTCGCGCGTTTCAGCGCCGGCGTTTCGGTCGGTCATGGGACAGGCTCTCCTGGTGAAGTTGCTCGGCAAAGGCGGCCATGCGGTCGCTTCGGGCTTCCCACGCGGCACGCTGCTGCGCCATCCACTGTTCGGCCTGCGTCAGCGCCTCGGGCTGCAGCTCGCAGGTGCGCACGCGACCGAGCTTGCTCGACCGGATCACCCCGCTGCGCTCCAGCACCGACAGGTGCTTCATGAACGACGGCAGCGCCATCGCGAACGGCTCGAACAGCGTCGACACCGACGCCGGGCCCGGCCCCAGCGCGCCGACGATCGCGCGCCGCGTCGGGTCGGCCAGCGCGTAGAACACGTCGGTCAGCTGCGCCGCGGCCTGCATCGATTGGTTAGCCATATGGCTTAGTATAGGAAGCAGGCCGGCGCATGGCAAGCGCCGCGGCCTCAGGGCGTGCGGATCGCGTCCACCTCGGCGCGCAGCCACGCGATGAACTGCTGCACCTCCGGCTTGCGCTGCGCCGCGGTCGACTGCAGCAGGTAGTAGCTGCGCGGCGAGGCCAGCGTCGCGGTGAACGGCGCGACCAGCTTGCGCTTGCGCAGCAGGTCTTCGACCAGCGGGCTGCGCGCGATCGCGACGCCCTGCCCGTCGACCGCAGCCTGGATCAACTGGTCGTACAGCGTGAACTGCAGCGTGCTGGCCGGCTTCAGGTCGTCGAGCTTCATCGCCTTCAGCCAGGTCGACCAGTGCTGCAGCGAATCGACCGGGTCGGCCTCCTTCTGCAGCAGCGTGTGCCGGCACAGGTCGAGCGGGTGCTTCAGCGGCCGCTTCGGGTCGCGCAGCAGCCGGGGGCTGCACACCGGGAACACCACCTCGTTGAACAGCAGCTGCGCCGACGCACCGGCACGCTCGGCATCGGTGTAGCGGATCGCCAGGTCGACACCGTCGCGGTTCAGGTGCACCACGTCATAGGTGGCGGAGATGCGCACGTCGACGTCGGGCTGGGCGGCGGTGAATCCGGCCAGGCGCGGGATCAGCCACAGGCCGGCAAAGCCCGGCGTCGTCGTGACGACCACGGTGCGCGTGGCACGGGTGCGCTGGAGCGCCGCGCCGGCCTCGTGCAGCCGCTCCAGCACCTCGCCCACCGTGCGGTACAGGCGCTGGCCTTCGTCGGTCAGCGTCAGCGCGCGGTGCAGGCGCCGGAACAGCGGCAGCTGGTAGTGCGCTTCGAGCGATGCGATCTGGCGGCTCACGGCCGACTATGTCAGGAACAGTTCCTCGGCGGCCTTCGTGAAGCTCAGGTGGCGCGCCGAGGCCTCGAAGGCCTCGAGCTGGTCGAGCGGGGGCAGTACGTAGCGGCGCATGGTTTGGCATTCCGATATCGCATGCAGGTCATGCGAAAAGACCGTTTGAGGCCGCGATCACTGTAGCCCAGACTGGCGGCGAGCCCTTCGGCTCGCATGCATCCAAGGAATCCCACCATGTCTCTCGTTTCGTCGCTTCGCCGCGCCCTGGCCGCGGCCGTGCTGCTGCCCTGCCTCGCCCATGCGCAAACCGCCTCGCCGCCGCTGTCGTACCAGGTGCTGGTCACCGATGGCGTGCAGCGCGCTTCCGAGCTGCGCCTGCCCGATGGTGGCCCGATCGTGTCGTCGCCGGTGTCCAGCACGCTGATCTACGGCGAGAAGGATGCCGTGCTCGTGGACCCGCCGCTGACGCGCTCGCAGACCGAGCAGGTCATCGCCTGGGTCGCGCAGTCGGGCAAGCGGCTGAAGGTCATCTACTCGACGCACGGCCACGGCGACCATTGGTTCGGCACGGCCCAGGTGCTGGAGCGCTTCCCGGACGCGACCGTCTATGCGACAGACGATGTGATCCGGCAGATGCACAAGGCGGCCGACGGCCGCGCGAAGTACGACAAGGATTTCCCGGGCCAGATCGGGCCGACGCCGGTGCTCGCGAAGCCGGTGCCCGCAGAAGGCTTCCTGCTCGAAGGCAAGCGGATCCAGCCGGTGTCCGTCGGGCATTCGGACACCGACGGCACGACGGTGCTGCACGTTCCATCGATCGGCCTGGTCGTGGCGGGCGACGTGGCCTACAACGGGCTGCACCAGTACCTGCTCGAAGGCGGCGACGGCGGCCTGCAGGCGTGGTTGAAGGCGATCGACCGCGTGCAGGCGCTGAAGCCGCGGGCCGTGGTGGCCGGCCACAAGCAGCGCTCACGCAGCGACGATCCGGCCTGCCTCGAAGACACGCGCAAGTACCTGCTGGATGCGCTGCAGCTGCTGGCCCGGAAGCCGACGCCGACGCCGCGCGAGTTCTTCGACAGGATGGTCGCGCTGCACCCCGACCGGATCAACCCGGGCCCGCTGTGGTACAGCGGCATCGGGCTGTTGAAGGCGCAGCCCGATGAGAGTCATTGAGACCAGTCCTCGGGGACGCCCGTCAGGGCAGAATCCGAACTTCCTGTTCCAGCCAGCCCCATGCCCGCCAAGCTACCGATCAACCTGGACGACCTGCTGCGGCAGCGCACCGTCGAAGGCGAACGCATCGAGTACAAGGCCGGCTGGAATCCCGACCCGGTCCTGCGCACCCTTTGCGCATTCGCCAACGACTTCGCCAATCTGGGCGGTGGCTACGTGGTCATCGGACAGGACTGCGACGCCGACGGCCGGCCTGTGTTTCCTCCCATCGGCCTGGCCGACAACCAGCTCGACAAGATTCAGCGCGAGCTTCTGGCCCACTGCCAGTTGATCCAGCCACCTTACTTCCCGATCCTGAGCATCGCGGAAGTCGAAGGTCGCAAGCTCATCGTGCTCTGGGCGCCAGGCGGGCAGACCCGGCCCTACAAGGTACCCGCCGCAGTCACTTCGAAGCAAAAGACCTGGCACTACTACATCCGTCGCTACACCTGCACGGTGGAAGCCCAAGGCGACGACGAGATCGAGTTGCTGAGCTTGGCGGCCAAGGTGCCGTTCGACGACCGCTTTCACCAAGGCGCGCCCCTCGACGCGTTGTCGCACTCGTTGATGGAGACCTTCCTGCGCGAAGTCGACAGCGAACTGGCCGATGTCGTGGGCCCTGCGTTCTCACTCGAGGCTTTGGGCCGACAGATGAATGTGGTGGGCGGGGCCACCGAATCGCCCATGCCGAAGAACGTGGGGCTGCTGTTCTTCAACGAAACGCCCGATCGCTTCTTCCCCGGCACGCAGATCGACGTGCTGTGGTTTCCGGAAGGCGCCGGTGGCGATCGCTTCGAGGAGAAGAGCTTCAAAGGCCCCCTCGGCCGCATGACGCGCGAGGCACTGGGCTACATCCAGCGCAACTACCTGCACGAAACGGTGGTGAAGCACCCCCAACGTGCCGAGGCCGACCGGTTCTGGAACTTCCCTTACGCTGCGATCGAAGAAGCGGTCGTGAACGCCGTCTACCACCGCTCGTACGAAGAACGCGAACCGATCGAGGTGCGCATCGGCCCCGACGAACTGGTGGTGCTGAGTTTTCCGGGGCCGGACCGCTCGATCACGCTGGCCGACCTGCACGCCGGCCGTGCAGTGAGTCGGCGCTACCGCAATCGACGCATCGGCGAGTTCTTGAAAGAGCTGGACCTGACCGAAGGACGGGCCACCGGCATTCCCAAGATCCTCAAGGTGATGGCGGCCAACGGGTCGCCGCCTCCACTGTTCGAGACCGACGACGACCGCGCATCGTTCGTGATCCGGCTGCCAGTGCACGACGGAGCGCGACCCGTTTCAGCGGCTGCCGCAATATCCACCACGGAAGTCACCACGGAAGTCACCACGGAAGTCACCGCCCTGCTGCGCGTTGTACAGGGAGAGATGCCGAGACAGGCGCTGCAGGCCGCGCTGGGCCTCAGAAACGCAGAGCACTTTCGCAAGGCTTACCTGGTACCCGCCATCACGGCGGGCTGGCTGGAAATGACCTTGCCTGACCAGCCAACCAGCCGGCTTCAGCGCTACCGGCTGACTGCCGGGGGCCAGCAATGGCTGCTGGCCCATCAGCATCCGGCAACGCCATGAAACAGCGGCTCTGAACCGACAGCCATTTCTCAGGCCGGCGGTCGCACCGCCTGCCGTGCCAGCAGCTTCCACGCCCCGCCCTGCCGCTGCCACACCTGCAGCACGTGCAGCTTCACGTTGCCCGCCACGCCGCGGTCGTTCGTCTTCGCGACCAGCGTGTGCCGGATGATCGTGACGTCCTGCGCCACCTTGACCGCCTGGTCGCTGATGTCGATGCTGACGAAATCGGAGTTGCCGGCCACCAGGTCGCCGATGAAGCTCGTCTTCGTGTCGACCTTGCCGCTCGAGTGCCCGTAGCTCAGCTCGTCGGCCACCAGCGACGACAGCACCGCCTGGTCGGGGTCGACCATCGCCACGCGCAACTTCTCGGCCGCCGCGACGGCCGAATCGCCACCGCCGGCACCGGCCGGCATCACCGAACAGGCGCACAGCGCCAGGCTGCTCGCCAGCACAGTCAGGATCGTCTTGAACATGCGTGTCTCCTTCAGGGATGGACCGTCGACGGAAGGTCCTTGCCGTGGTACTTCTTGTAGATCGCGTTCAGCTTGTCGTACGTCATCGTACAACTTGAACGCGGGACGCATTATGAGGAGGGTCGGATGGCCGCTGCCATGCGGGTAAGCCCGGGGATATCGGCCATGCCGACGGGTCACTTGTATGACGAGTCATGTCGCGTGGGGCCCGTGTAAGAACCGGCGCGCAGGCCGCGACCGAGGGTGTTCCACACCCAGGGACTTCCCATGCTCAACCGCCGCCACTTCTGCGCCCAGCTCGTCGCCGGCCTCGGCCTCGCCGCCGCTGGCCGCATCGCCAGTGCCGAGGGCCCGGCACCGATCCGCAACATCGTGCTGGTGCACGGCGCCTATGCCGACGGCTCGTGCTGGTCGGACGTGATCGCGCTGCTGCAGAAGGCCGGCTACCGCGCGACGGCGGTGCAGAACCCGTTGACCTCGCTGGCCGACGACGTGGTCGCGACGCAGCGCATCCTGGCCCTGCAGGACGGGCCCACCATCCTCGTCGGCCACTCGTGGGCCGGCACCGTGATCAGCGAAGCCGGCGTCGACCCGAAGGTGGCCGGCCTGGTCTACGTGTCGGCGCGCGCCCCCGATGCCGGCGAAGACTACGCCGCGCTCGCCGGCCGCTTCCCGACGCCGCCGGCCAGCGCCGGCCTGGTCAAGTCGGGTGGCTTCGCGCAGCTGAACGAAGAAGCCTTCCTGCGCGACTTCGCCGGCGACCTGCCCGCCGAGCGGGCCCGCGTGCTCTACGCATTGCAGGGCCGCATCGCCGACACGCTGTTCGCGTCGCGCACCAGCGCCGCGGCCTGGCGCAGCAAGCCGTCGTGGTACGCCATCACGACGCAGGACCGCACCACGGCGCCGGAGCTGCAGCGCTTCGTCGCCGCGCGCATGAAGGCGCGCACGATCGAGCTGGCGTCCAGCCACCTGTCGCTGATCAGCCATCCCCGCGAGGTCGCAGACCTGATCGTCACCGCCGCGACCGATGCGGCGACACGCTCCTAGCGCACCCGAAAACGGCCTGTCTCCATCGCCTGCCGGCGCAACGCGTGAACTTGTTCGCCGAATAAGCTGGCAAGGTCGGTGCGTCGCCGACTAAGCTGGACGCCGGACAAGGGATGCGTATCGCTTCGAACGACATCCCGTTCCATTGCTGTTGGAGACATCGGATGAAAAAGAGCATCGCCATCCTGGCGCTGGCCTTGGCGGCTGCACAGGCCGCCTGGTCGCAGGACATCGTGGTCGGCCAGTCGGTCGCCCTGAGCGGACCCAACGCCGACATCGGCCGCGACATGCGCGACGGCGCGCTCGCGGTGTTCGCCAAGGCCAATGCGGGCAATGCGCTGCCGCACAAGATCCAGCTCGTGACGCTGGACAACGCCAACAACCGGCAGCGCGCACTCGAGAACACCCAGCAGCTGGTGGCCCAGAACGGCGCGATGGTGCTGTTCGGCTACAACTCGGCCACCACCAGCATCGACTCGCTGCCGATCGCGGCGCAGAACAACCTGCTGTTCTTCGCGCCCTTCAGCGGCTCGGCCAGCCTGCGCAGCCACCCCAACGTCTTCACCATCCGCGCCTCGTACAAGGACGAGGCGGTCAAGATCGTCGAGGCCAAGCGCAGCGTCGGTTCGACCAAGGCGGTGGTGCTGCACTATGACGACGAGGTGGGCCGCAGCAACTACGAGACGGTCGCCAGTGCCTTCACCGAAGCGAACATGCCGAAACCGAAGGGCGTGGCGGTGAAGCGCGGTGCGCCGCTCGACGCGGCCGCGATCGACGCGCTGCTCAAGGACGCGCCGCACTACGTGCTCGCCACCACGCAGTACGGCGCGGTCAGCGACTTCCTCAAGGTGTCCACCGACAAGGGCACGCCGGTGCCGGTGGCGGCGCTGTCGTTCGTGAACCCGGACGAACTGGCCGAATCGGTCGGGGGCCTCGCGCGCGGCACCATCGTCGCGCAGGTGATCCCGTCGCCACGCCCGTCCAACCAGGTGTCGGTGCCGCTGGTGAAGGAATGTGCCGAGGCCTTGAACGCCCTCAACGGCGCCAAGCTCAACTACACCTCGCTCGAGTCGTGCATCGCCGCCAAGACGCTCGTCGCGGCGCTGAAGAAGGCCGGCTCCAAGCCAACCCGCGAAGGCATCCTGCAGGCCATGGGCTCGTTGGGCCGGGTCGACCTGAACGGCTATGCGCTCACCTACTCGCCGACCAGCCACCACGGCAGCAACTGGGTCGAGCTGACCATCCTGTCGCGCGGCAACCGCTTCGTGCAGTAGCCCCCGAACTCCAGGTCCGGAAACGGCCAGCGCCCGCGGCCGCGGGCGGCCACGATGCGGCTTCGATCACCACGAGCCGCACCATGCACACCTTCCAGCTGACCGCCCTGCCCGCCGCCCCGTTCGCGGCGCTGTTCGACCTCTCGGACGACGTGCTCGCCGCGCACCACCATGCGCAGCGCTGCATCGCCACCGAAAGCAGCGGCTACCCGTGCCGCGTGAGCCTGCAGGATGCCGCGCAGGGCGAGGAGTTGCTGCTGCTGCCCTACGAGCACCAGCCGGCCGCCTCGCCCTACCGCGCCTCGGGCCCGATCTTCGTGCGGCGCGGCGCCGCGCAGCGCCGGCTGCCCGCCGGCGAGTTGCCGCCCTACCTGACGCAGCGCCTGCTGTCGGTGCGCGCCTACGACGCGGCCGACCTGATCGTCGACGCGTCGGTGCGCGAGGGCGCCGAAGTGGCCGGCGAGATCGCGCGCCTGTTCGGCAACCCCGCGGTCGCCTACCTGCACCTGCACTTCGCGAAGCGCGGCTGCTTCGCGTGCCGCGTCGACCGCGTCAGGACTTGAAGAACGCCAGCAGGTCCGGGTTGATGAGTTCCGGGTGCGTCGTGCACATGCCGTGCGGCAGGCCCGGGTAGACCTTCAGCGTGCCCTGCTTCAGCAGCTTCACCGACAGCAGCGCCGAATCGGCGATCGGCACGATCTGGTCGTCGTCGCCGTGCATCACCAGCGTGGGCACGTCAATCTTCTTCAGGTCCTCGGTGAAGTCGGTCTCGGAGAAGGCCTTCACGCAGTCGTGGTGGGCCTTGATGCCGCCCATCATCCCCTGCAGCCACCAGTGCTGGCGAATGCCTTCGGAGATCTTCGCGCCGGGCCGGTTGTAGCCGTAGAACGGCAACGTGATGTCGCGGTAGAACTCGGCGCGGTTGTTGGCCACGCCGGCGCGGATGCCGTCGAACACGTCCATCGGCAGGCCCTGCGGGTTGCTGGCGCTCTTCACCATCACCGGCGGCACCGCGCCGATCAGCACCGCCTTCGCGACGCGCTTGCTGCCGTGGCGGCCCAGGTAGTGCGCCACCTCGCCGCCGCCGGTCGAATGGCCGACGTGGATCGCATCGCGCAGGTCCAGGGCCTCGGTCAGCGCGGCCAGGTCGTCGGCATAGTGGTCCATGTCGTTGCCGTCCCAGGTCTGCGTCGAGCGGCCGTGGCCGCGGCGATCGTGCGCGATCACGCGGTAGCCGCGGGCCAGGAAGTACAGCATCTGGCCGTCCCAATCGTCCGATGACAAGGGCCAGCCGTGCGAGAACACGATGGGCTGGCCGTGGCCCCAGTCCTTGTAGAAGATCTGGACGCCGTCCTTCGTGGTGAGGGTGTTGGAGCCGGTGTTGGTTTTCATGGCTGTTGTCCTTCCTGGTTGGGTGTGGGTGGGGTGCGCCTGGGAACGATTCCATCGCGCGACGATTGTGCAAGCACGACCCCTGCCAGGCGTGTGACAGTGGTGTCGATTTCATTCACGGCACATGGCGCGCCAACGGTTTCAGGTTCTAGAGTCGCGGCCCACACCGTCAGGGAGACGCGCATGGCCTCGCTCAGCTTTCAGTCACTGTGGCAGAACTACCCGCACGCGCATGCGGTGACCGATGCCGGCACCGGCGCCAGCGCGACACGCCTGGCGCGGGCGCTGGCGATGTGCGGCATCGCAACGCCGTTCGACCGCCGCAACCTGGGCGAAGGCGCGGCCGGCAGCGTGCAGGCGCTGGCGCGCTGGTTGTCGCCGGGCTGCTTTCCCGGTTGCCCGGGTGCGCAAAGCTGCCCGGGCGACGAAGCCCTCGATCGCCTGCAGGGCCGCAGCGGCATCGTGCTGATCGAGAGCCGCTGGCAACCGCCCGGGGCCACCGCGCTGCGGTCCGAAGGCCACCTCGACCTGTGGAACGGCTCGCAGATGACGATCGGCACCAGTTGGCTGCGCACGCACCTGGGCATCACCTGGGAAGGCACCTGGACCGGGCGCCGCGGCGTCGAGCGCGTTCGCTTCTGGGAACTCGCGTGAAGCCGCGCCATGCGGCGCGCTCAGACCTCGACCACCACCTTGCCTTGCGCACGGCCCTCTTCCACCCGTTGGTGCGCCTGCAGCGCCGTGTCCAGCGTGAAGCGGCACGCGTCCACCCGCGGCCGCAACTGCCCGGCATCGGCCAGCGCGGCGGCCTGCTGCAGGATGCGGCCGTGGGCCGCGCGGCAGCGGCCGGTCAGCATCGGCAGCAGCGTGAAGACGCCCGAGTAGGTGGCGGCGCGGAACGACAACGGCGCCAGCTTGTGCGTGCCCCAGCCGAGCGCGCTGACGACGTGCCCGCCATGGCGCCGCACCGCGTCGAACGATGCGTCCAGCGTGGCCCCGCCGACGGTGTCGAAGACCACGTCGAAACCTTCGCCGCCGGTGTGCTGCGCGACGTAGTCGTCGACGCCCGTGGTCGTGTGGTCGATCGGCGTCGCGCCGAAGCCGAGCACCGTGTCGAACTGGTCGGGCCGCACCGTCGCGAACACCTGCGCGCCGCGCACCCGGGCGATCTGCAGCGCGACGTGGCCGACGCCGCCGGAACCGCCCTGCACCAGCACGCGGTCGCCGGCCGCCGTGCGCGCCCGGTCGACCAGGCCCTCCCAGGCGGTGATCGTGACCAGCGGCAGCGCCGCGGCCTCGCGCATCGACAGCGCGGCCGGCTTGATCGCCAGCAGGTCGGCATCGACCGCCGCGTACTCGGCCAACGAGCCCTGCAAGCCGCCGACGCCGCCGGTCAGGCCGTACACCTCGTCACCGGGCCGGAAGCGGTCGACACCCGGCCCGACCTCGGCCACCACGCCGGCCAGGTCCATGCCCAGCACGGCCGGCAACGGGTGCCGCGCATGGGCGGCGTTGCCGGCGCGGATCTTGGTGTCCAGCGGGTTCACGCCGCTGGCGGCGATGCGCACCAGCACCTGGCCCGGACCGGCCACCGGCCGCGGGACCTGCCTCGAATGGAACGGGCCGCCGGTGGTCTCGAGGACCAGCGCGCGCATCGAAGGGGTCGACATCTGAAGCTCCTTGGGATTCGAAGGCTCGATTGTTGGACCCTCAGAAATGAAAGTACATTGACAGGATTGAACGCCAGTCATGCGTTCTTGAATGGATCCGCCCATGGAATGGAGCGACATCAAGGTCTTCCTGGCGATCGCCCGTGCCGGCTCGCTGGGCGGTGCGGCCCGGGCCACCGGCCAGAGCCAGCCGACGATGGGGCGGCGGCTGCGCGCGCTGGAGGCGAGCGTGGGCCAGGCGCTGTTCCAGCGCGGCCGCGACGGCTTCACGCTGACGGACGAAGGTGCGGCCGTGCTGGCGCATGCCGAACGCATCGAGGACGAAGCGCTCGGCTTCGAACGCCAGCTGGCCGGCCAGGCGCAGCAGCTGCAGGGGCTGCTGCGCGTGTCGTCGTCCGACTGGTTCGGCGTGCACATGCTGACGCCGGTGTTCGCCGAATTTGCCGGCGCCCATCCGCAGGTGACGATCGAGCTGCTGACCGATGCGCGGCTGTTCAGCCTGGCGCGGCGCGAGGCCGACCTGGTGTTCCGCATCCGGCCGTTCGACGATGCCGACGTGGTGCAGCGCCGGCTGATGACGGTGCCCTACGGCCTGTACGCCGCCGAGGGCAGCCGGCGGCCGGTGCAAGGCGACGGCACGGGGCACGCGCTGATCACGCTGGACGCGGCCTACCGCGATTTTCCGGACGCGGCCTGGCTGGAGACGGTGCTGCCGAACGCGCGCATCGCGTTCGGCAGCAACAGCCGCGAGGCGCAGGCGAAGATGTGCGCCGCCGGTGTCGGGCTGGCGGTGCTGCCGCGGCCGCTGGGCGACGGCCTGGCCGGGCTGGAGCGGATCGAGTTCGATCCTGCGCCCCCGAGCCGCGAGGTGTGGATCGGCTACCACCGCGACCTGCGCCGCCTGGCGCGGCTGCGTGCACTGGTCGAGCTGACGGTGCTGCAGCTGGCCAACTGACACGCGCCATCCTCAATCGTGAGGATGCGCAGCCACGGGCAGGCTTGCTAGAAAGCGCGATGGTCCCTGCCGTGCCGCAACCGGACACCCCCATCCGGGGGCCCGCTTCCTGCGGATTGGCTCCGTGACCGACCGGCCGAAAAATACATCCATGCAAACGCTCTCACCCGTGTTGGACCGCCAGACCTGGATCGACCAGGTCAGCGCGGAGCTGATCTCCGCTTCGAAGCTGATGAGCCCGACCATGGCGGCCGGCTTCGCGGCCGACCTGTGGCCCGCCTGGGGCCACCTGCCGCCGGTGGCGGCGACGCAGTATTTCCTCGATCCGGCCGTCGAGTACCCGTCGACGTTCTGAGCGCTTTCGTAAGGTCCTGCCGGCCGGCCGCGACCCATGCGGCCGACCCCGAGGAGCTTGCGATGCCTGCCGTCATTCCCCACCGCGCCGCGATGGCAACGCTGATCGCCGGCAGCCTGCTCGCCCCGACCGCGTTCGCCGCCACGGCCTGCTTGGCGCAGAGCCCGGCCGCGGCCGCCACCGTCATCGAGCTGTACACCTCCGAGGGGTGCAACTCCTGTCCGCCCGCCGACCAGTGGCTGTCGCGCGTGAAGGCCCGGCCCGGCGTGGTCGCGCTCGCCTTTCACGTCGACTACTGGGATCGCCTGGGCTGGGCCGACCGCTTCGGCAGCCCGGCCCACACGCAGCGGCAGCATGCGCAGGCCGCGCTGAACGGCGCGCGTTTCGCCTACACGCCGCAGGTGGTCGTCGACGGCGTCGACCGCAAGGACTGGCCGGTGCCTGCGTCGCAATGGCTGTTGTCGCGGCGACCCGTCGCGCCGGTGGCCCTGACGCTGGCATGGGAGGGCTCGGCGCTCAGCGCCACCGTCCAAGCCGCACCCGGCGCGCCTTCCCGGCTTGCCGCCTACTGGGCCGTGACGGAGAACGGCCACGTCAGCGCGGTCAAGGCGGGAGAGAACGCGGGCGTGACGCTGAAGCACGACGAGGTGGTGCGCGAGTACGTGCCGGTGCCCGCCTGGGCCGCGCAGCCCGGTGCGTCGGTGCCGCTGCGGTTCACCCCGGCCACCGCGCCCGATGCGCAGCATCCTCGCGAAGTGACGCTGGTGGTGGTGGACCCGGCCACCGGCCGCCCGCTGCAGGCACTGAAGCTGGGGTGCTGAACCGGGCCGAAACCCCCGCGGGGCGTCATCACCCGCCGGTCTTGTTCGGGTTGCGCCACGCGCGCTCGAACGGCAGCCGCCACGCATGCGGCGCGATCAGCTGGTGGACCGACTTCGGCCCCCAGGAGCCCGGCGGGTACAGGCGCACCGGCGGCGCCGCCTCGAGCAAGTGCGTCGACACCTGCCACAGCCGCTCGATGCCCTCGGCCGTCGTGAACAGCGTGCGGTCGCCGCGCATCGCGTCGAGGATCAAGCGCTCATAGGCTTCGAGCACGTCGCCGATCAGCCCGGTGTCGTGCATCGCGAACTGCAGGCTCAGCTTGTCCAGCCGCATGCCCGGGCCCGGGCGCTTGCCGTAGAACGACAGCGACATCTTCGACGCGTCGGCGAGGTCGAAGGTCAGGTGGTCGGGGCCCTGGGCGCCGACGCCGGAGCCGGGCGGAAACATGCTCTTCGGCGGCTCGCGGAAGGCGATCGAGATGATGCGCTGGCCCTCGGCCATGCGCTTGCCGGTGCGCAGGAAGAACGGCACGCCGGCCCAGCGCCAGTTGTCGATGAAGCACTTGAGCGCGATGAAGGTCTCGGTCTCGGATTCGCGGTCGACCCCCGGCTCCTCGCGGTAGCCGGCGTACTGGCCGCGCACCACGTCGCCGGGCTGGATCGGCAGCATGCTGCGGAAGACCTTGTTCTTCTCTTCGCTGATCGGTGCCGGCTCCAGTGCGGTGGGCGGCTCCATCGCCATGAAGGCGAGGATCTGGAACAGGTGCGTGACCACCATGTCGCGGTAGGCGCCGGTCTGCTCGTAGAAGCCGGCGCGCGTGCCCAGGCCCAGCGTCTCGGGCACGTCGATCTGCACGTGGTCGATGAAGTTGCGGTTCCAGATCGGCTCGAACAGTCCGTTGGCAAAGCGGAACGCGAGGATGTTCTGCGCCGGCTCCTTGCCGAGGAAATGGTCGATGCGGAAGATCTGGTCTTCGGCGAAGGTCTCGTGCAGGCGCGCGTTCAGCTGCACCGCGCTTGCGAGGTCGGTGCCGAAGGGCTTCTCCATCACGATGCGCGAGCGCTCGACGAGGCCGGCCTCGCCCAGCATCTGCACGGCCGACAACGCCGCGCTCGGCGGCACGCTCAGGTAGTGCAGGCGGCGCGTCTCGCCGCCCAGCGCCTGCTCGGCGGCGGCCACGGCGGTCTTCAGCGCCGCGGGGCCGGCCGCGAGCGGCACGTAGTCGAGGTTCTGCGCGAAGGCGGCCCAGTCGGCGTCCTTGACCTTGCGGCTGGCGAACTCGTCGAGCGCCGAGCGGGCGGCGCTGCGGAACGCCGCGGCGTCGATGTCGTCGAGCGAGACGCCGATGATGCGGCAGCCGGGGATGAAGCCGGCGCTCGACAGGTGGTACAGGCCGGGCAGCAGCTTGCGGCGCGCGAGATCGCCGGTGGCGCCGAACAGCACGACGACTTGCGGGAAGCGGGGGCCGACGCCGGGGGCGATCTTTGCCATGGGAGGGGATCCTTCGGTCGACGCGGATGGCGCCGCAGCTTGCCACAGGCGGGCGTGAACACCAATTGAGGGCGTGGCGTGGCCCTAAACTGCCGCTTCGTCAGGATCGCGCGATGCGCACACCCTGCTGATCCGGGCACTCCATGAACGCCACCATCCCCCTCCCCGACCGCCGCTTCGCCGCCTTCCTGTTCGACATGGACGGCACCCTCCTCAGCTCCATCGCCGCCGCCGAACGCGTGTGGGCCGCGTGGGCCCGGCGCCACGGGCTGGACGTGGCGGCCTTCCTGCCGACCATCCATGGCCAGCGCTCGGTCGAGACCGTGCGGCGCCTGGGTTTGCCGGGGGTCGATCCACAGGCCGAGGCGGATGCGATCACGCGCGCCGAGATGGACGACGTGGACGGCATCGCGGCCATTGCCGGCGCGGCCCGGTTCGTCGCAGGGCTGCCGGCCGACCGCTGGGCCATCGTGACCTCGGCCCCGCGCGACCTGGCGCTGCGCCGCCTGGAGGCAGCAGGCCTGCCGCAGCCGCCGCTGATGGTCACGGCCGAGGACGTCGAGCGCGGCAAGCCGGCACCGGACTGCTTCCTGCTGGCGGCGCGCCGCCTGGGCGTGGCGATCGAGGACTGCCTGGTGTTCGAGGACGCTCCCGCCGGCATCGCCGCCGCCGAAGCCGCCGGCGCGTCGCTGGTGGTCATCGGCGCAACGCACGCCCATCCGATGACGACGCCCCACCCGCTGATTCGCGGCTACGACACCCTGCGCTGGGGTGCCGATGCGCAAGGCACGCTGCACGTGCGGGCGCCGGGCTGACGCGGGCATACTGCGCCGATGCACCGCATCAAATGGGCCCTCATCGGCGGCCTGAGCTTCCTGCTCGTCGCCTGGTTCGCCTACCGCCAGGGGCTGCACCACTGCCCGGCCTGCGCCGAGATCGACCGTGCGCAGGTGCTGTCCGAGCTGATGGTGCCGGCGCAGAAGCTGATCCTGGTCGAGGCGAGCAGCCAGCAGCGCGTCAACTGGACGCTCAAGAGCGGCTGGCCGCGCATGGCCGAGTTGCTGCACTTCCTGAGCTTCAACAACATCAACAAGGAATCGACCGGCACGCTGAGCTACGAGACGCACTATGCCTACGGCTACGACCTCGCCAAGCGCGGCACCTGGTCGCTGGCGAAGGCCGCGAACGGCGGGCTGCTCTTCAAGGCCCCGCCGGTGCAGTTGGTGGGCTGCCCGTCGGTGCTGACGCAGAGCTTTCGCTTCGAGACGCTCGAGAAAGGCGTGTTCGTCGACGAGTACGCGCGGCAGAACGAGGTGCTGGTCTATGCGACGGCGCTCGCGCTGAGCCAGGCGCACGACCGGCTGCGCACGCCGGCCACGCACGAGCAGATGAAGCTGGCGGCCGACAAGGAATTGAAGTCGCTGCTGATCTCGCTGGCGCAGCCGTTGGGCCTCGCGATCAGGCCGGAGCAGATCGCGGTCGAGCCGATGGATGCGCAACAGGTGTCGACTCCGGCCGTCTGGGCGCCGCGGATCGACGCGGCCGGCGTGCCGGATGCGGCGACGCTGAAGATGCTGAAGGATGCCGGCTGTGCATCCTGAACCGGCGATGACCGAGCCCTTCGTCGAAACCTACCGCGGCCACGAGCTGCGCTTTGCGCCGACGCCGCTGGTGGGGGGCGGTTTCGTGGCGAGGCTGCAGGTCAGCCACTGCTTCGGCGCACACCGCGACGAGTTCACGGTCGACGTGGGCGCCGTCGTGTTCGAGGCGCAAGACCAGGCGGCGCTCCACGCACGGCGCATCGGGCGCACGTGGGTGGACGACAGGCAATGATTCCCGGCCGACAACGAGGACCATCATGTTCCCAACCGACGTTCTTCTCACCTACCTTGCGGCCTGCCTGGTCGTCGTGATCTCGCCCGGCCCGGACAACATCCTGGCCGTCAGCCGCGGGCTCAGCCAGGGCCGGATGGCCGCATTCCTCTCCTCGACGGGCGCCGGCCTGGGCATCATGTTCCACACGGTCGCGGCGACGCTCGGGCTGTCGCTGGTCATCCAGGCGTCGCCGCTCGCCTTCTGGGCCGTCAAGCTGCTCGGCGGGCTCTACCTGCTGTGGCTGGGCTGGAAGGCCCTGTCGGCCCGCGACCTGATCTCGTTCGAGCCCAGCGCGCGGCAGTCGCTGCGCAAGGTGTTCCTGACGGGCTTGCTGTCCAACGTGCTGAACCCGAAGCCGGGCCTGTTCGTCCTCGCGTTCCTGCCGCAGTTCGTCAGCGCGGCGCGCGGCTCGGTGACGCTGCAGATGCTGGCCTACGGCGCGATCTTCGCGGTGCTGACGGCGTGCATCTTCACCGTGCTCGGGAGTTTCGCTTCGAGGCTGTCGGCATGGCTCAAGGGCCATCCGAGGTTCGGCACCGGCTTGAACGTCGGGGCGGGCCTGACCTTCGTCGCATCCGGCTTGTCCGTGCTGGCGCTCAAGCAGCGTGCCTAGAGAAGGAGCAGGCCGATGAAACGCTGGCTGGGTGCCGCGCTGGACTACCTGCCGCGCTGGCTGGAACACCAGATGCGCGTGAGCGAGCAACCCGGTTGCGCGATCGCCGTCGCGCTCGACGGCAAGCTGGTGCTGGAGCACGCCTTCGGGCACGCGAACCTGGCGCGTGGCACCGTGTTGACGCCGCAGCACCGGTTCCGCGTCGCGTCGCACTCGAAGAGCTTCACGGCGGCCGCGATCCTGAAGCTGCGCGAGGCGGGCCGCCTGCAGCTCGACGACCCCATCGGCCGCCATGTGCCGGGCCTGCACCGCGACGTCGCCGCGGCGACGCTCGCGCAGCTGCTGTCCCACACGGCCGGGCTGGTGCGTGACGGCACCGATGCCGGCCAATGGCACGACCGGCGCCCCTTCCTCGACGAGGCCGAGCTTCGCGCCGACCTGGCCGGCGGGCTGGTGATCGCCGCCCAGACGCGGCTGAAGTACTCCAACCACGGCTACGGCCTGCTGGGCCTCGCGATCGAATCGGTCACCGGCGAGGCGTACGGCGATTGGGTGCGGCGCGAGCTGATCGCGGCGGTCGGCCTCGAAGCGACCTCGCCCGACGCGCCGATCGACGACAAGCCTTTCGCGAACGGCCACAGCGCGAAGTGGCCGCTGGGCCGGCGCGTGGTGATCGCCGGCGACAACCCGACGAATGCGCTGGCCGCGGCCACCGGTTTCGTCAGCACCGCGGGCGACCTGGTGCGCTTCTTCTCCAGCCTGTCGCCCGGCGCGAAGCGCAGCGTGCTGTCCAAGGCCAGCCGCCGCCTGATGTGGCACCGGCAGTGGCCCGATCCGCATTCGAGCCTGAACCGCTGGTACGGCCTGGGCACGATGTGCGGCTCGCTGGCCGACTGGGAATGGTTCGGCCACACGGGCGGCTTCCAGGGCACGCTGACGCGCACCGCCTGCGTGCCGGCCCAGGGCCTGGCGGTGAGCATCCTGACCAACGCGGCCGACGGCCTGTCCAACACCTGGGTCGATGGGGCCTTGCACGTGCTGCGCGCGCACGCCCTGCACGGCGCGCCCTCGAAGCGCGCCGCCGCCTGGTCCGGCCGCTGGTGGACGCTGTGGGGCGCGAGCGACCTGCTGCCGATGGACGGCAAGGTGTTGATCGCGAACCCGGCTTTGCCCAACCCGATGCTGGACGCCACCGAGTTCGTGCCCGAGAGCCGCGGGTCGGGCCGCATCACGCTGGCGGGGGCGTTCGGCAACCACGGCGAGACGGTCCGGCTGCGGCGCGATGCGGGCGGCGTGGCCGGCGAGTTCTGGCTGGGCGGCACGAAGATGCTGCCGGAGCGGAAGGTGGCGAAGGAATTGGCGGGGCGTGAGGACAAATCGCGCGGTCCAGTTTGAAATCACCAGCGGCGATCTCAAACGTTGGACACCGGGCCGCCTCGCAACGAGCAGTCCGTAGCCCGGATGCCAATCCGGGTTGTTCGCAAGAATCCACTGGTTCGGCAAAGGCGCGCCCCAGCCTGCCCGCCCGCGGCTTTGCTCGCGCAAGCGCAGCCACCCGGATTGGCATCCGGGCGACGAGTCAGCCTGCCGCCCGCAACGCCGCCTTCAACTCCTCCCCCAGCTCCGGCTTCTGCGCGAACGGATCCGTCGGGTTGCGCGGCGTCATGATGTCTTCCAGCCGCACCTGCACGCTGGCCAGGCTCTTCGGGTGGCTGAAGATGTAGAAGCGGTCGTCCGCCACCGCGTCGAACACCATCTGCGCCACGTCGGCGGCCGTCAGCTTGCCGCTGGTCACCGCCTTGTTGCTCATCGCCTGCGCGATCAGCTGGCTCTTCGTCGGCTTGGCCGCGCCGTCGCGCATCTCGGCCGGCCGGTTGCGGTGGCTCTGGTGGATGCCGGTCGGCACGAAGAACGGGCACAGCACCGACGCGCCGACCTGGTCGGTCACCAGCCGCAGGTCCTGGTACAGCGTCTCGCTCATCGCCACCACCGCGTGCTTGGTGACGTTGTAGACGCCCATGTTGGGCGCGCACACCATGCCGGCCATCGATGCGGTGTTGACGATGTGGCCGCGCCACGCCGGGTCCTTCTTCGCGGCCTCCAGCATCATCGGCGTGAAGACGCGCACGCCGTGGGCCACGCCCATCAGGTTCACGCCCACCACCCACTCCCAGTCCTTCAGCGAGTGCTCCCAGATCAGCCCGCCCGCGCCGACGCCGGCATTGTTGAAGACGAAGCTCGGCGCACCGAAGCGCTCGAAGGTCGCCGCCCCCAGCGCCTCGACCTCGGCCGCCTTCGCGACGTCCAGCCGCTGCGACAGCACCTGCGCGCCCAGCCCGCGGATCTCGGCGGCGGCCGTCTCCAGCGCGTCCTGCTGCACGTCGGCCATCACCACGTTCATGCCCAGCCGGGCCGCGATGCGCGACGCCTCGAGGCCGAAGCCCGAGCCCGCGCCGGTGATGACGGCCGTGCCGCCCTTGAAGTTCTTCATGTCGTCTCCGTCGAAAGAATCTTGAGCTGGTAGCCGATGCGCGGGAAGTGCACGTGCAGCAGCCCGCCGCGCGCGTCGCGCCGCTCCAGCACCACCTCGTTCGCGTTCAGCCCGACCAGCGTGCCGGCCACCGGGTCGGGCGCGTAGTCGGTCGGCATCACCGTCACCGCGGCGCCCGCATCGAAGCCCAGCCCGGCCTCCACCTGCACCGGCTGGTGCCCGCTCGCCTGCGCCGCGATGTCCAGCGCGTCCGCGCTGGTCATCTTCTCCGAGCTGCCATGCCCGAAGGCCGCGACCCGCTCGTACCAGGCGATCAGCTTCGGGAACGGCGCCAGGATCGTCGCCACCGGCGGCGCGCGGCGGATGTACCACAGCGACTGCGCCACCGAGAAATCGGCGATGCACGGCTGCGCACCCAGCAGGAAGGGCCGCCCGTCGGCCAGCTGCGATTCGAGCCAGCCGAAGTAGCTGCCCAGCTGCACCGCCGCATCGGCGGTCGTCACGCGCCGCATGCCGGCGGTCATCGCCGCGCGGTCGGCGCCGAAGGCCTTCAGGAACTCCACCGGCGCGCCCTCGAAGATGTGGGCCACGCCCGCCGGCTGCATCGTGTACGGGATGGCGGTCCAGAACAGCGTCGAATCGGCCCACTGCGCCACCAGGTGCTGCAGCTCGCCGGCCGCGTGCGGGTACAGCGGCGGCTTGGGCGCCAGGCCGTCGATCACGCGCGCCATCAGCGCGGTGTCGCACCAGATGTCGGCGCCGATCTGCAGGAAGGGCGTGCGCCGGTAGCCGCCGGTCAGCGCCACCACGTCGGGCTTGGGCAGCATCACCGGCACCTTGACCGAGCGCCACGCGAGGCCCTTGAAGCCGAGGATGAGCCGGATCTTCTCGGAGAACGGCGAGCCGTCGTAGTGGTGCAGGATCAGGTCATGCATGGGGATTCCTCGGCGCTCGCGGCGCAAAGATCACGCGCCAGGTGCTGCGCAGGTCGCGCACCTCGGCGTTGTGCAGCGCGCCCTTCTCCACCAGCAGGCGGTGCAGGCGCGGCAGGTGGTAGTGCGGGACGGCGGGGTACAGGTGGTGCTCCAGGTGGTAGTTCACATGGTGCGGGAAGAGCAGCGCGCGGCCCATCACGTTGGCGACACCACCGGTGGTCCGGTTGCTGCGCGCGGCCGTCAGCGGCGACGACAGGTCGGTGACGCCGCCGTGCTCCATGATCGCGCGCAGCCGCAGGATGGGCTGCAGCACCGTCAGCAGCGGCAGCATCCACAGCACCGCGTACTGCAGCAGGCCGCGCCCGCCGCCGAACGCCAGGCACAGCAGCGGTGCCGCCACCTGGAACGCCACCACCGCCCAGCGGTCGCGCCGCGCGCTGGCGCGCAGCTGCGGCGAGGTGTCGTCCAGCGGGCGCGCGGCCTTCTGCGTCACGTCGTTCAAGGCCGGCGCGCCGAAGAAGTAGGCGAAGGTCTTCCACGCGTTCCATCCGACGAGGTCCTGCCCGAGCTTCTTCCACAGGTACAGCACGCCGCGCGGGTAGCCGCCGTGGATGGCGGTGTCCGGGTCTTCGGCGGTGTACAGGTTGTTGTGGTGCAGCCGGTGGATCACGCGGTAGGTGCACATCGAGATGCCGCCGGCCATGCCGATCAGCCGGCCGACGGCGTCGTTCACACCGCGGTGGCTGAACAGCCGGTAGTGCGCCGACTCGTGCGCCAGGATGAACAGCCCGTGCTGGTGCACGCCGATCACCCCCACCGCCAGCACCGCGATCGCCCAGCCCCAGGGCTGGCCCCAGGTGAGCAGCGCCGCGGCCAGCGCGAGCGCGATGCTGCCGAAGGTGGTGAGCACCGCGCCCAACGAACGCCAGTCGCTCAGCCGCGTCAGCGACGCGATCTCGTCGGCGTTCAGGATGCGGCGCGCCGCCGCATTGCCCGAGCCGGCCACGCGCGCCGCCGCGGTGCGCGGCGGCTCGATCGGCCGCAGGTCTTCGCGGAACTCTTCGCCCACGACGGGTGCAGGAGAGGGATTCATCGCCAGGTCCTCCAATCGCTGTCGGCGTTCGACCCGCCGAAGCACTGTCGGTTCAGACCAGCTTCACCAGCTGCTTGCCGAAATTGTGGCCCTTCAGCAGGCCGATGAAGGCCTCGGGCGCCGCTTCGATGCCTTGCGCAACCGTCTCGCGGTACTTCAGCTTGCCGGTGGCCACCAGCGTGCCCAGCTCCTTCAGCGCCTCGGGCCACACGCCCATGTGCTCGCTGACGATGAAGCCTTCGAGCTTCAAGCGCGATTGCAGGATCAGTTGCGGATAGGTCAGCGGGATCGGCTGCCCGTCATAGCCCGAGATCATCCCGCACAGCGCGACGCGGCCGAAGGCGTTCATGCGCGCCAGCACGGTGTTCAGCATCAACCCGCCGACGTTCTCGAAGTAGCCGTCGACGCCCTCGGGCGTGGCGTCCTTCAGCGCGGCGTACAGCGCCTTCGGGTCGCGGTGCGCCTTGTAGTCGACACAGGCATCGAAGCCCAGCTCGTCGACCACGTAGCGGCACTTGTCCGGCCCGCCGGCGATGCCCACGGCGCGGCAGCCGCGCGCCTTCGCGAGCTGGCCCACCGCGCCGCCGACCGCGCCGCTGGCCGCGCTGACGACGATGGTCTCGCCCTCCTTCGGCGTGCAGATCTTCACCAGCCCGTACCACGCGGTGACGCCCGGCATGCCGACCGCCCCGAGGTAGGCGGACAGCGGGATGTGCGTGGTGTCGACCTTGCGCAGCAGCCCGGGCTGGCCCGCATCGACCACGGCGTACTGCTGCCAGCCGCCCATGCCGACCACCTTGTCGCCGGCCTTGAAGCCGGGGTGGCGCGATTCGACCACCTCGCCGGCTGTGCCGCCGATCATCACCTGGTCCAGCGGCTGCGGCGCGGCATAGCTCTTCGCGTCGTTCATGCGCCCGCGCATGTACGGGTCGAGCGACAGGTAGTGGTGGCGCACCAGCACCTGGTTGTCGGCCAGCGCCGGCACCGGCGTCGAGACGAGGCGGAAGTTGGCGACCGTGGCTTCGCCGTCGGGGCGCGAGGAAAGGACGATCTGCTGGTTGGGGGTGGTCATGTCGTGTCTCCTGGTGTGCGGGTGTTCAATCGGAGGCATTCGAGCGGTGGATCTTGCGTCCCCCTGCCGGAAGCCCTTGCAGGTACTTGAAGGTGCCGCTGGCCGTGGCCAGCAGCTCGCCGCCGGCATCGACCACCGAGCCCTCGCAGAAGGCCAGCGAGGCGGTCGCGTGCAGCAGCCTGCCGCGCGCGACGATGCGCCCGAGGCCGGGGCGCATGAAGCTCGTCTTCATCTCGATGGTCACGACGCCGGTGCCGCCCGGCTGCCCGCCGGGCTTGATCGAGCTGCTGCGCGCGGCATGCGCCATCGCGACGTCGAGCAGCGTCATCGTGACGCCGCCATGCGCGACGCTCCACGAGTTGCACAGCTCGTCGCGCAGCGTCAGGCCGATCTCGGCCTCGCCGTTCTCGAAGCGCAGCAGCTCGAAGCCGAGTTGCTCGACGAACGGGATGTGGACCGGGAATTCCATCGTCAATGCCCGTGCACGGCGCTGACGCCGCCATCGATGGCCAGGATCTGCCCCGTGATGTGCTTGCCGGCGGCCGACGCGAACAGCAGCGCGGCGCCCTTCAGGTCGTCGTCGTCGCCGATGCGCCCCAGCGGCGCGCCGCTGGCCAGCGCCTCGACGCCCACCTTGGCCAGCGTGCCGGCCGTCATCTTGCTCGGGAACATGCCCGGTGCCAGCGCGTTCACGGTGATGCCGTGGCGGCCCCATTCGGCCGCCAGCGTGCGCGTGAAGTTGACGACCGCGCCCTTGCTGGTGCCGTAGGCGATGTACTTCATCGTCGACGGCGAGCCCGACAGCCCGGCGATCGACGCGACGTTGATGATGCGGCCCGACTGGCGCGGGATCATGCTGGCGCGCCCGATCGCCTGGCTCATCAGGAAGATGCTGCGGATGTTCAGGTTCATCACCTTGTCCCAGGCCTCCAGCGGGTAGTCCTCGGCCGGCGCGCCCCAGGTGGCGCCGGCGTTGTTGACGAGGATGTCGACCCGGCCCAGGCGCTGCATCGCTTCGTCGCAGACGCGCTGGATCTCGGCCGGCTGGCTCGCGTCGGCCGCCACCCAGCGGGTGTCGATGCCGCGCGCCTGCAGGTGGGCCGCGGCCTCTTCGAGGTCGGCCGCCTTGCGCGACGTGAGCAGGATCTTGGCGCCCGCCTCGCCCAGCGATTCGGCGATCTGCAGCCCGAGGCCGCGCGAGCCACCGGTGACCAGCGCGGTCTTGCCTTCGAGGCTCAGGAGGGTCTGGATCGGTGTGCTCATGCGGGTCTCCTAGTCGTTGTGGCGGTTCAGGGATTTGAAGAAGGCGTCGCTGTTGGTGTCGCGGCCCAGGAAGCGGCGCATCAGCTCGGCCGGCGCCACCTGGCCGCCCTGCGACAGCACCTGCTCGCGGTAGCGCAGCCCGGTCTCGCGGCTCAGCTTGTCGGCGGCGAACGCGGTGCGCAGGTCTTCCGCCAGCACCAGGCTCCACAGGTAGCCGTAGTAGCCCGAGGCATAGCCGGTCGCGATGTGCGAGAAGCCCGCAGGGAAGATGCTGCCCTTCACGTGGCCGAGCGGCGTCGCGCCTTCCATGCGCTGCCAGGTGGCGAGCGGCTCGGGCGCATCCTTCGCGTACAGCGCCAGGTCATAGCTCGCGTACAGGTGCTGGCGGGCCACCGCGATGCCCTTGGCAAAGTCGCGCGCCTTCGAGGCCCGCGCCACCAGGTCGTCCGGCGCCGGCTTGCAGGCCGGGCAGACCTCCTTGAACAGGGCCAGCACGCGCGAGTCGTAGACCCAGTCCTCGAGCATCTGCGACGGCGCCTCGACGAAATCCAGCTGCACGTTGGTGCCGCCCTGCGACGCATGGCGGGTGTTCGACAGCAGCGCATGCATCGCATGGCCGAACTCGTGCAGCAGCGTCTCCAGCTCGTCGATGTTCAGGCCCTTGCGGTTGAAGTTGACCACCAGGCCGGCGGCCGGCGTGCGCTGCACGAGCGTCGAGGCGTTGCGGAAGCTCCAGACCGCCGCGTGGTTGTACTTGCCCTCGCGCGGGTACAGGTCGACGAAGAAGCTGCCGATCACCTTGCCGCTGGCGACGTCGCGCACCTCGAACGACTGCGCGTCGGGATGCCACAGCGGCTGCTTCAGCGGCTCGAACTGCACGCCGAACAGCTGGCCGGCGACGCGGAACACGAAGTCCAGGCTGGCCTGCGGCGGGAAGTAGGTGCGGAACTCCTCGGTGTCGAGCTGGAAGCGGTTGCGCCGCTCGCTCAGCGTGTAGTAGGTGACGTCCCAGCGGTTCACGGTGGTCGCGGCCACGTCCTGCTTCAGGTCGCGCGCCTTGGCCTCGCGCAGCATGCCGATGTCGGCCAGCTCGCGCTGCGCGACCGCGTCCTTGACCGTGCCCAGGAAGGCCTGCGCCGTGGCGGCGTTCTGCGCCATGCGGCGGCGCATCGAGAAGTCGGCATACGATTCCAGCCCGAACAGCTGCGCATACGCGCGGCGCAGCTGGCCCAGCTGCTGCAGCGTCTTCAGGTTGGCGCTGCCGCCCAGGCCCTGGAAGGCACGCCACATGCGCTCGCGCGTCTCGCCGCGTTTCGCGTTCTCGATCACGGCGTCATAGCTCGGGTAGTCGAGGCCGAACAGGTAGCGGCCTTCGGCGTCGCGCTGGCGGTCCTTCAGCGCCTCGGCCGGTACGCCGTCGAGTTCGGCGGCCGCGAACGCGACGCGGGTCTTGTCGTCGCGGATGCGGCGGTCGAACAGCTGGCCGAGGCGGGTGATCTCGTTGCCGAGCCGCTTCGCGCGGGCCTGCTTGTCGCGGCTCAGCGCGACGCCGGCGTCCTCGAAGGCATCCAGCGTGTCGCGCAGCAGGCGCTCGTCGATCGGGTCGGCCGGCTTCACCTGCTTCAGCAGCGCGTAGATCTTCGCGTTCTGCAGGAAGCTGTTGCGAAAGGTCTGGTAGCCCAGGTCGCAGGCGTCGGCCGCATCGCGCACCGCCTTGTCGGGGTGCACCGCGTTCAGCAGCGACAGCGGGCCCATGGTGTCTTCGTAGCTGCGCACCATGCCGTCCAGTTCGACCAGCAGCGTGGTGGCGCCGGACGGCGGCAGGGCCTGCAGGCGCTTCTCGTCGGCGCGGGCACCGGCCAGCAAGGCCTTGCAGGCGGTGTCCACCTGGGCCGCGTTGCGGTAGGCGGGGAAGGCGTAGGACGGCGCAGCCGTCTGGGCGGCGGCGTTGCCGGTGGCCAGTGCCAAGGCCAGGAAGGTGATTCTGAGCATGGGGGCGAGATCAGGGATGGTTGATGTCGTGGTCGAGCACGTGACGCGTCTTGCGCATCGGCCCGAGTTGCGCAGCCACCGCCTTGTGGTGCGGGTGCTGCAGGTAGGCGTCGAGTGCGGCGCGGTCGGCGAAGCGCGAGACCAGCAGCACGTCGGCAGTGGCTTCGAGATCCGGCTGGCGGATGCCGACGTCGAACTGCAGCATGCCTGGCACGACGTTGTTGCAGCTGTCGAGCAGGGCCTTGAAGCGCGGTGCCTCGGCGGGGTCGTTCAGGCCCCACATCACGACGTGGTGGATCACGACGGGCTCTTCATGCGCGAGCGCACATAGATCAGCACCACGCCGATGGCGGCACCGATGCCGCCGATCACGACGAGGCTCCAGCCCAGCGGATCGTGCATGCGCTGCACGGACAAGCCCAGGCCGACCAGCAGCAAGCCGCCGTAGACCAGCACCCAGACCAGGGTTTCGACCGTCGAAGTCTTCATCGGGAGCAGGCCCGGCGTTCAGAACCAGGCATCGTTCATGGAACGGCAAGTATCGTCCCGTGTCTCGACCACCTTCAACCACGCGGGAATCTTCGGCAGTTCATAGTGGAAGAAGAAGCGCACGGCGGACAGCTTGCCCTGCAGCAGGTCATGGTCGCCGGTCCCCTGCTCCAGCCGGGCCTGGGCGCAGATCGCGACGTCCAGCCACACCCAGGCCAGCACCGTGTGGCCGAAGGCCTGCAGGTAGGGCGTGGCGTTGGCGAGCGCCTCTTCGGGCACGGCGGTGGCCCAGGCGGCCTTGGTCGCGTTGCCGAGCGCCTTCAAGGCCCCGGCCAGCGCGTTGGCGTGCGCCGCGAGTTCGGGCAGCAGCATCGCGCGCTGGATCGTCGCGTTGACCTTGCCGGCCAGCAGCATCAGGCCCTTGCCGCCGTCCATCACCACCTTGCGGCCCAGCAGGTCCAGCGCCTGGATGCCGTGCGTACCTTCGTGGATCATGTTCAGGCGGTTGTCGCGCCAGTACTGTTCCACCGGGTAGTCGCGGGTGTAGCCATAGCCGCCCAGCACCTGGATCGCGAGGCTGTTGGCCTCGAGGCACCATTCGCTGGGCCAGCTCTTGGCGATCGGCGTCAGCATCTCCAGCAGCAGGCCGGCCTCGGCCGCCGGTTCGGGCGGTGCGGTGTGCAGCTCGTCGACCAGGCGGGCGCAGTACAGCTCGAGCGCGAGCGCGCCTTCGCAGAAGCTCTTCTGGGCCAGCAGCATGCGCCGGACGTCGGCGTGGCGGATGATGGGGATCTGCGGCTGGGTGGCATCCTTGCCGCCCGGGCCGATCGGGCGGCCCTGCGGGCGGCCGCGGGCGTACTCCAGGCTCGCTTCGTAGCCGGCGTAGCCCAGCATCGTGGCGCCCAGGCCGACGCCGATGCGCGCCTCGTTCATCATGTGGAACATGCAGCGCAGGCCTTCGCCGGGCTGGCCGACGAGGTAGCCGATGGCGCCGGCCGAGCCGCGCACCGCGTACTTGCCTTCGCCGAAGTTCAGCAGCGTGTTGGGGATGCCGCGGTAGCCGAGCTTGTGGTTCAGGCCGGCCAGCGCGACGTCGTTGCGTTCGCCGGTGAGCCGGCCTTCGGTGTCGACCAGTCGCTTGGGCACGACGAACAGCGAGATGCCGCGCGTGCCGGGCACCAGCGCGCCGTCGGGGCCGGGGATCTTGGCCAGCACCAGGTGCACGATGTTCTCGGCCAGCTCGTGCTCGCCGTTGGAGATCCACATCTTGTTGCCGCGCAGCCGGTAGCGCGGGCCGAGCGGGTCGGATTCGAAGTCGCTGCCGTCCGGCGTGGCACGCGTGACGATGTCGGACAGGCTGGAGCCGGCCTGCGGCTCGCTCAGACACATGGTGCCGAAGAAGCGGCCGCTGAACTCGTTCTTCGCGAACACCTCTTTCTGCAGCGGCGTGCCGTGCGCCATCAGCAGGTTGGCATTGCCGCTGGTCAGCATGCCGCCGCCGCCCATGCCGATGCCGCCTTTGGCGAAGAAGGCGTTGGCGGCCATCTCGATCACGCAGGGCAGCTGCATGCCGCCGATCTCGTAGTCCTGCGCCGCGGCCAGCATGCCGGATTCGACGTAGGCGCGCGACGCATCGTGCGTGGCCTGCGGCTGGATCACGCGTTCGCCGTCGAAGCGCGGTTCCTCGGTGTCGGTGATGCGATTGAAGGGTGCGAACTTCTCGCGCGCGATGCGTTCGCAGGTGTCGAGCACCGCGTCGAAGGTGTCGCGCGAGTGGTCGGCGAAGCGGCTGCGGTGGCGCAGGGAGTCGACCTGGAGCCAGTCGTACAGCAGGAAATCGAGTGTTTGTCGCATCGGTGTTCTTTCGCAGATCGGCGCGTCGCGGGGGGTGGCGGGGGAAAAGACCGATCAGACAAACGAAAGGCGTGCGCACGTTCTTCGTTTGTCTGATCGGTCTTTTCCCCCCAACCAGCACGGTGGTGGTTGCAAAGGCGCGGGTGGGCAGGCTGGGGCGCGCCAATCAGGATGGGGCGCCGGAGCTGGCTGCTTTCAAGGCCCCGCGCGAAGCGCGATCGTGAAACTGACTTGTCGCCGACTGTTTGACCACAGCGAGCGCAGCGAGCGGCGGGAGTTTCGGCGACGGGCCTTGAAAGCAGACAGCGCAGGGGAGTCATCGCCCGCCGGGGCGAGGACCGCCCCATCCGGCGCGCCCCAGCCTGCCCACCCGCGCCTTTGCCGCGCAAAAGACACAACTCACAGCACCTCGAAGACACCAGCCGCGCCCATCCCCCCGCCGATGCACATCGTCACGCACACTCGCTTGGCACCACGCCGCTTGCCCTCGATCAGCGCATGCCCCGTCAGCCGCTGCCCGCTGACGCCGTACGGATGCCCGACCGCAATCGCCCCGCCATTGACGTTCAGCCGGTCCATGGGAATCCCCAGCGTGTCGGCGCAGTACAGCACCTGCACCGCGAAGGCCTCGTTCAATTCCCACAGGTCGATGTCCTGCACCGTGAGGCCCAGGCGCTTCAGCACCTTGGGCACCGCGAACACCGGCCCGATGCCCATCTCGTCGGGCTCGCAGCCCGCCACCGCGAAGCCGAGAAACCGCCCCAGCGGCTTCAGGTTGCGCTGCTGCGCCAGCGTCTCGCTCATCACGACGCAGGCGCCGCCGCCATCGCTGAACTGGCTCGCATTGCCGGCCGCGACCACGCCGCCCGGGATCGCCGGCTTGATGCCCGAGATGCTCTCGACCGTCGTGCCGTAGCGCAGCCCCTCGTCGACGCTGACCGTCACCTCCTTGCTGCGCAGCCCCATCACCGGGTCGGCGACGCCGGCGATCACCGTGATCGGCGCGATCTCGTCGGTGAACTTGCCGGCATCCTGCGCCGCGCAGGCCTTCTGCTGGCTCGCCGCGCCGTAGGCGTCCATGCGGTCGCGCCCGATCTTGTAGCGCTTGGCCACCTGCTCGGCGGTCTGCAGCATGTTCCAGTAGATCTCCGGCTTGTGCTCGCGCAGCCAGGGGTCGACGATCATGTGCTTGTTGGCCTCGTTCTGCACGCACGAGATGCTCTCGACGCCGCCGGCCACGTACACGTCGCCCTCGCCGGCGATGATGCGCTGCGCGGCCATCGCGATGGTCTGCAGGCCGCTCGAGCAGAAGCGGTTCACGGTGACGCCGCTGGTCGTGATGGGCAGTCCGGCGCGCAACGCCACCTGGCGCGCGATGTTGCTGCCGGTCGCGCCCTCGGGCGTCGCGCAGCCCATGAGGACGTCGTCGACCTCGGCCGGCGCGATGCCGGCGCGTTCGACCGCCGCCTTGACGGCGTGGCCGCCCAGCGTCGCGCCGTGCGTCATGTTGAAGGCACCCTTCCAGCTCTTGGCCAGGGGCGTGCGGGCGGTGGAAACGATCACTGCATTGGTCATGGTGGTGTGCCCCTGATCAGGAGAAAGTCTTGCCTTCGGCGGCCAGGCGCGCCAGCAGCGGCGCCGGTTGCCAGAACTGCGCGTCGTCGTGCGGGTTCTGCGCGAAGCGCTTCATCGCCGCAGCCACGTTGAACAGCCCCACCGTGTCGGCGTAGCACATCGGCCCGCCGCGGTGCAGCGGGAAGCCGTAGCCGGTCAGGTAGACCATGTCGATGTCGCTCGCCCGCAGCGCGATGCCTTCCTCGACGATCTTCGCGCCCTCGTTGACCAGCGCATACACCAGCCGGTGCACGATCTCGTCGTCGCCGATCTTGCGCGGCTGGATGCCCAGCTCGGCGCGGTGCTTCTCGATCATGCCGTCGACCAGCGCGCTCGGGATCGCGTCGCGCTTGCCCGGCACGTAGTCGTACCAGCCGGCGCCGGTCTTCTGGCCGAAGCGGCCCATCTCGCACAGCAGGTCGGCGGTCTTGCTGTAGCGCAGGTCGGGCTTCTCCAGGTAGCGGCGCTTGCGGATGTACCAGCCGACGTCGTTGCCGGCCAGGTCGCCCATGCGGAACGGGCCCATCGCGAAGCCGAACTTCTCGACCGCCTTGTCCACCTGCTGCGGCGTGCAGCCCTCTTCCAGCAGGAAGCCGGCCTGGCGCGAGTACTGCTCGATCATGCGGTTGCCGATGAAGCCGTCGCACACGCCCGAGACGACGCAGGTCTTCTTGATCTTCTTGCCCAGCGCCATCACGGTGGCCAGCACATCCTTCGCGGTCTTCTCGCCGCGCACCACCTCCAGCAGCTTCATCACGTTGGCCGGGCTGAAGAAGTGCGTGCCGATCACGTCCTGCGGGCGCTTGGTGAACGACGCGATCCTGTTCAGGTCGAGCGTCGAGGTGTTGCTCGCCAGGATCGCGCCCGGCTTCATCACCTCGTCCAGCGTCTTGAAGACCTGCTCCTTCACGCCGATGTCCTCGAACACCGCCTCGATCACCATGTCGGCGTCCTTCAGGTCGGCATAGTTCAGCGTCGTGCTGAGCAGCGCCATGCGGGCGTCGAGCTTGTCCTGCTTCAGCTTGCCCTTCTTGACCTGCGCGTCGTAGTTCTTGCGGATGATCGCGACGCCCTTGTCCAGCGCCTCCTGCTTCATCTCCAGGATCACGACCGGGATGCCGGCGTTCAGGAAGTTCATCGCGATGCCGCCGCCCATGGTGCCGGCGCCGATGACGGCGAGCTTCTTCACGTCGCGCACCGGCGTGTCGGCCGGCACGTCGGGGATCTTGGTGGTGGCGCGCTCGGCCATGAAGGCATGGCGCAGCGCGCGGCTCTCGGGCGTCATCATCAGCGCGATGAAGGCCTCGCGCTCCTGCTTCATGCCGTCATCGAACTTCTTGTAGACCGATGCGGCAACGGTCTCGACGCACTGCAGCGGCGCCGGGAAGTTGCGCGACATCGCGCCGACGGTGTTGCGCGCGAACTGGAAGAAGGCGTCGGGGTTCGGGTGCTCGGCCTTCAGGTTTCGCACCAGCGGCAAGGGCCGCAGGCCCGCGACCTCGGTGGCGAAGGCGCAGGCACCGGCCAGCAGGTCGCCATCGATCATCTTGTCGAACAGCTTCTGGCCGGGCGCCATCGCGAGCAGTTCGCTCTTGACCGGCTCGCCGCTGACGATCATGTTCAGCGCGTTCTCGACGCCGATCACGCGCGGCAGCCGCTGCGTGCCGCCGGCGCCGGGCACCAGCCCCAGCTTCACCTCGGGCAGCGCGACCTGCGTGCCGGGCGCGGCCACGCGGTAGTGGCAGCCGAGCGAGAGCTCGAGCCCGCCGCCCATGCACACCGTGTGGATCGCGGCCACCACCGGCTTGGTGCAGGCCTCCAGCGCGAGGATCACGCTGAGCAGGTTCGGCTCCTGCACCGCCTTGGGCGAGCCGAACTCGCGGATGTCGGCCCCACCGGAGAAGGCCTTGCCGGCCCCGGTGATCACGATGGCCTTGACCTTGCCGTCGGCCTGGGCCTTGTCGAGCCCGTCGGTGATGCCCTTGCGCGTGTCGTAGCCGAGGCCGTTGACAGGAGGGTTGTCGAGCGTGATCACGGCAACGGGGCCGCGAAGTTCGTAGGTGGCGCTCATGCGGTGTCCTCCGGGGTGGAGAGGTTGGAAATAGAACGATCGTTCGATTCTAGGAAGGAATCGTGGCGGGGTGATGTCTCGTCAGCGACAAAGGGCCCGGATTGGCATCCGGCTACACCTCGAGCCATTCCTTGCGAATATAGGCGTTGCACCGCAGGTCGGCCGGGCTGCCTTCGAAGACTATCCTGCCGTGGCCCATCACGTAGCAGCGCTGCGAGATCTCCAGCGCGATCGTCAGCTTCTGCTCGACCAGCAGCACCGACACGCCCCGCCGCTTCAGTTCGCCCAGGTACTGGGCCACCTGCTCGACGATTTTCGGCGCCAGGCCCTCGGTGGGCTCGTCGATCATGATCAGGTCGGGGTCGCCCATCAAGGTGCGGCACAGCGTCAGCATCTGCTGTTCGCCCCCGGACAGCACGCCGGCCTCGGTGTGCTGGCGCTCCTTCAGCCGCGGGAACATCGCGTACATGTCGTCGTAGGACCAGCGCGGCTTGTCCTTGCGGCGCTTCTCGCCCAGCATCAGGTTCTGGTGCACGGTGAGCTTGGGGAAGATGTCGCGGTTCTCCGGCACGTAGCCGATGCCGGCGTGCGCGATCTCGAAGGCCTTCAACCCGAGCAGCTCGCGCTCGCGCCAGCGCACCGAGCCCTTGCCGTCCACCAGGCCCATGATCGCCTTCACCGTGGTCGAGCGCCCCGAGCCGTTGCGACCCAGAAGGCTGACGATCTCGCCCGGCTGCACGTCCAGCGTCACGCCGTGCAGCACGTGGCTCTTGCCGTAGAACGCATGCAGGTTGTCGAGCTTCAGCATCGCATCAGGCCTCTTGGGCGTGGCCATGCGCCGCGAGGACGGAGCCGAGGTAGGCCTCCTGCACCTTCGCGTTCGCGCGCACCGCCTCCGGCACGTCGAACGCGATCACCTCGCCATACACCAGCACCGCGATCTTGTCGGCCAGGCCGAACACCACGCCCATGTCGTGCTCCACCGTCAGCAGCGTCTTGCCCTCCGTCACCTCGCGGATCAGCTGGATGAAGCGCGTCGTCTCGCTCTTGCTCATGCCGGCGGTCGGCTCGTCGAGCAGGATCACGCTGGCGCCGCCGGCGATGGTGATGCCGATCTCCAGCGCGCGCTGTTCGGCATAGGTCAGGTTCATCGCCAGCACGTCGCGCTTCTTGTCGAGCTTGATCATGCGCAGCACCTCGTCGGCGCGGTCGTTGGCATCGCGCAGGTCGGCCAGGAACTTCCAGAACGCGTAGCGGTAGCCCATCGCCCACAGCACCGCGCAGCGGATGTTCTCGAACACCGACAGCCGCGTGAACAGGTTCGACACCTGGAAGCTGCGCGCCAGGCCCAGGCGGTTGATCTCGTACGGCTTCAATCCGGCGATCGATTGCCCGTTCAGCCGGATCTGCCCGCTGCTGACGCCGAAACGCCCGCTGACCAGGTTGAACAGCGTCGACTTGCCGGCGCCGTTGGGGCCGATGATCGCGACGCGCTCGCCCGGCTTCACCTGCAGCGAGGCACCGCGGATGATCTCGGTCTTGCCGAAGCTCTTGCGGACGTCATCGAGTTCCAGCGCAAAGGGATGGCTGCTCACAAGGCTTCCCTTCGCTTGATCTCTTTCTCGATCTCCTGCTGCGTCTGGTCCCACTGGCGCTTGAACTCGCGCCGCGCCACCTCGAACATCGCGATGCCGATCGCCATCACGAACAGCGCGCCGAACCAGCTGTCCAGCCCTTGCACGTTCAGCGTGCCGCCCATGAAGCGCACGGTGGGCCCGAGCGCCGAGTTGAGCTGCAGGTGGTAGATCATCTCGACGATCGCCGCCGCGCCGGCCAGCGCCACCGCGCCGGTGCCGCCCAGCGCCAGGTACGAGCTGCCGAGCCGGCGCAGCTTGCCGAAGGCGGCCACGCGCAGGTTCATCATGATCAGGCTCGAGATGCCGCCGGGCGCGAACATCACCATGAACATGAAGACCAGGCCCAGGTAGATCTGCCAGGCCTTCGTGATCTCGGAGAACAGCACGAAGGCCAGCACCAGCAGCACCGCACCGATGATCGGCCCGAAGAAGAAGAACGCGCCGCCGAGGAAGGTGAACAGCAGGTAGCTGCCCGAGCGGAAGCCGCCCACCGAATCGGCCGTGACGATCTCGAAGTTCAGCGCCGTCAGCCCGCCGCCGATGCCGGCGAAGAAGCCGGCGATGACGAACGCCAGGTAGCGCACCACCTGCGTGTTGTAGCCGACGAACTCGACGCGCTCCGGGTTGTCGCGCACGGCGTTGAGCATGCGGCCGAGCGGCGTGCGCGTCAGCGCATACAGCGCGCCGGTGCAGACGAAGCAGTAGATCGCGATCAGGTAGTAGACCTGCACCTGCGGCCCGAAGGTGATGCCCGCCACCGCCTTGCCGACGACGCGGTTCGAGCTGACGCCGCCCTCGCCGCCGAAGAACTCGGGGAACATCAGCGCCATCGACGCGACCAGCTCGCCGACGCCCAGCGTGATCATCGCGAAGGTGTTGGCCGACTTCTTGGTGGTGACCCAGCCCAGCAGCGCCGCGACGCCCGCCCCGGCCAGGCCGCCGGCCAGCGGCACCAGGCTCATCGGCAGCGGAAGCCGGCCGGCGCCGATCAGGTTCATCGCATGGATCGCGAAGAACGCACCCAGGCCGACGTAGACCGCATGGCCGAAGCTCAGCATGCCGCCCTGCCCCAGCAGCAGGTTGTAGCTGAGGCAGATGATGATCATGTAGCCCATCTGCGACAGCATCGTCATCGCCAGGCCGCTGGTGAAGACCAGCGGCGCCACCAGCAGCAGCAGCGCGAACGCGCCCCACACGACCCAGCGGCCGACGTTCCAGGGCTTGAAATGGACGGCCTGCGGCCGCGTCAGCACGGAGCTCATCCTTCGCGCGTCCCCATCAGGCCCTTGGGGCGGAAGATCAGCATCAGCACCAGCAGCAGGTAGGGCAGGATCGGCGCCACCTGCGAGATCTTCAGTTTCAGCAGCGGGTAGCCGAAGGTCTCGGGCGTGACCGCCATGCCGGCCCACTGCAGCGCGCCGAGCGCGGACTGGTCGAGCGCCACCGCGAAGGTCTGGATCAGCCCGATCAGCAGCGACGCGACGAAGGCACCGGCCAGCGAGCCCATGCCGCCGACCACCACCACCACGAAGATGATCGGCCCGACCGCGCCGGCCATGGTCGGCTCAGTCACGTAGGCATTGCCGCCGATCACGCCGGCCAGCCCGGCCAGAGCCGCGCCGCCGCCGAACACCCCCATGAAGACCAGCGGCACGTTGTGGCCCAGCGCCTCGGCCATCTCGGGGTGCGTCAACGCCGACTGGATCACCAGGCCGACGCGGGTGCGCGACAGCAGCAGCCACACCGACAGCAGCATCAGCAGCGCCACCCCCATCATGAAGGCGCGGTACAGCGGGAACTGCGTGCCGTACAGCGTGAAGAGCGGGCCGTCGAGCATCGCCGGCACGCGGTAGTCGACGGCCGAGCGGCCCCAGGTCAGCTGCACCAGCTCGAGGATCACGAACGACAGCCCGAAGGTGATCAGCAGCTCGGCCACGTGGCCGAACTTGTGCACGCGGCGCAGGCAGAAGCGCTCGAACAGCGCGCCGACCACGCCGGTCAGCAGCGGCGCGATCACCAGCGACGGCCAGAAGCCGACGAACAGCGTGGTCGTGTACGCGAAATAGGCGCCCAGCATGTAGAAGCTGGCGTGCGCGAAGTTCAGCACGCCCATCATGCTGAAGATCAGCGTCAGGCCCGAACTGAGCATGAACAGCAGCAGCCCGTAGCTGATGCCGTTCAACAGCGATGTGGTGAAGAACTCCATGGGGTCCCGGAGATGTCAAAAATCCCGCGGCAACCGGGGCGGCCGCCGCGGGATTGTCATCGGCCTGCGCTCAGGCGCCGGGGCGCTTCATCTGGCACGAGGTCGGCGTGCTCGACACGTAGGATTCGTAGAACTTGTCGGGCACGAAGGTGTAGCCCGTGCCCTCGACGTTGTACTTGTTCTTCGCGTCGACCTTGCGCCAGGTGCTCAGGTACAGGCCCTGCTGCATCTGGTGGTCGGTGGCGCGCATCGTGATGTCGCCGCTGAAGCCCTTGACGGTGAGGCCTTCCATCGCCGCCGCCACCTTGACCGGGTCGGTGCTCTTGGCCTTGGCCATCGCGGCCGGCAGCATCGTGAAGATGTTGTAGATGTCGGTGGTGAAGAAGTCTTCCTTGAACTTCTTGTTGAACTCCTCGCCGACCGCGGCGATGTCGCCGGGGATGTTGTGGTGGGCGTAGGCGATCATCTTGACCTTGCCCTCGCCGGCCGCGCCGATCGCGGTGGGCGTGCCGATCACGCTGGCGTAGTAGGTGTAGAAGTTGACGTCCAGGCCGGCGTCCTTGGCGGCCTTGATCAGCAGCGTCAGGTCCTGGCTCCAGTTGCCGGTGATCACGGTGTCGGCGCCGCTTTGCTTGATCTTCGCGACGTAGGGCGAGAAATCCTTCACCTGGCCGAGCGGCGTCAGGTCGTCGCCGACGATCTGGATGTCGGGCCGCTTGCGCGCCAGCGTCTCCTTCGCGAACTTCGAGACCTGCTGGCCGTGCGCGTAGTTCTGGTTGATCAGGTACACCTTCTTGATGGACGGCTGGTCCTTCATGTAGGTGGTCATCGCCTCCATCTTCATCGAGGTGTCGGCGTCGAAGCGGAAGTGCCAGTAGTTGCACTTGCTGTTGGTCAGGTCCGGGTCGACCGCGGAGTGGTTCAGGAACACGATCTCCTTGCCCGGGTTGCGCTCGTTGTGCTTGGCCACGGCATCGATGATGGCGGCCGCGGCGCCCGAGCCGTTGCCCTGGGTCACGTAGCGGAAGCCCTGGTCGATGGCGGCCTTCAGCACGTTCAGGCTTTCCTGCGGCGAGGCCTTGTTGTCGAAGCCGACCACCTCGAAGGTGACGCCGGCCGGGTTCTTCTTGCCGCTGATGCGCTCGGCCATGAACTGGAAGCTCTTCAGCTGGTTCGCGCCCAGGCTCGCGAACGGGCCGGACAGCGGGTCGATCCAGGCGATCTTGACGGTCTCGCCGGCCTGCGCGAAGGCGACGCCAGCATGCAGCGAAAGCACCGCCACCGCCGACAGGCCGAACAGCTTCTTGGTGAATTCCATGGCTTCCTCGCGAGGTGATTGCGACAGCCGTGAACGGTAATGGAAGCAGGTAGATGACTGTTTGAGGGACTACCCCACACACCGTGTCGCGCGTGGGACAGTCGTTTCTGCACAGCGGAAGGTAGCCCGGGTGACAACCCGGGGATCCACCACCGACCCGGATTGGCATCCGGGCTACGCAGTCGGCAGTCTGTAGCCCTTGAATTGCTCGCGCAACCGCATCTTCAGCATCTTGCCGGTCGCGGTGTGCGGGATCTCGTCGACGAAGGCGACGTCGTCCGGGATCTGCCATTTGGCGATGCGCCCCTCGAAATACCCCAGCAGTTCCTTCGCGTCGAGCGCGACGCCCGGCTTGCGCACCACCACCAGCAGCGGGCGCTCGTCCCACTTCGGGTGCGCGCAGGCGATCACCGCCGCCTCGTGCACGCCGGGGTGCCCCATCGCCAGGTTCTCCAGCTCGATCGAGCTGATCCATTCGCCGCCGGACTTGATGACGTCCTTGCTGCGGTCGGTGATCTGCATGAAGCCGTCAGGGTTGATCGTCGCGACGTCGCCGGTCGGGAACCACGCCTGGCCGTCGACCTCGACCAGCGGCGACGCCTCGTGCCCGAAGTAGCTGCGGATGACCCAGGGCCCGCGTACCACCAGGTTGCCCGAGGACTTGCCGTCCCAGGGCAGCGGCCGGCTGTCGTCGTCCAGGATCAGCATGTCGACGCCGCAGACCACCCGGCCCTGGGTCTCCAGCAGCCGGTGGCGGGCCTCGTCGTCCAGGCCCCGGTGCTTGCCCTTCAGCTTGGCCAGCGTGCCCAGCGGCGACATCTCGGTCATGCCCCAGGCATGGATCACCTCGACGCCATGCTCGTTTTCCAGGGCCCGCATCATCGACGGCGGGCAGGCCGAACCGCCGATCACGGTGCGGCGGAAGCTGCTGAACTTCAGCCCGTTCTGCTTCACGTGGTTCAGGAGCCCCAGCCAGACGGTGGGCACGCCGGCGCTGAAGGTGACCTGCTCGGCCTCGAACAGCTCGTACAGCGACTTGCCGTCCAGGTGCGGCCCGGGCATCACCAGCTTGGCGCCGACCAGCGCGCAGGCGTACGGCAGGCCCCAGGCGTTGACATGGAACATCGGCACCACCGGCAGGATCGTGTCGGCGCCCGAGCAGCCCATCGCGTCGGGCAGCGCCGCCGCCATCGCATGCAGCAGCGTCGAGCGGTGGCTGTAGACGGCGCCCTTCGGGTGGCCGGTGGTGCCCGAGGTGTAGCAGATGCTCGACGCGGTGTTCTCGTCGAACTGCGGCCAGGCGTAGTCGCCGTCCTCGGCCTCGACGAGCTCTTCGTAGCACTGCAGGCGCGGCAGCGTGGACGCCGGCGGCATGTGCGCGCGGTCGGTCATCAGGACGAAGTGCTTCACCTGCGCCAGCTGCGGCGCGAGCTTCTCGACCAGCGGAAGGAAGTTCAGGTCGAAGCACAGCACGGCGTCCTGCGCATCGTTGGCGATCCACGCGATCTGCTCGGGAAACAGGCGCGGGTTGATGGTGTGGCACACGAGGCCCGAGCCGGAGCTGCCGTAGTAGATCTCCAGGTGCCGGTAGCCGTTCCAGGCCAGCGTCGCGACGCGGTCGCCGCCTTCGCAGCCCAGGCGGGCCAGCGCCTGGGCCAGCTTGCGCGAGCGCAGCTCGATGTCCTTCCAGGTGCTGCGGTGGATGTCGCCTTCGCAGCGCTTGGAGACGACCTCGGTGTCGGCCGCATGGCGCGCCGCATGCACCGCCAGCGAGGAGATCAGCAAGGGCATCTGCATCATCTGGCCCATCAGGCGTGGCATGGTCTTCTCCCGGGTGAAAACGTGGTCAGGATGGCGAAATGATAGAAACGCCGCCCTGAACCAGCGCTGGCTGTTTACCCTAGGGCCCGAGATCAAAGCTTGACCAACAGTATCCAAATGGATACATTTTGGTGAATGCTCTCGGTTCGATTGACGCAGGAGTTTCAGGACTGGCTCGATGCGCTGCCCGACCGGCGCGGCCAGATTCGCATTGCAGCGCGTCTTCGGCAGGCCGAGAGTGGCAATCTGGGAGATTGGAAGACCGTTGGCGACGAGGTATCGGAAATGCGCGTGGACGTGGGTCCGGGATACCGTCTGTATTTCACCCGGCGCAAGAACGTCCTGATCGTCATGCTCGCCGGCGGAGACAAGTCAACGCAAACGCGGGACATTCAACGCGCAAAACGCATCCTGGGCCAACTGGAGTTGTAGCCATGAGCACCACGAAGAAGCTTGGCAAGCTGGTTCCGTTCGACGCCGCACGCTACCTGACCGACGACGCAGCCGTCGCGGAATACCTCACCGCCATCCTGGAGGCCGATGATGCTGATCTGCTTCTGCTGGCGCTTGCCGACGTGGCGAGGGCCCGTGGCATGGCGCAAGTTGCCAAGGACACAGGCCTCGGTCGGGAGAGCCTTTACAAGGCCTTGTCCCCGGGCGCGAAGCCGCGCTTCGACACCATCCTGAAAGTGACGCGCGCGTTGGGCGTGCGATTGACAGCACAGCCGGCTTGAGGTGGGGAACAAGGATGGACAGGAAAACAATGAGCAAAAAAAAGCGGGCGACGTTTGCACGCCGCCCGCCCAAGCCTCTCGGGGAAGGTTCCCCTCGAGGCCCCGGTCTACAAAGAGCGCACGAACTCGACCAGCCTCTGCCGGTCATCGCAGTTCATCGACTTGAATCGGTCGCGGCTGGCACTGCCCTGGCCGTCGTACAGGCAATGTGGAATCGGTTCCACTCAAGGCAGGATTGAACCAGCCGCCAGCCCCGGCACGGGCGGGCGCACACGAATCAGTTCGTTCGATTGGTGTCAGCGTGTGAGGCCGCCGGGCTGGCGTCCGACACGCACCCGATACGCACCCGATACGCACCCTCGAGGGGAGAAGCCCGGTTGGCAACGTTGTCATCGGCCCCGCCCTTACCCATCCGGAGCGCTCGGCTCGTCCTGTTCGTTACACTTTTGTCCCTATGAGTGCTTTGTTGAGCGCGGCGCTGACCGCTCCCCTGCTGGGCGGCGACTGGCCGAACCGTTTTGCCGCGCTGGGCGACAGCTTCTTCACCGAGCTGCCGCCGCAGGGCCTGCCCGACCCGCACTGGGTGGCCTGGAGCGAGGACTGCGCCCGCGCGCTTGGCCTGCCGGAGGGCGGCGCGCAGCCTTCCGACCCGCGCGTGCTGGCCGCCCTGAGCGGCAACCTGGCGCAGGCACCGCTGCAGCCGCTGGCCAGCGTCTACAGCGGCCACCAGTTCGGCGTCTGGGCCGGCCAACTGGGCGACGGGCGTGCGCTGTGGCTGGGCGAACTGGCCACGTCGCAAGGGCCGATGGAGATCCAGCTGAAGGGCTCGGGCCTCACGCCCTACTCCCGCATGGGCGACGGCCGCGCGGTGCTGCGCTCGTCGATCCGCGAGTTCCTGGCCTCGGAGGCGATGCATGCGCTGGGCGTGCCGACCACCCGCGCGCTGTGCATCACCGGCTCGGCGCTGCCGGTGCGGCGCGAGGAAGTCGAGACCGCCGCCATCGTGACGCGCGTCGCGCCGTCATTCATCCGCTTCGGCCACTTCGAGCACTTCGCGCACACCGAGCCGAGCGTCGACGCGCTGCGCCGGCTGGTCGATTTCGTGATCGACACCGCCTGCCCGGAATGCCGCGACGCGCCGCAGCCGGCGGTGGCGCTGCTCGAGGCCGTGGCGCGCCGCACCGCGCGGCTGATGGCCGACTGGCAGGCGGTGGGCTTCTGCCACGGCGTGATGAACACCGACAACATGTCGATCCTGGGCCTGACCATCGACTACGGCCCGTACGGCTTCCTCGATGCCTTCGACCCCGGCCACGTCTGCAACCATTCCGACCACCAGGGCCGCTACGCCTATGCGCGCCAGCCCAACGTGGCGTTCTGGAACCTGCATGCGCTGGCGCAGGCGCTGCTGCCGCTGATCGCGGACCCCGACGAGGCCCTCGAGGCGCTGGAGCCCTACAAGACCGGGTTCGCCGCCGCGCTGGATGCGCGCATGCGCGCCAAGCTGGGCCTGGCCACCGAGCGCGACGGCGACCGCGCACTGGTCGAGGGCCTGCTGCAGCGCATGGCCGCCGACCGCGCCGACTTCAGCATCACCTTCCGCCGCCTGGCCGGCTTCGACAGCCGCGACGGGGCGGCGAACGACGCGCTGCGCGACCTCTTCATCGACCGCGAGGCCTTCGACGCCTGGGCGGGGAACTATGCGCGGCGTTTGCGGGACGAAGCCAGCGCCGACGGCGAGCGTGCCTTGCGGATGAACCGGGTCAACCCCAAGTACGTGCTTCGCAACCACCTGGCCGAGACGGCGATCCGCGAGGCCCGGGGCGGCGACTTCGCCGAGGTGGGCCGGCTGCTGAAAGTCCTGTCGGCGCCCTTCGACGAACAGCCCGAGCATGCCGCGTACGCGGACTTCCCGCCCGACTGGGCGCAACACATCGAGGTGTCGTGTTCATCATGAGTTCCAGCGACGACGACAAGGACTACAAGGTCAGCAAGACGGACGCCGAGTGGCGCGCCCAGCTGAGCCCGATGCAGTACGAGGTGGCGCGCCACGCGGCCACCGAGCGCGCCTTCACCGGCAAGTACTGGGATCACTTCCAGGACGGCCGCTACAACTGTGTCGGATGCGGCACGCCGCTCTTCGCATCCGACACCAAGTTCGACGCCGGCTGCGGTTGGCCCAGCTACTGGGAGCCGATCAACAGCGAGGTGATCGAGCGCGTGGTCGACCGCAGCCACGGCATGGTGCGGGTCGAGGTGCGCTGCAACAACTGCGGCTCGCACCTGGGCCACGTGTTCGAGGACGGCCCCGAGCCGACCGGCGAGCGCTTCTGCATCAACTCGGCGGCGATAGACTTCGCCCCCAAGCCGTAACCCGGTCCTTGCCGACCGCGCCCCTGATGACCCTCCTGCTCGATTTCCTGCCGCTGCTGCTGTTCTTCGGCACCTTCAAGTTCGCCGATGCCAACAAGGATGCGGCTGCCGCGTTCGCGAGCGAGCATTTCGGCTTCCTGGTCTCGGGCGGCACGGTCGGGCCGAACGAGGCGGCGGTGCTGCTGGCCACGCTGGTGGTGATCGCCGCGACGCTGCTGCAGGTGGTCACGATGAAGCTGCTGCGCCGCAAGGTGCACACGATGCTGTGGGTCACGCTGGCGCTGGTGGTGGTGCTGGGCGGCGCGACGATCTGGTTCCACAACGCCACCTTCATCATGTGGAAACCCAGCGTGCTGTACTGGGCGATGGGCCTGTCGTTCTGGTTCAGCCAGGCGGTGCTCGGCAAGAACATCCCCCAGACCCTGATGGGCGAGCAGCTGACGCTGCCGCCGCAGGTCTGGCAACGCCTGAATTTCGCATGGGTCGCATTCTTCGGCCTGATGGGCCTGCTGAACCTCTACGTGGCCTACAGCTTCACGCAATCGACCTGGGCCACCTTCAAGGTGTTCGGCGCGACCGGGCTGATGGTGGTGTTCATGCTGGCGCAGGGCGTGTACCTGAGCCGCTTCCTGCCCGACGAGGACGAGGCCAAGGCCGCCGCCGCACCGGGCAAGGAGCAGGGCTGATGGCCGTCAGTTCGCAGGAGATCGAGCAGGCGCTGCGCGAGGCGTTGCAGCCAGCCAGCCTGGCCGTCACCGACGACAGCCACCTGCATGCCGGCCATGCGGGCGCGCGCGAAGGCCGGCATTTCAGCGTGCAGGTGGTCAGCGCGCAGTTCAACGATCTGTCACGTCTGAAGCGGCACCGCCTCGTATATGATGCCCTTCGAACCTTGATTCCGCGCGGCATACACGCCCTGGCCATCGAGGCCCGCGCGCCGGGTGAAAGCTGAACGGATGAAGTCCGCCGCGGTGTGTTCCACCCCCGGCACCGCAGCCCCACCTGCCCGCACGGCGTTCCCCCTAGATTCCCCGTTGAAAGGCCCCAAGCCCATGAAGAAGTCGACCCTTGCCCGCCACGCTTCGCTGCTGGTGATCAGTGCTGCCCTGCTCGTGCCGGCGGCGATGGCCCAGAACGTGGCGATCGTCAACGGCAAGCCCGTGCCGAAGTCGCGCGTCGATGCGTTGCTGACGCAGGCGACCCGCCCCGGCCAGCAAGGCTCGCAGCCGCGCACGCCCGAACTCGAAGCGCAGGTGCGCGACGAGGTGGTGCTGCGCGAGATGTTCATGCAGGAAGCCGAGAAGCGCGGCCTGACCAACAGCGCCGACTACAAGCAGCAGCTCGAACTGGCCCGCCAGAGCATCCTGATCCGCGAGCTGTTCAACGACTACCAGAAGAAGAACCCGGTGCTGGACGCCGACGTCCAGGCCGAGTACGACAAGTTCAAGGCGCAGGCGAGCGGCACCGAATACCACGCCCGCCACATCCTGGTCGAGAAGGAAGAAGACGCGAAGGCGCTGATCGCCCAGATCAAGGGCGGCGCGAAGTTCGAGGACCTGGCGAAGAAGAACTCGAAGGACCCGGGATCGGGCGAGAACGGCGGCGACCTCGACTGGGCCAACCCGGGTTCGTACGTGCCCGAGTTCTCGCAGGCGATGATCAAGCTGAAGAAGGGCGAGATGACGCAAGAGCCGGTCAAGACGCAGTTCGGCTACCACATCATCAAGCTCGAGGACACGCGCGACGCGCAGTTCCCGCCGCTCGAGGAAGTGAAGCCGCAGATCCTGCAGCGCCTGGGCCAGGCGAAGCTCGCGAAGTTCCGCGACGAGATCCGCGCGAAGTCGAAGACGGACTACAAGTTCTCGACGAACTGAAGCCGGTCGGGCTTCAACGAAGGGCGCCTGCGGGCGCCCTTTTTTCATGGCTCCGTGAAATCTTCTCTATTCGAGTTTTGCGAATTTTTCGAGTCATCGCTACACTGCCAGTGCGCACCCGGAGAGATCCGCATGACACCCACCGGCCTGCCCCGCCCCGCCAAACCACTTCAGCCTCCCCCTCGGTCGGACCTTGATGACTCCCTCGAGCCGCTCGTCGATGCTGTCCAGGAGGCTTTGGTCCATCACGTCACGCTGGTCTCGACACGCAACGGCGGTACGGCCTTGCGTGTCGATGGCCTGCAGGTCACGGTGAGCGGTGCCGCGGCGGCAAAACGTGGGCAGCCCATGGCCGAACTCGGCGATGCGCTGAAACACGTCGTTGCCGCAGCGCTGGGTGCATCGCTGAGTGCCATGACAGCGCAAGGCAAGCAGCTTCGGCTGGCCTTGGCCAACAGGCTCCTCGACATCGAGATGGGGAATGGCGCTGCGTCCATCCCGACGAACAAGCCGCTTGCAGTCGTCGGCGACGATGCAGACCCCCTCCTCAAGACCGCCGACGTCGCCACGCAGTTGGGCATGAGCCGCCCGTACGTCTCCATGCTGTGCGACAGCGGCAAACTGGGCGAAGTCACGAAGACCGAAGGAGGCCACCGCCGCGTTCGCCAATCTGCCGTCGACGCCTACAGGCTTGCACAGCGCAACGCGACTGCAGGAGCGGCGACTCCGCGTGAGGCCGCCGCGGAGGCAGGCATGTACGCCTACAGCGATGAGGCCTTCGTCAAAGCAGCCCGACGCTCGGCCACGCCGACGCGCCAGACTCGACGTACCCCCCACCCTGCCAAGACGTGAATGTCGACGATACGCTGGTGGTTCTCGACATCTGCGTCCTGATGCCGCTGCGGCTCTCCGATGTCCTGATGGACTTGCGGGGGGAACGGTTGTTTACCGCCCATTGGACCGCGGAGATCGACAAGGAATACCTGCGCAACATGCAGGGAGCCTTTGGTTTCAGCGAGACGGCGACGTTGAAACGCCTGGGTGCGATGAAGAAGAGGTGTCCGGAGTGGGAGGTGTCCGCAACGGCCACTGCGCTCGCGCTCGTGCCGGACAAGGTGGACGCCAAGGACCGCCACGTCGCCGCAGCGGCTCTGACTCTTCGACAGTACGCTGACCATGACGAAGAGAACGGCATCCGATACACGGTCTGTGGCGGCACTGGGCGTCACCGTTCTCAAGGCCGGCGCTTTCCTCGATGCGGTCTACGCCGCGCAACCGGCTCAGGCGGAACAGGCTGTCCTGAACGCCATCAAGGACTTGACGGACCCACCATACACACGAGGCGAACTTCTGGCCGCACTGGAGACGCACGGAACCAGGACGCTCGTGGATGCACTCGCAAAGAAATGGAAAGTCGTTCCGATGAAGAAACGCGCCAGAAGCGCCCTAGGACCATTTCACGGGTAGCTCGCGCTCCGCAACGGCCACGAACCAGCCGATCCCCAGCGGCAGCGCCGCATCGTTGAAGTCATAGCACGGGTGATGCAGCGGATGCGACGGCCTGTCGCCCGGTCCGGCGCTGCCCTGCCCCAGCCACAGGTAGGCCCCGGGCCGCGCCTGCAGCATGAACGCGAAATCCTCCGACGTGAAGGCCGGCCGCGGCGCCACCTCGGCCTGCAGCCCGCAGGCCGTGGCCGCCGCCAGCGCCGTCCCGGCCTCGGCCGCGCTGTTGATCGTGGCCGGGTAGTAGCGCGTGTAGCTCACCTCGACCGCCGTCTCGCTGGCCAGCGCCACGCCTTGCGCGACCGAGCGCAGTGCCGCCTCGATGCGGTCCTGCGTCGCCGGGTCGAAGCTGCGGACCGTGCCGGTGATGGCCACCTGCGCCGGCAGCACGTTGTGCGAATGCCCGCCCTCGATGCGCGTGACCGACAGCACCGCCGACTCGCGCGGATCGATGCGCCGCGCCACGATGGTGTTGAGCTGCGTCACCAGCTGGCTGGCCGCCAGGATGGCGTCCGGCGTCTGCTGCGGCTGGGCCGCATGCCCGCCGCGGCCGCGCACGAGGATGTCGAAGCGGTCCGCGGCGGCCATGATCGGCCCGGCCCGCGTCTGCGCCTGGCCCAGCGGCAGGTCGGGCCAGTTGTGCAGGGCGTACACCGCATCGCTCGGGAAACGCTCGAACAAGCCATCCCGGACCATCGCGCGCGCACCGCCATGCCCTTCTTCTGCCGGCTGGAACACGAAGTGGACCGTGCCGGCGAAGCGCCTGCTGCGCGCCAGCTGGCGTGCCGCCCCCAGCAGCATCGCGGTGTGGCCGTCGTGGCCGCAGCCGTGGTGCACGCCCGCCACCTTGCTGGCATGGGCCAGGTCGCTGCGCTCCGCCATCGGCAACGCATCCATGTCGGCACGCAAGGCCACGCTGCGCCCTGCACCATGGCGCAGCACGCCGACCACGCCGGTGCCGCCCACGCCCTCATGCACCTCCAGGCCCAGCTCGCGCAGCGCCGACGCCACGATGCCCGCGGTGCGATGCTCGTTGAACGCGAGCTCCGGGTTCGCATGCAGGTCGTGCCGCAGCGCCCGCAGGGCCGGCAGCAGGTCGGCGACCTCGTCAGGTCCCGGCATCGACCGCATCGGCCAGCTGGGCCAGCGTGTGGAAGTGGTAGTCGGGCCGGGTCAGCTCCTTGACCTCCAGCGTGCCGCCGAAGCCGGGCTGGCCGTGGCGCCGCTCGATCCAGCAGGTCGCGAGACCCAGGCGCCGGGCCACCCCGATGTCGTGGTACTGGCTCTGCGCCACGTGCAGGTTGTCGGCCCGCGTGAATCCGCGGGTGCTGAGGCGTCCGCGCGCAAATGCGAAGAACTGCGGATCGGGTTTCTCGCACAGCGCGTCGTCGCAGCTCACGCTGTCGTCGAAAGGCATGTCCAGCGTCTTCTCGAAATGCGACAGCGCCCAGCGCTGCGCATTCGTCATCGCCACCAGCTTGAAGCGCTCGCGCAGCCGCTTCAGCGCCGCCACCGAGTCGGCAAACGCCGGCCACACTGCCACCGAGTCGCGCAGGCCCTCGGCCAGCGCGGCGGAATCGGGCAGGCCGAGCCCGGGCGCGATCGCATGCCACACGCGCACCAGGTCGTCCGGATACCAGCCCGCATCGCCGTTCGCACGGGCCCGGCGGTAGGCGGCGAGGAAGGCGTCGTCCGACACCGAGGCGCCGGGCACGGCCTGGCGCAGGTAGCGCAGCATCCCGCCCTCGAAGTCGATCAGCGTGCCGACGACGTCGAAGGTGAGGACCTTGAAGTTCTGCAAAGACATGGTGGTTCGTTCCGTCAGGGGTTGAAAGCGGAGAGGGAAAACTGTCGCGACTGGTACTGCCCCGGCGTCATCCCGCACTCGCGCTTGAAGCGGCGCGACAGGTGGCTCTGGTCGCAGAAGCCGGCCGCGTTGGCCGCGCCGGCCAGCGTCGCACCCTGGCGCAGCAGGGCCTGGGCGTGCCGCACGCGCTGCACGTTCACATAGCGATGGGGCGCCATGCCCACGCATTGGCGGAACACGGTCGCGAAGCGCCACACGCTCAAGCCGGTGAGCGCGGCCAGCCCTTCGAGCGACAGCGGCTCGGCCAGGTGGGCGTCGATGTAGGCGAGCACCGGCGCCATCGAGTGCGTCCGGCGGCGCAGCGGCGTCTGCGCGGCGGGGTCGTTCGGAAGGCTGCACATGCCTCGCAGCTTAAAAGCGCCTGCGCTGCGCGCGGCACCGTAAAGCGCGCGCGCCGCAGCAGCGAATTGCGTTGTGTACCACCCACCGCGCAGATCCTGCGGTACGACAAGGGCGTCCTATCGGCACGCAGGCCGGCTGGCTAGGCTGCGCGTCTTTGACTCCACGGAATCCCCGCCATGACGATCCAGATCCTTCGCCAATCCGCCACGCTGTCCGGCCTGCAGGACGAAGGCCCGGTCGCGCGCCCGCTGTCCGAACCCGCGTGCACGACCGCCGGCCTCGCCGTCGAACTGGCGGGCGCGGGCGGCAACCGCAGCGGCCTGTGGGAATGCACGCCCGGGCGCTTCGAACGCCAGCTCGCCGAAGCGGAGGTGATGCACATCCTGTCGGGCGCCTGCAGCTTCACGCCGACGGGCGGCCAGGCGCAGCAGATCCGCGCCGGCGACACGCTGTTCTTCCCGGCCCGCACGACCGGCGTCTGGCACATCACCGAGACGTTGCGCAAGGTCTACGTGGTGATGGCCTGATCCTGCCGTGCACCCGCGAAGCGCCCGATCGAGAAGGCCTCGATCGGCGTCGACGTGCGCCCCGTCGCCAGCAACTCGGCCATCACCTCGCCGACGCCCGGGCTGATCGCGAAGCCCTCGCCGTTGAAGCCGAAGGCATAGTGCAGCCCCGGCACGCGCGCGCTCGGGCCCAGCACCGGCACCGCATCGCCGGTGTAGCCCTCGATGCCGCTCCAGACGCGGATCAGCTGCACGTTCTCGAACGCCGGCACGAAACGGCGCAGTTCGCGCAACTGGCGCAGCGTGTTGCCGGGCAGCACCTCGGCCCGCACCGGGTCGCACGACGCCGGGCCCTTGAGCCCGCCGCCGAAGACGATGTTGCCGCGCGCGATCTGCCGGAAGTACAAGCCCTCGGTCTCGATCGGTGTCGACACGCCGATCGACGGCCCGATCGCGTACGGCAAGGGTTCGGTCACGCCCATCTGCGGGCCGCGCACATCCAGCGGCACCGGCTCGCCGAAAGCCTGCGCAAAGTGCGCCGACCACGCGCCGGTGGTCACCAGCAGCTGTGCCGCACGGTAGCGCCGCCCGTCGACCGTGTGCGCGACGAAATCGCCGCCCTCGCGCTCGACCTGCACCACCTCGCTGTGCTCGTGGATGTGCGCGCCGGCCCGCTGCGCCGCGCGCGCGAAGGCCGGGCCGGCCAGGCGCGGGTTGGCGTGGCCGTCCAGCGGCGACAGCGAGCCCGCCACCACCGCGTCGCTGAAGATGCCCCAGCGCTCGCGCAGCGCCGCAGCGCTGAACATCTGCAGCTCCAGGCCGAGCGGCTGCACCTCGCGCACGTGCTGCTCCAGCCTGGCCGCCTGCTGGTGCGTGTAGCAGACGCGCAGGTGGCCGTAGGGCACGAACTCCAGGTCTTCGCCCAGCAGCTCGTTGACCCGGCCCCACACCGCGCGGGCGCGGTTGGCGAGCGGGATCTGCTCGAGCGCGCGGCCTTGCCGGCGCACGTTGCCGAAGTTGGTGCCGCTCGCCTGGCGGCCGATCAGCTCGCGTTCGAGCAGGCGCACGTCCAGGCCGTGCTGGCGGCGCAGGAACAGCGCGGTCGTCGCGCCCATCAGTCCGCCACCGACGATCAGCACGTCGCTGCGCAAGGCTTCAGTCATCGCAGCCCCCATCGCCGACCTCCTGCGTGTTCATCAGCAGCGGCTTCACCGGCGCCTGCCCGCGCAGCCGGCCGATCCTCTCGACCGGGATCCGCGCGCTCGCGGCGACGACCTCGGCCGCCGCATGGCCGCAGTAGCGCCCCTGGCAGCGGCCCATGCCGACCCGGCTGAAGGCCTTGGCCCGGTTCAGCTCCTGGCTGCCCAGTTCCAGCACGCTGCGGCGCAGTTCGCCGGCCGTGATGGCCTCGCAGCGGCAGACCACCGCGTCATCGGGCAAGCCCGCCGCGTGCGCATGCGGCCACGGGAAGGCCCGCGCCAGCCCCTCGCGGAAGCCGTCCATCGTCGCCAGCCTGCGCTTCAGGCCGTCCTGTTCGGCCGCGAACAGCGCGCGGCCACGCGCATGCCCCAGGTCATGCAGGGCGGCCAGCGCGGCCAGCCGGCCGGCCGACTCGGCGCCATCGGCCCCGAGGATGCGGGCACCGTCACCGGCCAGGTACACGCCGGGCGTGCTGACGCGCCCACAGTCGTCGATGCGCGGCAGCCACTGGCGACTCAGGGGCTCGAACTCGAACTCGCAGCGCGCCAGGTCGGCCAGCTGCGTCTCCGCGCGCAGGTGCCAGCCCAGCGCGACGGCATCGGCCGCGAAACGGCGCTCGGCGCCGCGGGCATCGCGCACCACGACGCCCGACACGCCGCCTGCGGCGGTGCCGTCGATGCGCAACGGCAGCACGCCGTTCAACACCGCAACGCCGGCGCGCCGCAGCCCGGCCACCAGGGCTGCGCCGCGCAGCAGCAAGCGCGGGCGCCGCAGCAGCCCGCGCAGCGCCGCCCAGCCCGGCAGCGCGGGCGAGGTGTCGAGCACCGCCTCGACCTGCGCGCCGGCCTTCAGGTACTGCGCGGCGACCAGGTACAGCAGCGGCCCGCTGCCCATGAACACCACGCGCGAGCCGATCGCGCAGGCCTGCGCCTTCAGCGCGATCTGGGCCGCACCCAGGCTGTAGCAGCCGGCGTGGTTCCAGCCCGCCACCGGCATCAGCCGGTCGGTCGCGCCGGCGCAGACGATCAGTGCATCAAAGTCCAGCGTCTGCGTGCACCCGCTCGGCGTGTGCACCGTGTGCAGCTGGCCGGACGTCACGTTCCACGCCAGGGTTTCGCTGCGGTGATCGATCTGGCCGCGCAGCGCATCGAAGTCGCCATGCAGGGCCTGCGCCTTCGCGGCCTCGCTGCCGTACAGCGTGGCGTGACTGCGCAGGAAGCCCTCGGGCTGGCGGCGGTAGATCTGGCCGCCATCGCGGCGTGCTTCATCGACGACGATCGGGCGCACGCCGGCCTGCACCAGCGCCTGCGCGGCCCGCACGCCGGCCGGCCCGGTGCCGACGACCACGGTGCGCGGCGTCATGGCCGGGCCCCGGTCTCGCCCCACGGCGATGCCGGCGGCGTGGTGCGCACGCTCATGCCTTCGGCCACCACCGTCGAACACGCCCGCAGGCGCCGTCCGGCGTCGTCCCAGACCCAGCAGTCCTGGCAGGCGCCCATCAGGCAGAAGCCGGCGCGCGCGCCATCCCCGGACGCCGTGAACTCGGACTGCCGCAGGTGCCGGCCCTGCACCAGCAACGCCACCAGCAACGTGTCGCCTTCGAGTGCGCTCGCGGGCCGGCCGTCGATGCACAGCGCGATGGCGGGCCGTGCGGTTTCGGCCAGGCGCACGAAGCGACCGCCGCCGCCGGGCATGGGCTGCTTCATGAGAGGTCCGGGGGCGAACCCGGGGTCAGGGGTTGCTCGGGAACAGCCGTTCGATCGGGTAGTGCGTCTTGATGAACGGCGACTTGATCACGATGAAGCTGAAGTACTTCTCGATGCCGATGTTGCGTTCGAGCAGGTCCTCGATCAGCGCCTGGTAGTGGTTGACGCCGCGCGTGGTGAACTTCAGCAGGTAGTCGTAGCCGCCGCTCACCAGGTGGCACTCGAGGATCTCGTCGACCCCGCGGATCGCCGCCTCGAAGCGCACGAAGTCCTCGCGGTGGTGGTCGGACAGCGTCACCTCGGTGAACACCGTCAGCGTGTCGCCCAGCTTCTCCAGGCGCAGCTGCGCCCCGTAGCCCGCGATGTAGCCGGCCTGTTCGAGCCGCTTCACGCGGATCAGGCACGGGCTGGGCGACAGGCCGACGGCCTCGGCCAGGTCGACGTTGGTGATGCGCCCGTTCTTCTGCAGCTGGCTCAGGATGCGCAGGTCGAGGCGGTCGAGCTTGAGGGAGCTGGTCACGGCAGGATGGTGAGTCGGGGTTGGCCGATTTTGCGACGGGAACGGGCATGGCGGGACAGAACATCGCGGGCCTAACCCAACGCGGCGCGCACGTCGGCGTCGCCCAGCACGTCGTCCAGCGTCTGGCGCAGGCGCTGCGCCATCTGCGCGAACTCGTCTTCGGTGAAGCACAGCGCCGGCGCGAAGCCCAGGATGTGGTCGCCGAACGAGCGGAAGATCAGCCCGCGGCGGTAGCCCGCGTCGAACAGCCGGTCCGACAGGCCCAGCGCCGGGTCGAAGCCGCGCTTCGTCGCCTTGTCGCTGACCAGCTCGAGCGCGCCCAGCAGCCCGCGGTGGCGCGACTCGCCGACCAGCGGGTGTTCGCGCAGCCCGTCGAGCACGGCGGCGAAATGCGGCGTCACGGCTTGCCCGTGGGCGAGGATGCCGCCTTCGTCGTACAGGCGCAGCACCTCGAGCGCGATGGCCGCGCTGACCGGGTGGGCCGAGTAGGTCGCGCCATGGCCGATCGGCGCACCGGCCGGCGCGCCATCGGCGATGCCGGCGAAGACCTGCTCCGACATCAGCGTCGCGCCCATCGGCGCATAGCCTGCGGTCAGGCCCTTGGCGAGCGTCATCAGGTCGGGCTCGACGCCCTCGGCCTCGCACGCGAACATCGGGCCGGTGCGGCCGAAACCGGTGATGACCTCGTCGACGACGAACAGGATGTCGAGCTCGCGCGCCGCCTCGCGCATCGCCTTCAGCCAGCCGGCCGGCGGCACGATCACGCCGCCCGACCCCTGGATCGGTTCGCAGAAGAAGGCCGCCACGTTGTCGGCGCCGAGCTCGGCCACCTTGCTGCGCAGCGCCGCCACCGAGGCCGCGATCAGCGCCTGCGGATCGGCGCCTGCGGCGCTGCGGTACGCGTAGGGCGACGCGATGTGGTGCTGGTTCGGCAGCGGCAGGTCGAAGCCGCGGTGGAAGGCCGGCAGCGCCGTCAGCCCGGCGCCGAACGACGACGAGCCGTGGTAGCCGCGCTCCAGCGCGATGAACTGCTTCTTGTTCGGCCGGCCGGTGTTGTTGTAGTACTGCACGATGAAGCGGCTGGCCGCGTCCACCGCCTCCGAGCCGCCCAGCGTCAGGTACACGCGCGTCAGCGAGGCCGGCGTCAGCTCGACCAGCTTCGCGGCCAGGCGGATCGCCGGCTCGCTGCCGAAGTGGAAGTAGCCGGTGGCGTAGGGCAGCGTGCGCATCTGCTCGGCCGCGGCCTGCACGACGCTTTCATGGCCATAGCCGATGTTCACGCACCACAGGCCGGCGAAGGCATCCAGCAGCTCGCGCCCGCTCGCATCCTTCAGCCAGGCGCCATGGCCGGATTCGAGCACGGTGACGCCGCGCTGCTGGTGCTTGCGCCACGGCGCGACCGGATGGATCAGGTGGTCTCGGTCGAGCGCGACCAGCGCATCGAGGTGGGGAAGTTCACGGGACGACATGCGATGGGCTCTTGGTGATGAGCCGCAAGAATAGGATGGCGTCTCCGGCGCGTGGTGCTGCTTTGGGCCGGCGCGGCGCAACGCAGCGCCGTTCTTCGCGGCGGTTCAGCAGAATGTTTGGTGGATGACGACCCCTCGCCCCGTGGGTACACCGGTCGATCCCCCGAGGGGATGCGGGCCGGCTTGGGGCGGCCCGGCGCTCGGCCCGCGCGCCCGACAAGGCCGTAGCCCGGATGCCAATCCGGGAGGGCGGTGGCACAACGCATCCCGGACGGGCATCCGGGCCACAGGCTCAATAGCCGCGCGCGCGGTCGACGCGGCCGACCATCTCTTCACCCGCCTCGAAACGCCGCAGGTTGTCCAGCACCACGCGCGCCGCGGTGTCGGGCTGCGTCATGCTCGCGATGTGCGGCGTCAGCCAGATGTTCGGGTGCTGCCAGAACGGATGCGCCGGCGGCAGCGGCTCGGGGTCGGTCACGTCGAGCACCGCATCGGCGATCCAGCCCTGGTCGAGCGCGGCCAGCAGGTCGCCCGGCACCAGCTGCGGCCCACGCCCCACCTGCACCAGCCCCGCACCACGCGGCAGCTGCGCGAACAGCGCCGCATTCAGGAAACCGCGCGTCTCGTCCGTCAGCGGCAGCAGGCACACCAGGATCTGCGTGCGCCCAAGAAACGCCGGCAACTCGTCCTGGCCCGCAAAGCACTGCACGCCGTCGACCTGGTGGCGCGAACGGCTCCAGCCGGCACAGTCGAAACCGAAGCTGCGCAGTTGTGCGAGCGCAGCCCGGCCCAGCGTTCCGAGTCCGAGCACGCCGACGCGGCACTGCCCCGCCGGCCGCACCGGCACCGCCTTCCACTGCGCGCGCCGCTGCTGGCGCTGGTACTGCAGCATGTCGCGGTGCAAGGCCAGCACCGCCCAGCTGACGTACTCGACCATGCCGCCGATGATGCCGGGCTCGACCATGCGCACCACCGGCAGGCCGGGCGGCAACGCCGACAGGTCGAACTGATCCACGCCGGCGCCCGACGAGAACAGCACCTGCAGGTTCGGGAACACCTCGCCCAGCTTGTCCGGCGGCTCCCATGCCGCGAGGAAGCGCACCTGCGCCGGGTCGCCGATGTCGGGCCAGATGCGAAACGGCAGGTGCGGCGCCTCGCGCGCGAAGATCTCGGCCCACTGGCGGCCCCGCACGGGGTCTGACTTGTAGACGAAGCTCATCGGCGATCAGCCCAGGGCCTGGTTGACCAACGAGAACAGCCGCGCCCCGTCGGCCACCACCGGCACCGCCCCCCGCACCATCACCGTCGGCGCATCCACGCGCAGCAGGCCCAGGCTCTCCAGCCACTCGGCCAGCCCGCTGTCGAAGTCGATGTCGATGCGCACGAACTTGCCCGCGTTCAAGCCCACCAGGTGGGCGATGAGCGCCTTGGCACCGTCGGCGTCGGGTGCCACCACCGGCCCCAGGCTCAGGCCACGGCCGAAGCGGCGCAGCATCGCGAAGCCGCGCGCATGCCCGTCCTGGTCGAGCACCACCGTGTCGGCCTGCGCCAGCAATGCGTCGATCAAGGCCGGCCGCGGCATGCCGCGCGCCTGTGCATCGAGCGCCGCCAGCGCGGCGCTGTCGTTGTGGTCGGCCGGACGCAGGCGCCGGCCGGTGTCCAGTGCGACCAGCGGCGCCGGCAAGGCCGTGCCCTGGTGCTGGCGCACCTCGCCGGTCCGCACGAAGCCCAGCCGCTCGTACAACCCGCGGCCCTCGGGCGTCGCGTGCAGCAGCACACTGCACTCGCCGAGTTCGCCGAGCAAGGCCTCCATCAGCCGATAGCCGATGCGCCGCCCCTGGCACCGCGGGTCGACGATCACCAGGCCGATGGTCGCGTGCCGTTCACCCCAGCGCCAGCACTGTGCGGTGCCGACGAGCTCGCCATCGCGTTCGGCGACCAGGCCTCGACCGAGGCCGAAGGCGAACTGCCAGTCGGCCAGCCGGTGCGGCCAGTGCACGCGCAGCGACAGCGCGTGGGCGGCCTCCAGGTCGCGGGGGCCCATGGGTCGCAGCACGACCCCGTCGGCAGCGGCAGGGTTTCCCTTGTGAGCAGATTCAGTCAATGGCTTCTCCAGCGCAGGCGTCTCGTGCGATGGTTCCAAGCTTCCCACCCCCGGGGATAGGACGATCTTGTCGCCGCGATCAAAACCGCAGCTTGCGCTGCACGGGCCGGGCGATTCGCCATTTGCTGCGTTCGCCGCCACGCGTACGGCCGCAAATTCCGCGCCACCCTGCCTAGCATTCACGGGTCGATTGAACCCCACTTTTGCGAGGCCGGCGCGTGCACACCTTCCATCCCGATCAGATTGACGTGCCGAGCGGCCACTTCATCGATGGCCGGCTGGTGCGCCCGGCGCACGCCGAGGACTGCGCGGTGTCGCGGCCGTCCGATGGCCGCCCGTATGCCGCGCTGCCGCTGGCCGATGCCGACCTGGTGGACCAGGCGGTCGAGAACGCCTGGTCCCGCTGGCGCGCCAGCGACTGGGCCCGCCGCCCGCCGCGCGAACGTGCCCGCGTGCTGCGGCGCTGGGCCGACCTGGTCGAGGCCGACGGCGCGCTGCTCGCCCCGCTCGAAGCGGTGGGCTCGACCCGGCCGCTGCGCGAGGCGCTGGCCTGGGACGTGCCGTTCACCGCCGAAGGCCTGCGCTTCTTCGCCGAGTACGCCGACAAGCTCGGCGGCGAGGTCGCCGCCACGCGCAGCGATCACCTGGGCATGACCGTCACCGAACCCTACGGCGTGGTGGGTGCGATCACGCCCTGGAACTTCCCGCTGGTGATGGCCTCGTGGAAGGTCGGCGCCGCGCTCGCGGCCGGCAACGCGGTGGTGTTGAAACCCTCCGAGCTGACGCCGTTCTCGGTGCTGCGCCTGGCCGAACTGGCCCTGCAGGCCGGCGTGCCGGCCGGGCTGTTCAACATCGTGCAGGGCGACGGCCTCACGGCCGGCGAAGCCCTGAGCCGCCACCCGCGCATCGCGAAGATGACCTTCACCGGTTCGACACGCACCGGCGCCGCCATCATGTCGAGCTGCGCATTGCACGGCCCGAAGCCGGTGACGCTGGAGCTGGGCGGCAAGAGCCCGCAGCTGGTGTTCGACGACGTGCCCGACCTGGACCGGCTCGCCGCCACCCTCGCCGGCGCCATCACCGGCAACGCGGGCCAGGTGTGCGTCGCCGGCTCGCGCCTGATCGTGCAGCGGCGCATCGCCGAGCCGCTCGTCGAGCGCATCGCACAGCGCTTCGCGGCACTGCGGCCGGGCCCGACCTGGGACGCCGCGGCCACCCTCGCGCCGATCATCTCGGCAACCCAGGCGGCGCGCATCGGCGACATCGTCGAACGCGCGCGCAGCCACGGCGCCGCCACCCGCTGCGGCGGCGCGACGGTCCACGTGGGCAGCGGCGGCGCCTACTACCAGCCGACGCTGGTCGAACGCGTCGACGCCTCGAACCCGGCAGTGCGGGAAGAGATCTTCGGCCCGGTGCTGACGGTCCAGGTCTTCGACAGCGAGGAAGAGGGCCTGGCGCTCGCGGCCCACGAACACTACGGCCTCGCCGCCGGCGTGCACACCGCCGACCTCGGGCGCGCATTGCGCGCGATGCGCGCGATCCAGGCCGGCACGGTCTGGATCAACCGCTACGGGCGCAGCGCCGACTTCGTCATCCCCACCGGCGGCTACCACCAGTCGGGCATCGGCAAGGACCTGGGACGCCAGGCGGTCGAGGCCAACCTGCGCGTCAAAAGCGTGCTCATCGACTTCGCGGCGCCGCAATGAAGTGCACCGCCGCACCGGCGCAGCGCAGACCGCACGCCATGCCGAGACGGGGTGGCGAAACCACAGCTTCGACGCGTGGCACCCGCCAAATCCCCACTTCCTCGTTTGTCGCACATGCTTCAATGAAATGGTGATGACGAGGCGAAACCACTGACACCCACCCGCCCTGACACGACAAGGAGCTCCCAAGCCATGGCCTTCCGCCCCAAGTTCATCAGCTTCGATTGCTACGGCACGCTGACCCGCTTCCGCATGAGCGAGATGACGCGCGAGATCTTCGCCGACCGCATCCCCGCCGAGCGCATGGATCAATTCATCGCCGACTTCTCCGCCTACCGCTTCGACGAGGTGCTGGGCGCCTGGAAGCCGTACGTCGACGTGCTGAAGAACGCCGTGCGCCGCACCTGCCGCAAGTGGAACGTGCAGTACCTGGACCACGAGGCACAGCGCTACTACGACGCGGTGCCCACCTGGGGCCCGCACGCCGACGTGCCGGCCGGCCTGGCGCGGGTGGCCAAGGAGATCCCGCTGGTGATCCTGTCGAACGCCAGCGACGACCAGATCCAGAAGAATGTCGCGCAGCTCGGCGCGCCCTTCCACCGCGTCTACACGGCGCAGCAGGCGCAGGCCTACAAGCCGCGGCTGCAGGCCTTCGAATACATGCTGGACTCGCTGAACGCGAACCCCGAGGACATGCTGCACGTGTCGTCCAGCTTGCGCTACGACCTGATGTCGGCCGACGACCTGGGCATCAGGCACAAGGTGTTCGTGAACCGCGGCCACGGCCCGGGCAACCCGGCCTACGGCTACACCGAGATCGCCGACATCGGCGGCCTGCCCGGCGTGGTCGGGCTCTGACGTCGCGATGAAGCTCGACTCGTACTGGACCGACACGGCACCGGCGTTCGCGCCGAAGGCGGCCGAGTTGCCGTCGCGCGCCGACGTGGTCATCGTCGGCGCGGGCTTCACCGGGCTGTCGGCGGCGCTCGCGCTGGCACGGCGCGGCGCCAGCGTGGTGGTGCTGGAGGCCGGCGACCGGGTCGCGAGCGAGGCCTCGTGCCGCAATGGCGGCCACGTGAACAACGGCCTGGCCGTCGACTACGGCGTGGCCGCAGACCGCCATGGCACGGCCCAGGCCTGCGCCTGGTACCACGCCTTCGACGCGGCGGTCGACAGCGTCGAGCGCATCGTGCGCGACGAGGGCATCGATTGCGACTTCGAGCGCAACGGCAAGCTCAAGCTGGCGACGCGGCCGCAGCACTACGAGGCGCTGGCGCGCAGCGCCGAGCGCATGCGGCGCGAGGTCGATCCCGACGTCGAACTGATCGACGCGACGCGCGTGCGCCAGGAAGTCGGCAGCGAGCGCTTCGTCGGCGGGCTGCTGCAGAAGAAGAGCGCGCAGATGCACATGGGCCGCTTCGCGCACGGCCTGGCAAGCGCGGCCGAGCGCCAGGGCGCGCAGATCCACCTGGGCACGGCCGCCACGCGCTACACGCGGCTGGGCTCGGGCCACGCGCACCGCGTGGACACCGCGCGCGGCACGCTGCAGGCCGGGCAGCTGCTGCTGGCCACCGGTGCCTCGCAGCACGGCGGCTACGCGAGCTTCGGGTGGCTGCGCCGGCGCATCGTCGGCATCGGCAGCTTCATCATCGTCACCGAACCGCTGGGCGCCGAGCGCGCGCGCTCGCTGCTGGCGGTGCGCCGCACCTGCGTCACGGTGGCCAACATCCACCACTACTTCCGCCTGACGGCCGACCACCGGCTGGTGTTCGGCGGACGGGCGCGCTTCGCGGTGAGCAGCCCCACCTCCGACCGCAAGAGCGGCGCGATCCTGCAGCGCGGGCTGGCCGAGACCTTTCCGCAGCTGGCCGGCACCCGCATCGACTACTGCTGGGGCGGGCTGGTCGACATGACGCAGGACCGCCTGCCGCACGCCGGCGAGCGCGACGGCCTGTACTACTCGACGGGCTACAGCGGCCACGGCACGCAGATGTCGGTGCACATGGGACAGCGCATGGCCGAGGTGATGGCCGGCAACGCCGCGGCCAACCCATGGCGCGACCGGCCCTGGCCGGCCATCCCCGGGCACCTGGGCCCGCCGTGGTTTCTCCCCGCCGTCGGCCTGTACTACCGCGTCAAGGACATGGTGGCCTGAGATGACGCCGAAGCGGCCTTGAATGACAACCCCTCCCTCCCACTACAGGAAGATGCCATGAACGAGCGCCAGAAGTTTGAAGACCTCGTCGGTCCGCACGAGAGCACGCGCCTGCTGGAAGCCATGAAGCGCGGCGCCAGCCGGCGCGACGTGCTGGCCCTGCTGATGGCGGGCGGCATGCAGGCCACGCTGGCCGGCGGCCTGTCGGGCCTGGCCCGATCGGTCCACGCCGCCACGCCGAAACGCGGCGGGCGCATCCGCGTGGCCGGTGCCACCGCGGCGATCACCGACACGCTGGACCCGGCCAAGATGTCGAACCAGACCGACTACTCGCGCGGCACCATGGTCTACAACGGCCTGACCTCGCTCGACGGCAGCCTGACACCGCAGCCGGCACTGGCCGAATCGTTCGACACCAAGGACGCGAAAACCTGGGTCTTCAAGCTGCGCAAGGACGTGAAGTTCCACGACGGCAAGCCGCTCACGCCGGCCGACGTGGTGTTCTCGGTGATGCGCCACAAGGACCCGGCGACCGGCTCCAAGGCCAAGGCCCTGGCAGACCAGATCGACAGCGTGAAGGCGAGCGGCACCAACGAGGTGACGGTGACGCTGAGCGCAGCCAACGCCGACCTGCCGGTGATCCTCGGCACCTTCCACTTCATGATCGTCAAGGACGGCACCACCGACTTCAACACCGGCATCGGCACCGGGCCGTACAAGCTGAAGGAGTTCAAGCCCGGCGTGCGCTCGATCGCCGTGCGCAACGAGGCCTACTGGAAACCGGGCCGGCCTTACCTGGACGAGATCGAGTTCGTCGGCATCGGCGACGAGGGCGCGCGCGTCAACGCGCTGCTGTCCGGCGACCTCGACCTGGCCGGCTCGGTCAACCCGCGCTCGGTCGACCGCATCAAGGGCACGCCCGGCTTCGAGGTGTTCAGCACCCAGTCGGGCCAGTACTCCGACCTCATCATGCGCAAGGACATGGGTCCGGGCACCAACCCCGACTTCATCCTCGCGATGAAGCACCTGATCGACCGCGAGCAGATCCGCAAGTCGGTCGCGCTCGGCCACGCCGTGCTGGCCAACGACCAGCCGATCGACCCGACCAACCGCTTCCACTTCGCCGGCCTGCCGCAGCGTCCCTTCGACCTCGACAAGGCGAAGTTCCACCTGAAGAAGTCGGGCCTGGGCGATGCGCCGGTGCCGGTGGTCGCCTCGCCGGCAGCGCTCTACTCGGTCGAGATGGCGCTGGTGATGCAGCAGTCGGCCCAGAAGATCGGGCTGAACCTGGACGTCAAGCGCATGCCGGCCGACGGCTACTGGTCCAACCACTGGCTCAACAGCGCCGTGGGCTTCGGCAACGTCAACCCGCGGCCGAGCGCCGACACGCTGCTGACGCTGTTCTTCAAGTCGGATGCGGCCTGGAACGAGTCGCGCTGGAAGAGCGAGAAATTCGACCAGCTGTTGATCGCGTCGCGCGCCGAGACCGACGCCGCCAAGCGCAAGCAGCAGTACGCCGACATGCAGGTGATGATCCACGAACAGGCAGGCCTGGGCATCCCGCTGTTCCTGGCCAGCCTGGACGGGCACAGCAGCAAGCTCAAGGGCCTGTCGCCGATCCCGCTCGGCGGCTTGATGGGCTACTCGTTCGCCGAGCACGTCTGGCTGGACGCCTGAGCCGCTCCATGAACCTGCTGATCCTGCGACTGGCGCTGCAGCGCGTGGCCCTCGCGGCCGTGTCGCTGCTGGTCGTCTCGGCGCTGGTGTTCGCCATCACCGCGGTGCTGCCGGGCGACGCCGCGCAGGCGCAGCTCGGCCAGGACGCCACGCCCGAGACGCTGGCCGCGCTGCGCCACCAGATGGGCCTGGACGTGCCGGCCCCGGTGCGCTACGGGCGCTGGCTGGCGGGCCTGCTGCGCGGCCAGCCCGGCGAGTCGATCGTCACCCACACGCCGGTGGCCGACATGCTGGCCAGCCGGCTGCCGAACTCGCTGCTGCTGGCGGCGATCACGGTCGTCGTCGCGGTGCCGCTCGCGCTGCTGCTGGGCATCGGCGCGGCGATGTACCGCGGCTCGCTGTTCGACCGCATCGTCAGCAGCGCTGCGGTCGCCGTGGTCTCGGTGCCCGAGTTCCTGGTCGCGACGCTCGCGGTGCTGGTGTTCGCAGTCGAGCTGCACTGGCTGCCGGCGCTGTCGTACGGCGTCAGCTTCGACTCGCCGCTGAAGATGCTGCGCTCGTTCGCGATGCCGGTGCTGACCCTGTGCTGCGTGATGGTGGCGCAGATGATGCGCATGACGCGCGCCGCGGTGATCGACCAGCTCAAGGCCCCCTACATCGAGATGGTGCTGCTGAAGGGCGCGACGCCGATGCGCACCGTGCTCGCGCACGCGCTGCCGAACGCGGTCGGCCCGATCGCCAACGCCGTGGCGATGACGCTGTCGTACCTGCTGGGCGGCGTGATCATCGTCGAGACCATCTTCAACTACCCCGGCGTCGCCAGCCTGATGGTCGACGGCGTGACGCAGCGCGACATGCCGCTGGTGCAGACCTGCGCGATGCTGTTCTGCGCCGCCTACCTGCTGCTGGTCACGCTGGCCGACATCTGCAGCATCGTGGCCAACCCGCGGCTGCGCTACCGATGAACGACGCCACCCTCCCCGTCCCCGCCCCCGCCAGGTCCCGGCGGGCACGCATCGGCCCGCTCGCCTGGGCCAGCGCCGCCGTGCTGCTGTTCTGGCTGGTCGCCGCGCTGGTCGGCCCCAGCCTGCTGAGCGACAGCGGCGGCAGCATGGGCGAAGCCGCCGTGTTCGCGCCGATGAGCGCGGCGCACTGGTTCGGCACCGACTTCCTCGGCCGCGACGTGTTCGCCCGCGTGGTGCAGGGCACGCGCTACACGGTGGGCGTGGCGCTCACCGCCACGCTGCTCGCCAGCGGCATGGGCACGCTGCTCGCGCTGCTGGCCGCCGCCAGCGGGCGCTGGATCGATGCGCTGCTCAGCCGCGCGGTGGACACGCTGACCTCGGTGCCCGGCAAGATGTTCGCGCTCATCATGGTGGCGGCCTTCGGCTCGGCCATGCCGACGCTGGTGGCCACCGCGGCCCTCATCTACCTGCCGGGCGCCTACCGCATCGCGCGCTCGCTCGCCGTCAACATCGACGCGATGGACTACGTGACCGTGGCGCGCACGCGCGGCGAAGGGCGGCTGTACATCATGCTCCACGAGATCCTGCCCAACATCGTCGGCCCGATGGCGGCCGACCTCGGCCTGCGCTTCGTCTACGTGGTGCTGCTGCTCGCGTCGCTCAGCTTCCTCGGCCTGGGCGTGCAGCCGCCGGCCGCCGACTGGGGCTCGCTGGTGCGCGAGAACATCGGCGCGCTGCCGCTGGGCAGTGCCGCCATCGTCATGCCGGCGCTCGCGATCGCCAGCCTGACGATCGCGGTCAACCTGCTGATCGACAACCTGCCCGGCCGCTCGGCCCGAGGGGAACGCTGATGGGCGCGCTCGTCACCGTCAGCGGACTGAACGTCGTCGCCCAGGGGCGCGATGGCGAGCAACCGATCGTGCGCGACCTCTCCTTCGGCATTGCGGCCGGCGAGGTGCTGGCGCTGATCGGCGAATCGGGCTCGGGCAAGACCACCACGGCGCTGGCGCTGATGGGCCATGCGCGCACCGGCTGCCGCATCGCCGGCGGCAGCATCCGCATCGGCGACACCGACGTGCTGGCGCTGGACGCGGCGCAGCAGCGCGCCTTGCGTGGGCGCACCGTGGCCTACATCGCGCAGAGCGCCGCCGCGTCCTTCAACCCGTCGCGCACGATCATGGACCAGGTGGTCGAGCCGGCCCGCATCCACAAGCTGATGCCGCGCGCCGAGGCCGAGGCCAAGGCGGTCGCGCTGTTCCGCGAACTCGCGCTGCCCGACCCCGCGCACATCGGCGCCCGCTACCCGCACCAGGTCTCGGGCGGCCAGCTGCAGCGCCTGATGGCGGCGATGGCGCTGATCAGCGACCCCGAGCTGGTGATCCTCGACGAGCCGACCACGGCGCTCGACGTGACGACGCAGATCGAGGTGCTGCGCGCCTTCCGCCGCGTGGTGCGCGAGCGCCGCACCACCGCGGTCTACGTGAGCCATGACCTGGCCGTGGTCGCGCAGATGGCCGACCACATCCTGGTGCTGCGCGACGGTGCGATGCGCGAGCTGGGCCGCACCGGGCAGATCATCCAGGCGCCGCGCAACGACTACACGCAAAGCCTGCTGGCCGCCGCGCAGCCCAGGCAGCGCGATGCCGGCCCGGCCCGCGGCACGACCGACGAGCGGCCGCTGCTGCAGGTGAGCGGCCTGGGCTGCGGCTACGGGGCGGCCAAGCCCATCCTGCAGGACATCGACCTGACGCTGCACCGCGGCCAGGCCATCGGCGTGATCGGCGAATCCGGTTCCGGCAAGACCACGCTGGCGCGCGCGATCGCGGGGCTGATCGCGCCGTCCAGCGGGCACATCGTGTTCGATGGTCGCGAACTCGGCCCGGCGCTGAACCGGCGCTCGAAGGAAGACCTGCGCCGCATCCAGATCGTCTTCCAGATGGCGGACACCGCGCTCAACCCTTCGCACACCATCGAACGCATCCTGGCCCGACCGCTGCAGTTCTACCGCGGCCTGCGCGGCGAGGCCCTGCGCGCGCGCATCGCGCAACTGCTCGACCTGGTGCAGCTGCCGGCGACGCTGGCGCAGCGCCTGCCCGGCGGGCTCTCCGGCGGCCAGAAGCAGCGCGTGAACCTGGCGCGCGCGCTGGCCGCCGAGCCCGACCTGATCCTGTGCGACGAGGTGACGTCGGCGCTCGACACCGTGGTCGGTGCCGCGGTGCTCGACCTGATGGCGCAGCTGCGGCGCGAGCTCGGCGTGTCCTACCTGTTCATCAGCCACGACCTGCACACGGTGCGATCGGTGTGCGACGAGATCGTCGTGATGCAGCACGGCCGCAAGCTGGCGCAGGTGGCACGCGCCGACTTCGAGCGCGGCCCGCACCACCCCTACTACGAGCTGCTCGCGCGCTCGGTGCCCGAGCTGCGCTGTGGCTGGCTGGATGACGTGGCCGACGTGCGCGACGTGCCGGCGCTTGCCCCCTCCGTCCCTGTCCTTTCAACGCCATGAGCCAGACCCTCGCCCTGTCCGTACCAGCGCTGCAGCGCCAGCAGAACTTCATCGACGCGCGCTGGCGCGACGCTGTCGAAGGCCGCAGCTTCGACGTCTGCGACCCCGCCACCGACACCGTGTTCGCCCAGGTGCCCGACAGCGGCGCGCGCGATGCCCGCGCCGCGGTGGACGCGGCCCACGCGGCCTTCGCCGGTTGGCGCGCCCGGCCGAACCGCGAGCGTGCGCAGCTGCTCAGGCGCTGGCACGCGCTGATCGTCGAGCACCAGGAAGACCTGGGCCGGTTGATCTCGCGCGAGCAGGGCAAGCCGCTGGCCGAGGGCCGCGGCGAGGTGCTGTATGCGGCGAGCTACGTCGAATGGTTCGCCGAAGAGGCGACACGCAGCTATGGCGACATCATCCCGGCGGCCGTGCCGGGCCGCCGCATGATGGTGGTGAAGGAGCCGGTCGGCGTGGTGGCGGTGATCACGCCGTGGAACTTCCCGGCCGCGATGATCGCCCGCAAGATCGCGCCCGCGCTGGCGGCCGGCTGCACCGTGGTGGCCAAGCCGGCGGAAGACACGCCGCTCACCTCGCTCGCGCTGGTGCGCCTGGCCGAGCAGGCCGGCGTGCCGGCAGGCGTGCTGAACATCGTGACCGCCTCGCGCGAGCGCACGCCCGAGCTGGTCGACGCGTGGCTGGCCGACCCGCGGGTGCGCAAGATCAGCTTCACCGGCTCGACGCCGGTGGGCAAGCACCTGGCGCGCGAGTCGGCCGGCACCCTGAAGAAGCTGTCGCTCGAGCTGGGTGGCAACGCGCCGTTCATCGTGTTCGACGATGCCGACATCGATGCGGCCGTCGACGGCCTGATGGCGGCCAAGTTCCGCAATGGCGGCCAGACCTGCGTCTGCCCGAACCGCGTCTTCGTCCAGGAGGCCGTGCACGACCGCTTCGTCGGCAGGCTGGCCGCGCGCGTCGGTGCGCTGAAGGTCGGCCCGGCCACCGAGGCCGACTCGCAGATCGGCCCGATGATCAATGCGCGCGCGGTGAAGAAGATCGAGCACCACGTGCAGGATGCGCTGGCGCGCGGCGCCCGCGTCATCGTCGGCGGCGAGCGCCTGCGCTCGGCGCGCTGCGACGGCCCGAACTACTACGCGCCGACGGTGCTGGTGGATGCCGACGCGACGATGGCCTGCTCGTGCGAAGAGACCTTCGGCCCGGTGGTGCCGGTGACGCGCTTCCGGCACGAGGCCGAGGTGGTCGCGGCGGCCAACGACACGCCCTTCGGCCTGGCGGCGTACTTCTATTCGAGCGACATCGCCCGCGTGTGGCGCGTCGCCGATGCGCTGGAATGCGGCATCGTCGGCATCAACGAAGGCGTGCTCGCGTCGGAGGCGGCGCCGTTCGGCGGCGTCAAGGAATCGGGCTACGGCCGCGAAGGGTCGCGCTATGGGCTGGACGACTACATGCACACGAAATACATGTGCTGGACGGGTTCGTGACCCGGATGGGCATCCGGGCTACGGGTTCAACCTGCCCGCCTCGATGTGCAGTTGCCGGTCGCAGCGCGCCGCGATGCCGCGGTCGTGCGTCACCAGCACCAGCGTCGTCCCCGACTCGCGGTTCAGCTCGAACATCAGCTCCATCACCTTCTCGCCGGTCGCGAAATCGAGGCTGCCGGTGGGCTCGTCGGCCAGCAGCACCGCGGGCTTCACGACGAAGGCGCGGGCCAGCGCGACACGCTGCTGCTCGCCGCCCGACAGCACCTTCGGGTAATGCGACAGCCGCTCGCCCAGGCCGACGCGCCTGAGCATCTCGGTGGCCTGCACGCGCGCGTCGTTGCGGCCCTGCAGTTCCAGCGGCAGCATCACGTTCTCCAGCGCGTTCAGGTTGCCCAGCAGCTGGAAGCTCTGGAACACGAAGCCCAGCTGGGCCGCGCGCACCGCGGCGCGTGCATCCTCGCCGAGCACGAACAAGTCGTTGCCGGCCAGGCGAACTGTTCCGGTGGTCGGCGTGTCCAAGCCCGCGATGATCGACAGCAAGGTGCTCTTGCCCGAGCCGGATGCGCCGACGATGGCCGCCGACTGGCGCGGCGCCAGCGAAAAATCGATCTCGTGGAGAATGGTCAACACACCGGTCGAGTCTTGCACCTGCTTGGTGACGCCCTCGACGGAAATGATGGATTCGGACATGGATGCTTCTGCAGGTGGAATGCTCACGCGACGCGCGCTGCTCGGTCAATGTACCTTGCTTGCCGCGGCCGCCGCGGTGCCGGGGATTCGGGCCGCGACCCCGCAACGCGTGCTGGTGCTCGGCGACAGCCTGTCGGCCGAGTACGGCCTGCAGCGCGGCCAGGGCTGGGTCGCGCTGCTCGACCAGCGGCTCGCGCGCGACAAGATCAACGCGAGCGTCGTCAACGCCAGCATCAGCGGCGACACCACCTCCGGCGGACGCTCGCGCCTGCCGGCCCTGCTGAAGCAGCACCAGCCGACGGTCGTGATCCTCGAACTGGGCGGCAACGACGCGCTGCGCGGCCTGCCGCTGGCGATGACGCGCGACAACCTGGCCAGCATGGCGCGCGCCGCGAAACAGGCCGGCGCCAAGGTGCTGGTGGTGGGCATGCAGGTGCCGCCCAACTACGGGCGGCAGTACGGCGATGACTTCGCGGCGCTGTTCGCGCAGGTCGCCAGGAGCGAAGGCACGGCGCTGGTGCCGTTCCTGCTGAAGGGCGTGGCCGATTCGCCGAAGGCCGATGCGATGTTCCAGCCCGACCGCATCCACCCGGTCGCCCAGGCCCACCCGACGATGCTCGACAACGTCTGGGCAGGCCTGAAACCGCTGCTGCAGGGCTGAGCCGGCGCTCAGCGGTTCTGCTCGCGGCCGTTGCGCTCGCCGCGCGGCTCCTGGCGGTCCTGTCGTTCCTGCCGCTCCTGGCGCGGCTGCTCGACACGCGGCTGCTGCACCTGCGGCGGCTGCTGCACGCGCGGCTCGGGCGCACGCACCTGGGGTTGCTGCGGCTGCGGACGCGGCGGCGCCTGCACCTGGGGTGCCTGGGGCTGCTGGACCTGCGGCGGCGCGGGCCGCTGCGCCTGCGGTGCCTGCGGCTGCTGCGGCCGCACCGGCATCGTGTGCGGCTGGTCGCCGACCGGCGCCGGCCGTTCACGTCCCTGGCCGCGGCGCTCGCCGTCGGCATTCACCGGCTGCGGGTGACGGCGGTCCGGCGTGTTGACCGATGGCGGCACCTGCACCTGCGGCACCGGCTGGGGCTGCGCCGCATTGGCCGGCGGCCGGTTGCCGCCGTTGGTCTGCTGCACGATGTCGGGCACGTCGCGGCCCGGGCGGGGCCGCGGGATGAAGCCCGGCTGCTGCGGCGATGGCTGCTGCGCGGGTTGCTGGACCGGCTGCTGCGGCTGCACCGTCACGGGCGCCTGCGGCTGCGGCGCCTGCACCTGCTGCACCGGCATCGGCCGTTCGGGCCGGCCCCAGCTCGTGTCGGCGCCGCCGCGGCCGCCGCTGCCGTTGTTGTCGCCACGCCGTCCCGGCGGCGGCGCCACCGGTGCCAGCGGGCTCGGCGCATAGCTGATGCGGCCGGTGCGCGGGTCCTCGACGCGGCGCACGCCCGCGGTGCCCGGCGGCGGCGTCGGGGTCGCGACCGGCGCATCGGCCCGCGGACGCTCGCGGATGATGTCGCGCAGCACGCGGTCGTTCACGCGCGTCATCGCCGGCGCCACCGGCTGACGGCGCTCCATCACCGTCGTCGGCACCACGGTCACCGCATGCGGCATGCCGCGGTTGATGTAGTTGGTCTGCTGCACCACCGCGCCCGGGCTGTTGATGATGTTCGTGACGTTGGTGATGTTGGTCACGTGGGTCACGTTGACGTTGCGCACGTAGCGCGGGCTCACGTGGTAGCTCGGCACGTAGACCTCGCGCGGCGCGAGCGGGAACCAGCCGACCGACGGGCCGTGGCCGACCGAGATCGACAGGCTCAGGTTGGGCCCGCCGACCCAGGCCACCAACGCCGGCGCGTACACCGGGCGCGCGACGTAGGTGCCCGGCGACCAGCACCAGGCGCTGCGGAACCACACCCAGCGGCCGTAGTGGAACGGCGCGAAGCCCCAGGGCGCGTCATCGACCCAGGTCCAGCCCCAGGGGCTGACCCAGGCCCAGTGGCCCATGCGGTACGGCGCCCAGTCGGTGGCGACGCTGCGCGGGATCCAGATCGCGCCGTAGTCGGGGCTCTGCTCCCAGCGGCCGTAGCGGTCCAGGTCTTCGACCCCGGTCATCTCGGACGAGACGTAGCGCGCCGAGACGCTGCGGTCCTCGCGCTGGTCGAGCGAGGCGACCCAGTCGGAGAACGGGTCGCGCAGCGGGTCGGTGATGCTGTATTGCGTCGGCGCCTCGGGCTTGTCGCGCCAGAACTCGGCGCGCTGGCCCGGGATCACGGTGAGCGCGGTGCGATCGCCTTCGAACTGCGCCTGGCCGCTGACGACGGTCACCTGGCTGGTGTCGTCGATGCGATCGAAGCGGTAGTTGCCGGTGCGGTCGGTGCGGAAGCGCCCTTCCTCGGTGGCGACGCCGAACTCGTTGGCCGATTCGCGCGTGCGCAGGCGTGCCGACAGGCTGCCGGTGTGCAGCTGCAGGCTCAGGTGGTCGTCGTCGAGCTGCAGCACCTCGAGCTCGGTGTTGGCCCCCATGCGCAGCGTGGAAGAGCCGATGCGGATCTCTGCGCGGCCGTCCTTGTCGCTGGACAGCCGGTCGCCGGTGGTGACGGGGCGGTTGCGCGAGGCGGCGACCCATTCGCCGCTTTCGGGGGCATAGACCCACACGGTGCCGTTGACGTCGGACAGCCGGCCGACGCGGCCCGGAGGATCGTCGTCGGCGGCGCGGGCGGGCTGCGCGAACAGTGCCAGCAGGGAGACCAGCATCAGGCCGATCACGAGCCCCAGCCAGCGCGCGGCCGGGGTGCCCATGCGGGCGGGTGTAGCGTTTCGGGTGCTTCGGGGCACGGCGACCTCCTCACGTTGCATGGTCACGGTCTGGTGGGACCGCGCGGAACCGGTGAGGTTCCTGAGCGCACAACGCGCGGGGGTCCTTTGTGGCTGACGCCAGAAACGTTTCTTCATGGAGTGACAGCCCCCCAGTCGCTTCGCTCCTGCCCCCAAGGGGCGCCACGCCAGGGGCCCGGCAAAGCCGGTTCCCCGGCGCGTTGCTTGATGGGTCGCTTCGCTGCGCGTGCTCTGGCGTCGTGTAGCGCGATCCCGGATTGGCATCCGGGCTACGACTACTGGGGTAGCCCGGATGCCAATCCGGGGCCGTCATTCAATCGTCGTCGTTGGGATCGAGGTCGGGGAACAGCACGCTCGTGAACCCGAACTGGCTGAAATCCTTGATGCGAGACGGGTAAAGCTTGCCGATCAGGTGGTCGCACTCGTGCTGCACCACGCGTGCGTGGAAACCCTCGGCCTCGCGATCGATCACGTTGCCCTCGGGGTCCAGACCGGTGTAGCGGATGCGCGCATGGCGCGGCACCACGCCCCTCAGCCCCGGCACCGACAGGCAGCCTTCCCAGCCATCCTCCACCGCGTCGGACAGCGGCGTGATCACCGGGTTGATCAGCACCGTCTCGGGCACCGCCGGCGCATCGGGATAGCGGGTGTTGTTCTTGAAGCCGAAGATCACCAGCTGCAGGTCGACGCCGATCTGCGGTGCCGCCAGCCCGGCGCCATTGGCATCGTGCATGGTGTCGAACATGTCGGCGATCAGCTGCTCCATCTCGCGCGTGCCCAGCTGGTCGCGGCGCACCGGCGGGGCCACGCGCAGCAACCGGGGGTCGCCCATCTTCAGGATCTCGCGCACGCTCATCGGTCTGGGTCCTTTTTCAAAGCGTCCCGAAGCTCATCGGTTCGATCCCGCATTCTCGGTGAATCGCGCAGCACCCTGCCGGCGTGTGCTATTTTCGGGCCGCTTGCGACCACCACCGTGACTGCCTTCCTCCGCTCCCTGCGCCTGGCCCTGCTGGTCGGGTCGGTCCTGCTGACCCCGCAGCTGTGGATGGCGCACGCCTTGTCGCACGGCCTGCCCGCGCAGACCGGCGGCCAGCCCGGCAAGGAACGCCAGAGCCAGTCCGACAAGGTGTGCGAAGCCTGCCTCGCGTTCGCGCAGCTCGACACCGCGATGCCGGCGCACTTCGACTGGCGCGCCGACGTCCAAGCCGTGCCAGCCGCCGTGCCGATGCCCGCACCCACCCGGGCCGGCGTCACGACGCCGGCCTTCCTGGCCCGCGGGCCCCCGGCACGGCTCGGCTGAACCGACGTTCCGCTGCCGCCGCGCCCTTCGCGCGCGAGCCGGCCACCGATCACCCGGCAGACACGCCTGCAGGACGACTCTCATGCACATCCACCGCACCTGGGCCACGCGCCTGGGGTCCGGCCTGGGCCTCGCTGCCGCATTGGCCTGGCCCCCGGGCGCGAACGCCCAGTCCGCCTCCGACATCGACCAGCTGAAGAACGAGATCTCCGAGCTGCGCCAATCCTACGAGGCCCGCATCCAGGCCCTGGAACGCCGCCTCCAGCAGCTGCAGCAGGCCGCCCCGCCGCCGGCCGCCGCCGCCGAAGCACCCGCCGCACCACCCGCCACGGCCACCGCGCCATCGGCATCCGCCTTCAACCCGGCCGTCTCGCTGATCCTCAACGGCACCTATGCCAACCTGTCGCAGGACCCGGCACGCTACCGCCTGCAAGGCTTCATGCCGTCGGGCGGCGAGGTCGGCCCGGGCAAGCGCAGCTTCCAGCTCGGCGAATCCGAGCTGGGTCTTGCCGCGACGATCGATCCGACCTTCTCCGGGCACCTGACCTTCTCGCTGACGGGCGACGACAGCGTCAGCGTCGAGGAGGCGGTGTTCGAGCGCCAGGGCCTGTTCGACGGCGCGACGCTGAAGGGCGGCCGCTTCCTGTCGTCGATCGGCTACCTGAACAGCCAGCATGCGCACGCCTGGGATTTCGTCGACGCGCCGCTCGCCTACCAGGCCTTCTTCGGCGGCCCGCTGAAGACCGACGGCCTGCACCTGCACTGGCTGGCCCCCACCGAGCGCTTCATCGAGCTCGGGGCCGAGATCGGCTCGGGTGCCACCTTCCCCGGCAACGACACCGGCCGCAACGGCATCGGCTCGGCCGCCGTGTTCGCGCACCTGGGCGACGACATCGGCGACAGCGCCAGCTGGCGCGCCGGCCTGTCGTACCTGCGCCAGCGCGCCGAAGACCGCCGCTACGAAGACCTGGACGCGAACGGCGACGACCACGGCGCGTCCTTCAGCGGCCACAGCCGCACCTGGGTCGCGGACGCGATCTACAAGTGGGCCCCCGGCGGCAACGCCACGCGCGAGAACCTCAAGCTGCAGGGCGAGTACTTCCGCCGCACCGAGGACGGCTCGCTGTCGCAGGGCACGGCGCTCGGCGACTACCGCAGCACGCAGAGCGGCTGGTACGTGCAGGCGGTCTACCAGTTCATGCCGCAGTGGCGCGTCGGCGCGCGCTACGACCGGCTCGATTCCGGCAGCCCGCGCATCGGCCTGGTCGACAACGGCACGCTCGCCGCCGCCGACCTGCCGGTGCTGCAGGGCGCGAAGCCGTCGCGCAGCACGCTGATGGTCGACTACTCGCTGTCCGAATTCAGCCGCTTCCGCCTGCAGCTGGCCAGCGACCGCAGCCGCGCCGATGCGACCGACCGCCAGCTCTTCCTGCAATACATCATGAGCCTCGGTGCCCATGGTGCCCATTCGTTCTAGGACACCGCATGAGAACCCTTCTGAAGACCCTGGGCCTGGCCGCTCTGGCCGGCCTCGCGCTGAATGCGCACGCCGCGCTGAACGTCGTCGCGTGCGAGCCCGAATGGGCCGCGCTCGCCAAGGAACTGGGCGGCGACAAGCTGAACGTCTCGTCGGCCACCACGGCATTGCAGGACCCGCATCACATCGAGGCCCGGCCCAGCCTGATCGCCCGCGTGCGCGGCGCCGACCTGCTGGTGTGCACCGGCATGGAGCTCGAGATCGGCTGGCTGCCGGTGCTGGTCCAGCAGTCGGGCAATGCGAAGCTGGCGCCGGGCGCGCCGGCGATGTTCGAGGCCGGGCGCTTCGTCACGCCGCTGGAAGTGCCCACGCGCCTGGACCGCGGCGACGGCGACGTGCATGCGCAGGGCAATCCGCACATCCAGCAGGACCCGCGCAACATCGCGAAGGTGGCGGCGGCGCTCGGCGCACGCCTGGCGCAGCTCGACGCCGCCAATGCCGCGACCTACCAGCAGCGGCTGCAGGACTTCAACGCGCGCTGGACGGCCGCGCTGCAGAAGTGGGAGCAACAGGCCCGGCCGCTGAAGGGCGTCACGGTGGTCGCGCACCACAAGAACATGGGCTACCTGTGGAACTGGCTGGGCGTGCGCGAGATCGGCACGCTCGAGCCCAAGCCCGGCGTCGAGCCGAGCGCCGGCCACCTGACCGAGCTGAGCGCGCTGCTCGCGCAGCAGCCGGCAAAGATGGTGGTGCGCGCCGCGTACGAAGACCCGCGCGCGTCGAAGTGGCTGTCCGAGCACGCGAAGATCCCGGCCGTCGCCCTGCCCTTCACGGTCGGCGGCAACGACAAGGCCGGCGACCTGTTCGGCCTGTTCGACAGCAGCCTCGCGCTGCTGCTGGAGGCCGCCAAATGACGGTCGCGCCGATCGACTTCGCGATCCTCGCGCCGGCGTTCGCGGCCGGGCTGCTGGTGGTGGCCACGCACGTGCCGCTGGGCGCGCAGGTGCTGCGCAAGGGCATCGTCTTCATCGACCTGGCGATCGCGCAGATCGCCGCGCTGGGCGTCATTGTCGCCGGCATGCTGGACATCGACCCGGGCGGCTGGCAGGTGCAGGTGGCGGCGGCACTGGCGGCGCTGGCCGGCGCGCTGCTGCTCACCTGGACCGAGAAGAAGTGGCCCGACGTCCAGGAAGCGCAGATCGGCGTGCTGTTCGTGCTGGCGGCGACGGCCGGCATCCTGCTGCTGGCGAAGAACCCGCACGGCGGCGAGCACCTGCGCGACCTGCTGGCCGGGCAGATCCTGTGGGTGGGCTATGCGCAGCTGGCGATCCCCCTGGTGGCGACGCTCGCGATCCTCGGGCTGTGGTTCGGCGCGCAGGCGCTGGTCGAGCGCGCGGGCTTCTACCTGCTGTTCGCGCTGGCGGTCACGGTGTCGGTGCAGCTGGTGGGCGTCTACCTGGTGTTCGCGACGCTGATCGTGCCGAGCCTGGGCACGCGCAAGCACCCCGAGGGACGGCGGCTGGCGCTGGCCTATGGCATCGGCGTGCTGGGCTATGCGATCGGGCTGGCGCTGTCGTCGGCGTTCGATCTGCCGGCGGGGGCCTTGATCGTGTGGTGCCTGGCCGTGCTGGCGGTGGCGGTGCATGCGGTGGCACCCTGACCGCCCTCCCCGGATTGACATCCGGGCTGCAACACCCTCGTAGCCCGGATGACAATCCGGGGTTCCGTCACGGGAGAAGCGCCCGCAGCGCGGCTTCGTCGATCACCTCGACCCCCAGCTCGCGCGCCTTGTCGAGCTTGCTGCCCGCCTCTTCGCCGGCGACGACGTAGTGCGTCTTCTTCGACACCGAGCCCGACACCTTGCCGCCTGCCGCCTCGATCGCGTCCTTGGCCTCGTCGCGCGACCAGGTCGGCAGCGTGCCGGTCAGCACGAAGGTCTTGCCGGCCAGCGGCTTCGGCGCCGCATCGGCCTGCACGCCCTCGTGCTCCGGCCAGTGGATGCCCACCGCGCGCAACTGCTCCACCACCTCGCGGTTGTGCGGCTGCTGGAAGAAGGTGTGGATGCTCTGCGCCACCACCGGCCCGACGTCGTCCACCTCGAGCAGCTGCTCGACCGTCGCGTCCATGATGCGGTCGATGCCGCCGAAGTACTTCGCCAGGTCCTTCGCGGTGGTCTCGCCGACGTGGCGGATGCCGAGCGCGAACAGGAACCTCCCGAGCGTCGTCTTCTTGCTGTCCTCCAGACCCTTCACCAGGTTGGCCGCGCTCTTCTCGGCCATGCGCTCCAGCGCCGACAGGTTCGCGATGCCCAGCTTGTACAGGTCGGGCAGCGTGCGCACGATCTGGCCCTCGACCAGCTGGTCGACCAGCTTGTCGCCCAGGCCCTCGATGTCCATCGCACGGCGGCCCGCGAAATGCAGCAGCGCCTCCTTGCGCTGCGCCGGGCAGAACAGCCCGCCGCTGCAGCGGTAGTCGATGCCGCCCTTCTCGCGCACCACCGCGCTGCCGCACACCGGGCAGGCCCTGGGCAACCGGAAGTTGGGCACGTAGCCGGCACGCACGCCCGGCATGCGACCGACGACCTCCGGGATCACGTCGCCGGCGCGGCGCACGATCACCGAGTCGCCGATGCGCACGCCCTTGCGCCGCAGCTCGAACACGTTGTGCAGGGTCGCGTTGCTGACCGTCGTGCCGCCGACGAACACCGGCTCCAGCTTGGCCACCGGCGTCAGCTTGCCGGTGCGGCCCACCTGCACGTCGATGCCGCGCAGCAGCGTCGCCTGCTCCTGCGCCGGGTACTTGTGCGCCACCGCCCAGCGCGGCTCGCGGCTGACGAAGCCGAGCCGCTGCTGCAGCGCGCGCGAGTTGACCTTGTAGACCACGCCGTCGATGTCGAACGGCAGCGCATCGCGCTTCTCGCCCATCGCGCGGTGGAACGCGACCAGGCCTTCGGCCCCCTGCACGACCACGCGGTCCTTGCTGACCGGCAAGCCGAGTGCCGCCAGCGCATCGAGCAGGCCCGCATGCGTGGCCGGCACCTCCCAGCCCTGCACCTCGCCCAGGCCGTAGGCAAAGAAGCTCAGCGGCCGCTTGCGCACGCTCACCGGGTCGAGCTGGCGCACCGCGCCGGCCGCGGCGTTGCGCGGGTTCACGAAGGTCTTCTCGTTCTTCGCGCCCTTGGCGATCAGCTCGCGCTGGCGCGCGTTCAGCGCCTCGAAATCGTCGCGGCGCATGAAGACCTCGCCGCGCACCTCCAGCACCTCGGGCTGCGCGCCGTGCAGGCGCAGCGGGATCTGGCCGATGGTACGCACGTTCTGCGTCACGTCCTCGCCGGTCTCGCCATCGCCACGCGTCGCCGCCTGCACCAGCACGCCGTGCTCGTAGCGCAGGTTCATTGCGAGGCCGTCGAACTTGAGTTCGGCGGCGTACTCGACCGGCGGTGCACCCTCATCGAGCTCGAGCTCGCGGCGCACGCGCCCGTCGAAGGCGATGGCACCACTCGCCTCGGTGTCGGTCTCGGTGCGGATCGACAGCATCGGCACCACGTGCTGCACCGGCACCAAGCCGTCGAGCACCTGGCCGATCACGCGCTGCGTCGGCGAGTCGGCCGTCAGCAGCGCGGGGTGCGCTTCCTCGAGGGCCTGCAGCTCCTGGAAGAGCTTGTCGTACTCGGCGTCCGGGATCTGCGGCTCGTCGAGCACGTAGTAGCGGTACGCATGCTGCTGCAGCAGCGCACGCAGCTCGGCGGCGCGCGGCGCCAGCCGGGCTTCGTCGGGGGTGGGTGTGGGGTCCTGTGCCATGCCGCCAGTTTAGGGGCGGCACGGGCGATTCCAGGCGCTCAGGCGGGGGTGAACACCGCCAGCACGGTGTGTGCGACGCTGTTGGTGATCTTGCAGGTGCTGGCCATGCCGGCGCCGATGCAGCCGCCGCTCCAGCCGCGGAACGCCATGCCGGGCTTGGCATAGGCGACCAGCGTCACCGTCTCGTACTTGCCGTACTTCAGCACGCAGGTCGCGCCGGTCGTGCACAAGGGGCCGGCGTCGCCGTGCGCGACGTTGGTCACCGAACCGGCACCACTGACCTGCAGCGTCAGCGGCCGGTTCGGGTAGTACGCATCCAGCACCGCATCGTCCCAGGTCGGCACCCAGGCCGGGTCGGCGGTCTGGGTGACGGCGGCGGTCGCGCTCTCGATGCCGTCAGTGTGCACCGACGCGCTGCCGCCCGGGATGATGGCCGACGGATCGACCGCATCCGCGGACGTCCCGGCGACCGGCACGTCGGCGGCCGGTGCATCGGCGACCGGCGCCCCGGCCACCGGCACCGCGGCGTTGTCCGCCGCACTGCCGTTGCCACCCTCGTGACCTCCTCCGTTGCCGCCACCGCAGGCCGCCAGCAGCGTCGCCAGCGCGATCGCGCCAGCCATCCTCGTCATCGCATTCATGTATCAGATCCCGACCACGTCCGTCCCTGCCCCATCGCAGCGATCGCCGTGAAGCCCGTACTTTCGGCGGGGCAGGCCGTCCGGTTAAGGTCAAAAAGCGAGGCCGGAATCCCCGCCTGTTACCAGTCGTCAGCTCTGACAGATGACGGCCGGCAACAAGTCACGAAGCCCGGGTCGTGCGATGCACGGCCCGGGCCCTTTCATGCAGAAGAAGCGATCAGCGCGTGCTGAAGGTGTCGAGCACGGCGCCGTCCTGGCCGATGGTCTTCACATTGACCTTCGCGCCGTCCACGTCGATGCGCAGGTAGTGGTACGCGGCCGTCGCCTTCGCGTTCAGCGGGCCGATCGTCTTGAAGCCGGCCAGCGCCGAGCCGCCGCCGCCGGTCACCGTGTAGACGGTGCCCTTGGCATCGTCGCGCACGCCGTTCGGGTTGGTCGCATCGGCATACACCGGCACCGAGCGCTCGTACACGTGGCTGTGGCCCGAGATCACCATCTTGACCTTGGCGTACTTGCTGAAGTCCTTGATCAGCGTCGGCCACGAGGCGTTGGGCGCATGGCCGTCCGAATAGGAGATCAGCGGCGCGTGCATCAGCACGATGGTGTTCTGGATCGCGCTGTTGGCCGCGGCTTGCGCCAGGTCGTAGCGCAGCCAGTCGAGCTGGTGCTTGTAGTAGTACGCGTCGTAGTTGCTTTCGTTGGCGGCCGTGCAGTTGCTCGAGCACTCGGTCAGGTCGTAGTAGTCCGAGTTCAGGCGCAGCACCACGAAGTGCGTGCCCTTGTAGTCGAACGAGTAGTACATGTAGTCCGGGTAGACGCCGCTGCGGGTCTTCGCGCAGGCCAGCTGGTAGAACTGGTCGTCGGTGAAGTGGGTGACGCTCGCGGTCGTCCAGTCCTTGAAGTAGGCCTTGTTCTGCGTATGGTTCGGGATGCCGATCTTCTTCGGGTCGAACACGTCGCAGAAGCCGTTGCCGAACTTGTCCGGGTACCAGCCGTCGCCGAAGTTGTCGTCATGGTTGCCGACCACCGGGAAGTAGTAGGTCGGCAGGCCCGCGGCCGGCGTCTTGGTCTGCAGCGGGGCGATGATCTCCTTGAAGCTGCCCTTCGAGGCATCGCTCGGGCAATCGCCGCGCTGCACCCAGTTGGTCGACTTGTCGTAGCCGGTCACCATGTCGCCCAGGTTGAAGACGAAGGCGGCCGGTTCGTTGACCATGCGGTTCACCAGGCCGATGTGCACGGCATTGCCGCCGCAGCCGTTGCCCGAGCGGCTGTCGCCGTAGGCCAGGAAGCTGAAGGCGCCGGTGCCGGTGGACGGCGGCGTGGTCGGCGGCGTCGTGGTCGTGCCGGCCTCGGTCGTGAAGGTCCAGCTGCTGGTGCCGGTCAGCGCATTGCCGGCGGTGTCCTTGATGCCGGCGCTGCCGGTGCCCAGGGCCACCGGGTAGTTCGACGCCGTCGACAGCGCCGCAACCGGCGTGAAGGTGGCGGTGTTGCCGCTGCACGAGATGGTGCCGGAGACCGAGCCGACCTTGAAGGTCTGGCCCGACACCGTGTCGCAGTTCAGCGTCTTGCTGAAGGTGACCTTCACCGGTGCCGTGACGGCCACGTTGGTCGCACCGGCAGACGGCGTCGCGCTGGACACCGTGGGAGCCGTGGTGTCGGCCGCGACGACGAAGGCGGCGCTGATGTTGCGCGCCTGGCTCATCGTCACGGTGCAGGTGCTGGCACTGCCGGCGCAGTCGCCGCCCCAGGCATTCAGCTTGTAGCCGGTGGCCGGGTTCGCGGTCAGCGTGACCGAGACGCCAGGCGTCAGGTCTTCCGTGCAGTCGGTGCCGCAGGCGATGCCGCCGTACGGCGTCGTCACGGTGCCGGAGCCGCTGGTGGAGACGCTCAGGCGCACCGTGCTGGGCGTGGTCGGCGGCGTGGTCGTCGCCGAGCCGAACTTGGCCGTCACGTTGCGGGCCTGGCTGTTGTCCAGCGTGCAGGTGTTGGCGGTGCCGGAGCAGGCGCCGCCCCAGCCGAGGAACACCATGCCGGTGTTGGGCAACGCGCCCAGCAGCACCGAGGTGTACCTGCTGTAGCTCACGGAACAGGCGGTGCCGCCGTTGCCGCAGTTCATCGGGCCGAGCACACCGCTCACCATGTTGCCCACCATGCCGGGGCCGGTCACCGTGACGGTGATCGGGCGGCTGGGGTAGTAGCTGCTGCTGAGCGCCTGCGCGCTCTCGGTCACGCCGGCAGCTGCCAGTTCGGGGTCGACGTCGGTCGACGCGACGCTGTCGCTCTTGCCGCCGCCGCACGCCGCCAGCATCACTGCCAGCGACATCGCACCGAACACCTTGTTCACGCTATTCATTGCCTAGCTCCAGACAAGCCCGGTCCAGGCCCGATCGTCTTGATCGCCGGGCTGGGCTTCGCGCAGCCCTTGTGGCCGCACTGTGTTGATCGGAAGAAGGCGCCGGCAGGACCGCCGGCGCCGGATTGACGTCAGTACTCGTAAGCCCCGATGTCGGTGCTCGCGCCTTGTGCGCGCTGCACGCCGCGGATGTCCTTCGGCACCAGCGTCGTGTTGGCACCGGCATCGATCGCCGGGCTGCCGGTGGCCAGGGTCAGCGGGGTGCTGCCCGTGGTCGCGGAGAACTTCGGATCGGCCACCTTGCTGCCGGTGTCGTCGCGGCCGCTCAGCGACTTGTACTGGGTGAGCCAGGACGCGAAGTTGATGCCGGAGAAGTTGTCGCTCGAGAAGGTCGGGGCACCGTTGCTCGTGTAGTAGACGTTGTGGTCGAAGACCAGCGTCTTGTAGTCGGTCATGGCGCCGGAACCGATCTTCACCACCGGCTTGGCCGACGAACCGTAGATGATGTTGTTGCCGAAGTAGATGTTGGTGCCGGCCTGGCCGATCTCCGACTCGTTGGAGAGGAAGATCGAACCGTGCATCAGCTTGCCGGTGTCGTAGCAGCTGTTGTTGTAGAAGCGGGCATTGCTCGACGACGAGGTTGCGAGGCAGGCCCAGGTGGACCCGATCACGACGTTGTTGCGGACGATGCCGTCATAGGTCTCGTAGGTGCCGTCGACCAGGCGGTCCGCATCGGTCTCCTGCCCCAGCATCAGCGCATGGCCGTTGGCCGAGCTGCCGATGTTGACGAGGCGGTTGTTCTCGAAGATCGTGTTGCGGGCATTGCCCTTGGCGTAGACGCCGATGTCCGGCACGTCGTGGATGTAGTTGCCGGCGACGCGGGTGCGGTCGGCTCCGACGATGTCGACGCCCTGCGCATTGGTGCCCGGCTTGACGATGGACGCGTCCTGCCAGATTTCGTTGTCCAGCACCTCGACGTCGTTCGACGTGCGCACCAGCTTGACGATGTCGGCCACGCTGCAGCACAGGCGGTTGCCGACCAGCTTGACCTTCGGCGTGTCGATCTTGATCGCGTTGCCGTCGCCGCCACCGGAGGCGCTGCCCTGGATCTCCAGGCCCGTCACCACCCAGTACATCGCCAGGCAATCGGTGTTGCCGCTGGCGCTGCCGACGGCGTCTTCATCGCAGGCCGAGTTGTAGAAGTAGACCGTCGGGCCCGAGCTCGTGCTCTTGATCACCGGACGCTCGCCGTTGTAGCCGCGCAGCGTGACCCAGGCGGTGGCACTGCCGGGGCGGCGGATGACGACGCTCTCGGTGTAGGTGCCGGCGCGCACGTCGATGGTGTCGCCGGCGCTGGCCAGGCCGACCGCCTTGTTGAGGGTCTTGAACGGAGCCGCCAGGGTACCGGCGTTGCTGTCGCTGCCGGTGGTCGCGACGAAGTACGCCTTGCCGGTACCGACGCCCGGGGCCGTGCCCGTGCCGCCGGTGCCGCCGGTGCCGCCGCTGCTGGTGGCCGTGAAGGACGCACCGACCGCAGCCGCCGCGTTCATCTGGACGGTGCAGGTGCCGGTGCCCGAGCAGGCGCCGCTCCATCCGCTGAAGGTGTAGCCGTTGGCGGCCGCCGGGATCAGCGTGACGGGCGTGCCCGACAGGAAGACGCTGGTGCACGAGGCGCTGCACGACACGCCGGCCGGGCTGGACGTCAGCGAGCCGCTGCCGGTGACGGTCAAGCCGAGGTTGTAGTAGGTCGGCGTCGGCGTGGGGGTCGGCGTCGGGGTGGGGGTCGGGGTCGGGGTCGGCGTAGGAGTCGGCGCCGTGTTCGAGACGAAGCTGCCGACGACCGTGCGGTTCTGGTTCATCGTCACGTAGCAGAACGCGGTGCCCGTGCACGAGCCACCGCTCCAGCCCTTGAAGGTGTAGCCGCTGCTGGCGCGCGAACCGATCATCACCTGCGTGCCGGCCGCGAACGTCGCCGTGCACTGGGTGTTGCCTTCGCCGCAGACGATGCCCGAGGGCTGCGTGCCGATCAGGCCGCCGGCCTGGCCCGACACCGTCAGCGTGTAGCGCGTACCGATCAAGGCCTGCGCCGATTCGGACGTGCCGCCCGCGGCCGCATCCGTCGTTTCCTGATCCGTCGAAGACCCGCCGCATCCGGCCAGCACGGCCGTCACGCAGAACGCGCCCAACACCTTCTGAAACCAACTCATTACGTAGCTCCTAAGCCAACCTAAACGCCGGGCCAATCCCTGCGCCCGTCGATACGTGGCATCCCTGTTTCGACGGCTGGGACGAATCATTGAACGACCGGGGGTATCGCCTGTTACGAGGCGTCAGATCAGGGGCTTTTGTTTTTGCAAGTGTCGGAATGCAGCAAGACCCCCCTTGTTCGAGGGGGTGGCATAGGGGGATCCCGCCTTCCATCGGACTTCACGATGGGTTGGCGTAGGACTTATCCGACGCCAAACACGTTTCAGGCTTGGTTACAGACTCGTAGGCGCTCGCTACAAAACCGCAGTTTGCTAGCGATAAGTACTTGATTCGATTGGCGAATCAGCACGGCAAAAGCCGGCCAGATCAAGCGATGGCGAGTTGTGCGGTTTCGAAGATGGACGCGCTTCGGGCGCCATTTCGATCTATTTGATCGGCGGGGAGTCGGACCTGGGCTTGGCGTCGCCGCGTTGCGCCGAATCCACATCGCTGGCCGCGGCAGCCGCCGGGGTGGTCGATTCCTGTTCCGCCAGGCGGTTCAGGCGGCGTCCGCCTTCGCTGTCGGGCGACAGGCGCAGGCCCAGGTGCACCTTGTGCTGGGTGCGCGCCGCGTCGGGCGGGTAGTACGACACCGACAGCTCGATGCCGCCCGGGCAGGCCAGCTTCAGCACGTCGTTCATGAACGACGGACTCTTCGGGCACTTGTCGCCATAGGCGGCGTTGACCTGGGCCGCCTGGCGCGCCGCAAAGGCGCGCGCCTGGGCCTCGTCGGGGAAATCGGCGACGCCGTGCACGCTGATCAGCAGCAGGCTCTTCGGCGTGGCCAGCAGTTCGATCGCCTTGAACTCGCTGCCCTTCTCGGGCTTGTCGACCAGCATCTCGACCATCGGCGACACGCGCGTGCGCTGCAGCGTGGCCTCGCCGGGCGTGTAGGGCGCGGCCAGCTTGTAGCCGAACAGGTCGCCTTCGATCGGGCCGGCGGATGCGGCGGCGGCCACGCCGAGCGTGTACAGCACGGCCAGGGTTCTGGCCCGTTGGATGGGGGTCGGGGGCATGGCCTCGGTACCGTGAGCGACCGGCCGGTCGCAAGGTGAAGGAAACGGCGTGCTGCGCGGGGAACTATAGCCGTCCGAAAAGCAAAAAAGGCAGTGTCGCGGGACGCTGCCTTCTTCTGGATCGGGTGGTGGGCGGTGCAGGGTTCGAACCTGCGACTTCCACCGTGTGAAGGTGGCACTCTACCACTGAGTTAACCGCCCGATTTTTCGGCTCTGTTGCAGAACCTCGCATCGCTGCGAAGCCTTGGATTATGCCACAAGCTGGCGCCATGCCGTCTTGCCGCCGGAAGCCTTGTCGAGGTCGGCCAGCTGCTTCTCGTGCGCCGCGAGTTCATCCTCGTCGGCCAGCAGCACCGGCAGGTCGAACGAGGCCAGGTCGATGGCCGCGACGACGATGTCCTGCGTCGACGAGGTGCCCGCATCGATCACCAGCGAGTTCTGCCCGCGCGTCATGCGGATGTAGACCTCGGCAAGCAGCCCGGCGTCGAGCAGCGCGCCGTGCAGCGAGCGGTTCGAGTTGTCGACTTCCAGGCGCTTGCACAGCGCGTCCAGCGAGTTCGACTTGCCGGGGAACATCTCGCGCGCCATCAGCAGGCTGTCGCTGACGCCCGAAACGTGCTCCGGGAACGGCTGGCGGCCGAGCCGGCGCAACTCGGCGTTCATGAAGCCGACGTCGAAGCCTGCGTTGTGGATGATGATCTCGGCGCCCGACAGGTAGTCCATCAGCTCGTCGGCGATGGCCGAGAACAGCGGCTTGTCGGCCAGGAACTCGTCGGTCAGCCCGTGGATCTTGACGGCGTCCTCGTGGCTCGAGCGCTCGGGGTTGACGTAGAAGTGCTTGTTGTTGCCGGTCAAGCGCCGGTTCACCATCTCGACGCAGCCGATCTCGATGATGCGGTCGCCGGACTCCGGGCTCAGGCCGGTGGTTTCGGTATCGAAGAAGACCTGCCTCATGCGGCCACCTTGCTGCCGTCGCTGCCCAGGCCGCGCCGTGCCGACCAGACGCACAGCACGATGCCGGCCAGCACCATCGGCACGCACAGCCACTGGCCCATGCTCATGTTCAAGGCCAGCAGCCCGAGGAACGCATCCGGCTCGCGGAAGAACTCGGCGACGAAGCGGCACAGGCCGTAGCCGATCAGGAAGACGCCCGACACCTGCCCCATCGGCCGCGGCTTGCGCGCGAACCACCACAGGACGCCGAACAGCAGCAGCCCTTCCATGCCGAACTGGTAGAGCTGCGACGGATGGCGCGGCAGCATGCTGCCGGAGTCGGGGAACACCATGCCCCAGGGCAGGTCGGGATCGCTGAAGCGGCCCCACAGCTCGCCGTTGATGAAGTTGCCGATGCGCCCGGACGCGAGGCCGGTCGGCACGCAGGGCGCGATCAGGTCGGTGACCTGCCAGAACGGGCGCTTGCGCAGCCGCGCGAACAGCCCCATCGCGGCGATCACGCCCAGCAGGCCGCCGTGGAAGGCCATGCCGCCCTTCCAGACCGCGAAGATCTCCAGCGGGTGCGCGGCGTAGTAGCCGGGCTTGTAGAACAGCACGTAGCCGAGCCGGCCGCCGATCACGACGCCCATCACGCCGTAGAACAGCAGGTCCTCGACGTCGCGGCGCGTCCAGCCGGCCTGCGCGAACTGCGCCTGGCGCACGCGGATCGAGGCCAGCCACAGGAACAGCCCGAAGGCGACCAGGTAGGTGATGCCGTACCAGTGGATGGCCAGCGGGCCGATCTGCACGGCGACGGGATTGAAATGCGGGTGGACAAGCATGGGGGCGAACGATACCTCAGCCGCCGCTCAGCCCGGCATCGACGCGCCGACGAAGCGCACGAAACGCTCGACCACCGGGCCGGCATCGCCGCGCCACACCAGGCTGGTCTCGGACCGCGGCGCGCTGTCGGCCAGCGACGGCGGCAAGTGCCGGTACACGACGCCGGCGCGCTGCAGCTGCGTCACCGACTCCGGCACCCAGGCCAGGCCGAGGCCGGCCGACACCAGGTTGACGATGGTCTGCATCTGGATCGCCTCCTGGCCGATCACCGGCGTCGCGCCATGCCGGTGGTAGAACGCGAACACCGCATCGTGGATCGACGGCGCGATGGAGCGCGGGAAGATGATCAGCGGCTGGGCCAGCAGCGCCTGCGGCGTGAGACGGCGCGCCGTGGCCAGCGGCGAGGTGTCCGGCAAGGCCAGCACCAGCGGCTCGGTGCCCAGAGACAGGCGCTGCAGGCCGCTGCCGGGCGCGATGCCGGGCGCGTGCAGCACGAAGCCGGCATCGGCTTCGCCCTGCGCGAGCGCCAGCAGCTGCACGTCGGTGGTCGCCTCGCGCAGCACGATGCTGATGCCCGGCTCCGCGACCCGGAAATCGCGCAGCCAGCCCGGCAAGGGCCCGAAGCCGACCGTCGACACGAAGCCGAGCCGCACCCGCCCGACCGCGCCGCTGCCGGCCGCGGACGCCACGTCGGCCAGCGCCGCGGCCTGCTGCAGCAGCTGCCGCACCGGCGACACCAGGGCCTGCCCGGCCGGCGTCAGCGCGACGCGGCGGCGCGTGCGCTCGAACAGCGCCGTGCCCAGGCGCGACTCGAGCTGGCGGATCGCCAGCGTCAGCGGCGGCTGCGTCATGTTCAGGCGCTGCGCCGCCTGCGTGAAATGCAGCGTGTCGGCCAGCACCAGGAACTGGCGCCAGGCGCGCAGCTCGATCGCCGGCAGCGGCACGCGGGAGTCGTCATTCATACAGCAGGCATATCAATGGATGGCGCTGGATATATTGGACGACATTCTGCACGCGGCCGATACTGGCGGCTTCCCACCGAGCCCCCTGCCAGGAGACACCCGCGATGAGCACCCCCATCAACCGCCGGTCGAAGAACATCACCGAAGGCGTCGCGCGCGCGCCCAACCGGTCCATGTACTACGCGCTCGGCTACGAGGAAGGCGACTTCAAGAAGCCGATGATCGGCGTGGCCAACGGCCATTCGACGATCACGCCGTGCAACTCGGGCCTGCAGAAGCTGGCCGACGCGGCGGTGGCCGGTATCGAGGAGGCCGGCGGCAACGCGCAGATCTTCGGCACGCCGACCATCAGCGACGGCATGGCGATGGGCACCGAGGGCATGAAGTACAGCCTGGTGTCGCGCGAGGTGATCGCCGACTGCATCGAGACCTGCGTGGGCGGCCAGTGGATGGACGGCGTGCTGGTGGTCGGCGGCTGCGACAAGAACATGCCCGGCGGCATGATGGGCATGCTGCGCGCCAACGTGCCGGCGATCTACGTCTATGGCGGCACCATCCTGCCGGGCCGCTACAAGGGCCAGGACCTGAACATCGTCAGCGTGTTCGAGGCGGTCGGCCAGTTCACCGCCGGCAACATGAGCGAGCAGGATTTCTGCGAGATCGAGCGCCGCGCCATCCCCGGCAGCGGATCGTGCGGCGGCATGTACACCGCCAACACGATGAGCTCGTCGTTCGAGGCGCTGGGCATGGCCCTGCCCTACAGCAGCACGATGGCCAACCCGCACGACGAGACCGCCAACACCGCGAAGGCGGCCGCGAAGGCGCTGGTCGAGGCGGTGCGCAATGACCTGAAGCCGCGCGACATCGTCACGAAGAAGGCCATCGAGAACGCGGTGGCGGTGATCATGGCGACCGGCGGCTCGACCAACGCGGTGCTGCACTTCCTGGCGATCGCGCATGCAGCCGGCGTCGACTGGACGATCGACGACTTCGAACGCGTGCGCCGCAAGGTGCCGGTGCTGTGCGACCTGAAGCCTTCGGGCAGGTACCTGGCGGTCGACCTGCACCGCGCGGGCGGCATCCCGCAGGTGATGAAGGTGCTGCTGAAGGCCGGCCTGCTGCACGGCGACTGCATGACGATCACCGGCAAGACGGTGGCCGAGAACCTGGCCGCCGTGCCCGACGTGCCGCGCGCCGACCAGGACGTGATCCGCACCATCGACAAGCCGATGTATGCCGAGGGCCACCTGGCGATCCTGAAGGGCAACCTGTCGCCCGAGGGCTGCGTGGCCAAGATCACCGGGCTGAAGAACCCGGTGATCACCGGCCCGGCGCGGGTGTTCGACGACGAGCAGTCGGCGCTCGCGGCCATCATGGCGCGCAAGATCGTCGCCGGCGACGTGATGGTGCTGCGCTACCTGGGCCCGAAGGGCGGCCCCGGCATGCCGGAGATGCTGGCCCCGACCGGCGCGCTGATCGGCCAGGGCCTGGGCGAATCGGTCGGCCTGGTGACGGACGGCCGCTTCTCGGGCGGCACCTGGGGCATGGTGGTGGGGCACGTGGCGCCCGAGGCCTATGCCGGCGGCAACATCGCGCTGGTGCACGAGGGCGATTCGATCACCATCGATGCGCACACGCTGACGCTGCAGCTGAACGTCGGCGACGAGGTGCTCGCGCAGCGGCGGGCCGCCTGGAAGGCTCCGGCGCCGCGCTATACCCGCGGCGTGATGGCCAAGTTCTTCAAGAACGCCGCCAGCGCGAGCCAGGGGGCTGTTCTCGACAAGATCGACTGAGCTTCGACCGGCGCCGCCTGGGGGGCCCCGTTCAAACCTTCCGCTTCTTGCGGCGGCCCCGCTTGTCCATGCCCAGGTGGGCGAGGCTCTCTTCGCGGCGCTTGGCGACGCGCGCGTCCATCTTCTCGACTTCCTTCCGTTTCGTGTAGCCGGTCTTGTCCGCGAAGATCCACCACAGGACGGCCGCGCCGAACGGCCACAGGATCGCCAGCCAGCCCCAATCGGCGGCCGGCCCCACCTCGGCGACCTTCATGATCAGCAGCAACACGCCCAATACGACGAAATACATGGTCAGCCCTCGCCCTCGAAGCTTGTCCTACGCAACGCAACGGTCAACCGCGCCCCGTAGAATTCGTTGTGTCTCACAGTGATCGAAATGTAAATCACGATCGCCCCCACCCCTTCGGAAGGAAATCATGAAGTCGCTGCTTTCGCTGATCGTCGCCCTGTCCGCCGTGGCAGCCGCACCGGCCTTCGCCAACCCCGAACTGGCCCAGAAGAAGAACTGCATGGCCTGCCACGCCGTCGACAAGAAGCTCGTCGGCCCGGCCTACAAGGAGGTCGCTGCCAAGTACGCCGGCCAGAAGGACGCCGTCGACAAGCTGTCGCAGAAGGTCATCAAGGGTGGCGCCGGTGTCTGGGGTGCCGTCCCGATGCCCGCCAACACGCAGGTCTCGGAGGCCGAGGCCAAGCAACTCGTCCAGTGGATCCTGACGCTGAAGTGATCTGCGTCAACTGAGATGAAAAAAGCCCCGCGACGCGGGGCTTTTTCTTGGTGCGAACCGGATCAGTAGGCCTGGCCCAGCTGCTCCAGGATGGCCGGGTTCTCCAGCGTGCTGGTGTCCTGGGTCACCGCCTCGCCCTTGGCCACCGAACGCAGCAGGCGCCGCATGATCTTGCCGGAGCGCGTCTTCGGCAGGTTGTCGCCGAAGCGGATGTCCTTCGGCTTGGCGATCGGCCCGATCTCCTTGCCGACCCAGTCGCGCAGTTGCTTGGCGATCGCCTTCGCCTCGTCGCCGGTCGGGCGCGGGCGCTTCAGCACCACGAAGGCACAGATCGCCTCGCCGGTGGTGTCGTCCGGACGCCCGACCACCGCGGCCTCGGCCACCAGCTCGGTGCAGCCCACCAGCGCCGACTCGATCTCCATCGTGCCCATGCGGTGGCCGCTGACGTTCAGCACGTCGTCGATGCGCCCGGTGATCGTGAAGTAGCCTGTCTTCTCGTCGCGGATCGCGCCGTCGCCGGCCAGGTAGTAGCGACCCTGGAAATCGGCCGGGTAGTAGCTCTTCTTGAAGCGCTCCGGGTCGCCGTAGATCGTGCGGATCATCGACGGCCACGGCTTCTTCACCACCAGGATGCCGCCCTGCCCGTTCGGGACGTCCTTGCCGGTCTCGTCGACCACCGCGGCGATGATGCCCGGGAACGGCAGCGTGCACGAGCCCGGCACCAGCGGCGTGGCGCCCGGCAGCGGCGTGATCATGTGGCCGCCGGTCTCGGTCTGCCAGAAGGTGTCGACGATCGGGCAGCGGCCGCCGCCGATGTGCTCGTGGTACCACTCCCATGCGGCCGGGTTGATCGGCTCGCCCACCGAACCCAGGATGCGCAGCGAACCCAGCCGGTAGTTGCGCGGGTGCACCGCATCGTTGCTCTCGGCGGCCTTGATCAGCGAGCGGATCGCCGTCGGCGCGGTGTAGAAGATCGAGACCTTGTGGTCCTGGATCATGCGCCAGAAGCGCCCGGCGTCCGGATAGGTCGGCACGCCCTCGAAGACGATCTCGGTACCGCCCAGCGCGAGCGGCCCGTAGGCGATGTAGGTGTGGCCGGTGACCCAGCCGATGTCGGCGGTGCACCAGAAGATGTCGTCGGGCTTCAGGTCGAAGGTCCACTTCGTCGTCAGCGCCGCATGCAGCAGGTAGCCGCCGGTCGAGTGCTGCACGCCCTTGGGCTTGCCGGTCGAGCCCGAGGTGTACAGCAGGAACAGCGGGTGTTCCGCGCCCACCCACTCGGGCTCGCAGGTGGTGGGCTGGGCATCGGTCAGCTCGTGCATCCAACGGTCGCGCTTCGCGTCGAACGCGATCTTGCCGCCGGTGCGCTGGTAGACGATGACGCTCTTGATGCTCTCGCAGCCGCCGAGCGCGATCGCGTCGTCGACGATGGCCTTCAGCGGCAGCTGCTTGCCGCCGCGCAGCTGTTCGTCGGCGGTGATCACCATCACCGCGCCGGCATCCTCGATGCGGTCGCGCAGGCTTTGCGCCGAGAAGCCGCCGAACACCACCGAATGCGTCGCGCCGATGCGGGCGCAGGCCTGCATCGCGACCACGCCCTCGACGGACATCGACATGTAGATGACGACGCGGTCGCCCTTGCGGACGCCCTGCGACTTCAGCGCATTGGCCATGCGGCAGGTGCGCGCGAGCAGCTCGCGGTAGGTGACGCGCGTCACCTTGCCGTCGTCGGCCTCGAAGATGATGGCCACCTTGTCGCCCAGGCCCGCCTCGACCTGCTTGTCCAGGCAGTTGTACGAGACGTTCAGCGTGCCGTCCTCGAACCACTTGAAGAACGGCGCCTGGCTGCTGTCCAGCGTCTTCGTGAACGGCGTCTTCCAGCTGACCAGCTCGCGCGCCAGGCGCGCCCAGTAGCCTTCGTAGTCGGCCTCGGCCTCGGCGCACAGCCTGTCGTAGGCCGCCATGCCGGACACGTGGGCGGCCTTCGCCAGCTCGGCCGGCGGCGCGTAGACCTTGTGTTCGCTGGAACTCATGCTTGTCTCCTTCTGCGGGTTTGCGAATTCTGCACGCACGATAGACAGCTGCTCTTACGAACGACTGACGGCGGTGCCGGGTCTTGTCCGGATGGTCCGCCAACTACAAGTTGCGAACAGCGTTGCTCGCAGAGAAGACGATGTTCTTCGCATCGCTTGCGCGCTGTAGCCAGAACGGTCTGTCTACCTCATCCGTGTTCTTCCAGTTGAGGTGCACTGCAGCGAGAACTTCGCTGGTGTTGAGTTCGGTTCCTTCGGCAAGCTCAACGATCAGCCGATCAGGAAATCGGCGAACACCTGACTTGTAGTTTGACAGTGTCGACGTCGAGATGCCGAGCTTTGCAGCCACTGCTTTGTCGTCCTTCAAGCCGTGGCGAAGCTTATAGACCTCAACTATCGTTGACAAAGTAAGCATAGCGAAACCTCATTTGCGCAGTTTTCATTTCGTGAAGTTTAATTCACGAATTGAAAACAACATGGTTGAAACCGTGGAACGCAATGTACATCAGGGTGGGAGTCGCGGACAAGCTGTGAAGCGTCCGCCTGCGAAAGCTTCCTTCGACGCGCGGCGCTTGGCGTCATTTCGCAAGCTGTTGGCCGCGAGCTTGGCTGATGGCTCGTCGACGGCCTACGTCGACCAGGTCGAGGACGAGTGCCGCCGCCTGGCCACGGGGCTGATCGCTGGCGAGCAGGTCCAGGCATGAGCGCGCGGCCTGTTGCTTTGACGTTCGATGCCTTCGCCGGCATGTGCAAGCGAGCCGAGTCTGTGCGCCAGCCGCTCCCGACGCACGTCCAGATTCGCAAGCGCGGCGAAGTGCTTTGCGGCGTGGTGCTCGATGCAGCTCCGGCCGAAGGTGGATCAACGGTGGACTTCTTCCAGGTGCGCACGCAGCTCGGCGTGACCTGGTGCGCCCATACCCAAGTTCGCGCCTGTTCGGGTGTCGATGGTCGTTGCATCTGTGAGGCCACGCCGGTTGCGTGCGGCCGCCAGGCCGCACGCTCCGGCGCGGCTTCAAAAGCCCCCCACGGTAATACGGGGGTAGCAGCATGACCAAGGGCAACCGGGTAGCAGCTGCACCGATCCTTGCAGGCCAGCGAGTTCGCTGGACGCTGGAGCAGGCGTACCAAGAGACTCAGCAGCGTGTGCGCATTGACTGGTTGCGGTTCACGTTGCCGCTTGACGCTGTCGTGCGAGCCGAGCCGATGCCCTGCCCTGTCATGGCCGAGCTGGCCGCGATGGACAAGCACGGCCGGGAGGTCGCATTGGCCGCCCGCATCGCTGATGCGTCGCTCGACTATACGGGCGCGCTTGCCCTGTCGAAGTCGTGTGCCTCGCGTGTGGCCGAACTCCTCGAGGTTTTCGAGGTCGGGCAGCCGGAAGACAGAGGCATGGACTACTACGCCGCACGGTGCCCGCTCATGTACGAAGGCGCGGTGGTCGGTCACTGCCTGGCTGGCTCGAAGTCGGCGAACCAGGCCGGCACCGTTCACGTGAACCTGCACGGTGAGGCCTGCCTCTACGTTTCGCCCGCGAAATGGCAGCGGGTGCGCGACTTCATCGCGGCCAATGGTGGATGGATCACCCGCGTCGACCTGGCTGTCGACGTGTTCACCGGCGATGAGATCACCGAGGTGGTCAACGCGTACCTCTACGGGCTGTTTGACGTGCGAGGCCAGCGCCCGAAGGAATCGCAGGCGGGCTCGTGGATCAGCGGGCACAGCCGCACGCAGTACGTCGGTAAGCGTGAGACGGGGAAGATGTTCCGCGCGTACGAGAAAGGCGATCAGCTCTTTGGCCCTGAGGCGAACGACCCCTGGATTCGCTACGAGCTGGAACTGCGCAACAACGCGCGCATTCTCGACCTCGACGTTCTCACCAGGCCGGCCGACTTCTTCGCTGGCGCCTACGAGTTCACCGAGGCGCTTCTGCAGCGCCTTCAGGTCCGCGCCGATCCGCAGTCCATTCCTGCCGGTCAGAAGCTGCGTGATGCAACCGCAGAGGCTGCAGTGACGCGTGTCGTTCGCAACGCTGAGCGCGCATGCCTGCCCTCGCTCGTCGCCATGTGGGACTTCGGTGGCGACCTCATCGCCGACCTGGTCACGAAGCATCGCGAGCGCGTGCCGAACCGGCTCAAGGGCTTCTCAAGGGACGCCGTCCAGCAAGCATTTTCCAAAGTCGCAGCGTCGTTCGCCCCGGACTCTGCGCCGTCGTCATCGGGGCATGAAAGGCAACAGCAATGAAGTTCGTTTCGCAGGTCAAGGTCACCGGCATGAAGCCCAGCAAGGGCGTGATGGAAAACGGCACGTCGTACGACTCGACAAAGGTCTACGTCGAAACCGCGCTCGACGACACGAAGGGCAAGGGCTTCGCGTCGGCCGAGTACAGCTTCGGCGTGGCCGCCGAGTTCGACAAGTACCGCCACCTGACCTTCCCGTTCATCGCGGACGTCGAGATGGAGATCGTCTCCAGCGGCAAGGCACAGAAGACCGTCGTTCGCGGTGTGAAGCCCGTGGCGAACGTCAAGGCGGGCTGACATGGCGCGCTACCTGATCCAGTCCGCAAGGACGTTCAAGTTCATCCACGCATCGCCGGTGACCGGCGACGTGGACTGGACTCCGTCCCTGCTGACGGCGATGCAATTCGGCATCGTGGAGGAAGAAGAACAGGTGGCGCAGCTCATCGAAGACCACTTCGACCGCGGCAGCGCGATCACGATCGACCTCGACGAGGGCGGCCAGTGATTTCGCACGCGAAACAAGGGGCGCCGCTGTGATCTGCGCAGACATCGTGACGCTTGAAAGCGGAGCGCAGGTCATCGCACCAGCGCCGACGCAACCGGCAGACCTCGGAACGTGCGCGGTGGTTCTCGTGCCCGGCTCCGAGCTGTCTGCTCTCTCTGGAATTTCCTTCCCCGCGCCAGCCGATGCGACGACCGTATGGGCGTGGGGTTTCTCAATGGTGGTCGGCTGTTACCTCATCTCGTGGGCAGCCGGTACGGTCGTCAACTTTGTGAAAAGGAACTGAGATGACGAAGCAATTTCAACGCGGCCTGCTGGTCGCTGGTGTCCTGGCCGCTGCCGGCGCTGCGAATGCCGCAGCCCCGGACTACACGACCTTGACCGCGGCCGTGGACTTCTCGTCCGTGGCGACGGCCATCCTGGCAATCGCGGCGCTGATGATCGTCCCGGGCGTCGTGCGCTGGGGCGCCAAGCGCGTGATCGGCATGGTCGGTCGCTGATAGCGGCCTGCCCCTGGCTCGGGAGAGTCGGGGGCGTTCTTCCCTTCACCTTCGGGGCTTCACATGTGGATGATCTTCTTCGCTTTCGCAGGCGTGATCTGCGGCATGGCGGCAGTCATGGGGTTTGCTCATGCGTAGGGGGTTCCACTTCCTCTTCGTGTCGGCCCTGTGCATCGCGTGCGCCTGGGTGTCAAGCGCACGTGCTGGGGAAGGCGTCGCCTACGCAGTGAGCCAGTACTGTGCCGGACAGGTCTTCAGCTCGCCGGCGGAAGCAGCTGCGTGCATCATCGCAAAGCTGAAGCAGAACGACGCGCTGCACCCGGTGCCATGGAAGTTCCCACTCGTTGACGGGAACTGCGCCACGCCGACCGTTGCGGGCGCGGCCCAGTGCTCGGGGCACCGTAATGCTCTTTGCGACGCGCCCTGGACTGGCTCTTACGACGGAACTACCTGCGGTCCGTTCCCGCCGTACGTCGATAACGGGATCTGGACTGCGACGATCACGCTGATTACCGTGACGTGCAACGCCAATGACGTTGTCTCCAATGGGTACTTCGACATCGGCACCAACTCCGCGGCTTCGCCGCTCATCATTCAATGCCGGGCCGGCTGCGAGTCGGTCTTTGACGGTACGTCGCCCGCAGGATCTGCCCTGACTGGTGGCGTGAAGCACTTCTACGCACGCGGGTCGTACATCAAGACCGGCAATCAATGCTCGGCGCCGAACAGCGCTGGTGACCCGCTCGGCGGTGTGCCGCCTGACTCCTGCGGTCCCGGCCAGGTCATGGGCACTGTCAACGGTAAGCCCAGGTGCGCCACGACGGGTCCGGCCGGTACGCCGACAACGGCGCCGAACGGGAGCCCGACAACGAGCGGTCCGCCGGGAACCGCGCCGACATCGCCGACGACGTCGACAGGCAGCACCTCGACGTCATCGAACCCGGACGGCAGTACGACCACGACGACGACAAACACGACGAACTACAGCGGTGGCGGTTCGTCCACGACGACGACGGTCACAAACAACTACCCGGATGGGCACTCGACGAGTACGACGACTACGACGGGGTCGGGTCCTGGTTCGTCTTCTGGTGTCACCCCTGGCTCCTCCAATGGCGAAGAGGGTGACCCCGGGGAGGAGAACCCGTGCACGAGCAATCCGGCCTCTGAAGGGTGTGGCGGCAACCCGACCGCACCCGGGAGCATCCGCACCCCAGGTACGCGCACGGTCTCCGATGCCATCGGTGACGCACGCAACGCGTTCCTCGCATCCGGTGTCGGCCTGGCTGTCGGCAACTTCTTCACGCTGTCGGTCGCAGGCAGTTGCCCGAGCTGGGCCTGGTCGATTCCGTGGCTGAACGCGCACGTGGACTTCAACGTGTTCTGCGCGTCGTTCGCGATCGCTGCGTTTGGGGTCATGAAGGCCGTTCTCTTGTGCGTGGGCGCGTGGTTCGCGTTTCGCACTGCCATGGAGTAGCCACCGTGCTTAAGCAATTCACTGACTGGCTGTTCAGCCTGGTGAAGGCGGTCTTCTCGGCTGCCTGGGATTTCGTCGTCGACATCGTCGTGCACCTGCTCGACTTGGTGCTCGGCACGCTCGTCTCGCTGTTGGCGGCCGTGCCGGTGCCGGCGTTCATGACCGGGGGCCTGCAGGCGGTCTTCACCCAGGTGGACCCCGGAATCCTGTTCTTCGTGAGCGCGTTGGGCATTCCCCAGGTGTTCGCGATGTTCGGTGCCGCCTACCTGTTCCGCCTTGTCCGCAAGGTCGTCACTCTCTTTCAATGGTGATCGCATGATCATTTTTCACGAAGGCCTGCCCGGCTCGGGCAAGAGCTACGAAGCTCTGTGCTATCGCATCATCCCTGCCCTGGCGAAGGGGCGCGCCGTTGTCGCCTACGTCGAAGGCCTCGATCACGAGCGCATCGCTTCGCTTGCGAAAATCTCGGTGGATCGCTGTCGCGAGCTGCTCACTCCGTTGACGAGGGAACAGTGCGCCTCGGTGCTCGATCACGTCAAGGACAACGCCCTGCACGTGTTCGATGAGGCGCAGAACTTCTGGGGCAACAAGGAACGCATGTCGAAGGACATGACGGAGTTCGTCACCGAGCACCGGCACCGCGGCATGGACATCGTACTGATGGGCCAGGACTATCGCGACGTGCACTCGCTCTGGCGTCGGCGCATCGAAATCAAGCTGGCGTTCCTGAAGCTGTCGGGCATCGGTGCCGCGAAGTCGTACAGCGTGACGACCTGGAAGCACAAGGGCGGCGACGACTACGTGAAGGTCGGCACCGAGGTGCACAAGTACGACCCGAAGTTCTTCGGCACGTACAAGAGCCACACCAGCGATGAGATCAACACGGGCGACTACAAGGACGGTCGCGCGATGATCTTGAACAATGCCGGTTTCCGCTACGGCGTACCGGTCGTGATTGCCCTGGCTGTGTGGGGCGGGTTCAAGGCCTGGGCGTTCTTCCACCCGCAGCCTGTCCCTGCGACCGCTCCTGCCGCCGTTGAGCGTCGCCCTGCGGTGATGGCGGGCGCGTCCGCACCTGGCCCTGCAGCCACGGCGGCACCGGTCCCCGCGAAGCCCGACGCGCGATCGGTTCAAGAGCGACGGTTCGCCGATCTATCGGGCAAAGCGCGCATCCGCCTGGCGGGGTTGATCTCCATGGGACGCCGCACGTCCGGCTATATCGAGTGGGTCGACGGCAATACGCACGTGATGGAACGGCTAACCCTCGATGCCTTGCGGGACCTGGGTGTATCCGTCGTTCTGAGCGAAGGCAGCGTGCGCCTGACGCTCGGTGAGTGGAGCGAGCTGGCCACGTCCTGGCCTCTGGAAGCCGAGGGGCGTGTGTCCGAAGCCCGCTTGGAACGCATGCGGCCCGAGCGTGAACTGCAGGCCGATACGCCATTCGCCGCGATGTCGTTGGGCGGTACGCGCCCCGCACCTCCATCGCGTGAACCTGCGGGCGACATGTCGGTGTCCACTCGCCGCCAGTAGGTTTCGCGTGCGGAGCGGTCACGCCCAGGTCTTGGCGATGAACTCCCGAACGTGCTCGATCGTCGCATCCTTCGGACGGCTCGATGGCTTGTGCGCTTGCGCGTACTCCAGCGCCGACAGGATCTCCGCGGCAACTTCTTGCGCGAGTTCCAGCTTTCCGAAGATCTCGCGGTTCGTGCCCTTGCTCGTTCCTTCGGAGCTGTCGCCGTCACCGCTCTCGCCGTCGTCCTCGCCTTCGTCGTCATCTGTCGCACGCGGCTGCGCCTTCGGTGCCTTCAGGTCCTGCAGCGTCTCGCGGACCTTCTGCCTGGTCGTCGTGCCCTCTTCCAAGCCCTTAGCCAAGATCGTGGACGCGACCCCCGCCTCTTCCTTCTTCGGGTGGCCTCGTTGCACGCTGATGCGGGCGATCTGGTCGATGCCGAGCAGGATCTCGGCATCGTTGCAGCCGTTCGCCAGCAGGTTCCGGGTCCAGTCAGACAGCTTCGTGATGGCGAGATGCTTGCTCACCCACGCCGGCGACTTGCCCAGCGCCTTGGCGACGGCCTTGGGGGTCTTGTAGTGCGTCAGCAGCGCTGCGACGCCGTCTGCAGTGTCAGCCAGGCCGAGATTCTCGCGCTGCAGATTCTCGATGGCCTGCAACGTCGCGGCCTGGGCCTCGTCCGCCGCGCGGATCAGCACCGGCACTTCAGCCAGGCCGGCCATCGACGCGGCCAGCAGGCGCCGTTCGCCGGCAATCACGATGTGCTGTGCGTCGTCGGTCGGATCGCGCCGAACGATCAGCGGTTCAAGGATGCCGACTTCGCGAATGCTGTTGGCCAGCTCCGTCAGGCTCTCCTCGTCGAAGCCGTTTCGCGTGCGAATCTGTGCCTCGGTCTTGATGGCAATGATCGGCAGCGTTGCGGGTTCGCCGATGTAGTGGACTGCTTGAATCATGGTGCGTGCTCCTGTGTTGAGTGGGATATGACCGGCCCCCGGTGGGGGTGGCCATACGTCGTACAGACGTTGCACAGCAGGGACGGCACGGGGTCAACCCTTCGCACCGTCCGTTTGGCCTACAGGGCGCACGGAGTGCGACACGAGCGAGCAGTGCACGGGGCGAACCCGAAGGGCTTGGGGTTGATGCCGGGACGCGCCCTGCGGTACACCGAACCGCGACGTGTGGCAGACGTTTGGCGTTGGCACGCTGCGTCAGGGATCGTTACCCGCATGGGACAAGACCGCAGGGCTTGGTGGCAAAGCCATAGAGCCCGGTCACGACCGTTCAGGGAGGGAGACGCCTTCTGATGTATACCGCTGCTTTTATAAAACAGGGGGGTGAAATTGGGCGCAGCGTTGTTCGTTGTCGGGCAAGCAATCATCGGGCTTGGTGCATACGTGCTGTCTCGTTCGCTGCCCTGGTCGACTGTCGTCGGGGCCGTGCTTCTGATCGAAGGCGCGATATGCGTCATTGCGTGCTTCGTCACTTCGTTGACGGATGGTGCCTCCTCGAAGCCCTGGCACGACGGAGCCTGACCAAGCCAGGTCAAGACTGTTCAGCGTGGGAGATGCCTTGCTTATCCGACGATCAAGCTGGGCCAATTCGCACGACCATCGCGCGTTGTAAATATTCTTTACATTTTGAGCCAGCCCGGGAGGAGGCGCGTTTCGCATGCGAAACAGCGTTCCGGGCAGCTACGTGATGCGGATACGAAGAACAGCCATGAGATACGGCTATGCGAGAGTGTCGACCCTGCAACAGGACACAGCGCTACAGCGTGCAGCTTTTGCCAAAGCAGGCGTCAGGAAGGTCATCGAAGAGAAGCGTTCAGCGGGCGGCGCAAGGCCACTGCTTGATGATCTGCTGTCGAAGTTGCGGCCGGGCGATGTTTTGGTGGTCTACAAGATGGACCGCCTGGCCAGAAGCCTTTCCGACCTACTGCGCATCCTGCGTGTGATTCGCGGGGCTGGTGCGGCCTTCAGGTCGTTGACTGAACCGATGGAGACGGAAACGCCAGCCGGCGAGCTGCTGCTGCACTTGCTTGGTGCCTTCGCGCAGTTTGAGCGGGCGATGATTCGTGAGCGCTGCATGGCGGGTCGAGCCGCCGCAAGGGAGCGCGGTGTCCGCTTCGGTCGTCCGCCGACGATCTCGGCGGAAGACGTATGCAAGCTGCGCGCAAAGGGACTGGCCTGGGCGGAGATTGCGAGACGCGTCGGCGCTGGCGTGTCATCGGTCCGGCGTGCCGGACTATCACTGCGTGTCTGCGACGGCGGAGCGCCGGAAAAGCGTGCGAGCAACTCGTTTGCCACCTTGCCATAGGCAGCAACGTCATGTCCTTTTCGCATGCGAAGCGAGCATGGTCAAATGTTGCCCCTGGAGACCAACCTGGGACCAGTCTATGGCTGTGATCGATGTTCTTGACCGCGTTGCTTTCGGAACTGCGGTCGTTTCGGGCGCGGTCGCCGCCATTGCAGGCGGTGCCGGTTGGACCAAGACCGCGATTGTTGCGGGATGCCTGGCCGCAGTGGCACCGATTGTGAGTCGGATCGCGAGCAATCGTTTGATGGAAGCCGTACAGCCGCGGTCACTCACTGTGAAGCAGCAGGCCACTATTGCCGATGCGTTGAAGGCTGGACCAGCATTTAAGGTGTGGGTGGCACACAACCGACATGAGGCGGAGCCACGTGCCTTCCACGAACAGATTTGCGCGGCGCTGAGACTGGGCGGCCTTGATGTTCAGTGGTACGGTGGAATGACGAATAGCACCGTCGGCATCGAAGTGGCTGGGGAAGACAGTGCGGAGAAGGAGCGGCTCATGAAAGCGCTGCAAGCAGCGCGTGTGAAGTTCCTCAATGTGAAGATCACCGGCGACACCGAGAACCGCTGGGGCCTTTCCATTTGGATCGGTGTTCGTGCTTGACTGCGTTCCAGCCATCAGCTCCCTCTGATGCCACGGCGACAACGCTTGATGCCAACGCCTCGCCGACAAGGTGGGTCTTTCTGCATCTCTCGGTGTCGCAAAAAATGCCCGGAGGCTCGCTGGTGTGATTCGGCGTCCGTCGCCTTAGTTGTCTCTCATAGCCTTGAGCTGTTGGGCCAAACGGTTGTTCAATTCCTTGGTGGTCTCCATCGTCTCCCGCATGTTTTGGTCGTGCACGAAGTAGTCCTCTTCGTGTAGCGCTGTGATCTCATCCCTGTCCTTGTGGTTCGCTCGGCCCTCACTTCCAAGGAAGGCTGTTCCTCTGTACGCGAGCTTCAAAGCTGGGTCGAATCGCGTCCGATATTTGGTGTGCATGTGCTCCAGCAAGCCATAAGTTTGGATGTAGCGGATGAACTTGTGGCCCTTCTCTGTCATGCCGTTGGCCGCAAGCAAGAAGACAGCGGCGTCACTTATCTGGCCTCGCACGATGTTGGCATAGCGCGCCTTGGTCGTCCGGTCAAAATTGGACTCGTCGATGAACTTGAACATCTGATAGAGAAGGCGAAAGTAAGGCCCGAGTCTTGAAGGCTGCTCGTCGTAGATGATCACCTCATAGGCCATTGCCAGCTTGCAGGCTTGATCCAGCGCGCCGCCTGGATGCGTTCCTATGAATGAATACAGGGACCAAGCTAGCGAATCAAGTGCAGGAGAACCGCTCCGTTTGTCCGGCACGACGGTTTCTTCTGAGCCGCGAACGGCGTTAATGGAGTTGGTCAAGTCTCGCGTAAGGTTCAGCATCTGAAACAGCGTGCTTTCCAGTGCTTGCTTCTCGCGTGCCTGACGTTCGTCGTCGTAGGCAGCTTCAGCTCTCTCCTGGGCGTCTTGCGCTTGGTGGACGGTCTTTGCTTGCACGTATCCTGCCCACAGCACTGCCGCGCCCGCTAGAGCGGCGAATAGAGCGTTCACTGCTCCGAACGAGTCTCCCGCTTGCCCGAGCTGCGTGAACGCATCGCCGCCTTGTATGGCGGATGCGGCTTGCGCTGGAAGCATATGGGCAATTGCTGAGCGAGCCCAATGCATGCCCCAAAGCAGCCAGATTGCCCAGAGTGCGGTGGCTGCGCTGACTGCCACCACCAGGACAGGCAGATAGAAACTGCGCTTTTTCGTCATGCTGCTTTCGCCCCCCAGACAGAAAGGTAGCATGGGCGCGCACTTTGGTGGTACCGGATGCCAAGACGAATCTAGCCACTTCAACTGACGCTGACGGCTGATCTTTGTGCCGCGAAACGGGGCTCTCGGCTTGATGCGGCCGTTGGAAGTGCGGGGTTTCTTGCCAATGACCGGTCAGAATAGTCGGCAGCACGGCAAGTTTCCGCCTTGCCGTAGTGCTCAGGGTGCCGCGACAAGGCAGTCGCCTCGTCCATGTGGTGCGCGGTCGCGGTCTTCTTGGTGCACTGAAGGTTCCAGGTGCACCAGCGCCAATAAGCCACCTCCCCCATACTGTATGCTTGTACAGCATCAGCGACGCGGCTACAAGCCTATCGACCCCTGGGCCTGCGAAGACACCTTTCGCATGCGAAAGGCTGCGCAGCTTGTAGGCTGCGGCGCGGTGCGGGGATCGTCGACTTTGTCTTATTGCCAGCTATCCTCTGGTGGTTGGCCGGCGCTGGGAGGGAGCGTACATGGACATCAAGTTGGTCGCAGGGGCGTACAAATCGATCTTGGCCTTTGAGTGGCTAGACATCCCAAGATTTGCGGTGATCACGGGCGCGAACGGTAGCGGCAAGACGCAGTTGCTTGAGCTTCTCGCGCGCTCGGCCGGCGTAGTCCCTCCATCGCCAGACGCGTACCACCGAACATACGCCACCACGGAGCCATTCAAGGCAAGGGTGGATTGCTCGGAGAGACTGGATGCTCAGAGCACAGTCATGCTGCGGAGCTACTGGGACGTGGCTGACGCCAGCGCATCCGTCCAGCAGGTGCACGAACAGGCAGCTGAGGCATGGAATGCTCGGGTAGTTCAAGGGGATCCAGCAATGCCCGCCCCGAACAGTCTTGCATGGGAGCCTCTATGGAACACCTTAACGCGCGAAACAGGGGTTCGTCGCAATGACTTCGATAGGGCAATGTTCGATGCCGCCCTTCCGCCGAACTTCGTCCTGATGAAGGATGGGGCGACGAACCCTGCGTCAATGTCAGCCGCGATCCCGTTGCTGTTCGTTAGCTATGCGGCGCGAATCCACCACCTGCGTCAACAGCGCATGGCAGTTGATGAGATCGCTGAAAGGTTGGGCGTGTTTCCGTGGACCGCGGTCAGTGATGTCCTGAAAGAGGCCGGACTCCCATACCAAATGGTTGAACCGGATGTCCCTGAGGCGTCATGGACACAGGCATTCAATGCGAATTACAGGCTTATGCTCAAGCACCTGGGAACGGGCGTATCCATATCACCAAGTTCGCTATCGGCGGGCGAAAGAGTAATCTTCCTAGCTGCGATCTGGTCCTATTTCTTTTCCCAGTCAGCATTGAATTCACGGGCAGCCCTTCTCTTGCTGGACGAGCCTGATGCGCACCTGCATCCAGCCCTCACGAGCATGTTCCTTCGAGTTATCCGAACCGAGCTTGTCGAACGGCGCGGTATGCGAGTCATCGCAACGACTCACTCACCTTCGACTGTCGCGTTGACCTTAGAAGGTGAACTCTTCTCCATGAGCGCTGACGCCCCACGAATCAGGCCGGTTGCAGACCGGTGGGAGGCCGTCGCGCAGCTTACATCTGGTTTGGTAACAGTTGGGACGCACACAAAAGTAGTGTTTGTCGAAGATGCAGATGATGTCGCCTTCTTCACAGCCGTACAGGCAATCGTTAGTCGAGGCAGGGCAGTCGAAGGCTTTGATGCGAAGCGCTCGCTCAGTTTCATTCCAGCGAGCAAGGGGCGTGGAGGCGGGGGAAAGCAGATGGTCTTGCAATGGGTTGGTGCCATCGAGACTACGCAGGTTGCCGGCATTGTTGACCGCGATGAAGACGCGCCGCCTGGTGGTCGCGTCCACACCGGCTCACGGCGGCACCTTGAGTCCTATCTGTTTGATCCGATCTTCATCTTCGCGCTGTTGCTGGATGAGAATGCAGCGGGGCGGCCAGTGCTTATGCCGGATATCGATCATCAAAAGTCAAAGTCGATAGCGGCGCTTCCCGACCCAACGCTGCAGCAGATCGCTAACGCGATGGTCAAGATCTATGAAGAAGAGCGGACCGAGCACGGCGAGTCAGAGCCCACCGAAGTGCGCTATGTAGGTGGCGCAGCAGTATCGCTTCCAGCGTGGCTGTTGCGATGCGATATGAAGAAGATGTTCAATCCGCTGCGCCAAAGGCTCGGTGTGAAGTGGGATCGAGAGTATTTGATTCGAAAGTATGACGTGCTAGGTGTCGTTCCCGTCGAGCTAGCAGAGATGCTCACTCGTGTTCAGCGCGCGTGAGTGGCATGCACGGTTTCCGGCTTGCCGCAATGCGCCGCTTTCCAGTAGTCAACTACGAATTTCGGCGGCAGACTACGTCCCGGGAGGATCTTGCATGAGCACCGAAGGACCACTGAGCGACGTAAAGACAGGTGTCGAGGTAGTCGCCGCGCTGATGAAGACCGCCGGCGATCACCCTGACGTGAAGGAAGCTGGGGCAAACCTCGCAAAGACAGCGCTCACGATAACAAGAACCATCAACGTAGCTTTGCTGCCGCTTGCAGCGATGAACTTCGGCGTCGAGAAAGCGAAGAAGTACTTCGAAGAGCACTTCTCAAATGACCTGCTGAGCGTTGCCTCAAGCATTCCCGCCGAAGAAATCATCGAGCCGAGAGCGTCTCTTGTCGGGCCTGCGTTGCAAGCGCTAGCCTTCGCTCATGACGAACCCGATCTTAAGGCGATGTATTTGAACCTCATGGCTACATCCATGGCCTCGTCAAAGGCGTCGCTCGCCCATCCCGCCTTCGTCGAGATCATCCGTCAACTTTCACCTGACGAGGCGTCGGTGCTCCGGAATTTGCTGCAAGGAGAAGTCCCCTATGCTGCGGTGGAACTTCGCCAGCGCCAAGTTCCGGTGGGGCATCGCGTCCTGCTGTCACATTTGATTTCGTTCACTCACACCGAAACTGGGACGCCTGCCGAGCTTGCCGACCACGCAGCGATGGTCGACAACTGGACCCGGCTCGGTCTCTTTGAAGTGGAGTACGACCACATTTTCCTAACGGATCCCAACGCATATAGCTGGGTCAAGACGAGGCCAGAGTATCTACGCTTGAAAGCACAGTGTGAGGCGGCCGGGAAGGCGATCGATTTTGGCAAGGGATTGATCCGACGTACCGCATTCGGCCGTCAGTTCGCCAAGGCGGTGGGTATCGAGGTAGAGGCGGCAGCTCTCTAGCCTCCGCTAGGCCTGCTGATCAGCTATGACGTCTTTCGCGTGCGAAGGGCAGTCCTCCAGCAAACGACCAGAAAAGCACTTGCGGCCTCCGTTTTCCGTCTTGCCGTAATGCACAATTTCCGGCAACCGGACTATCCCTGCACACCCCCATGACCCAGATTCCCGACCACAGCAACAGCAAGCTGCGCCCCTTGCCCAACCTCATCTTCATGAGCCGTTGGCTGCAGCTGCCGCTGTACCTCGGGTTGATCCTGGCGCAGGCGGTGTACGTGTTCCACTTCTGGGTCGAGCTGGTGCACCTGATCGAGGCCGCGTTCGGCAACCAGAACGCGCTGCAGGCGGTATTCACCGCGGTCGGCGTCACCGGCGAGGCCGCCAAGGGCACCAAGCTGACCGAAACCACCATCATGCTGGTGGTGCTGGGCCTGATCGACGTGGTGATGATCTCCAACCTGCTGATCATGGTGATTGTCGGCGGCTACGAGACCTTCGTGTCGCGCATGAACCTCGAAGGGCACCCCGACCAGCCCGAATGGTTGAGCCATGTCAATGCCTCGGTGCTGAAGGTGAAGCTGGCCACCGCGATCATCGGCATCTCGTCGATCCACCTGCTGAAGACGTTCATCAACGCCGACGCGCTGAGCGACCGCGTGCTGATCGCGCAGACGGTGATCCACTGCGCCTTCCTGCTGTCGGCGATGGCGATCGCGATGACCGACCGGCTGCTGGCCAAGAGCGCAGGCGATCATTGAGTCGTAGCCCGGAAGACATTCCGGGCATTTCAGCGCAGCCGCACCCGGATTGGCATCCGGGCTACCGCTTGCCGAGCAGCAACAGCGTGCCTGCGATGCCCGCCACCAGCGAGCCGCACAGCACCCCCAGCTTGACCTGGGTCTCGTAGTCGCCGCCGCGGCCCTCGAAAGCCAGCGCGCCGATGAACAGGCTCATCGTGAAGCCGACGCCGCACAGCACGCACACGCCGAAGAACTGGCGCGTGCCGGCACCGGCCGGCAGCTCGGCGCCGGCCAGCTTGATCAGCAGCCACGACGCGCCGAACACGCCGATCGCCTTGCCCAGCACCAGCCCGGCGGCAATGCCCAGCGGCACCGTCTGCGCCAGCGTCGCGAAGCTCACGCCCTGCAGCGACACGCCGGCATTGGCGAACGCGAACATCGGCAGCACCGCGAAGGCCACCCACGGGTGCAGCGCATGCTCGGTGGTTTCGAGCGGCGAGTGCCCCTCTTCCCCGCCGCGCAACGGGATCGCCAGCGCCGTCGCCACGCCGGCCAGCGTCGCGTGCACGCCCGACTTCAGCACGCAGACCCAGATCACCAGCCCGACCACCACGTACGGCCCGACGCTCCTCACCCGGCCGCGGTTCAGCAGGAACAGCACGACGCCGCCGGCCAGCGCGGCGCCCAGCATCGCGAGCGACACGTCGGCGGTGTAGAACAGCGCGATCACGACGATCGCGCCCAGGTCGTCGATGATGGCCACCGCCGTCAGGAACACCTTCAGCGAGGCCGGCACGCGCGAGCCCAGCAGCATCAGGATGCCCAGCGCGAACGCGATGTCGGTGGCGGCCGGGATGGCCCAGCCGTGCAGCGCCACCGGGTCGCGCAGGTTGATCGCCGCGTAGATGAGGGCCGGCACCGCCATGCCGCCGATGGCCGCGCCGGCCGGCAGCAGCGCCTGCCGCACCGAGGCCAGCTCGCCGGCCAGCAGCTCGCGCTTGATCTCCAGCCCGACCAGGAAGAAGAACACCGCCATCCACAGGTCGTTCACCCACAGCAGCAACGGCTTGGCCAGCACCAGCAGGTCGCCGCCGACGCGCACCTCGCCCGGCAGGCCGACGAAGCGCTGGTAGGCGTCGTGCCACGGCGAGTTGCTGACGATCAAGGCGACGACAGCGGCCAGTGCCAGCACGACGCCGCCGGCCGATTCGGACGCGATGAAGCGCCGGATGCTGTTCAGCATGGAATCTCCCCTGTTCAGTAAAATTCGCGGCTTCCAGCCACGCCCACCCGCGCGGATTGTTCCGCAGTTCCGCAGTTCCGCCCACTTTCCGGGATAGCCACATGACCTCGATCCGCTACACCGACCTGGTTGACAGCGTCGCCGCCGCATTGCAATACATCAGCTACTACCACCCGGCTGACTACATCGCCCACCTGGCCCGCGCCTACGAGACCGAGCAGGGCCCGGCCGCCAAGGATGCGATCGCGCAGATCCTGACCAACTCGAAGATGTGCGCCGAAGGGCGCCGCCCGATCTGCCAGGACACCGGCATCGTCAACGTCTTCATGAAGATCGGCATGGACGTGCGCTTCGAGGGCTTCCCGGCCGGCGTGGAAGACGCCGTCAACGAAGGCGTGCGCCGCGGCTACCTCGACCCCGAGAACAAGCTGCGCGCGAGCATCGTGGCCGACCCGCACTTCGAGCGCAAGAACACCAAGGACAACACGCCGGCGGTGATCCACATGAGCCTGGTGCCGGGCAACACGGTCGACATCCAGATCGCGGCCAAGGGCGGCGGCAGCGAGAACAAGAGCAAGTTCGTGATGATGAACCCGAGCGACAGCTTGGTCGACTGGGTGCTCAAGACGGTGCCGACGATGGGCGCCGGCTGGTGCCCGCCGGGCATGCTGGGCATCGGCATCGGCGGCACGGCCGAGAAGGCGATGCTGCTGGCCAAGGAATCGCTGATGCAGGACATCGACATGTACGAGCTGAAAGCGCGCGGCCCGCAGAACAAGCTCGAGGAGCTGCGCATCGAGCTGTGCGACAAGATCAACGCGCTGGGCATCGGCGCGCAGGGCCTGGGCGGCCTGACCACCGTGCTCGACGTGAAGATCGCCACCTACCCGACGCACGCGGCCAGCAAGCCGGTCGCGATGATCCCGAACTGCGCCGCGACGCGCCACGCGCACTTCGTGCTCGACGGCTCGGGCCCGGCCTTCCTCGAAGCCCCGAGCCTGGACCTGTGGCCCGACGTCAAGTGGGCGCCCGACTACAACAAGAGCCGCCGCGTCAACCTCGACACGCTGACGCGCGAAGAGGTGGCGAGCTGGAAGCCCGGCGAGACGCTGCTGCTGAACGGCAAGATGCTCACCGGCCGCGATGCCGCGCACAAGCGCATTCAAGACATGCTGGCCAAGGGCGAGAAGCTGCCGGTGGACTTCACCAACCGCGTCATCTACTACGTCGGCCCGGTCGACCCGGTGCGCGACGAGGTGATGGGCCCGGCCGGCCCGACCACGGCCACGCGCATGGACAAGTTCACCGAGATGATGCTGGCGCAGACCGGCCTGATCGGCATGATCGGCAAGGCCGAGCGCGGACCGACCGGCATCGACGCGATCAAGAAGCACAAGTCGGCCTACCTGATGGCGGTGGGCGGCGCGGCCTACCTGGTCTCGAAGGCGATCCGCAAGGCCGAGGTCGTCGGCTTCGCCGACCTGGGCATGGAGGCGATCTACGAGTTCGAGATCAGCGACATGCCGGTGACGGTGGCCGTCGATTCCGAAGGCACCTCGGTGCACACCACCGGCCCGAAGGAATGGCAGGCGAAGATCGGCAAGATCCCGGTCGCCGTCGCATGACGTAGCCCGGACGCCGATCCGGGATTCGCCCATGCACGCCCTGCCCTTCGCGCTGACCAAGATCCAGCCCCCGCGCCCGCGCGGCGAGCACCTGGCACGTCCGCGGCTCGAAGGGCCGCTGGCCTCGGCGGTCGGCCAGGCGCGGCTGATGCTGCTCAGCGCGCCGGCAGGCTTCGGCAAGACCGCGTTGATGGGCCAGCTGCTGGCGTCGATCGAGCAGGCCGGCGACACCGCGCTCGCGTGGATCTCGGCCGACGATGACGACGACCTGGCGCGCTTCATCGCCTGCCTGGTCGCCGCGATGGAGCCGCACGACCTGCCGTGGCGCATCTCGCCGCAGGCGCTGGCCACGCTGGAGCAGCAGCCGCGCGGCCTGCGCCGCATCGCCGACGAGCTGCTGAGCGCGCTCGGCGGCGCCGACCTGCGGCGCGGCCTGATCGTGCTGGACGATGCGCACCGCATCGCCGATGCACGCATCTTCGAGCTGCTCGACCTGCTGCTCGAGCACCTGCCGGCGCCGTGGACGCTGCTGCTCGCGAGCCGCACCGACCCGCCGCTGTCGCTGGCCCGGCTGCGGGCCCAGGGTGAACTCGTCGAGCTGCGCCAGCCCGACCTGGGCTTCGAGGCGGACGAGGTGCAGGCGCTGGCCAGCCGGCGCGGCGCCGAGCCCGCCGCCGTGCAGCCGCTGATCGAGCGCATGCAGGGCTGGCCGGCCGGCATCCGGCTGAGCCTGGATGCCGCCACCCGCAGCGCGCTGCCGGCCCTGCGCAGCCAGCGCCACCTGTTCGACTACCTCGCGAGCGAGGTGCTGGCCGACATGCCCGGCGAGTTGCGCCGCTTCCTGCTGCACACCTCGGTGCTGGCCGAGCTGGAACCCGCGCGCTGTGCCGCGCTCACCGGCGACCCGCAGGCCGCCGGCTGGCTCGAGGAGATCGAGCGCCGCGGCCTGTTCGTCACCGTGCTCGACGGCCCGCAGCTGACGCTGCGCCTGCACGACCTGTTCCGCGACTTCCTCGAAGACCGGCTGCGCCAGGAGTCGCCCGACGCGCTGGCCGGCCTGCTGCAGCGCGCCGCGGCGACCGAACCCGATGACGCGCGCCGCATCGGGTATTTGCAGCGCGCCGGCGACTGGGCGGCGGCCGAGACCGCGCTGCTGGCCGTCGGCCGCGGCTGGCTGACCGACGGGTTGCTGACGCAGACGCAGCGGCTGCTCGAGCAGTTTCCCGCGGCATGGCGCGAGCGCTCGTCGCCGTTGACGGTGCTGCAGGGGCTGGCGGCGTGGGCGCGCTGGGAGTTCCTCGCGATGGCCGAGCACTTCCAACAGGCGCTGCGCATCGCCGAACAGCAGCGCGAGCCCGCGCAGGCCCAGCTTGCACGCGCCTATGTCGCGCTGAGCCTGTGCCAGGTCGACAAGCGCGACGAGGCCGCTGCACTGCTGGCCGGGCTGCGCGCCCAGCCGCTGCCGCTGGAGGCCGAGGTGACGACGCTGACCGCGAGCCTGTGGCATGCCGGCGACTACGGCCCGGTCGAGCCGGCGGCAGGCTTCATGGTGCGGCGCAACGCGCTGCTGGCCGATTGCCAGGACGTCGGCCTGTGGTACCAGGCGACGCCCAACCCGCGCGACGTCACGCTGCCCGGTGCCGGGCCGGCGCTGGCGGTGTTCGTCGAGCGCGCACTGCGCCTCGCGCCGGACCACCCGACCGCGATGAGCGCGATCTCGTGGCTGCTTTACGGGCTGATCGCGCTGTGGCACGGCGACGCGGCCAGCGCCGCCGAGCGCCTGGAACGTGCCGAAGAGGAATCCCGCTGGCTCGGCCAGCCGCGCAACGTCTGCACGATGCTGGCGCTGGCGCGCGGCATGCTGCATGCGCTGCGCGGCGACCAGGCCGCCACGCGTGCGGCGGCAGCCCACCTGCTGGCCGACCCCGACCAGGAACCGCCGAGCGCGCGCCGCGAGAAGCTGCGCCGCAACATGCAGTTCCAGGCGCTGCGGCTGGCGATGATCGCCGACGACGGCGAGCGCGCCCGCGAACTGGCGAAGGCGCTGGGCGCGCCCGACCTGGTGCTGTCGCAGCGCATCGCGCAGCGCGCGCGCGAACTGGCGCTGCCGGCCTTCTCGGCCGAGCTGGCCGAACGCTGGCCGCAGGTGTGCGAATGCTGGCACGCCGCGCTGCAGGCGCCGGACGCACTGGAGTGGTACGGCCTGCTGACCGAAGGCCGGCTGCGCTGCGCGGCGGCGCTGGTGCGGCTGGGCCGCCCCGCCGAGGCTGCGCCGCTGGTCGAGGCGGCGGCGCAACGCTGCCGGGCCGATGGCTGGATCGGCTCGGCCCTGCTGTGCGGGCCGCGGGCGCTGGCCACGCTGGCGCACGGCGGGCTGGTGCTGGCACCGGCGACGCAGGCGGCGCTCGCGCACTGGCTGGACCGTGCCGAGCAGTTGCGCGGCCACCGGCAGCCGCTTGCGCCGGCCGTGCCAATCCTCCCCGCATCGGCGGCCGCACCGGCGGCAGGCGCGACCAGCAGCTTCCCCGGCCTCAGCGCCCGCGAATGCGAGGTGCTCGAGCGCATCGCCGCCGGCGACAGCAACAAGCTGATCGCGCGCGCCTTCGACCTGAGCCCGCACACCGTGAAGCGGCACGTGGCCAACATCCTCGACAAGCTCGGCGCCGAGACGCGCGGCCAGGCCGCCGCGCAATGGCGCGACGCGCGCGGCACCCACCCGGCCTGATCAGCGCTGCGCGAACGACAGCGCCAGGAAGTCGACGAAGGCCCGCACCCGGGCCGACAGCTGGTGCCGCTGCGGGTAGACCGCATGGATGTCGGCGTCCGGCGTGCCGTACTGCGGCAGCACCTGCACCAGCCGGCCGTTCTTCAGGTAGCGCTCGATGTCCCATTCGGCGCGCATCACGATGCCGTGGCCGTCGAGCGCCCAGTTGACGGCGATCTCGCCGTCGTTGGTGGCCAGGTTGCCGCGCGTCTTGATGGTCTGCACCGTCGCATGGCGACCGCGGCCTCCGGCCAGGCGCCAGGTGCCATAGGCCTCTTCGCCCTGGCGGATGCCGATGCAGTTGTGCCCGGCCAGGTCCTGCGGCACCTTCGGGATGCCATGTCGCGCCAGGTAGGCCGGCGCGGCGCACAGCAGCCGCCGGTTCGGCGCGATGTGCCGCGCGATCACGCGCGCGTCCGGCGGCGCGCCGAAGCGGATGCAGACGTCGAAGGCGTCGTCGGTGAGCGGCGGCGGGTTCACCGACAGCTGCAGCTGCACCTCGACCTCGGGATGCTTGCGCACGAAGCGAGAGATCAGCGGCGCCACGTGCATGCGCCCGAAGCCGAGCGTCGCGTTGACGCGCAGCAGCCCCTTCGGCGTGGCCTTCGAGACGCCCAGCAGCTGCCCCATCTCGTCGATCTCGCCGAGGATGCGCCGCGCATGCTGCAGGTAGACCTCGCCCTCGGGCGTCAGGCTCATGCGCCGCGTCGTGCGGTTGACCAGCGACAGCCCGACGCGCGCCTCCATCTGCGCCAGGTGCTTGCTGACGGCCGGCGTCGTGATGCCGAGCTCGCGCGCCGCCGCGCTCAGGCTGCCGGCACCGGCCAATGCCGAGAAGAAGCCGAGGTCGGCAGGCTGGATGGGACTCATCGATTGTTCACCTCAGGTTAACGATGGATTCACTTTAGCGGCGCAACGGGGGCAGGTCCAGTTTCTACAGTCGCCCCATCGACAACCCACCGGACAACGCCATGAAGACCTACCGCATCGCAACCATCCCCGGAGACGGCATCGGCAAGGAGGTGGTTCCGGCCGGCCAGCGGGTGCTGGCGGCACTCGCCGCGTCGGGCAGCGACTTCCGCTTCGAGTTCGAGAACTTCGGCTGGGGCGGCGACCACTACCGCGAGCACGGCACGATGATGCCGGACGACGGGCTGGACGCGCTGCGCGACAAGGACGCGATCCTGTTCGGTTCGGCCGGCGACCCGCACATCCCCGACCACATCACGCTGTGGGGCCTGCGCCTGAAGATCTGCCAGGGCTTCGACCAGTACGCCAACGTGCGGCCGACGCGCATCCTGCCGGGCATCGACGGCCCGCTCAAGCGCTGCACGGCGGACGACCTGAACTGGGTCATCGTGCGCGAGAACTCGGAGGGCGAGTACGCGGGCGTCGGCGGCCGCGTGCACCAGGGCCACCCGATCGAGGCGGCCACCGACGTGTCGATGATGACCCGCGCCGGCGTCGAACGCATCATGCGCTTCGCCTTCAAGCTGGCGCAGTCGCGGCCGCGCAAGCTGCTGACGGTGATCACCAAGAGCAATGCGCAGCGGCATGCGATGGTGATGTGGGACGAGATCGCGCTGCAGGTCTCGAAGGAGTTCCCCGACGTGCGCTGGGACAAGGAGCTGGTCGACGCGGCCACCGCGCGCATGGTGAACCGCCCGGCCAGCCTCGACACGCTCGTCGCGACCAACCTGCATGCCGACATCCTGAGCGACCTGGCCGCGGCGCTGGCCGGCAGCCTGGGCATCGCGCCGACCGGCAACATCGATCCGGAGCACCGCTACCCGTCGATGTTCGAGCCGATCCACGGCTCGGCCTTCGACATCATGGGCCAGGGGCTGGCCAACCCGGTCGGCACCTTCTGGTCGGTCGTGATGATGCTGGAGCACCTGGGCGAGACCGAAGCCGCGGCGCGCGTGATGCGGGCCATCGAACAGGTGACCTCCAACCCGGCGCTGCACACCCGCGACCTGGGCGGCACGGCGACGACGGCCGAGGTCACGCGGGCGGTCTGCGCGCAGCTCGCCGCCTGACGCGCCCCACCACGACATCGACCACGACACCCACAACGACCCGGAGACACGCATGAGCCTTCGCATGAGCCTTCACACCCCGCTCGCCTGCGCCCTCGCCGCCACGCTGTCGGCCGGCAGCGCCCTCGCCGCCGACGCCTGGCCGGGCAAGCCGGTCAGCCTGGTCGTGCCGTTTCCGCCGGGCGGCACCACCGACGTGCTGGCCCGCGCGCTGGGCGACAAGCTGTCGCTCGCGCTCGGCCAGGCGGTGATCGTCGAGAACAAGCCCGGGGCCGGCGCGACGCTCGGGGCCGACTACGTGGCCAAGGCCAGGCCGGATGGCTACACGCTGCTGGTCGGCGCGGTGCACCACACCATCGCGACCAGCGTCTACAAGAAGCTGCCGTACGACTTCCAGAAGGATTTCGCACCGGTCACGCTGGTTGCGCTGGTGCCCAACGTGCTGGTGGTCAATGCGGCGACGCCGGTGAAGAACGTGGCCGAGCTCGTTGCGCTGGCGAAGGCGCAGCCCGGCAAGCTCAGCTACGGCTCGAACGGCAACGGCACGGCCCAGCACCTGATCGGCACGCAGTTCCAGGCCCTCACCGGCACCGAGCTGGTCCACGTCCCGTACAAGGGCAGCGGCCCGCTCGCCACCGACCTGCTGGGCGGCCAGATCACGATGTCGTTCGACACCGTCACGCCGGTGCTGCAGCACATCAAGGGCGGCAAGCTGCGCGCGCTGGCCGTCACGACGGGCAGGCGCTCGTCCGCGCTGCCGGACGTGCCGACGCTCGCCGAGGCCGGCGTGAAGGGCGTCGACATCGGCACCTGGTTCGGCGTGCTCGCGCCGGCCGCGACGCCGAAGGACATCGTCGCGCGCCTGAACGCGGAGATGGTGAAGGTGATCCAGTCGCCGGAGTTCCGCAAGCGCATGGACGAGATCGGCGCCGAACCGATCGGCAGCAGCGCGGCGCAGATGGCCTCGCAGATCGCCGGCGAGACCGAGCGCTTCGCGCGCATCGTCAAGGACGGGAAGGTCGCCATCGAATGATGGCGAGGGCTTCGACAAGCGCAGGGCGGACGGAAAAGACGGCCGTTCGCCCTGAGCAGGGACCGAGCTTGTCGAGGGCCCGTGTCGAAGGGTGGGTGCCGCAGCGCGACCGGCCTTGCCTACCCGGAACGCCAGCGCGCCGCAGCCTGGCCGCGGGTCTCGACGCCCAACTTGCCGAGGATGTTGGCGACATGCCGCTTCACGGTGTGCGGGCTCAGGTCGAAGGTGCGCGCGATCAGCTTGTTGCTGTCGCCCGCGGCCATGCGGGCCAGCACCTCGCGTTCACGTTCGCTGAGGCCTTCCAGGCCGGCGCCCGCCACCACGTCCTCGTTGTCCGGCACTGCACGCGCCGCCGCGCCCCCGGGCCGGGCAGCGCGCACCGCCGGATCCTCGCGCGGCGCCAGCGTCGCCGCCAGCCGCCCGAGCAGCGCCTTCTCGTCCGCCGAGAGCCGGTCGCCCCAGCGCGTGTCGCGCAGGCGCTGCAGCACCGGCCAGCCGCTCAGCAGGGACCCGCCGACCGAGCCGCCTTCCATCGCCTGCGCAAAACCTTCGCGCAGCAGCGCCGCCGCCGCATCCATTTCGCCCAGCCGCAGCGTCACGTCGGCCAGCAGCACGCGCGCCTGGCCGGCCGGGAAGAAGCACGAGCTCTCGTGCGGCGTCACCAGTGAACTCAACAGTGCCTGCGCATCGCGCCAGCGCTCGTCGACCATCGCGACGAAGGCCCGGCTGAAGCGACGGTTGGCCTCGGCCGCCGCCCATTCGTGCGGGTTCGCCACCCGCGCCAGCCGCGCGTCCAGCTCGCGCAGCGTCGCCTCGTCCTGCAGGATCCAGGCGGCCCGGCTGTGCGTGAAGAGCACCTCGTACTCGTGCGTCAGCCGGTTCGGCGACGAGCCGTGCTCGACCATGTCGTGCCGGCACTCCAGCGCCGCCGCATACGAGGCCTCGCGCCGCCCGCACACCGCGTCGACCAGCGTGTGCACCATCAGGTTCTCGGTCAGCACGCTGCGCGGCCGGCCGAGCCAGCGGCAGTCTTCATCGGCACGCGCCATCCAGTGCTCGGCCTCGTCGAGCCGGCCGGCCGAGAACGCGAGCCAGACGCGCGCATGCAGCACGCCGGCACGCAGCTGCGTCGGCGTGTCGCCGAACAGCGCCGTCGCGCGTTCGCCGAAGCGCTCGAGCAGCGGGTTCATGCCCGGCATGCCGACCATCAGGCTGTGGAAGAAGCACGGGTCCCACACCGGCAGCTGCGGCACGCGCTCCAGCGCCTGCAGCATCTGCGCGAACCACGGCGCGACGTCGCCGGCTCGCGCCTGCGCATACGCCGCCCAGGCCGCGCCGAAGCAGACGAAGGCGCGCGTGCCGTCGTCCAGCGGCAGCGCCAGCAGCTTGGGCAGCTCGCGCGCGGCGACCTCGGCCTGCCCCATGTTCTCCATCGCGACACAGGCGAAGGCGCGCGCCCGCCAGGCCTCGGCAGCGCGCCCGGCGGCATGGAAGCCGGCCTCGGCCTGCTGCATCTCGGCCAGCAGGGTGTCGAACGCGAAGGTCGGGAAACAGCTCAGGCCGCGCAGGAAGTGCAGCTCGGGCCGGCGCGCGAACTCGGCCGGCGGAAACAGCGCCAGCATCTGCGCGAGGCTCGGCCCGCCGCCCGCCGACAGCAGCTCGACGCCGCGCCCGGCCACCGCCTGCGCCGCCTCGTCCCACGCCCCCGCGCGCGCCAGGTAGCCCACCGCGCGTGGCAGGTCGTCCTCGCCCTCGGCGGCGCGGCGCAGCAGCGCCGGCAGCTCGCCGGCATGCTCGCGCTGCAGCCGGTCTTCAAGGAAGTCGCGGAACAGGTCGTGCAGCCGCAGCGTCAGCTCGTCGGCGTCGAGCACGCTGGCGAACAGGCCGCGCCGCTCCACCTCGGCCAGCAGCCGCGCCGCCTGCGGTTCGCCGCTGAGCTGCGCGCAGCGCGCCGCCGTCAGCTCGGGCAGCACCGCGCAACGCAGCAGGAAGCCGCGCAGATCGGCGGGCATCTGGTCCAGCACCTCGGCGGCCAGGTAGTCGAACAGGTGGCGCTGCGTCAGCGCACCGGCCCGCGTGCCGGCCGCCTCGGGGCGCGCCGACAGGTTCAGCCGCAGCCCGGCGGCCCAGCCGTCGGTGCGCTCCAGCAGCTCGCGCACCACCGTGTCGCCGCCGGGCAGGCCGGCGCTCGCCAGCAGCGCCGCCACCTCGGCCTCGCTGAAGCGCAGCTCGTACTGGCGGAACTCGCTCAGCTCGCCGGCCGCGCGCCAGCGGCCCAGCGCCAGCGGCGGCTCGAGCCGGCTTGCCATCGCCACGCCCCACTGCTGCGGCAGCCGCTCGACCAGCAGCTGCATCAGCTCGAACACCTGCGGATCGGTCAGCCGGTGCGCATCGTCCAGCACGAGCAGGCCGCGCGCCGCCTCGGCCCCGGCGAGGGCGTTGACCAGCTCGTCGGCCACCGCGCGCAGGCCGCGCTCGCCCGTGGCCAGCGTGGCCAGCGCATCGGGTGCCACGCGCCACGGCAGGTCGTGCGGCTCCAGTGCACTGCCCAGGCAGGCCAGGAAGCGCGGCAGCTGGTCGTCCTCGTCGGCTGTCACCCACGCGAGCGCGGTGCCGGGCGGCAACTGGCGGATCTGCCGTGCCAGCGCCGAGGTCTTGCCGTAGCCGGCCGGTGCCAGCAACAGTGTCAGGCGCTGCTGGCGCAACGCGGCGCCGAGCGCCTGCTCGAGCACCGGCCGCTCGACCAGGCTGGTCCGCGGGCGCGGCGGCTGGATCTTGGCCAGCGCGAAGGCGTGCGAAGCGGTGGCGGGCGACATGGCGGGATTCTGCCGAAGCGCACCCGCGCCGGCGTGGCCGCGACCCCCAGCGAACAGGGGGATGGCCCGCCCGGCCGCCGTCAATGGCTCTTTCGGCCGATGCGGGCCCACCGCCCGGGCCCGCAGCATCGCGGCATGCTCGTCATCCGCCACAGCGCCCTGCCCCACGACCCGCCCGGCAGCCGCGACCACCGCATCTGCGTCGCCGGTGCCGCCCAGGGCCTGTCCGGCTTCGAGGCCTGGCTGCAACAGCTGGAGCCGGGCGGCCGCACCGCCACGCGCTGCCACGACGGCGAACTCGCGATCCTGGCACTGCAGGGCAGCGGCAAGCTGCTGCTGCCGGACGGACCGCAACGCTTCCAGGCGCCGTGCACGCTGATCGTGCCGCCGGGGGCGGAGCACCACGTCGTCAACCACGGCGGCACGCTGCTGCAGCTGGTGACGGTGACGGCCCCCCCAAAAGGGTTGGCTCCTCGCTGACCCGCACGCTGGCTCCTTCGGGCGATGTGGCCGGCGGCCGGCGCCGGAACACTGCGAACCTCCCCGCAACACCCCGAGCCATCGCCCCATGACAGCCCTCGACACCGCCCACACCCCGCCCCGCTACGACCTGTACGCCCCGATCCACAAGGGGCTGCGCAGCTTCATGGCCGAGACGCTGCTGCGCGCCGGCCAGGTCGACGTGTTCGACGCGGCGGACCTGCAGCGCACGCTGGTGCAGGTCGATGACCTGCTCGACTTCTGCCTGGCCCACATCGAGCACGAGAACGACTTCGTGCATGCCGCGATCGAGGCCCGCCGGCCCGGCGGCGCGCAACGCACGGCCGACGAGCACGCAGGCCATCACGAGGCCATCGCCGCGCTGCGTGCCGACGTCGCCGCGCTGCAGCGGGCCGCGGCGCCGCTGCGCATGCCGCTGGCGCTGCGCCTGTACCGGCACCTGGCGCTGTTCGTCGCCGAGAACTTCCAGCACATGCACGTCGAGGAGACCGCCAACAACGCGGCGCTGTGGGCGCTGTACAGCGACGACGAGCTGCACGCCGTCCACGCTGCACTGCTGCAGTCGCTGACGCCGCTGGAGCGGCTGGAAAGCGTGCGCTGGATCGTGCCGGCCATGGCGCCGGTCGAGCGCGCCGGGATGCTGAACGACGCGAAGCAAGGCATGCCGCCCGAGGCCTTCGCCGGCGTCATCGCGCACATCCGCCCCCACCTCGACGCGCAGGCCTGGGACAAGCTCGCGCCCGCCATCGCCTGACCGGGAGCACCGACATGAACAAGTGGCTCAAACGCGGCGCCTTCGCGCTGACGGGGCTGGTGGCGGCGCTGGCCGGCGCGCTGGTGCTGGGCGCGCAGATGGGCGAGCGCAAGATGCAGCGGCGCATCGCGCTGCAGGTCGACGCGGTCGCGCTGCCGTCGGACGCGGCGGCGCTGGCGCGCGGCAGGTACCTCTACCTGTCGCGCGGCTGCACCGAATGCCATGGCGCCGACGGCGCCGGCAAGGACGTCGTCAACGACGGCAAGGGCATGCGGGTGCGCGCACCCGACATCACGCCGCGGCCCGGCGGCGCGACCGAGCGCTACACGGTGCAGGACTGGGTGCGCACCGTGCGCCACGGCGTCAAGCCCGATGGCCGGCCGGCCATCGTGATGCCGAGCGAGGACTACAACCGGCTCACCGACGCCGACCTGGGCGCGCTGATCGCGTACGTGAAGCAGATGCCGGCCGCGGACGGCGGGCCGGCGGTGATCGAGTTCCCGCTGCCGGTGAAGGCGCTGTACGCCGCCGGGATGATCCACGACGCGGCCGAGACCATCGACCATGCGCTGCCGCCGTCGCAGCCGATTCCGGAAGCGGCCACCGCGGCGCACGGTGGCTATGTCGCCAATGCCTGCATCGGCTGCCATGGCGCCGGGCTGTCGGGCGGCCGGATCCCCGGCGCGCCGCCCGAGTGGCCGGCCGCGGCCAACCTGACGCCGGGCCCCGGCAGCGCGATGGCGCACTACCCGGACGCCGAGGCCTTCGCCGCGATGCTGCGCAGCGGCCGGCGGCCGGACGGCAACGCCGTCAGCCAGGTGATGCCGTTCGCGTCGCTGCAGGCGATGAACGACACCGACGTGCAGGCGCTGTACCTGCACTTGAAAGGCCTGGCACCGCGCGCCGCGGGACAACGCTGAGCCTGTTGAAACGATCCCCGGATTCACCTTCAAACCAGAGACACCCATGAAGAAACCCTTCACCCATTGGCTGGCTGCCTTGATCGGCAGCCTGGCCCTCGTCGCCTGCGGCGGCGGCGATTCGGGCAGCAACACGCCCCCTGCCAGCGCCAGCGTCACCGGCCACGTCGTCGACATGGACAGCGACACCCCGCTGGCCGGTGCCACCGTCAGCGCCGGCAGCGCCAGCACGCAGACCGCGGCCGACGGCAGCTTCACGCTGAACGGCCTGGCCGCGTCCGAGCGGCTGGCGGTGCAGGTCGAGGCCGCGCAGCACGGCCCGAACGCCGCCGTCGTCAAGCTGGCTTCCGGCAGCACTGCCGACATCCGCGTGCGCCTGCTCAAGCTGGCCGCGCCGCAGGCCTTCGACGCCGCCAGCGCCGCCACCATCGGCAATGCCGCCGGCACCGCGCAGGTCAGCCTGCCGGCCGCCGGCCTGGTCGACGCCGCCACCGGCGCCGCCGCGACCGGCACCGTGGCGGTCAGCGTCACCAGCGTCGACCCGGCGCGCGACCCCGAGCGCATGCCCGGCGGCTACACGACGCTGCAGGACGGCAACGTGCGCTCGATCGAGAGCTTCGGCGCCGTCAAGGTCGACCTGCGCGACGCCGCCGGCAAGCGCCTGAACCTGGCCCCCGGCAAGAGCGCGACGCTGCGCATCCCGCTGTCGACGCGCTCGCCGAACCCGCCGGCGACGCTGCCGCTGTGGCACTTCGACGAGGCCAGCGCGCGCTGGGTGCAGGAAGGCAGCGCCACGCTGACCGGCAGCGGCGCGAACCAGTACTACGAGGGCACGGTCACGCACTTCAGCTACTGGAACGCCGACCGGATCGCCGAGACGGTGGAGCTGGAAGGCTGCGTGCAGACCGCCGACGGCAAGCCGGCCGCCAACGTGATCGTCAGCAGCAGCGGCGTCGACTACTCGGGCCGCAACACCGCCATCACCGACAGCACCGGCCACTTCGTGATCCAGGTGCGCAAGGACTCGACCACCGGCGTGTGGGCGGCCACCGACAAGCTCGTCACCGCCATCCACGAGGTGACGATGCAAGGCGAGAACGGCGCGATGACCGAATGCATGGTGCTCGAGCCCGCCACCAGCGGCAACAAGCTGGCACCGAAGATGATGGGCAACCCGCGCAGCCAGACCATCGCGATCGGCGAGACGGCCTGGTTCTCGGCGACCGTCGAGGGCACGCAGCCGATGACGCTGCAGTGGCTGCGCAACGGCGAGCCGATCGCCGGTGCCACCGACGCCTGGCTGTGGATCACCGAAGCGACGCTGGCCGACAACGGCGCCGTCTACAGCCTGCGCGCGACCAACGCCGCCGGCACCATCACCAGCCTGACCGCCACGCTCACCGTCAGCGCGACGCCGATCCCGCCGACGCTGCTGGCGCAGCCGCAGGACCGCACGGTGAACAGCGGCGAGACCGCGGCCTTCTCGGTGGCCGCCAAGGGCAGCGCGCCGTTCAGCTACCAGTGGAAGCGCAACGGCCAGGCCATCGCCGGCGCCACGCAGGCCGGGTACGCGTTCACGGCGGCCGATGCCGACAACGGCGCGCAGTTCAGCGTCGAGGTCGGCAACGCCGGCGGCAAGGTGCAGAGCAGCGCGGCGACGCTGACGGTGGTGCCGGCGCAATCGGCGCCGGTGATCACGACCCAGCCGCAGGGCATCGTCGTCAACGTCGGCGGCACCGCGGCCTTTGCGGTGGAAGCGGTGGGCAGCGACCCGCTGTCGTACCAGTGGCAGCGCAACGGCGCCGACGTGGCCGGCGCGACCGGCCCGGTGCTGACGCTCGCCGGCGTGACGGCGGCCGATGACGGCGCGCAGTTCCGCGTGGTCGTCAAGAACGCCAAGGGCAGCGTGACCAGCGCGGCCGCGACGTTGACGGTCGGCCAGGCCAGCGAAGACCAGCAGGCCAAGCTGCTGGCGCTGATGATGACCTGGGCTCCGGGCCTCGAGGGCGCGGGCGCGCCGCTGCAGTTCGCCGACGACGACTTCAAGGTGCTGGCGCTGGGGGCGGTGTGTGCCGGCGGCACGGCGACGCTCAAGCTCGATGGCGCGGCCGCTCCGGCCGCGGGCACGACGCTGCCCACCGGCACGCACACGCTGGCCGCGCAGTTCAGCGGCTGCCAGACCGAATCGCTGTCGACCTACGACGGCGGCAGCAGCCTCGCCTACACCTTCGCCGACCTGGCGCACCGCGCCGGCTCCGGCCAGTCGACGACGACGGATTTCCGCGTCACCGCGACCGACATCAACGGCGCCGAGAAGACCAGCCGCGTGCAGGGCAATGCCAAGGTCGAGCTGGACGGCAGCCTGGTCGGCAACACCGAGACCAGCCAGCTGCGCTACATCCCGGCCAACGGGTTGACGGTGACCGACGTGGCGAGCCAGGCGGTCGCGACCTTCACCGGCGGCAACGCGCTGCTGAAGACGGTGATGACCGGCACGTCGCCGCAGCAGCTGCCGCAGCTGACGCGCCAGGAGTACGCGCAGCTGAGCTTCACGCGCGGCGGCGTCAGCTACGTGCTGGACGGCTTCTTCGAGCTGGACTTCGGCGGGCAAGGCCTGCCGAACGGCGGCAGCGGCACGGTGACGGTCAGCGGCAACGGCCAGGTGATCGGCCGCGTGCGCGGCACCGCCGGCGGGCTGGTGGTCGAGATCGTCAACGGCGGCTTGCTGGGCAGCCTGCCGCCGGCGCAGGCGCAGGCGGCGAAGGCCGTCGCACAGCAGTTGCGCCGGCGGTTCTGAGGGCCTTCACAGCAGGCCGGTGGTCAACGCCTTCAGCGTGGCCGCGGCCCGCGTGGTGCACTCGAGCTTGCGGAAGATGTTCTCCAGGTGGGCGCGCACGGTGCTCGGGCTGATGCCCAGCGTGCGCGCCGCCTCCTTGTTGCTCTCGCCGTGGCTGATGCGGCGCAGCACCTCGATCTCGCGGCCGGTGAGCTGCGTGGGAGTCTCGGCGTCGCGGGATGCGGCGACCGGACCATCCCCCATCGCGGCGACCACGGCCGGATCGAAGCAGCCGCGCTCGGCACCGCGCTGCAGTTCGCGCATCGCGTCGGGCAGCGACAGCGCAGCCCGCCCCGGCCGCTCGGTCTGCAGCATCACGCCGTGCGTGGCCGCGGCCAGCACGCGCGCCTCGAGGCCGATCGCGACGCCCGATGCATTGCGGAAGAAGCCCGAGCCGTCGAGCCGTTCGTCGGCATACGACGCGAGCTCGGCCTCGCCGGCCAGGCTGCCGATGCGCCGCGCGGCGCGCGCCGTCCAGTAAGGCACCAGGCGCAGGCGCTCCATCGCGGCCTCGCTGGGCGGGCCGGGCTGGTTCCAGATCGCGTTCGGCACCGCCGCGCGTCCCATGCCGTGGATCAGTGCCGCGCGGTACAGCCGCTGCTGCGCGGGGGCCGGCAGGCCCAGGCGCGCAGCGCAGGCGGCGGCCACGTCGGCGACGCGGCGCGAGAAGCCGGTGAGCCAGGGCAGCTTCAGGTCGATCACGTCGGCGACCAGCTCCAGCGAGGTGCTGCCGCCGGTGGCCGCGGGTGCGTCGTCGACGCAGGCCGGGGTTTGCTCCAGCGTGTGCAGCCAGTCGGCGGCATGGCGCCGCGCGGCGTCGACCAGTTCCACCGGGTAGTGCTTGCCCGCGCGGGCGGCCAGGTAGCTGAGCGCGCGCTGCAGGTCGTAGACGCGGCTGAAGATCTCGAGGTCGCTGGCGGCGTTGACGAGCAGCACCTCGATCGGGATGTCGGGCGCGCGCAGGCCGTTGGGCGTGCCGCTGCCGTCGAGGTGTTCGAAGATGCGGCGCAGCGGCAGCTCGACGGCGGCCGGCATGCCCAGCGTGCGGGCGACATCGCCGGAGACCTCGCAGTGGATCTGCGCGAGCGGGGCGATCGAGCCGGTCAGGTGGGCCGGCAGGCCGGCGGCGAGCATGGCCTCGCGGCCGCCGACGTCGTCGCCCATCAGCTCGGAGAACTCCGGCGCGTTCGCGGTGCAGCCGGACCAGCGCAGCAGCGACACGTAGGCGGCGTTGGAGCAGACCTCGGCCTCGCAGCCGAGCGCGGCGGCCAGCTGCGCGGCGATCCACGCGGTGCGGGCGGAGTGGTCGATCGGCTGGCCCATGCTGAGGTCGCCGACGAAGGCGAGTGCCTTGACGGCATCGAAGACCTGGACCTGGGAGGAGGGAGACGGCAGCGACATGGACGGGCTCGACAATGGCAACGGGCGGTGCGCACGGCCGGCGGCAGCGCGCACCGCCCATCATGCCGCGCTTACTTGGCGGCCTGCACCGCGTCGAGGATCACCGCGGCCACCTTGGCCGGCTGCGACTGCTGCGGCACGTGGCTGCTGTTCACGCTGCTGACCTTGGCGTTGATCGCCTTCGCCATCGCGCGCTGCTGCTCGGGCACGATCATGTGGTCGGCGTCGGCCACCAGGTACCACGACGGCTTCTGCTTCCACGCGGCGACCGACACCTTCTGCTCGAAGGCCTTCGAGAAGATCGGTCCTTGCGTGGCGGTCATCACCGCGGTGGCGGCGGCCGGCAGGTCCTGCGCGAAATGCTTGCTCATGCCTTCCTGCGTCAGCGACAGGAAGCCGGACGCATCGGCCACCAGGTGGGCCAGGCCGGCACCGGGCGCGAAGCCTTTGCCGACGTCGCCGACCGACTGGCCGGCATCGGGCGCGAAGGCGGCGACGTAGACCAGGCCCGAGACCTTGGGGTTGTCGCCGGCTTCGGTGATGACCATGCCGCCCCACGAATGGCCGACCAGCACCACCTTGCCGGGCTGCGCTTCGATGGCACGCTTCGCGGCAGCCACGTCGTCGGCCAGCGAGGTCAGCGGGTTCTGCACCGACACCACGTGCACGCCCTTGGCCTGCAGCAGCGGGATGACCTTGGCGAAGTCGGAGCCGTCGGCGAAGGCGCCGTGGACGATCACGACGCTGGGCTTGGCGGTGTCCGGCGCGGCCGGCGTGGCGGCTGCGGCCGAGGCGGCAACGATGGAGGCGGTGAGGCCGAGGGTGGCCAGCTTGATGAAGTTCATGATGTTCTCCGGTGGGTCAGTGAGTTGTCGGAGCCCAGACTGTCGTCTCGCGGGAGGATTCGGGCCATTGGACGAATATCCGATGAGGATGTTGGCCCCCCAGTCGTCGCTGCGCTCCTCCTGCCCCCGAGGGGCGCCACGCCTGGGCCCGGCAAAGCCGGATCCCGGCGCGTTGCTTGATGGGTCGCTTCGCTGCGCTTGCTTCGTCCCGGATTGGCATCCGGGCTACATCGCTCAGGGCGAGCGGGGCGTTGGCGTCAGGCCGGCAACCACTTGAGGAGATGCTGCGCCATGCGCGCCGCCGCGCCGCGATGCGCCGCCGCGAAGGCCCGCGCCTGCGCGGCGCGCTGCTCGCGCTGCGGGCTGCCCAGCAGCGTGCACGCCGTCTCGACCCCCTCGGCCATGTCCGCCACCCGCAGCGCCGCGCCGGCCGCCAGCGACAGCTCGGCCGCCTGCGCGAAGTTGAAGGTGTGCGGCCCCATCACGACCGGGCAGCCGCAGGCCGCGGCCTCGATCAGGTTCTGTCCCCCCAGCGGGGCAAAGCTGCCGCCGAGCAGCGCGACGTCGGCCGCCGCGTAGTACAGCGGCATCTCGCGCATCGAGTCGCCCAGCCACACGTCGGCCCGCAAGGCCTCGTCCGGCAGCGTGTCGCCCCAGCTGCTGCGCCGCGCGAGCGACAGCCCGGCCCCCTGCACCAGCGCCGCGACCTCGTCGAAGCGCTGCGGATGGCGCGGCACGATCACCAGCAGCGGCCGGTCGGCGGCCGGACGCTTCGCCCACTCGGCCAGCAGCATCGCCTCCTCGCCCTCGCGCATCACCGCCGCCAGCAGCACCGGCCGCGCCAGCGCGTGGCGCCACGCCTGCCCGCGCGCCAGCAGCGCCGGGTCGAGCGCCATGTCGAACTTGAGGTTGCCGCAGACCACCACGTCGCGCGCGCCCGACGCGCGCAGGCGCTGCGCATCGGCCTCGGTCTGCGCCAGCACCAGCGTGATCGCCTCGACCGCCGGCTTCAGCACCGCCGCCAGGCGCTGCCCCTGGCGCTGGCTCTTCTCGCTCAGCCGCGCGTTCGCCAGCACCATCGGCACGCCCGTGCCCTGCGCCCGGCGCAACAGGTTGGGCCAGATCTCGGTCTCCATCAGCACGCCGACCCGCGGCCTGAACTGCTCGAAGAAGCGCTGTACCACGCCCGGCGTGTCGTAGGGCAGCCAGGCCTGCACGTCGCCGTCGCGCAGCAGCGCCTGCCCGGCCTCGCGCCCGGTGGCCGTGCCGTGCGTCAGCAGCAGCCGCAGGCCCGGCCGCTCGGCGCGCAGCGTGTCGATCAATGCCGATGCCGCCCGCGTCTCGCCCAGCGACACCGCATGCACCCAGACGTCGCCCGACCAGCGCTCGCCGCGGTAGTCGCCCAGCCGCTCGCGGACACGGTGCCGGTACAGCGGCTCGGCACGCCCGCGCAGCCACAGCCGCACCAGGTAGACCGGCTTCAGCGAGCGCAGCAGGCCCGAGTAGGCCTGCCGCGCCAACCATTGCCGCCACGTGCCCTGGGACTGTCTCACGACGTCATCCACGCGCTGCGGTCCGCACGACCTGCCAGGTGGCCCACACCAGGTCGACCTCGGGCGTCGGCGCGCGCTCCACCGACACCTGGTGCCGGTGCCCATGCGCGATCTGCGGGCCGGTGCGCCATGCGGTCGCGAAGTTGTACAGCTGCACATGCGGCAGCCCCAGCGCCACCGCGATGTGGCTGAGCCCGCTGTCGACGCCGATCACGCCCTGCGTGGCCGCCATGCGGTCGACCAGCGCATCGAGCGACATCGCCGGCCACACCTCGGCGTTCGCGCCCAGCGCCTGCTGCAGCCGCTGCGCGCGCGCCAGCTCGGCCGCGCCGGCATGCGGCAGCGCGATGCGGTAGCCCGACGAGATGCAGCGCTTGCCGAAATCGATCCAGTGGTTCTCGGGCCAGAGCTTGTCGTCGCGCGAGCTGCCGTGCACGAACACCAGCGTCGGCAAGGGCAGCGGCACCACGTCGGCGCGCAGCCCGAACTGCGGCGCGCCCTGCACGGTGTAGTTCAGCGCCAGGCCCGCGAGCTTGCGCGAGCGGTCCAGCGCATGCACGTGCGGCTCCATCGCGATCGGCTGGTCGATCAGCCAGCGCGCCGGCCACTCGAAGCCCGACCCGTCGGTGCGGTTGCCCAGGCCGAAGCTCGGGCCGTCGGCCAGCCGCGCCACCAGCGCCGATTTCGTCAGGCCCTGCAGGTCGAGCACCGCGTCGTAGCGGTGGCGCCCGAGCTGCTCGCGGAACGTGCGCCACTCGGCGCGCACCGCGCGCGTCCACCAGGCGCGGCGCCAGCGCCGCTGCGCGCACTCGATCACGCCATCGATGCCGTGGACGCGCCGCACCAGCGGCGCGAATCCCGGCTCGACCACCCAGTCGACCTGCGCATTGCGGTAGACCGCGCGGATGTCGTGGACGACGGGCATCGCATGCACCACGTCGCCCAACGACGACAGCTTGACGATCAGGACACGCACGAAGGCAGCGCGTTCAGTGCGCGGCGGCAGCGATCTTCGCGTCGGGCTTGGCCACGCGCAGCGCCGCCATGAAGTCGCGCTCGATGCGGTGCAGCGCTTCTTCGGTGTGGCCCTCGAAACGCAGCACCAGCACCGGCGTCGTGTTGGACGAGCGGATCAGCCCGAAGCCGTCGTCGTACTCGGCGCGCAGGCCGTCGATCGTGATGATCTCCTTGGCGCCGGGGAACTTCGCCTCGTCCAGCAGCTTCTGCACCACCACCTTCGGCTCGCCCTCGGCGCACGGCACGTTCAGCTCGGGCGTGCTGAAGCTGGTGGGCAACTCGTTGAGCACCTTGCTCGGGTTCTTGCCGCGCGACAGGATCTCCAGCAGGCGCGCCGCCGTGTAGGTGGCGTCGTCGAAGCCGTACCAGCGCTCGCCGAAGAAGATGTGGCCGCTCATCTCGCCGGCCAGCGGCGCCTTCAGCTCCTTCATCTTCGCCTTCACGAGCGAGTGGCCGGTCTTCCACATCAGCGGCTTGCCGCCGGCAGCGCGGATCGCGGGTGCCAGGCGCTGGGTGCACTTGACGTCGAAGATGATGGTGCCGCCCCGGTTGCGCGTCAGCACGTCGGTGGCGAACAGCATCAGCTGGCGGTCCGGGTAGATGATGCTGCCGTCCTTGGTGACCACGCCCAGGCGGTCGCCGTCGCCATCGAACGCGAGGCCGAGCTCGGCATCGGTCTCCTTCACGGTGCGGATCAGGTCGGCCAGGTTCTCGGGCTTGCTCGGGTCCGGGTGGTGGTTCGGGAAGTCGCCGTCGACCTCGGAGTACAGCTCGGTCACGTCGCAGCCCAGCGCGCGCAGGATGCCCGGTGCGGAGGCGCCGGGAATGCCGTTGCCCGAGTCGACCACGATCTTCATCCTGCGGGCCAGCTTGCAGTCGCCGACGATGCGGGCGCGGTATTCGGCCAGCACGTCCATCGCGCCGGTGCGGCCCGTGGCCGTCGTGTAGTTCTCGGATTCCATGCGGATGCGCAGCGCCTGGATCTCGTCGCCGTAGATCGCGCGCCCGGCCAGCACCATCTTGAAGCCGTTGTAGTCCTTCGGGTTGTGGCTGCCGGTGACCTGGATGCCGCTGTTGCAGCCGTGCTTGCCGCGCGTGGCGGCCACGTAGTAGAGCATCGGGGTCGTCACCGCGCCAAGGTCGACGACGTCGAGGCCGGTCGACGCGAGGCCGCGGATCAGCGCCGCCACCAGACCCGGCCCCGACAGGCGCCCGTCGCGCCCGACGGCGACCGCCTTCTCGCCCGCCTTCACCGCCTCGCTGCCGAAGGCGCGGCCCAGGTGTTCCGCGAAGGCTTCGTCGATGGTCTTGCCGACGATGCCGCGGATGTCATAGGCCTTGAAGTTGGAAGCGGTGACTTGCATGCAGATTCTCCTGGAGAGTGGGGGATTGTAGAGAGCGCCAGCCCATGCAGGCTTCAGGCCAGCCGGGGCCCGCCGGCCCCATCGCGACATGTCCGGAAACGGCGAGTCTTCTGCAGCCAGGGTTCGATAATGAGGCCATGTCACACATCGACCCCGATGCCGCCTACCTGGCACTGAAGGCCCGCGACGCCCGCTTCGACGGCCGCTGGTTCGTCGGCGTCACGTCCACCGGCATTTATTGCCGACCGATTTGCCGCGTGCGCACGCCGCGCCGCGAGAACTGCGTGTTCTTCGACACGCCGGCGCAGGCCGAGGCCGCCACCTTCCGGCCATGCATGAAGTGCCGCCCCGAGGTGGCCCCGGGCCCGGGCCTCGCCTGGACGGTGATGGATGCCTCGCGCACGCTGGCCCGCCAGGCCGCGCACTGGCTCGACCATGCGGCAGGCGAGGAAGAGACGCCGTCGATCGCCGACCTGGCCGCGCACCTGGGCGTCAGCGACCGCCACCTGCGCCGCATCTTCGCGGCCGAGCACGGCGTGACGCCGCTGCAGTACGTGCAGACGCGCCGGCTGCTGCTCGCCAAGCAGCTGCTCACCGACACGCGGCTGCCGGTGGCGCAGGTCGCGCTGGCCAGCGGCTTTCGCAGCCTGCGCCGCTTCAACCAGGCCTTCGCCGACAGCTACCGCATGAGCCCGACGCGGCTGCGCGGCGATGCGGCCGTCGACACGCAGTTCACCGACGACGCGGTCTCGGTGTCGCTCGGCTTTCGCTCGCCGTACGACACGGCGGCGATGCTGCGCTTCCTGGCCGCGCGTGCGGTGCCGGGCGTCGAGGCGGTCGCCGCGATGCAGGTGCGGCGCAGCGTGCGCGCCGGCGTGCTGGGCCCCGAGGCGGGCTGGCTGGAGGCGCAGTTCATCGCCGAGACACCCACCCGCCCGGCCCACTTGCGGCTGCGCTACGCGGCCAGCCTCGCGCCGCACAGCGGGCGCGTCGTGATGGCGGTGCGGCGCTGGCTCGACCTCGATGCCGCGCCGCAGACCATCGACGAAGCCTTGCGCGACCTGCCCGGCGCGCCCGGGCTGCGCCTGCCCGGCAGCCTCGACGCGTTCGAGATGGCGGTGCGCGCGGTGCTGGGCCAGCAGGTCACCGTGGCCGCGGCCCGCACGCTGGCGCGCCGGCTGATCGAGCGCTTCGGCGAGCCGATCGCGACGCCGTGGGACGAGGTGGTGCGCTGCTTCCCGTCGCCGGCGGTGCTGGCAGCGGCGCCGGTCGAGCGCATCGCCGAGCTCGGCATCATCCGCAGCCGCACCGGCGCGATCCAGGCGCTGGCGAATGCCTGGCCCGAGCTGTCGCGCCTGCTGGCGCTGCCGCACCGACCCGAGGCGCTGATGACGGCGCTGAACGACCTGCCCGGCATCGGCCCGTGGACGGCGCACTACCTCGCGATGCGCGCGCTCGGCTGGCCCGATGCCTTCCCGCCGAAGGACATTGCGGTGCTGAACGCGATGAAGGCCTTGTTCGGCACGCAGAACCAGCGCGAAGCCGACGCCCGTGCCGAGGCCTGGCGGCCCTGGCGCTCCTATGCGGTGCTCAGGCTGTGGAACAGCCTCGCACCTTCCTCGTCCCCGACCGGAGAACCGACATGAACACGACCTCCTCCACCCTGTCGCGCCGCCTGCAGGCCGTCTGCACCGCCCAGGCCGGCTTCGATTCGCCGCTCGGCCCGATGCTGCTCGCGCGCACCGCCACCGGCGTGGCCGGCATGTGGTTCGAAGGCCAGAAGGCGCACCCGGGCGAGCTGCCTGCGGTGCCGCACGACCCGCACGACCCGCTGCTGAAAGAGGCCGCGCAGCAGCTGCAGGATTACTTCGCCGGCCGGCGCGAGCAGTTCGACCTGCCGCTGGACCTGCAGGGCACGCCGTTCCAGCAGATCGTCTGGCAGGCGCTGCTGCGCATCCCGCCGGGCGGCACGCGCACCTATGCGGCGATCGCGCGCGAGGTCGGCGCGCCGCTGGCGGTGCGCGCGGTCGGCGCGGCGGTCGGACGCAACCCGGTGTCGGTGATCGTGCCGTGCCACCGCGTGCTGGGGCACGACGGCAGCCTGACGGGCTATGCCGGCGGCCTGCACCGCAAGCAGGCGCTGCTGGAGATCGAAGGCGTGCTGGAGGCCACCTCTTGAAGCGCGCCGACACGATCGAGCTGACCGGGCTGGCCGCCATCTGGGGCGCCTCGTTCCTCTTCATGCGCATGGGCGCGGCCGAGTTCGGCCCGGTCGCGCTGGCCGCCGTGCGGGTGTGGGGCGCCACGCTGTTCCTGCTGCCGCTGCTCGCGCTGCGCGGCCAGACCGGTGCGCTGCGAACGCACTGGCGGCCGATCTTCATCGTCGGCATCACCAACTCGGCCCTGCCCTTCCTGTGCTTCAGCTATGCGGCACTGTCGATCACGGCCGGGCTGTCGTCGATCTTCAACGCGTCGACACCCTTGTTCGGCGCGCTGATCGCATGGCTGTGGCTGAAGGACAGGCTCACGCCGTCGCGCACGCTCGGGCTCGCGATCGGCTTCCTCGGCGTGCTGTGGCTGGCCTGGGACAAGGCGAGCTTCAAGCCCGGCGCGAGCAGCGGCTGGGCGGTGCTCGCGTGCCTGGCGGCCACGCTGTTGTATGGCTTCTCGGGCAGCTTCACGAAGCGCTTCCTGACCGGCGTGCCACCGCTCGCGGTGGCCACCGGCAGCCAGCTGTCGTCGGCGCTGCTGCTGGCCGTGCCGGCGGTGCTGTGGTGGCCGTCGGCGATGCCGTCGGTCACCGCCTGGTCGGCGGCGGCCCTGCTCGCGGTCGGCTGCACCGGCGTCGCCTACATCCTGTTCTTCCGGTTGATCGCGCACATCGGCCCGGCCAATGCGCTGTCGGTGACCTTCCTGATCCCGGTGTTCGCGGTGCTGTGGGGCTGGATGTTCCTGCACGAAGGCCTCACGGCGCAGATGCTGGTGGGCTGCGCGGTGATCCTGCTGGGCACCAGCCTGACGACCGGCATCCTGAAGCTGCCCGCCTACTTTTCCAGACATTCCGCTTGAGCCGGTTGACGGTGGCGGCGGCCGAGGGCAAGTCCGACACGCGGCTGTCGTCGATGGTCGCGCTGTTCGACGAGCTGGGCTACGTGCTGCTGCCGGTGCCCAAGCCGCTGCTGGCCAAGACGGCAGCCTTCATCAACAACCAGGGGCAGTCGGTGTCGCTGCCGGCCGGCGTCAGCGCGCCGCTGGGCGTCGGGCAGCAGGCCTTCCTGGAGGCTGCGGCGTCGGGGGATGGCGACGAGCTGTCATGAGCAGGATCGCCGGCCCCATCACGATGGCCGAGCTGCGGCTGCACGTGCCGGATGCCGCGCATCCGCGCCGGGTCGGCTGGCTGTCCCAGGTCGGCGACAACATCCGCGTGTCGTTCGAGGACGGCTACGCGGGCGACACCGCACGGCCGACGCTGTCGCAGCTGTACCGGGGCGGACGAGGCGCAGACGCGCGCGATCCTCGCCGCGGTGAACGACGAGCGGCTGGTGCGCATCGGCCGGCTGCCGGTGTTCTTCGAGAACCTGCTGCCCGAGGGCCACAACCGCGACCGGCTGGCCGAGCGGCGCGGCGTCGCCCGCGAGGACGAGTTCGAACTGCTGGCCGCCGCCGGCCATGACCTGCCCGGCGCGCTGGAGGTGCTGCCGGCGCACGACGTGCCCTCGGCCGTCGTCGAGTTGCATGCGACGAAGCGGCTCGAGCCGCTGGAACCGTCGGCCGTGGCAGCGCCGATCGACGACGGCTTCTCACTCGGTGGCTTCGTCACCAAGTTCTCGATGGTGAACCGCGGCCGGCGCTACGTGGTGCGCAGCGGCACCGAGGCCGGCGAACTGCTGGCCAAGCTGCCGTCCACACAGTACCCCGACCTGGTGCACAACGAGGCCGCCGGCGTGCGCACCGCGGGCGCGACGGCCCGGCCGATCGCCGAACTGGACCTGCCGGGCGTCGCGCTGCCGTTCACGCACTACCTGCACGTGCCGCGCTTCGACCGGCGGCGCCTGCTGGACGGGCGCACGCAGCGCATCCACTTCGAGGAGCTGGCGCAGGCCCTGGGCATCGACAGCCGCCGCAAGGTCCGCGACCTGCCGGCCGCGATGCGGGCCCTGCTGGTGCTGCTGAAGCAGTCGCCGGCGGGCGACGTGCGCGAGCTCGACGAGGTGTTCCGGCGCTGGATCGCCTATGCGCTGATGGGCAACACCGATGCGCACACCAAGGACTGGGCGTTGCTGTACGAGGACGGCGTGCACCCGCGGCTCGCGCCGGCCTACGACATGGTGTGCGTGGCGGCGTACTTCGATCCGGCCGACCCGCGCGCGCTGGCGCAGAACCGGCGCATGGACGAATCGCTGAAGGCCTGGAACGAGGACGCCGCCGAGGCGCTGGCCAAGGCGGCGGGGCTGCTGGCGTTCAACCGGTTCCGGCGCGTCGTGCGCGAGACGCGCGAACGGGCGCGAGAGTTGTGGCCGGCGCTGCTGGCGGACGCGCCGGCGCGCGTGGCGGCGACGATCAGGCAGCGCTTGGCGTGACCGGGCCCCGGATGGGCATCCGGGACAGCGACGCAAACGCGCTCAGGTCAGCTCGGCAGCCGGCTCCTCGCGATGTACCGACACCCGGTGCTTGCCGGCCCGCTTGGACACATACATCGCATGGTCGGCGCGGCCCATCAGCGTGTCGGGGTCGCTGCCGTGTTCCGGGCCGATGGCCACGCCGATGCTGGCGCCGACCCTCGCGCTGCCGCCCTGCGGCAGGTGGATCGGCTGCTCGATGGCCTGCAGCACGCGGCGCAGCACCAGGTCGACCTCGCGCACGTCCTGGATGCCGCCCAGGGCCAGCGCGAACTCGTCGCCGCCGAAGCGCGCGACGACGTCGTTGGCCCGGATGCAGCCCTGCAGCCGCTTCGCGACCTCGCGCAGCACCGCATCGCCGGCGTCGTGCCCATGCGCGTCGTTGACGGCCTTGAAACCGTCCAGGTCGAGGTAGCACACGGCGGTCATCTGGCGGCGCCGGTCGGCATCGGCCAGGATGTAGACCAGCCGCTCCGAGAACGACACGCGGTTCGGCAGCCCGGTCATCGCATCGTGCAAGGCCAGGTGGCGCGCGTGCGCCTCGCTGTCCTTGATGGCGGTGATGTCGGTCATCGACCACAGCGATTCGTCGCCCGACACCGCGGCGCCGCCGAGGTCGATCCAGATCGCGTGGCCGTCCTTGTGGCGCATGCGCAGCTGCTCGCGGAAGCGGCCCCCCGACTGCAGCAGCGGGTAGGCGCGCTGCCCGATGTCGTCGAACGACGCGTCGTCCAGGTAGAGGATGCGCGCCGATTCGCCGACCAGTTCATCCGGCTCGTAGCCGAAGATGCGGTCGAGTGCCCGGTTCTTCCACAGCATCCGGCGGTTCTTCAGCTTGGCCATGCCGACGACTTCGTTGTCGAGCATCACGCTCTGCTCCTGCGCGAGGCGGGCGATCTCGCGGCGCGCGCGGATCTGCCGGCGCTGCTGCTGGAACAGCTGGGCCGAGAAGCCGGCGATGGTCAGCACCGCCAGCGACAGCAGCAGGACCATCTGCCAGACCTCGCGGTACCAGCTGGCGAGGAAATCGCGCGCGCTGAGGCCGGCGAACACCCGCAGCGCGTGGCCGGGCACGCGCTGGTAGGCGGTGTAGCGCTCGATGCCGTCGAGCGCGGTGGGCGTGAGGTAGGCGCCCTTCTCCGGATTGGCCGCGATGCGGCGGATCATCTCGTCGGACACGGTGGTCGAGCCGAGGTTCTTCTCCTGCGCGCCGTCGATGACGGAGTAGCGCGTGACCAGCCGCAGGCCCGGCGAGCGCAGCGAGATCGCGCCCGCACTGCCCAGCGCGATGCGGTTGAAGCGCTCGGCGTAGTGCTCGCTGGACAGGTTGGTGAAGACGACACCGGCGAACGAGCCATCGACCCGTTGCAGCCGGCGCGCCACCGCGATGCCCCATTTGGGGACGATGCGGCCCTGGATGGGTTCGGAGACCACCATGCCGTCGCTGTCCTTCGCCTGGCGGAAGTAGTCGCGGTCGGAGAGGTCGATGGCGCCGCCCTGCCCCGGCCCGAAGCGGACGGCGCCGCTCGCGTCCGCGATGCCGATCACGTCGACCTGCGGCAGCAGCGAACGCTGCTCGCTGAGGCTGGTCTCGATCTCGGCACGCCCCGCCGGCGTGGACGCATCGACGGACCGGAAGCGCAACGCCACCGTCGACAGCGCGTTGTCCAGCTGCTTCAGCTCGGCGCCGATCTCCATCGCCAGGCCGTTGGCCAAGTTCTCGACCGATTCCTTGGCGCGCGCCTCTTCGGAGGCCCGCCCGGCGCGCAGCGCCAGCACGGCGGCCAGCACGAGCACGAGCAGGATCGCCACGTTGCCGGCCACCAGGGCGAACGCCAGCCTGCGCAGCTGGAAGGCGTCGGGACGGGCTGGGGCTGTCGAGAACATGACGCCAGCGTTATCGTCCTTTCCAGACAAAGATCAAGGGCTCGGGCGCAAAATGGGGTGTGCGCCTGTCCAGCTTCATCACCGCGAACGCCGATGCCATCCTCGTCGACTGGGTCGCCTTCGCTCGCAGGCAGCTGCCGGCCGCAACGGGCATGGACGAAGCAGCGCTGCTCGACCACGGCAAGCTGATCCTGGCCGAGATCGCGGCCGACATGGAGCGGCCCGAGAACGACGAAGAACGCCAGGCCAAGTCGGAAGGCCAGGCCGCGCAGCCTTCGACCGCCCCCAACCTGCCTTCCGGCAGCCATGCCCGCCAGCGGGAACGCCAGGGATTCGCGCTCGAGCAGATGATCGCGGAGTACCGTGCGCTGCGTGCCACCGTGTTGCGCCAGTGGCACCCGTCCTCCGGCGGGGACCGGGTCCAGGACCTGGAGGACATGACCCGCTTCAACGAGGCCATCGACCAGGCGGTGGCCGAATCGGTGACCATCTTCGCGGCCGAGGTCGACAAGACCCGCGACCTGTTCCTGGGCATGCTGGGGCACGACCTGCGCGGGCCGCTCAGCACCATCGTGAGCTGCGCGAGCCTGGAGTTGCGGCGTTGGCCGGACGACCCGCGGCAGGCCGCGATGATCCTGCGCAGCGCCGGGCAGATGAAGGCCCTGCTGAACGACATGGTCGAGTACACCCGGCACCGGCTCGGATCCGGCCTCACGATCGACCCGGCACCACTGGCACTGGACCACTTTGCACGCAACACGCTGGACGAGATCGATGCCATCAGCTCCGGGCGCATCCTGCAACTCGAGGTGCGTGGCGACATGCAGGGTGAATGGGATGCAAGGCGCCTGCACCAGGCCTTGTCCAACCTGGTCTTCAACGCGTTGAAGTACGGCCATCCGAGTTCCGCGATCCGCATCACGCTCGATGGCGACGACACGCAGGAGGTGGTGCTGGCGGTGCAGAACAGCGGCAAGCCGATCCCGCCCGAACTGCTGCCCTCGCTCTTCGACCCGCTCGTGCGCGCCGGGGGCGACGACGGCCACGCGGATTCGCAGGTGGCCGGTGCCAGCCTGGGCCTGGGCTTGTACGTGGTGCGCGAGATTGCCGGTGCGCACGGCGGAACGGTCGAGGTCACCTCCGACGCGTCGGCCACGCGCTTCGAGCTTCGGCTGCCGCGCTTCTGCGTGCGGTCGGCGTAAAACGTCAGCCGGACGACGAGGCCGTCTTCCTGGAGCGCCTCGCGCGCGCTTCCAATATCGTTCTCCTGAGTGCGCGTGGCCCGACACGGGATCGCTGGCCGCCGAGGCCGACTGCAGGCATCGGTTAAGGCCAATGCGGCCTCCATTCCCGCCAAGGAAAGCAAAGATGCGAGAAATTGCACAGTCGCATTCCACACTGGGCGGTGAAGATAGGTTCGTTACGAACAGCAACAATGTTGGGACAGGGAGCAAAAAAAGAATGGAAGCCATCTCTGATGTGCGATGCATCGCCATGCTCGTGCCGGACGGATCGAGCATCGTGGGCGTGGCCGGACCGGCCGAAGTGTTCACCGTCGCCAATGCGCTGCTGGCGCGCGCGGGCCGCCCACCGGCCTACCGCGTCGCCTGCCTCTCGCGCGCAGGGGGCTGGGTCGGCACCTCGTCGGGGCTGGCGCTGCAGACCCAGCCGCTGGACTCCATCGCGCCCGCGGCCATCGACACGCTGCTGGTGTGCGGCGGCCCGGAGATCGGCACGGCGCTGCGCGATGCGGCGCTGACCGGCTGGATCACCCATGTCGCGCCGAGGGCCAGGCGCGCCGGCTCGATCGGCACCGGCTCGTTCCTGCTGGCCGCGACGGGCCTGCTGGACGGCAGGCGCAGCGTCACGCAGGCCGGCTATGGCGACGATTTCAGGGCACGCTTTCCGCGCGTGCAGGTGGACGACGAGCCGATCTACGTGCAGTCGGGCAAGTACTGGATGGCGGCCGGCATGACGGCCGGCATCGACATGGCGCTGGCGCTGGTGCGCGCCGACCTGGGGTCGCAGCTCGGGCTGGACGTGGCACGCACGCTGGTCGTGTTCATGGCGCGTTCGGGCAGCCAGGCGCAGCGCAGCAGCCTGCTGACGCTGCAGGAGCGGGTGGCGCAGCGCGGTGCCGACAGCCTGCTGACCGACCTGCTGGGCTGGGTGGCGGCGCGGCTGAGCCAGCCCATCACGGTGGGCGACATGGCCGGGCGTGCCGGCATGAGCCCGCGCAACTTCGCCCGCTTCTTCGTGCGCAGCACCGGGCAGACGCCGGCCAAGGTGGTGGAGCAGCTGCGCGTCGAGCGCGCCTGTCACCTGCTGGAGTCGTCGGCGGTGTCGATCAAGGCGATCGCGGCGCAGACCGGTTTCGTCGACGACGAGCGCATGCGCCGCGCCTTCGTCCGCCAGCTCGGCTGCACGCCGGCCGACTACCGCGCGCGCCTGCGCCAGGTGCGACGGGCCGCGGACCTTCGGCATGAAACCCAGGCGCAAGGAGAACCCGCATGATCGAGTGGCTGATCTGGTTGGGCAGTTCGGTGGTGTTCACGGCGGCCGGCGTGGCCACCGGCTGGCACCTGGGACGCTCGCGCGAGATGAAGCGCGTGTCGCAGCGCGTGGCCATCGTGCTGGGGCAGGTGGAACGCCGGCACAGGAAGGAGCTGGACCGCTTTCACACCACGTTCGCGAAGCAGGCCCGCGAGCTGAAGGAAGCGCGCGTGAAGCAGCGGCTGCGCGAGGCGGCCGACAAGCTGGCGCAGGCCCAGGCCCATGCCCGTTCGACGGGGCGACCGGCGCCGCTGTCGCGCAAGGCCGCCGAGCGTGCCTTCGCGACCACGCGGCCGATGCGCTACACCAGCAACTGACGACCCGCCAACGAGGCCCCGACGGACGCACGCCATGCAACACAGCCCCATCGTCCTGCAGTTCCCGACCGTGCCGGCGCCGTTCGCGCCGCCGCCGTCGAGCCGGACGCTGACGCAGCGTCTCAACGAGGACGCCGGCTTCCTGCACGCCTACCTGCGCGACGGCCTGAACCTGATCGAGCCGTTCCGCACGCGCGCGCACTATGCCGGCTTCCTGACGGTGCAGTACCACATGCTGTGCGACGTGCGGCGGCTGTATGCCGACGAGGACATCTGGCGCGTGATCCCGGACCCCGGCCTGGCCGACCCGCCGCGCGCCAGCCGCATCGAGGCCGACCTGCGCGACCTGGGCGCCTGGCCGCTGAAAGTGACACCGGCGCCGGCGAGCAGCGGCCTCGGGCTGATGGAGGCGCTGGGCTGGCTGCACACGGCCGAGGGCCTGATGCTGAGCCTGCACATGGTGGCGCAGGCCCAGGACCTGGGCGTGCAGCTGGGGCTGAGCGAGGCGCATGGGGGGCGGCACCTGCTGTCGCCGGTGGACGGCCGCACGCGCGCGTGGCGCAGCCTGGCCAAGGCGCTGGATTCATCGCGTTTCTCGCAGGAACAGGGGACGGAGTTCGTCGCCGGGGCGAGCCTGGCGTACCACCGCTTCGACGAGCTGTTGTCGCTGGCGCTGCGGCCGCGCACGGCGAACGCCTGAACTCAAGCTTCCGCCCGCGGAGCCGATAGCGATCGAATGCGGTCGGCGCTTGCCCCGCGCCGACCCGTCCTTCAGGCTTCACAGGTGTGACATGCAGTCAACGTCATCCTCATCCGATCCGCCATCCAACCTGGAATGGCTGGGACCCGCCTACCGGGCCGCACCGGCCGAGGCGCTGGACCGCATCCGGCAGATCTGCGCGATGCACACGGAACTGTTCGGTGCGGTGTTCGTCGTGCTGGCCACGCACCATGGGCTGCCGCTCGAGATCCTGGCCGTCGCCGTGAAGCAGTACCGGGCCGACACCGAGGCCTTGACGCGCGACGACGTCGTCAGCCTGATGGTTGCGACGCGAAATGGCGGCCGGCAGGGCTTCGATGCGGTGCTGCGCACGCGGCGCGGCGTGCCGCGCGGCGCGGGGGCGATGAGCTGGGTGAAGGACTGAGGCCGGGCGCTTGGCAGGCGGGCGCTGCGGGGTCTCTCACCCGGTGGGCAGCCTGGACAGATCCTTGCTCTTGATCGCATCGACGATTTGTCGCTTGAAGCGCTCCACGGCGATCACATCGCTCTCGGACAGGCCTTCCTTCCAGTCGGCCCACAGGGTCGGCCCGCACTGCCCGCCCAGGGCGCACCGCAGCGACGTCGAATAGGCCTGCTCGGAGCAATCCTTGCCGAGCTCGCACAGGGCCAGCATTGCAGCGAGGCCGACATTGTCGGAATCGTCCCGCGCCGGCTCGGCATCGCTGCCCGGCTCGGCAGACACGGATTGCAGCAGCAGAGCCAAGGCGGAGTCCCTCGCGGCCGGGCTTCTCGACAGCAGCAGCACTTCCAGCCGGGCACGGCGTTCTTCGGGGCTGCGCGGCCGGGCTTGTGCCTTGTACTCCGGCGATTGCAGCGCCTGGCTGCGCTTGTCCAGGCTGGTCATCAGTTCCTTGACCTGGGCCTTGCCCATGGTGAGGAACTCCCGGCACATCGCCTGGAGTCTTTCGATGGCGAGTTGCCGTTCCGGCGTCAGCGCCCCATGGATCCGGCTCCCGCCGGCACCGCTGGCGAAGTTCTGCAGGTCAGCGAAGGAGTGCCGCAGTCCGGCGCATTCCCTGGCGCCAGCATGCGCTTCGAAGAGTGCGGCGCCATCCGTTCCTTGCAGCGCTGCCGCCGCGAACTCCCACACGCTCTTCATCCCTTCGAAGGAGCGGACGGGCGCGGGTGCGCCCTGCTGGACAGGAAGCACCACGGGAATGGCCTCGACGACTTTCGTGCCGTCGTCGGTGCGGGCTGGCGGCGCAACCACCGGGGCCTGCGGTGCCGGCACAGCGGGAGGATCCGCGCGCCAAAGAACGGGCAGCAGCGCCGACACGGCAGCCACTGCCAGGATGAACGTGCGGAAGCCGATCTTCATGCCATGCGTTGCCTTCGCGTGTTGCGGGCCACGCGGCCGACGATCTTAGGGCGTTGATCTGCAGTGTCGTAGCGTCGCCCTCATGCATGCGACGGAGACCTACCTCGTGGTCTTCTTCCTCCTGCCGGCGATGTTGCCCTTTTGGGTCGCAGCAGTTCTGATGGCCGCAGGCGCCCTCGGCCTGCTTCCCCGAAAGGCGTCCGCCTCACAGCGGGCCGACAAGGAATAAGACAAGGAGATGCGGATTCCGGGCTCGAACTTGGCGACGATGGGCGCCATGCGTCGCCAACACTTGCGCATTGATATGGGCACGGGTGTTTGGCTGCGGGCGCAAGCCCCAGCGGCTTTTTCACGTCCACAAGCGCCTCAGCGCCGGGCGCTGCTCAACATCGCCGCGACGGCGTCCTGCCGCACCCGCTGCAGCTCGCCGCTGGCCTGCATGCTGCGAAGGACCTGCTCGACGCGCGGCACCAGCGCGCGGTGTCGCTCGTGCAGGAAGTGGTGCAGCGGGATGTGCTGGAGCGGCGGCTCGACCACCCGCACGACCCCACCGAGGCCCAGGCGCTCGATGATCAGCAGGCCGCTGAAGCGGTCGTTGACCGCCACCTCGTAGCGGCCCGCGGCGAGCGCCTGCATCAGCTGGTCCATCGTGCTGACCGCCTCGACACGCGGCATCCCCCGGGTGCCGGCCTCCGACGAGCCGACGCCGCGGACGATGCCCACCGAGTGCGGCGCAAGCGAGGGCCAGCCCTCGACGCGCAGCTCCACGTCCTTGACGAAGGCCGACGGCTCGATGTAATTGAACGAAGGATGCAGCGCGACCAGCGTCGGGTACTGCGTCTGCACCGCGAGGATCCGCTGCACTTCGCCGTCGACGCGGCCCTCGCTCGACTCGAGCAGCGAGCGCTTGGCCGGCAGGTCGACGAACTCGACCTGGATCGCGAGCCGACGGTAGACCGCCTTCAGGATCTCGGCGCCGAGCGCCTGGTCCGGCACGTTCTCCAGGCGCGCGAGCTGCAGCGCCGGCTCGGCACGCGCGATGCCGAACCGCGCCAGCAGGCACGCGCCGCCGAAGGCCGCGAAGCGCCGTCTCGTCACGCCGGATCGCGAGGGCACGGGAGAGGATGGGTGACGCATGCGAACTCCTTCAAGTCATTCCTGCGGGCGAGGCCGCCTGCTGGCCGCACCACGCTTCGAGGCCGTCCAGGATCGGCCGGATCGTGCCGGAAAGGTCATCGAGCCGGGTGAGCACCCGGGCCTCGCCGCCGGCCATGCAGGCCTCCTCCAGTGCGCGAGCGCGCTCCTGCAATTCATGCATGCCCAGCGTGCCAGCCACGGACTTGAGGTCGTGCGCCATGCGCTGTGCCCGGGCCGGGTCGCCGGCGGCACAGGCGTCGGCGAACTGCGCAGGGAAGTCGCGATAGGCCGCAAGGAAGCGCAGCAGCGTGCGCCTGAGCACCGGCTCGTCGCCGCCGAGCCGGTCGAGTGCTTCGTCCGCATCGACGCCCGGCAACGCGTGGAGGTCGGCGGCCGAGGCGGCCGACGCCTGCGATGGCGGCGGCGAAGCGGCGGCGCGCAGCGGTGCGATCCATCGGACCAGCGTCGCCAACAGCTGCTCGACGTCGATCGGCTTGGCGATGTGGTCGTTCATCCCGCACGCGAGCACCTTCTCCTTGTCGCCGACCATCGCGTTGGCCGTCATCGCGATCACCGGCAGGTCACGCAACTCGGCGCGCTCGCGCAACGCCCGGGTCGCGGCGTAGCCGTCCATCACCGGCATCTGGCAGTCCATCAGGACGGCGTCGAAGCTGCTCGAGCGCAAGGCATCGAGCGCCTCGCGCCCGTCGCGGGCGACCTCCACGGTGATGCCTTCGCGATGCAGCAGGTCGAGCGCGAGTTCGCGGTTGATGTCGTTGTCCTCGACGAGCAGCAGGTGCGCCCCCTTCAGCTGGGCCCGGTTCGCCCGCTGCACGCCCTTGCGCCGCACGGAACTCGACGCGGCCGGCGACGCGAAGCCCAGCGCCCGGCAGCACGCGTCGAGCAGCGTCGATGGCGTCACCGGCTTGTTCAGCAGGCCAGCCACCCTGACGCCGGACTCGTCGATGCGCCGCACCACGTCCTCGCGCGAGAAGGCGGTGAGCATCAGCACGGTCGGCGGACACGCGCCGGGCGCCGTGGCCCCGGCGATGCGGCGGGCGCATTCGACACCGTCCATGCCCGGCATCTTCCAGTCGAGCAGGATCAAGTCGTAAGGCAGGCCGCGGGTCTGCGCTCGGGCCACCTTCGTGAGCGCCTCGCCGCCGTCCGCGGCGACTTCGGGCCGCAAGCCCAGCGAGGCGAGCATTTCGGCGAGCACTTCGCGCGCCGCCGCGTTGTCGTCGACGACGAGCGCGAGCCTGCCGCGCAGGCCGTCCGCGCTCAGCGATGCCGCGGCCGCGGTTGCGGGCTGCAGCTCCAGGCGCAGCGTGAAGAAGAAGCGGCTGCCCCGGCCCGGCTCGCTCGCCACCTCGAGTTCGCCGCCCAGCAGGCGCACGAGCTGGCGGCAGATCGCCAGGCCAAGGCCGGTGCCGCCGTAGCGCCGGCTGGTCGATGCGTCGGCCTGCTCGAACGGCCGGAACAGCCGCTGCTGCAGGTCCGCATCGATGCCCGCGCCTGTGTCGCGCACCTCGAAGCGCAGCGAGACCCAGCCGTCGCCGCGCTCATCCACGGATAGCGCCAGGATCAACTCGCCCCGCTCGGTGAACTTGACCGCGTTGTTTCCCAGGTTCAGGAGCACCTGGCCGAGGCGGAGCGAATCGCCCACCAGCGCGGTCGGCAGGTCCGGCGGCTGGACGAACAGCAGCTCCAGCCCCTTCTCCTCGGCCTTCAGTCCGACGACATGGGCGAAGTTGTCGAGCACGGCGCCGAGGTCGAAGTCGGCACGTTCGATGTCCAGCTTGCCGGCCTCGATCTTCGAGAAGTCGAGGATGTCGTTGATGATGCCGAGCAGCGCCTTGGCCGAGGCGTTGATCTTGCGAACGTAGTTCCCCTGGCGCGCGCTGAGCCCGGTCTGCAGCGCCAGGTGCGACATGCCGAGGATCGCGTTCATCGGCGTGCGGACCTCGTGGCTCATGTTCGCGAGGAAGTCGCTTTTCGCGCGGTTGGCGATCTCGGCGCGCTCCTTGGCGTCTTCGAGCTGCGCGGTGCGGTCCTTGACCGTGTGCTCCAGCGTGTCCAGGTGCTCGCGCAGCCGCTGGTTCGAACGGTCCAGCGCATCGGCCATCGTGTTGACCCGCCCGGCGAGCTGACCGAACTCGTCCTGGCTGTGCACGCTGCAGCGGGCGGTCAGGTCGCCCGACGAGATGCGGTCGATCGTGGCCTGCATCTGCATGATCGGCCGGGTCACCAGGCGGCGCAGCAGCCAGAAGGTGACGGCGTAGACCACGAGCATCACCGTGACGATCAGCGCTGCGATCGTGTTGCGCGCCTGCTCGATCGCACGCTCGGCGACGTCGCGCGTGAACGCGGTCTCCACTTCGCCAAGCACCCGCGGCTTTCCGCCCGGCGGCGTGTAGACGATCGGACGGCGGCGGATCACCGCGCGCGACAGATCGGCGTCGGGTTGGCGCACGACCTCGGCGACAGTGCCGTGATTCACCGCCGTGACGCGGAAGTACACGACCTCCGGGTTGGGCGCGAGCGCCTCGAGCTGGCCCTTGATCTCGCCCCAGTCGACCGTCCAGAGCGTCGGGGCGAGCGAGCGGCTGAAGAGGTCCGCGATCCGCTCGGCGCGCGCATCGAGCTCCTGCATGCGGCGCCCGCGCTCCCGCTCGGTCAGCAGCGCGACCGAGACGATGGCCATCGCGCAGACGACCACCGCAAGCGCGAGCATCAGCTTCGTGTGCAAGCTGGCTGCGCGAAGACTGACTTGCATGGCCTTTTCGCCAGGCGGGGCCCGGGCGTCGTTGAGACACTCATTCTCCCGCGTTTGTCGGCGCGGACGTGCGCGTGTTTCCTCTCGCATGCGCCTGCCGTGCAGCGGCGTGACGTGCCGCTGCGCGCCGCAAGGCGAGCAGCACCGGCGCCTTGCTGCGCGGCTCCAGTCGGACCTCCACCAGCAACCTCCGCGCTCGCTTGTTGCCCGCCTTGCTGATGCCTTGCTCGACCTGGCTGCCACCACTGGCTGCCACCACTGTCGAAAGGCATGGGCGTCAGCCCCAGGCAGCCGGCGAGCTCGCACCGGTGGGCGAAGCACCTCCAGCCGCGACCAAGAAGCTCACTCGGCGTTGGCTGCCGTGGGGATGGCTGCGTTTGCAGCCCGCCAGCTGGCTGACCCAGTGAATCCACCGGCGCTTCGCGGCAGGGGACCAGTGCATGCGCCGCGTGGGCATCGTCGCACTCGCGCGCCGCCTGGCCATCGCACTGTGGCGTTACCTCCAGCACGGCAAGCATTGAGCATGTGGTGCACCCACCCGTCGAGGCTCAGATCAAAAGGCGGACTGACGAACGAGGCCTCATAGAAGCTGACGTTCGCGAGCGGCAGCAAAAAAGATGGCCCCTTCGAAAGCGGAAAAGCCCTTGCAAGTCATTGACTCACAAGGGCTTTTTGTTGGCGGAGTGGACGGGGCTCGAACCCGCGACCCCCGGCGTGACAGGCCGGTATTCTAACCAACTGAACTACCACTCCAGTTTCTTCTTACCGCAGCAGGTTCCGCATCGAACTACCGTCTTTCGACTTTAGTTCTTCGCGCAAGCCCTGCCAAACTTGGCGTCCCCTAGGGGATTCGAACCCCTGTAATCACCGTGAAAGGGTGGTGTCCTAGGCCTCTAGACGAAGGGGACTGAAACCTTCGATTTTGCTATCTGTTGTTGCCAACCGCCTTCACCGTTTCGAACAGCGCGCCCCAAAACTTTAGAGTCTTGGTGGAGGTAAGCGGGATCGAACCGCTGACCTCTTGCATGCCATGCAAGCGCTCTCCCAGCTGAGCTATACCCCCAATGAATCCTCTTGGGTGGTTCTGTCGGAAGCTCTTTCAAACCTCTTTCAGAACGCTGCGCTGTTCTCACTAGCGAAGACCACGATTATAGGCAGCTTTTCAGGCGGTCTGCAAACGGCTCAAAACTTTTTCTCTTGCGAAGAGCTCGAGCACCGCATCGACCGACGGCGTCTGCGCACGGCCGCACACCAGCACGCGAACGGCATGCGCGAGCTGCGGCATCTTGAGCCCGTGCGCCGCCAGCGTCTCCTTGATCGCGGCCGCGATCGCGGCCTTGCTCCACTCCGCCGTGGCGAGCTTCTCGCGCAGCGTCGCGAGCGCCGGCTTCACCGCATCGGTCACGTGCGCCGCCAGGTCTTCCGCGCTCGGCGACACGTCGGCAAAGAACATCTGCAGCCAGTCGGCCAGTTCCACCGTCGTCGAGCAGCGGTCCTTGAACAGCGTGCAGCGCGGCGCCACGTCGGCCTGCGCCACCGCAATGCCGCGGCGCGCGAACTGCTGCACCACCAGGGCCGCCAGGCGCCGCTCGTCGATGGTCTTCAGGTAGTGCGCATTGACCCACGCCAGCTTGGCCGCGTCCCACTGCGCCGGGCTCTTCGACAGGTGGCTGCCGTCGAACCACGACACCAGCTGTTCGCGCGAGAACAGCTCCTCGTCGCCGTGGCTCCAGCCCAGGCGCGCCAGGTAGTTCAGCATCGCCTCGGGCAGGAAGCCGTTCTCTTCGTACGCCGTCACGCTGACCGCGCCGCGCCGCTTCGACAGCTTCTGCCCGTCGTCCCCCAGGATCACCGGCACGTGGCCGAACAGCGGCAGCGGCGCCTTCAGCGCGTGGAAGATGTTGATCTGCCACGGCGTGTTGTTGACGTGCTCGTCGCCGCGGAACACGTGGCTGATCGCCATGTCCCAGTCGTCGACCACCACCGCGAAGTTGTAGGTCGGCACGCCGTCGGCACGCATGATGATCAGGTCGTCGATCTCCTTGTTGGCGATGCTGATCGGGCCCTTCACCAGGTCGTCCCAGCTGACGATGCCGTCCTGCGGATTGGCGAAGCGGATCACCGGCTCGACACCCGCCGGCGGTGCCGGCAAGGTCTTGCCCGGCGCGGGGCGCCAACGCCCGTCGTAGTGCGTCTTCTCGCCGCGCGCACGCTGTTCCTCGCGCATCGCGTCCAGTTCGGCCGGCGTCGTGTAGCAGAGGTACGCGCTGCCCTCGGCCAGCATCTGGTCGACCACCGCGCGGTAGCGGTCCAGCCGCTGCATCTGGTAGATCGGCCCCTCGTCGCAGTCCAGCCCCAGCCAGCGCATCGACGCGAGGATCTGGTCCACCGAATCCTGCGTCGAACGCGCGACGTCGGTGTCCTCGATGCGCAGCACGAACTCGCCGCCATGGTGGCGCGCGAAGGCCCACGAATACAGCGCGGTGCGGGCCGTGCCCAGGTGCAGGAAGCCGGTGGGCGACGGGGCGATGCGGGTGCGGATCGGTCGGGTCATGGGGTCAGGGAATCAAAGGGTATCCAGGCCGCGCAGCAGGTCGGCCTTCAGGTCTTGCACGTCGTCCAGGCCGACGGCCACGCGCACCAGGCCTTGCGTGATGCCGGCCGCCTGGCGCTGCTCTTCGGTCAGCCGGCCGTGCGAGGTGCTGGCCGGGTGCGTGATGGTCGTCTTGGTGTCGCCCAGGTTGGCGGTGATCGAGCAGACCTGCGTCCGGTCGATCACGTGGAAGGCATTCCTGCGGGCGCTCGCCGCGTCGCCGCTCTTCACGGTGAACGACAGCACCGCGCCGCCCGAGCCCGATTGCTGGGCCATCGCCAGCGCGTGCTGCGGGTGCGAGCGCAGGCCGGGGTAGAACACCTGCTCGACCTGCGGCTGCTGCTCCAGCCAGCCGGCCAGCTCCAGCGCGCGCGCACCCTGCGCCTGCATGCGGATCGACAGCGTCTCCAGCCCCTTCAGCACCACCCAGGCGTTGAACGGCGACAGCGACATGCCGGCGCTGCGCATCACCGGCACGAACCTGTCGTTGATCAGTGACTCGGGCCCGCACACGGCGCCCGCGATCACGCGGCCCTGCCCGTCCAGGTACTTGGTGCCCGAGTGCACGACCAGGTCGGCGCCGTACTCGATCGGCCGCTGCAGCGCCGGCGAGCAGAAGCAGTTGTCGACCGCCAGCAAGGCGCCGGCCTCGTGCGCGATGGCGGCCAGCGCGCGGATGTCGCACACCTCGGTCAGCGGGTTGGTCGGCGATTCGGCGAACAGCAGCTTCGTGTTCGGCTTGATTGCCGCACGCCACTGTGCCGGATCGGTCTGCGACACGAAGCTGGTCTCGACGCCGAACTTCGCGAACTCGCGGCCGAACAGCATGATGGTCGCGCCGAACACGCTGCGCGAGCAGACCACGTGGTCGCCCGCCTTCAGCAGCGCCATGCCCAGCAGCAGGATCGCGCTCATGCCGCTGGCGGTGGCGATGCAGGCCTGCGCGCCTTCGAGCGCCGCCAGGCGCCGCTCGAACATCGTCACCGTCGGGTTGCTGAAGCGCGAGTAGATGAACGCCTCTTCCTCGTTCGCGAAGCGCGCCGCGGCGCTGGCCGCATCCGGCTGCACGAAGCTGCTGGTCAGGAACAGCGCTTCCGAGTTCTCGCCCCAGGCGCTCGGCGGCAGCCCTTCGCGCACGGCCAGCGTGTCGCGCCGCGCGTCGGCCGGCAGCGCCACGCGAGGGATGCGCCCCTGCACCATCAACCCTGCTCCGTCGCGCTCTGCAATGCGAGGCGCGAGCGGTCGCCGCCCTCTTCCTCGTCGCCCTGCGACTTGCGCTGCGTGGCAATGGCGTCGAAGTCGGCGGCCGACACGTCGCCCGTCACGTAATAGCCGTCGAAGCACGAGGCCTCGAAGCCGTTCAGCGACGGGTTCAGCGCGCCCACCACCTTCTTCATCGCGGCGACGTCCTGGTAGATCAGCGCATCGGCGCCGATGAACTGCCGGATCTCCTCGATGCTGCGGTTGTGCGCGATCAGCTCTTCGCTGGTCGGCATGTCGATGCCGTAGACGTTGGGAAAGCGCACCGGCGGCGCGGCCGACGCCATGTAGACCTTGCGCGCACCGGCCTCGCGCGCCATCTGCACGATCTCTTTCGACGTGGTGCCGCGCACGATGGAATCGTCCACCAGCAACACGTTGCGACCCTTGAACTCGACCGCGATCGCGTTCAGCTTCTGGCGCACCGATTTCTTGCGCACGCCCTGCCCCGGCATGATGAAGGTGCGGCCGACGTAGCGGTTCTTCACGAAGCCTTCGCGGTACGGCTTGCCGATCTTCTGCGCCAGCTGCATCGCCGACGGGCGGCTCGATTCGGGGATCGGGATCACCACGTCGATCTCGTTCGGCGGCATGGTCGAGATCAGGCGCTGCGCCAGCGTCTCGCCCATGTTGAGCCGCGCCTGGTAGACCGACACGCCGTCCATCACCGAGTCGGGGCGTGCCAGGTAGACGAACTCGAACATGCACGGGTTCAGCGTCGGGTTCTCGGCGCACTGCTGCGTGTGGACCTTGCCGGCCAGGTCGATGAAGACCGCCTCGCCCGGCGCCACGTCGCGCACCAGCTTGTGCCCGGTGCCTTCGAGCGCCACCGATTCGCTGGCCACCATCACCTCGGGGCCGTCCGGCGTCATCGCCTCGCCGAAGCACAGCGGGCGGATGCCGAACGGGTCGCGGAAGGCCAGCAACCCGTAGCCGGCGATCAGCGCGACCACCGCGTACGAGCCCTTGATGCGCTTGTGCACCGCGCTCACGGCCTTGAAGATTTCCTCGGTCGTGAGCGGCAGGTCGCGCGCGGCCATCTCGAGCTCGTGCGCCAGGATGTTGATCAGCACCTCGGTGTCGCTCTCGGTGTTGATGTGGCGGCGGTCGATGTCGAACAGCTCCTGCTTCAGCGAGTGCGCGTTGGTCAGGTTGCCGTTGTGCACCAGCACGATGCCGAACGGCGCGTTGACGTAGAACGGCTGCGCCTCTTCCTCGTTGTAGGCGTTGCCGGCCGTCGGGTAGCGCGTCTGGCCCAGGCCCACCGTGCCCGGCAGCCCGCGCATGTTGCGGGTGCGGAAGACGTCGCGCACCATGCCGCGCGCCTTGTGCATGAAGCACTTGGTGCCCTGCATGGTGACGATGCCGGCCGCATCCTGGCCGCGGTGCTGCAGCAGCAGCAGCGCGTCGTAGATCAGCTGGTTGACCGGCGTTCTGGATATCACGCCAACGATGCCGCACATGGGAGGGTTTCCTTGGTGGGTCAGCCCGCCCGGGTCAGGCAGGCAGATGGGAAGAGAGTTGAGGCGGAAGCAGCGGCTTCAAGCCCGCCAACGCACCATTGAGCCACGGCGCGCCGATCGATGCGCGCCAGGCCGGCGATGTCACCAGCGGCGTCATGCCCACCACCAGCCCGATGGCCAGCAGCACGATCACGCCACGCAACAGCCCGAAGAACGCGCCCAGCAGGCGGTCGACCAAGCTCAGCGGCGTGGCATGGATCACGAATCGCAGCAGCCGCGCGACGATGCCCCAGACGATCAGCGCCGCGACGAAGGTGATCGCGAAGGCCGCGGCCTGGTTGATGCCCGAGCCGATGCGGCCGACCGGGATGTGCGGCGCGACCATCGGCGTCAGCCACTGGGCCGCGAACCAGGCGGCAAACCAGCCGAGCAGCGACAGCAGCTCGAACACCAGGCCGCGCACGATGCCGACGACGACCGAGATCGCCAGGATGCCGAGGAGGATGCCATCGACCCAGCCCATCGTGCGCCGTCACAGCGTCAGGATGGCCGACGGCAGGCCGGCGGACTTGATCTTCACGGCCGCCCTGTCGGCCTCGTCGCGCGACGCGAACGGGCCGACGCGCACGCGGATGCGGTTGCCGGCCGAGGTCTCGACGACCTGCGTGTAGGTCTTCAGGCCGAGCTTCTCGACCTTGTGGCGCGCCTCGCGCGCGGCGGCGACCTCGGCGAAGGCGCCGACCTGCACGACGAAGCGACCGGGTGCCTCGGCAACGGCGGGCTTGCCGTCGAGCAAGGCCTGGGCGCGGGCGCTGTCGGCAGCGGGCTTGGCGGCGGGTTTCTCGGAGGGCTTCTCGGCGGGCTTTTCTGCCGGCTTGTCAGCAGGCTTCTCGGCCGGCTTGCGCTCCACCGGCGCCGGCACCGGCGCCGGCTTCGGCGCGACGGCGGCCACCACCGGCGGAGCCGGTGCAGCCACCGGCGCAGACGCCGCCAGCTCGCGCCCGGCATCGGCCGGACTCTCGGTGATCACGCTCGGCGGCAGCGGCGCCGGCTTGGCCGCAGCAGGCTTCGGCGTGGCGGCCGGCACGGGGGCGGCGGTGCCATCGCGCTTCAGCTCGACCGGCGTGTCGACCGGCAAGGGCCGCGGCTGGGTCTCGAACAGCAGCGGGAAGCCGATGACGCCGGCGATCACCAGCACCGCGGCGCCGATCAGCCGCTGGCGGGCGCGCGTGCGGGCCTGCGCGACGGTGTCGGGGGATTCTGCGGCCGGCGGCGCCTTCGCCTTCGCGTTGGACGCATTGCCCGGCGTGCGCTTCAGGAAAGACAGCAGACCCATGAAGAGCTGATTCCAGGTGAGCAGAGCGGTGATCAGCCCAGGTGCTTGGCGGACAGACGGGGGATGCCGTCCTTCAGCACGCCGCCCACGGTGAAGAACGAGCCGAAGACCACGATTCTATCAGCGGGGTCCGCGCCCTCCAGCGCGGCGCGCAGCGCGGCCTCGGGGCTGTCGTGACGGAATGTGGCGACCGGGCCGGGGCCTTTCAGCGCCAGGCGCTCGTGCATTTGTTGCAGGTGCTCGGCACTGGCCGCGCGCGGGATCGGCAGGTCGGTGAAATGCCACGCATCGACCAGCGGTGCCATGCGGCGCAGGATGGCCTCCAGGTCCTTGTCGGCCATCGCGCCGAACACGACGTGGGTGCGCGGGAAGAAGCCCATCTGGTCCAGGTTCTCGGCCAGCGCGCCCACCGCATGCGGGTTGTGCGCGACGTCCAGCACCAGCGTCGGCTGCCCGGGAACGATCTGGAAGCGGCCGGTCAGCTCGACGGTCGCGAAGCCGTTGCGCACCGACTGCGCGGTGATCGGCAGCCGGTCGCGCAGCGCCTCGAAGGCCGCCAGCGCGGCCGAGGCATTCAGCAGCTGGTTGGCGCCGCGCAGGGCCGGGTAGGCCAGCCCGCTGAAGCGCTTGTCGCGCCCACCCCAGCCCCATTGCTGCTTGTCGCCGGCGTAATTGAAATCGCGGCCCAGCAGGCGCAGGTCGGCGCCCAGCTCCGCGGCCCGCGCAACGATGCTGGCCGGCGGCACCGGGTCGCCCACCACCACCGGCCTGCCGGCGCGCATGATGCCGGCCTTCTCGCGGCCGATCGATTCGCGGTCGGGACCCAGGTAGGCGGTGTGGTCGATGTCGATGCTGGTGATCACCGCGCAATCGGTGTCGATCGCGTTGACGGTGTCGAGCCGCCCGCCCAGGCCGACCTCGAGGATCACCATGTCCAGCGGCGCGCTGGCCAGCAGCCGCAGGATCGCCATGGTCGTGAACTCGAAGTAGGTCAGCGCCATGCCGGCGCGCGCCTCCTCGACCGCCTCGAAGTGCGGGATCAGCTCGGCGGCCTCGACGCTGCGGCCGTTGACGCGGCAGCGCTCCTCGAAGTGCACGAAGTGCGGCTTGATGTACAGCCCGACGCGGTAGCCTGCCTGCAACCCGATGGCCTCGAGCATCGCGCAGGTGGACCCCTTGCCATTGGTGCCGGCCACGGTGATCACCGGCACCTTGAAGGCGATGTCCAGGCGCTGCTTCAGCAGGAGGCTGCGCTCCAGCCCCATGTCGATCTCCTTGGGGTGCAGGCGCTCGCAGTGGGCGAGCCAATCGGCCAGGGTGGTGGGCGTTGCCATGTCGATTCGTGGAGGACGATCCCCGGACGGGCATCCGGACTGCAAAGAAACAAAGGCGGCCGAGGCCGCCTTCCGTGGGGGCGCGGCGTGTTTCAGGCCACCGCGTCGGCGCTCTGCCGCTGCAGCATCGCCAGCGAACGGGCGATCGCGCCGCGCAGCTCGCGCCGGTCGACGATGCCGTCGATCGCGCCGGTCTTGACCAGGAACTCGGCGCGCTGGAAGCCCTCGGGCAGCTTCTCGCGCACGGTGTTCTCGATCACGCGCGGGCCGGCGAAGCCTATCAGCGCCTTCGGCTCGGCGAACACGATGTCGCCGACGAAGGCGAAGCTCGCGGACACGCCGCCCATCGTCGGATCGGTCAGCACGCTGACGTAGGGCAGCTTCGCCTTCGCCAGCAGCGTCAGCGCCGCGTTGGTCTTGGCCATCTGCATCAGGCTCAGCAGCCCTTCCTGCATGCGCGCCCCGCCGGTCGCCGCGAAGCTGACGAAGGGCACCTTCTGCTCGACGGCCGTCTCGACGCCGCGCACGAAGCGCTCGCCGACCACCGAGCCCATCGAGCCGCCCATGAAGTCGAACTCGAAGCAGGCGGCCACCAGCGGGATGCTGTGCACCGCGCCGCCCATCACCACCAGCGCATCGGTCTCGCCGGTGCTTTCCAGCGATTCCTTCAGCCGCTCGGGGTAGCGCTTGCTGTCCTTGAACTTCAGCGCGTCGACCGGCAGCACCTCCTGGCCGATCTCATAGCGGCCTTCGCCGTCGAGGAAGGCATCGAGCCGCGCACGCGCGCGGATGCGGTGGTGGTGGCTGCACTTCGGGCAGACGTTGATGTTCTGCTCGAGGTCGCTCTTGTAGAGCACGGTGTCGCAGGACGGGCACTTGATCCACAGACCTTCGGGCACCGTGCGGCGCTCGCTCGGGTCGGTCTGCTGCATCTTCGGCGGAAGCAGTTTCTCAAGCCAACTCATGCGGGAGCTCCTTTCAGGGTATCGAGGGCGGTCCGGATCTCGGCGATGAACGCCGCGGCCGCGGGAACGACATTGTCGCGCGTCTGGGCTTCAAGCAATTGCACGATGCGGGATCCGATCACGACCGCGTCGGATACCCGGGCCACCGCGATCGCCGTCTGCGCATCGCGGATGCCGAAGCCTACACCGACCGGCACGCCGACATGGGCCTTGATCCGGGGCACCATCGCGGCCACCGCGGCGGTGTCCAGGTGGCCGGCGCCGGTCACGCCCTTCAGCGAGACGTAGTAGACGTAGCCGGTCGCGATGCGGCCGACGTCCTTCATGCGCTGCTCGGTCGACGTGGGTGCCAGCAGGAAGATCGGGTCGAGCTGCCTGGCCTTCAGCCGCGCGGCGAAGGCCTCGCACTCTTCCGGCGGGTAGTCGACGACCAGCACGCCGTCGACGCCGGCCTCGGCGGCGTCGCGCACGAAGGCATCCGCACCATGGCGCTGGTCGTAGCGTTCGATCGGGTTTGCATACCCCATCAGCACCAGCGGCGTCGTCGTGTCGCGCCGGCGGAAGCCGCGCACGTAGTCGAGCACCTGCAGCATGCCGATTTGCTTGGCGAGGGCACGCTCGGCCGCCTTCTGGATCACCGGGCCGTCGGCCATCGGGTCGGAGAACGGCACGCCGAGCTCGATCACGTCGGCACCGGCCTCGGCCATCGCGAGCATCAGCTCGACGGTGGCGTCCGGGTACGGGTCGCCGGCGGTGATGTACGGGATCAGCGCCTTGCGACCTTCCTTCTTCAGCGCGGCGAAACGGGTGGCGATGCGGCTCATTTCAGCCCCTTCACGGCCTGGCCGGCGGCCGAGGGCTGGTCGTACACCTTCTCGCCCGACAGGTCGGCCACGGTGCCGATGTCCTTGTCGCCGCGGCCCGACAGGTTGACGAGCAGGATCTGGTCGGGGCGCATCGTCGGCGCCAGCTTCATCGCATGCGCGACCGCGTGCGACGACTCGAGCGCCGGGATGATGCCCTCGGTGCGGCACAGGTGGTGGAAGGCCTTCAGCGCCTCGTCGTCGGTGATGCCGACGTACTCGGCACGGCCGGTGTCCTTCAGGTACGCATGCTCGGGACCGACGCCCGGGTAGTCGAGGCCGGCGGAGATCGAGTGCGTCTCGATGATCTGGCCGTTCTCGTCCTGCAGCAGGTAGGTGCGGTTGCCGTGCAGCACGCCGGGCGATCCGGCGCTCAGGCTCGCGGCATGCTTGCCGGTGTCCAGGCCCTGCCCTGCGGCCTCGACGCCGATCAGCCGCGTGGCCTCGTGCTCGATGTACGGATAGAAGATCCCCATCGCGTTGCTGCCGCCGCCCACGCAGGCGATCACCGCGTCGGGCTGGCGTCCCGCGAGTTCGGGCATCTGCAGCAGGCATTCGTCGCCGATCACGCGCTGGAAGTCGCGCACCATCGCCGGGTACGGGTGCGGCCCGGCCACGGTGCCGATGATGTAGAAGGTGTTCTCGACGTTGGTGACCCAATCGCGCAGCGCCTCGTTCAGCGCATCCTTCAGCGTCTTCGAGCCGCTTTCCACCGGCACGACGGTCGCGCCCAGCAGCTTCATGCGGTAGACGTTGGGCGACTGGCGCTTGACGTCCTCGCTGCCCATGTAGACCACGCACTCCATGCCGTAGCGGGCGCAGATGGTGGCGGTGGCCACGCCGTGCTGGCCGGCGCCGGTCTCGGCGATCACGCGCGGCTTGCCCATGCGGCGCGCCAGCAGCGCCTGGCCGATGGTGTTGTTCACCTTGTGCGCGCCGGTGTGGTTCAGGTCCTCGCGCTTCAGGTAGATCTGCGCGCCGCCCAGCTCGCGGCTCATGCGCGCGGCGTGGTAGACCGGGCTGGGCCGGCCGACGAAGTGCTTCAGTTCGCTCTGGAACTCGGCCTGGAAGGCCGGGTCGCGCTGCGCCTCGGCGTAGGCGGCCTTGAGTTCATCGAGCGCGTGGATCAGGGTTTCGGCGACGAAGGTGCCGCCATAAGGCCCGAAATGCCCGTTGGCATCGGGTTGCTGGTACTTGGACATGGAATGACTCGCTTCAGGTCGGGGTGGCCGCGATGCGCGCATCGGCTTCGCGCACGGCATCGCAGAATCGGCGGATGGCCTCGGCATCCTTGATGCCTTTGGCCTGTTCGACGCCGGAACTCACGTCAACGGCCCAGGGCCGCACCCGAAGAATTCCTTCGATCACATTTCCGGCATGCAACCCACCAGACAAAACGACTGGAGAGCGCACGTTTCGAGGAATGAGTGACCAATCGAAGACCTTTCCGCCCCCACCATACCCGTCGACATGGGCGTCGAGCAGCAGCCCCTGGGCGAGCGGGTACTGAGCGGCGAAGTCTAGCAAATCGAAATCCCCCGCCATGCGCGCGGCGCGCAGGAAGGGCCGGCCGGCCGCGCTGCAGTCGTCCGGGGTCTCGTCGCCATGGAATTGCAGCAGCAGGTTCGGGATGGCGGCGACCGCGCGCTCGACCGATGCCGGCGCCGCGTTGACGAACAGCGTGACCGGCGTGACGAAGGGCGGCAGCCTGCGCGCCAGTTCGGCGGCGCGCTCGATCGTCACATGGCGCGGGCTGCGCTCGTACAGCACGAAGCCCACGGCATCGGCGCCAGCCTCGACGGCGGCATCCACGTCGGCCTCGCGCGTCAGGCCGCAGATCTTGATTCGGGTGCGAAGGCTCATCGGGTCGGGTCGGCGCCACCGGGAAGCCAGTCCATCGGCGGCGTGTGGCTCGGGATCTCGAAGCGCGCATCGTAGTACGGCCCGACGAAGTACAGCCCGTCGGGGGCAAAGGTCGGTGCCGCCACGCTGCGCGTGCGCGAGGCCAGCACCTCGCCCATCCAGCCGGGCGCGCGCTGGCCGGCGCCGATCGCCACCAGGCAGCCCATGATGTTGCGCACCATGTGGTGCAGGAAGGCGTTGCCGTCGAAGTCGAAGCGCCAGTAGGCGCCGAAGCGGCGGATGCCGATCGCGTGCAGCGTCTTGACAGGCGTCGGCGACTGGCAACCTGCCGCCCGGAAGGCGCTGAAGTCATGCTCGCCGATCAGCGCCCGGGCGGCCACGCGCATCGCATCGCCATCGAGCGGGCGGAACACCCAGCCCGCCGCGCCGGCCTCGATGGCGGCGCGCACGCGCGACTCGAGCAGCAGGTAGGCATAGCGGCGCCCGCGCGCGCTGTTGCGGGCGTGGAAGTCGTCCGGCACCGGACGGCACCACTGCACCGCGATGTCGGACGGCAGGAAGCGGTTGCTGCCGCGCATCCACGATTCGGTCTCGCGCGGCACCGGCGCGTCGATGTGCACCACCTGGTTCAGCGCGTGCACGCCCGCATCGGTGCGCCCGGCGCACATCGTGCGAACGGGCGTGGCCGCGAATTGCGACAACGCCCGTTCAAGGTGGTCCTGCACCGTCTGCCCGCCCGGCTGGCTCTGCCAGCCCTGGTAGGCCTGGCCCTGGTAGCTGATACCGAGGGCCAGTCTCTCGCCGTTCACCCGAGATCGTTCAGCATGGCTTGCGCGCGGGACTTTGTCGCGCCGCTGGCCTTGGCCACCACTTCCTGCAGCAGGTCGCGGGCGCCTTCCATGTCGCCGATCTGGCGGAACTCGTCGGCCAGTTCGAGCTTGCGCGCGATCGGGTCGGAGCCGTCGTCCGGCGCGTCGCCCAGGTCGATGTCGCCGAACTCGTTGGCCGATGCGGGCGCCGGTGCGGCGCGCGACGCCGCGGGCGGTGCCGGGATCGTCGCGTCGCCCAGGTCCAGCGAGATGCTGGACAGGTCGAAGTCCATCGAGCCGCTGCCCACGGCGCTGCGCGGGGCCGGAGGCGGCGGTGCCGACGGCGGCTCGAGCGGCAGGTCGAAGCTCATGTCGTCCAGCGAATGCACGGCCTCGGCGGTCGGCAGCGGCTGCGTCTCTTCGGGCAGGCGCGAGGCGTGCGACGAGGTGCTGCCCGGCAGTGCCAGGTCGAGGTCGAGGTCCATGCCGCCACCACCGGTGGTGTCGAAGCCGCTGCCATGCGAGCCGCTGGTGCCGAACTCGGACGGCGACGGCAGCACCGACTGCGGCATCGTGCTGGCACCCAGCAGCTCGGCCGACGGACGGGCCTCGCCGGCACCGGTGGACGGCGCGCCGCCCGGGCGGTACATCGGGTTCTCCGGATCGATTTGCTGGCCGATCTCTTGCGCCTTGGCCCAGTCCTCGCCCTGGCCGCCGGTCAGGCCGAACAGCTGGGTGGCCAGCAGCTCGAAGCCCTTGGTGTCGCGGCGCTTCGCGTAGACCTCGAGCAGCTTGGTGCGGATCGCCAGGCGCTCCGGGCTCGCGCGCATCGCTTCCTTGAGGATTTCCTCGGCCTGCAGGTCGCGGCCATAGGCCAGGTAGACATCGGCTTCGGCGACCGGGTCGACGTCGCCGATCGCATCGAGCTGGCTCAGCGAGTAGCTCATCGACGACGAGGCGCCACCGGCATCGCGCGTGTCGATGCGCTGGCCGCCGCTGGCGCCGAAGAACGAGTCGGGTTGAAGACGGCTTTCGAGGAACGAGGTCTCGCCGCTGTCGCGCTTGGCACGCTTGCTGAAGCGCCAGGCCGCGAAGCCGCCGAGCAGCAGCACGGCCAGGCCGCCGAGCACGGCCGGCAGGTTGTCTTCGAACAGCGAGGCGAAGAAGCCCGGCGGCTCGGCCACCGGGGCAGGCGCCGGAGCCGGCTTGGGCGGCGGCGGCGCGACGACTGGGGCGCTGGCGACGACTTCGGGCGCCGGCGCAGCGACGACGGGCGGCGTGGCTTCAGCCGGTGCCGATGCGGGCAGCGCGACCGGCGCCGGGGCCGGCGTGGGGGCGGCCACGGGCGCCGGCGTCGGCGCGGGGACCGGGGCCGGAGCGGGGGCCGGCGGGGGCGGCGGCGGAACCGGGGCCGGGGGAGGCGGCGGCGGGGGCGGCGGCGTCACCGGCGCCTTGGCCGGCACGTTGATGGCGGCCGGGGCCGGTGCCTGGGCCGGTGCGGCGGGCTTGGCGCCGGCCTGGGCCGACTGCCCGAGCTTCTTCAGCTCTTCGACGTTCTTCGACAGCTCGGCGACGCGCGACGAGGCTTCCTTCGCCTCGCGCTCCTTGGCGATCTTCGCGGCCTCGGGGGCGGAGGCGCCACCGGCCTTGCTCAGCGTCAGCTTGTCCGGCGTCGGGGCGGCGGCCTTCTTGCGGTCGTCGACCTCGGCCTGCACGGTGCCGCTGGTCTGGCGCGATGCGCCCTCGACCTTCGACGGGGCGATGCCGCTGGCCAGGCGCTGGCGGTAGGCGCCGAAGTCGGCGCTTTGCGCCTGGATCAGCTGGCGCGCATCGGCCGGCGTGATGGCCTGCGCGGTCTCGGCCGACGGCACCGACAGCACGGCGCCGGACTTCAGCCGGTTCATGTTGTTGCCGAGGAAGGCGTCCGGGTTGCCCTGGTACAGCGACGCGAGCATCTGGTCGAGCGAAACGCCCGGGCGCTGCGTGCGGCCGGCGATGCGCGACAGCGTGTCGCCCGGCTTGACCTTGTACTCGTCGGCCCCGGCTTCGGGACCGCCCGACGACGCCTGCGCGGCGACGCGCGGCGTGTTGCGGGCCGGTGCAGGCGGCGCATCGGTGGCGGCCGTCACCGGCGCGCGCGGCGCCGGTGCGGGGCGGGTGCTGCTGCGCGGGGCCGGTGCGGCTGCCGACGCGGCGGCCGCGGCCTCGGTGGCCGAGGACAGCCCCGGCGAGGTCGTCGGCGCGGCGGCGAGGTTGCGCGTCGACGGCGGGTCGAACAGCATCGTGTATTCGCGCACCAGGCGGCCGCTCGACCAGGTGATCTCGAGGATCACGTCGACGAAAGGCTCCTGCACCGCACGATCGCTCGTGACGCGCAGGTAGGGCCGGCCATCGGCACGGCGTTGCAGCGAGACCTGCGTGGCGGGCAGCACCTGGTTGTAGTCGACGCCGGCGGCGCGGTACGACTCGGGCGGCGCGATGCGCACGTTCAGGGCGGATGCCTCTTCGGGCGACAGGCTGGTGACGTCGATTTCTGCGCGCAGGGTCTCACCCAGCGCCGACTGAACCTGCATGCGGCCGAGGCCCAGGGCCCAGGCGTTGGCAGCGGACAAACACATGGCAGCGACGGCCACGCCAGTCAGTGCGAAGCGGCGAGCGAACAGCGAATTTCTTTTCAAGGCGTCTCCCAATTGGAGGTGGCGGGCAGTGTGCAGGGCTCCC